>JAABUQ010000605.1_pt1 | contig 83960 bp, 68 predicted proteins | sample 5560001 | NCBI WGS metagenome assembly JAABUQ01 (sample SAMN10711888, study PRJNA513371) | rock metagenome | isolation source: Antarctica rocks | place: Antarctica: Victoria Land, Finger Mt nord | collected 2015-12-18 | reverse complement strand
CCGGCGAGGTGTCCCGGGTCTTCATGGGCGTGCAGATCCAGTGCGCCCAGTGCCACGACCACCCGAGCGACCCCTGGAAGCGGCAGCAGTTCCACGAGTTCGCCGCCTTCTTCTCCGGGATCAAGCGGAGGCAGCTCCCCAACCCCGGCCCGGGCCAGCGGCGGGGGTACGAGATCGTCGCCAAGGGGCAGACCCACTACACGATGCCCGACCTGAAGAACCCCGAGAAGAAGGTGGGGGTCTCGCCCAAATTCTTCCTAGGCGACGGGCCCAAGGTCGGCGAGCAGGTCGCCGCCGACGAGCGGCTCAAGCTGGCGGCCGGCTACGTCGCGAGCCCGGAGAACCCCTGGTTCGCCAGGTCGTTCATCAACCGGACCTGGTACGCCCTGATGGGCGAAGGGTTCTACACCCCGATCGACGACCTCGGCCCGACCCGGACCGCCAACTCGCCGCAGGTCCTCGACCTCCTGACCGACCAGTGGGAGCGGGGCGGCTACGACGTCCGCTGGCTGTTCCGGACGATCCTCAACACCCAGGCCTACCAGCGCCAGTCGCGGTCGACGAACACGGCGGCGGGCCGCGTCCCGTTCGCCTCGAACTGCCCGAGCCGGCTCCGGTCCGACCAGATCTTCGACGCCCTGGCCCACGCCCTGAACCTCGACCGCGAGCCCAAGGCCCCGGCCCAAGGCCCCGCCGCGGCCAAGGCCAAGGGGGCGGACAAGGCGGAGAAGGCCGCCCCGATGATGGCGAACCAGCGCGACCGCCGCCGCGAGGCGGTCAACCACGCCTTCGGCGTCGACCCGTCCACGCCCAACGACGACGTGCTCGGCACGATCCCCCAGGCCCTCTACCTGATGAACGGGCCGTTGATCAGCCGGGAGGTCCAGGCCCGGCCGAACACGATGCTCGGCGAGCTGCTCACGGCCACCAACGACAACCGGGCCGCGCTCGATGCGCTCTACCTCAAGGTCCTGGCCCGCCGCCCGACCCTCCGCGAGGTCAACACCTGCTCCCACTTCCTGGGCACCGTGGGCGACCGCCGCGAGGCGTTCGAGGACATCCTCTGGGCCTTGCTCAACTCGACCGAGTTCGTCAGCCGTCGCTGACACCGCACCAAGGGGGGTCGCCATGTTCGAATCGAACGTGCTGCAGGTGGCCATGAGCGGGCAGGGGGTCGTCGGCCGCCGCTCGTTCCTCCGGGGGATCGGCCTCGGCTCGGCCGGCCTGCTCGGGCTGAGCTTCACCGACCTGATGGCGGTGCAGGCCGAGGAACTCCGCAAGCGGCAGATGGCCTGCATCCTCCTCTGGATGGGGGGCGGGCCCAGCCAGCTCGACACCTGGGACCCCAAGCCGGGCACCGACAACGGCGGCGACACCCAGAGCATCGCCACCAAGGTCCCCGGCATCCGGGTGGCCAGCCACTTCCCCAGGGCGGCCCAGGTCCTGGGGGACGTGGCGATCATCCGGTCGATGACCAACAAGGAAGGCAACCACCAGCGGGCGACGTACCAGCTCCACACCGGCTACGCCCCCTCGGGCACGGTCAAACACCCGGCCTTCGGCTGCGTCGTCGGCGCCGAGCTGGGCGACCCCAAGTTCGACCTCCCGCACATCGTCTCGATCGGCACCAGGGACAACGGGCCGGGGCAGGGGGCGGGGCTCCTCGGCGTCAAGTACGAGCCGTTCCAGGTGCCCGACCCGCTCAAGCCGCCGCTCAACGTGGCCCTGCCGGTGCCGACCGGCCGGTTCGTCCGCCGGCTCAACCTGATGCACTCGCTCGAAGTCGGCGGCTTCGGCAACTCGGGCGGGATCGACCGGGTCAAGGAGCACCACGACGTCTACAAGTCGACGGCCAACATGGTCCTCTCGCCCCACATGAGGGCGTTCGAGGTCGAGGCCGAGGACCCCAAGACCCGGGCCCTCTACGGCAACACCCCGTTCGGCCAGGGTTGCCTCCTGGCGCGCCGCTTGGTCGAGGCCGGCGTGACGTTCGTCGAGGTCCGCTCGGGCGGCTGGGACCATCACGGCAAGGTGACCGAAGGGGTGTCCAAGAACGCCGGCTCGGTCGACCCCGGCTTCGCCTCGCTCGTCGCCGACCTCAAGAGCCGGGGGATGCTCGCCAGGACTTTGGTCGTCTGGATGGGGGAGTTCGGCCGGACCCCCAAGATCAACCCGGGCGCCGGCCGCGACCACTTCCCCCGGGTCTTCAGCGTCGCCCTCGCCGGCGGGGGGGTCAAGGGGGGCCAGGTCATCGGCTCGTCGACCGCCGACGGCACGGCCGTCCAGGACCGGCCGATCACCGTGGTCGACCTGATGGCGAGCTTCTGCTCGGCCCTCAAGATCGACCCGAAGAAGGAGAACGTCAGCCCCCAGGGGCGGCCGATCAAGATCGTCGACGGCGGGACCCCGATCAAGGAGCTGTTCGCCTGACCCCCACGATGCCCCACATCCGAGCCCTCGCCCTGGCCCTCCTGGCGGGGTTCGCCCCCGGCTGCGGCGGCACCCGGCCTCCGACCACGCCCGCGCCCGCTGCCCCCGGCCCGCCGGTGACGATCCGATCGGACCCGGGCGAGGCCCGGACCTTCGAGGCCGGCGCGGAGATCCCCCCGGCCTCGTTCGCCTTCGAGGGGGCGCCCGGCTTCGTCCGGACGACCCTGGAGGCGGAAAGCTCCTCGGAGGGGCGGGTCGCGTCGGCCTCGCTCAACGACGCCCTGTTCCGGGCCTCGGGCCGGGGACGGCTCGTCGTCTCGTTCCGCAAGCCCTGGGCGGGCCACGACGAGGGGCGGGTGACGGTCCGGTGCGAGGGGGGATCGGAGGACTCCTCCGCCGAGTTCGAGCCGGCCCTCTGGTCCCGCGACCCCGGGGCGGTCGTGGCGTTCGAGGCGCCCGCCCCGGGGCCGATCACGCCCGGTCGCGAGGCCGTCCTCGCCCGGTGGGCGGCGAAGCTCGGCTCGACGGCGGTCGGCCTGACGCTCAAGGCGACGTTCGCCGCCACCCCCCCGCCGGTCCGACTCAAGGCTCCGGGGGGGAGCCAGCCCCGCTAAGGCTGCTCCCGGTCGAACGTAGCACGACGTTGGGTGGCAGGGTAAACGCAGCTTACCCCGGTGGCTCGACTTGCGGCGAACCGGGGTAAGCGAGCTTACCCCTGCCACCCCGGAATTGGACATGCCGTTCAACGCCGGAGCCGGGCGAGAGGGGACAGCCGATCGGGAAGGGTGGCGAGGGCCCGGAGGATCTCGGCGGCGAGGTCTTCGATCGTCGAGCCGGGGTCGGCCCGGTCGACCACGGCGGTCGCCGCTTGGGCGAGCATCAGGTTGACCGTCGCCAGCTTCTGGCCGGGCAGGGCGTCGCCTCCCCCTCGGAAGTCGGTCCGAATCACGACCAGGGGGATGCCCAGGGCGAAGGCCAGGCCGCATTCGAAGCTCGTGCCGCTGTCGGCGTCGGCGCCGTCGAGGATCGCGAGCACCGCGTCGGCCGAGCGGACCCCGTCGACGTCGACCCCGAAGATCGCGTCGGCGTCGAGCGTGGCGATCGCCTTGACCTCGTCCTGGGGGAGGAAGACCGAGTGCCCGCCCCGGGCGATCAGGCCCGCCAGGGCGACGTTCCAGGCCCGCTCCGCCTGGGTGAACAGCGGCCCGGCGAGGTACAGGTGCATGATCGGACCACTCCCCCCTCGGCAAGCTTCCCACGTCCCGAACGCCCCCCCAGTCTGTCGCCGGAGCGGGCCGGACGCCACGCCCCGGCGGCCTTCCCGGGGCTCGGGTCGTGGGGTTCGGGCCGGTTGCGACGGTTTTCCGCAAGATGCAAGGTGAATTCGTCCGATCCTCGGAGTAAGAAGCCGGCCCCGGTCGTGGCCGGAGCAGTTCCCCGCCGCCAGGAGGATCGAAAGAACCTCAGGGCGGGACCGTCGATCGAGGTGGAACCTCGACCGGATCGGGACGGGAAAGGCGACTCTTGGCGCCCTCGGCCAGGGCCTTGAATCTTCCGGGATTCGGGGCCGGACGCCCGGGCGGATGCAGAGTCGGCTCGGAATCGGGAAAGGAGTTCCCAAGGATGCGTCGCTTCCATCGCTCCAGCCTGGCCTTGATCGGCCTCTCGGTGCTCGCCCCCTCGGCCGCCCACGCGCAGGGGGGAGCCCCCGCCGCCCCGGCCGGCTACGCCGCCCCGATGATGATGGGCATCGACGGCAAGCCGGTGCCGGCCGCCTCGCCGGCGCCGGCCGTCGCCCAGGCCTCGGCCGCGGCCCCGGCCGCCAGGCCCCACGTCCACAAGAAGCGGCACCTCTGCGCCAGCTGCCAGGCCAAGGAGGCCCAGGCCCAGGGGATGCCGGTGGGCACCCAGATCGTCGCCTGCGCCCACTCCAAGAACGGCGTCTGCCCGGCCTGCCAGACCTTGCTGGCGATGCCCGGCCAGATCGTCATGGGGGCGCCCGCCCCGGCCCCCTCGCCCGGCGACGCCCCGGGCCGCGCGGTCGCCAGCAGCGGGATGTCCGCCCGGGCCGGCTCGAACGTCCAGGTCGCCTATGACCCGGGCGCGACCCCCGAGCCGGCGCCGATCGGCGTGGTCCAGGCCAACTTCGCCCAGGGGCCCGGCATGGGCATGGGGATGCCCGGAATGGGCATGCCCGGCATGGGGATGCCAGCCGCCGGCATGACCGCTCCGGCGTCGCAGCCGGGCCGCGCCGTGGTCAGCTCGGGGGCCGGCTCGTCCCCGTACCAGCCCAAGATGCAGGGCACCCCCCGGCCGCACATCCTCGGCCACCTCTTCGGCTGGTCCGCCATCGGCGCCGATCATGCCGAGGAGAGGGCCAAGAAGAAGTCGGAGGCCCACGCCTCGATCCCCTACAACAACGAGGGGACGGCCGTCAACGAGCTGCCGGCCTCGATGGTCTTCGGCCCCCGCTGATCCCGCGAGGATCGCCCGCCAACCGCCGCCACGACGCGACCTCGCCCCCTCGATCCGAGATCAAAGGGGGCGAGGTCGCGTCGCTTTCGCTCCAGTGTCCCGGACGTTCGGCCGATGTTAAGGTGCGGTAGCCGGGGCCTTGAGGCGGTCCCGCCAGCCAGGCGAGGGAAGGCTCCCCGCGGGCTGGTGACCGTGCCCCGGACGACATTGATGGCGTGCGACTCGTGGAGGATTCCGCGGGCCTCGCCACCGCTCGCTGTTACCGACACTCCAGGAGGGATTCCAAGCGTCCGACGACAAAGGGAGTGACGATGCGCATCGGTTTCTGGCGAGGGGTGATGCTCGCGGTCGCGCTGTTCTCGATCGCGGCGACCGCGCCGAAGGCCTCGGCCGACGGCTTCCACCACACGATCCCCCAGGAAGTCCTGGCCTACGACTACAACACCGGCGGCCCTTACATGGCGCCCCCGATCCCCTGGGGCCATTACGCGAAGGATGGCCTGTTCGACCACTTCTACCACAAGGGGTGCATCCTCTGCGGCCTCTGCCACGGCAAGGGGTGCGGCAAGTGCGGCGGCCGCGGCTGCGACGGCAACCACTCCGGCGGCGGTACGGGCGGAGGGCTGGGGGGCAAGTGCGGCCACGGCCTCTTCAACCACTGCGGCAACGGCGGGTCGGGCCTGGGCGGCAAGTGCGGCCACGGCCTCTTCAACCACTGCGGCAACGGCGGGTCGGGCCTGGGCGGCAAGTGCGGCCACGGCCTCTTCAACCACTGCGGCAGCGGCAGCGGCAGCTCGGCTTGCGGCGATCCGGGCTGCGGGATGGGCGGCGGCCACGGCCACGGCAAGCGGGTGAAGGACTGCGGGCTTTGCAAGAACAAGGGTTGCGGGTTCTGCAACGCGACCGGCTCGGGCGCCCCGATCTATGCCCTGGCCTCGGGCGAGGCCCCCGCGGTCGTGCCGGTCACCTCGCCCCAGGTCACGCCCCTCGTGCCTTCGTCCCAGTGCTCCGACCCCGGGTGCGGGTTCGGCGGCGGCCACAAGGGGGGCCACGGTTCGCTCTGCGGCGGGTGCAAGGGCAAGGGGTGCGGCAAGTGCGGTGGCCTCGGCCTGTTCCACCACGGCAACGGTGTCGGTGGCGGCGACCCCTGCAACGCTTGCGGAGGCAAGGGGTGCGGCAAGTGCGGCGGCCTCGGCTTCGGCAAGGGCTGCGGCGCCTGCGGAGGCAAGGGCTGCGGCAAGTGCGGCGGCCTCGGCTTCGGCAAGGGCTGCGGCGCCTGCGGAGGCAAGGGGTGCGGCAAGTGCGGCGGCCTCGGCTTCGGCAAGGGCTGCGGCGCCTGCGGAGGCAAGGGCTGCGGCAAGTGCGGCGGCGGCCTCGGCCTGGGCGGCCAGATGAAGGGCAAACTGGCCGGCCTGCTCCACCACGGCAAGGGCAACATCCAGTACTTCGTCGGCCCGGGCGGCCCGGTCCCGCTCACGCCCGGCTACGTGCCCTACATCAACCCGGTCCGCTCGCCGCGCGACTTCCTCGCCTTCCCCCCCTACACCCCGAACGACCCCTGATCTGATCCCCGAGCCAACGCGGATCGATCGACCCGGGGCGGCCGAGGACTGGCCGCCCCTCGGAGTGACCCCGAAATGATCGAACGGGGCCCGACCCGACCCCGCTCCCCGGGCCGGGCCCCGCTCGCGTCCCAATATAAGGAGGACATGATGCGACGCGAAACGACCAGCCTCGCCCGGCGAGCCGCCCTCGGCCTCGCCCTGGCGGTCGCCGGCCTGTCCCTGGCGGGCTCCACCGCCCGGGCCCAGACTCCGGTCCCCCGGATCTCCGACATCAACGAGCGGAGCGGCCTGCTCCAGCGCTTCCGGATGCCGAAGACCGACCTCCCGTCCGACCCCTGGCGCGACAACTTCTACGGCACCCGGTTCGGCGACCACCCCAAGACCGACGACTCGAACTTCTTCTACAACGGCGGCCTCTACGGGGTCCGGCTCCCCGCCAAGGACACCGCCTCGATCTATCCCTTCTTCTACGGGGCGCCCGGGCAGAGCACGATCACCCCGGATAGCCGCTCCTGGCGGCCGTCCTGCCTCCGGGCGGTCCAGCAACTGGTGCACCACCGCAAGCCGGTCGGGATGTACTATGAGCGCGGCAGCTACGTCCCGATCTACGACCTCGACGCCTTCTCCCCCGGCCCCGGCCCGGACTACTTCCCGTTCTTCTACCAGGGGTGGCACGGCGGCTGACCGTCAAGGCTTCGATCGGCCCGCCCGAGTGACATCCGACCCGCCCCCGATCCGCGCCGCCCCCCGACCGGGGCGGTCGGCTCGGGCGCGGCGTCGTTTCGCGGGCGAGCCGGTTGGAGTCATCGGGTCCTCGATCGAACCGGGAGGCCGCCGGCCGGGGTGGCATCGGTTATGCGAACCAGGCTGGTGATTCCGTGCCACTTTTCGGCCGGCTTCCGCCACCTCCGAGGAGCCAGTCACCATGAGCATCGCGCACAATCCCCGGTTCTCGGTCCAGGGCATCAAGGAGTACGAGGAGTCCCACCGGCCCTCGAAGCCGATCAACGTCGGCGATGCCGAGCGCTGGGCCTCATCGATCGGCGGCGGCCTGCTGGTCGCCCTCGGGCTGAAGAAGGGGACCCTCGGCGGGCTCGCCATGGCCGCGATCGGCGGGAGCCTGCTGTACCGGGGGACGTCCGGCCACTGCCACGCCTACTCGGCCCTCAACATCGACACCTCCGACAAGCACCGGTCGCCGGTCGACGAGCACGTCCACGACGGCCGCCTGATCAAGAACTCGATCACGATCGCCCGCCCGGCCGGGGACCTCTACGCCTTCTGGCGCGACGAGAACAACGCCCCCAAGTTCATGCAGGACATCCCCGAGGCCCGCAAGACCGGCGAGAAGACCTCGCACTGGGTCGCCTCGGGCCCGCTCGGCACCAAGACCGAGTGGGACGCGGAGGTCATCGCCGACGACCCCGGCCGGATGTTCACCTGGAAGACCCTGCCGGGCGCCATGGTCCCCCACGCCGGGACCGTCAAGTTCGAGCCGGCCACCGGCGGCCGGGGGACGGTCGTCACCGTGGAACTCAACTACGAGGCCCCCGGCGGGATCTTCGGCGAGGCCGCGGCCAAGATGGTCGGCAGTGACCCGAACTCGGTGTCGCGCGAGAACCTCCGCCGGTTCAAGCAGCTGATGGAAACCGGCGAGATCGCCACGATCCAGGGCCAGGCCTCGGGCCGGGCTTCGGACGCCGCCCACGCCTGAACTTCGGCCGGCGAGCCGCCCATCGTCGCTCCACACGGGACACATCGAGAGGCACATCGGATGAAGGCAGTTTGTTGGGAGGGTAAGGGGAAGGTCCGCGTCGAGTCGGTCCCCGACCCGCGCGTGATCAACCCCAGGGACGCGATCATCAAGATCACGAGCACCGCGATCTGCGGCTCGGACCTGCACCTCTACGACGGGTACATCCCTTCGATGGAGAAGGGCGACATCCTCGGCCACGAGTTCATGGGCGAGGTCGTCGAGCTGGGCAAGGAGGTCAAGAACCTCACCGTCGGCGACCGGGTCGTCGTCCCGTTCGCCATCGCCTGCGGCCGCTGCTACTTCTGCCAGAAGGGCCTGTTCTCCTGCTGCGACAACTCCAACCCGAACGCCTGGATGGCCGAGGCGGCTTACGGCCAGTCGGCCGCCGCGCTCTTCGGCTACTCGCACATGTTCGGCGGCTACGCCGGCGGCCAGGCGGAATACGCCCGGGTCCCGTTCGCCGACGTCGGGCCGATCAAGGTGCCCGACGGGCTCGACGACGAGGAGGTCCTCTTCCTCTCCGACATCTTCCCGACCGGCTACATGGCCGCCGAGAACTGCGGGATCGAGCGGGGGGACACCGTCGCCATCTGGGGCTGCGGGCCGGTCGGCCAGTTCGCCATCCGGAGCGCCTTCCTGCTCGGGGCCGAGCGGGTCATCGCGATCGACAAGGTCCCCAGCCGGCTCGACCTCGCCGCCAAGGGTAAGGCCGAGACCATCGACTTCGACGAGGAGGACGTCTTCGACGCCATCATGGCCAGGACCGGCGGCCGGGGGGCCGACTCCTGCATCGACTGCGTCGGCCTCGAAGCCTCGGGCCACTCCCTGGGCGCCGCCTACGACCGGGCCCGGGCCTTCGTCGGCCTGACCACCGACCGGATCACCGCCGTCCGCCAGGCGATCCAGGCCTGCCGCAAGGGGGGGACCGTCTCGATCCCCGGAGTCTACGGCGGACTGCCCGACAAGTTCCCCCTGGGCGCGGCGTTCTCCAAGGGCCTCACCTTCCGGATGGGCCAGACCCACGTCCAGCGCTACCTCGCGCCGCTGATGGAGCGGATCCAGAAGAAGGAGATCGACCCCACGGTCATCATCACCGACCGGATCAAGCTCGACGACGCCGCCGAGGGTTACGCGAAATTCCACTCGCACCAGGACGAGTGCATGAAGGTCGTCATGAAGCCCTGATCGGGCCGCTGCCTGCCAATCCTCCGCCGTGGCCTATCCGCCCGGGCCGCGGCCAGATTGGGCTTGACGGGGGGGATTACCCATCTTGCCGACCCATTGGATTTTACCGAACTACCGATACCGTGGTCGGTTCGGGTGGGTAGGGGTCGGCTGCGATCCTTGACAGCCCGATGCGCATGCAATAAAGTGTGCGCTCTGTAGACCGCAGACCCAACCGGGGCTGACCCGCGCGCCCGTTCCGCGACCGCGACTCGGTGGCGGACCCCGTTGTGACGTCGCCGCATTCCTTTCAGGTACACCCAGCCATGGACAGTCCGATTCAGGTCGACCTGGGCCGGATCGCGCAGGATCTTCAGATCCGGCGCGTTCAGGTGGAGAGCGTCGTCCAGTTGCTCGACGAGGGCAACACGGTGCCGTTCATCACCCGGTATCGCAAAGAGCGGACCGGGAACCTGAACGAAGTGGCGATCGAAGAAATCCGCCGCCGGGTCGGCCGGCTCCGCGAGCTGGCCGAGCGCAAGGAGACGATCCTCAAGTCGATCGAGTCGCAGGGGAAGCTCAACGACGACCTCGCCGCCGCCATCCGGGCCGCCGACAACTCCAAGCGACTCGACGACCTCTACCTCCCCTTCAAGCCGAAGAAGAAGACCAAGGCGTCCGACGCCCGGGAACGGGGCCTGGAGCCCCTCGCCCTGCGGATCTGGAACCACGACGAGACCTTGACCGACCTCGACGCGGCGGCCACCGAGTTCGTCGACCCGGCGAAGGAGCTGGAGTCGACCGAGAAGGTCCTCGAAGGGGTCGGCCACATCCTCGCCGAGGCGATCAACGAGTGGGCCGCGGTCCGCGACGCGGTCCGCCGGGTCGTCTGGCGGAACGGCAAGTTCGCCACCACCAAGGCCGCCATCCCCGACGGCGAAGGGCTGGAATATCGCGACTACTTCGAGTACTCCGAGCCGATCGCCCACGTCCCGCCGCACCGGGTCCTGGCGATCAACCGGGGGGAGAAGGAGGGGCCGCTCAAGGTCAAGCTCGACGTCCCCCGGCCCGACCTGGAACAGGCCACCGTCTCCCAGTTGCCGCTCGAAGGGCACCCCCAGGCCGAGTTCTTCCGCAAGTCCGCCCTCGACGCCCTCGACCGCCTCCTGATGCCGAGCATGGAGCGCGAGGTCCGCCGCGAGCTGACCGAGATGGCCGAACGGCACGCCGTCGACGTCTTCGCCCGCAACCTCCGGAGCCTCCTGCTCCAGCCGCCGATCACCAAGCAGGTGGTCATGGCGATCGACCCGGGGTTCCGCAACGGCTGCAAGGTCGCCGTCCTCGGCACCCACGGCGAGCTCCTCGACCACGGCGTGATCCACCCCCACCCGCCCCAGAACCGGCGGCACGAGGCCAAGAACACGCTCAAGGAGTGGGTCGGCAAGCACAAGGTCGGCGTCGTCGCCATCGGCAACGGCACCGCCTGCCGCGAGACCGAGGAGCTGATCGCCGAGATCATCTCCGAGGGGACCCACTTCCACAACAACCCCGACGCCGCCCCGCCCGCGACCCCGGCCCCGCCGGCCGAGGAAGCCTCGAACCCGGCCGAAGCCGCCGAGGCCTCGGCGCCCGTCGAGTCGTCCGCCGCCCCGAGCGAGCCCACGCCCGAGCCCGAGCCCACGCCCGAGCCGGAGCACCACCAGCCGGTCGCCGCCGAAAGCTCGAGCAACGGCGACGCCCCGGCGCCCAGCCCTTCGGCCGAGCCGGTCGAGTCGCTCCCGCCGATCTCGGGCGGCTCGCCCGAATCCGCCGACGAGCCCAAGCCCGAGCACGAGGCCCCGGCCGGGACGGCACCCGAGCCCGAACCCGCCCCCGTCCACGGGCAGGTCCCCGAGGCTTCGGCCGAGGCGCCGGTCCCGCCGTCGGACCTGCCCGAGAACCCGGTCCCGGCCGAATCCGCCCCGGCCCCCGAAGCGGAGGCGATCACCGCCGTCGGCGCGCCCACGGAGGCGCCGGCCGCCCCGGAAGCGGAAGCTTCGGCCGCCCCGGAGGCGGGAGCTTCGGCCGCCCCGGAACCGGGAGCTTCGGCCGCCCCGGAACCGGAGGCACCGGCCGCCCAGGAAGGCGCCGCCCCCGCGCCTCCGACCCCGCCGGCCCCCCGGTCGGGCGGCGAGCGGGGCGAGCGCGGCGAGCGCGGCCCCCGGCCCCCCAGGTCGGAGCAGCCGCCCCGGCCGCCGAAGCCGAAGTCGCCCCCGCCCCCGCCCAGGGCGCACCCGGCGGACGCCCAGCTCGCTCAGCTTGCTTACGTGATCGTCAACGAGGCGGGCGCCAGCGTCTACTCGGTCAGCCCGGTCGGCCGCGAGGAGTTCCCCGACTTCGACGACAAGGTCCGGGGGACGATCTCGATCGGCCGCCGCTTGCAGGACCCGCTCGCCGAGCTCGTCAAGATCGAGCCGCAGAACATCGGCGTCGGCCTCTACCAGCACGACGTGAACCCCAAGCAGCTCAAGGAGTCGCTCGAAGGGGTGATCGCCAGTTGCGTCAACTTCGTCGGCGTCGACCTCAACATGGCCAGCGTCCCGCTGCTCCGGCACGTCTCCGGGCTGAACCAGCTCACCGCCCGCCGGGTGGTCGAGCGGCGGACCCAGCAGGGCCCCTTCACCAGCCGGGCCCAGTTGCTGGAGGTGGAGGGGGTCGGCCCGAGCACCTTCACCCAGGCGGCCGGGTTCCTCAAGATCGGCGGGGGCGAGAACCCGCTCGACCGGACCTGGGTCCACCCGGAAAGCTACCCCGTCGCCGAGAAGCTGCTGACCACCTTCGGCTTCGACCCCGCCATCGTCCGCGACCGCGACCGGCTGCCCGACCTCCACGCCAAGCTCGACGAGGCCGACATCCCGGCCCTGGCCAAGGAGATGGAGGTCGGCGAGACGACCCTCCGCGACATCTTCGAGGCCCTCGCCCGGCCCGACCGCGACCCCCGCGACGACCACCCCAAGCCGATCTTCAAGAAGGGCGTGCTCAAGCTCGAAGACCTCACCGCCGGCATGGAACTCAAGGGGACCGTGCTCAACGTCGTCGACTTCGGCGCCTTCGTCGACATCGGCCTGAAGGACTCCGGCCTCGTCCACATCAGCCAGCTCGCGAACCGCTACATCAAGAGCCCGCACGACGTGGTCAGCGTCGGCGACGTGGTCAGCGTCTGGGTCATGGGGGTCGACGGCGAGCGGAAGCGGGTCTCGCTGACGATGGTCAAGCCCGGCACCGAGCGGCCCAGGGCCGAGCGGCAAGCCGGGGGAGGCCAGGGGGGGCGACGGCCCCAGGGCGAAGGGGCCGAAGGGGGCAACCGAGGGGGCGAGCGCAGGCCCCAGGGCGGCCGGCCGCCCGCCCCTCGCCGCGAGCAGGGCGTCCCGTCGAACCTCACCTCCCCGCCGATCGGTGCCCCCGCGGGCGGCGGCCCCGGCCAGGGACAGGGCCCCGGCGAAGGCCCCCCGCGCCGGCCCGAGCCGCGCCCGTCGGGCCGCGAGAGCAACTTCCAGCCGGCCAACCGCGGCGGCCCCAACCGGGGCGGGTTCCGGCCCGGCGGCCCGGGTGGCGCCGGCGGCGGCCGAGGGGGCCCCGCCCGCCCGCCCGCTCGACCGATCGAAACCTCTCAGGCCCCGCCCAAGCCCGCCAAGCCGGCCCCGCCGCCGCCCCCGCTCTCCAAGGATGCGCTGACGGGCAGCGTCCCGCTCCGCTCCTTCGGCCAGCTCAAGCAGCTCTGGCAGGCCAAGGAGGGGGACGAGGAGGGCGGCAGCGACCCCCAGGCCAAGCCCCCCGAGGGTTCGACGCCGCCGAGCAACCCCAACCCCGAGGGGTGAGCGGGCCCGCCCTCATCGCCCGACACCGACGCGGATATCTTCGATCGCCCGAGCCGGCCGGACCCGAAAGGGTTCCGGCCGCTTTTTGTTGGCGGTGCCGGCTCGGCGTCGTCGTAGAGTCAGCAGGGGGAACAGCGTCGCTCGCCAAGATCATCGATCCGAACTAGAGTTGGATCGATCCGAAACTCATTCTTCGCCGGAGGGAACATCGATGGACACGCAACGAATGCGGCGGGGCGTCGCCAGGCGGATCGGCCTCGCGGTGGGGATGTTCGTCGTCGCGACGACCGCCGGATACGCGGGGGCCCAGGAGCCTTTCGGGGGCCAGCCGCAGCCGGGAGACCCGTCGATCGGCGGCGGCCAGATCCTGGCCCGAGGGCCGATCCACGAGGCCTTCGCCGAGCCGATCGCCTTCAACCCCGGGCCCGGGATCGTCACCCCCAAGCCGCCGCCCCAGACCCAGATCGACGAGCAGCCCCCCGCCCAGAAGCCGCAAGGCGGCGACGTCGAGTGGCTCCCCGGCTACTGGGCCTGGGACGACGAGCGCCAGGATTACATCTGGATCAGCGGGATCTGGCGCGACATCCCGCCGGGCCGCCAGTGGGTGCCCGGCTACTGGAACCAGGCCGCCAACGGGTTCCAGTGGACCTCGGGCTTCTGGGCCGCCGTGGCCGCGAACGGCCAGTTCGATTACCTGCCCCAGCCCCCGCAATCGCTCGAGAACGGGCCCAACACGCCCCAGCCCGGCGAGGATTACCTCTGGGCACCCGGGTCGTGGGCCTGGGCGCAAGACCGCTACGTCTGGAAGCCCGGCTACTGGGTGCAGTCCCAGCCCAACTGGGTCTGGGTGCCGAGCAGCTACGTCCCCACGCCGAGCGGTTACGTCTATAACGACGGCTACTGGGACTACCCGATCGCGACCCGAGGCGTCCAGTTTGCCCCAGTGGCGTTCGGCTCCCAGGTCTACGCCCAGCAGTCGTTCGCCTATACGCCGAGCTACGCCTTGCCCGTTTCCGGACTGCTCGCGAACCTGTTCATCCGGCCGAATCAGAACCGGTACTATTACGGCGACTACTACGGTTCCTCGGGGCTCGGCGGCGGGTCCGGCTACGTCCCCTGGTTCGGCTACAACCAGAGTCGGCTCGGCTACGACCCGTTCTACTCCTCGATGTCGGTCCAGAACGCCCGTCGGCCGGAGTGGGACCGCGGGCTCCGCGACGAGTACCGCTACCGGGTCGAAAACCGCGAGGCCCGGCCCCCGGCCACCTTCGCGGCGCAGCGGCCCTTCCTCGGCAACGAGGGGCGTTCCGGCCGGATCGAGGAGACGCGGGGGATGGGCCTGGTCCAGCCCTTCAACGCCTGGGCCGGCAACCCCCAGTCGGGCCACCGCTTCGTCCCCGTCGGCGACGACCACCGGGGCGATCTCGCCCGGCGGCAGGGCCAGATCCGCGAGATCCAGCAGGCTCGCGCCCGGCAAGAGAGCCAGGCGCGCATCCCCCAGGGCATCCGGCCCGAGGATCACAGGCCGCAACGCCTGGAACTGCCCCACTCCCCCGTCATGGCCGCCCAGCAGCCCCGATTCCAGAGCCCCGGGCTGGTCCGGCCCCCGGTGCAGCCCGAGGCGCACCAGGCCTTCCGGCCCACCTTCGACCGCGAGCCGACCCACCGCGAGCCGGGTCCCGGCCAGCCCCGCGTCGAGCCCCGCCGCGAGCCGGCCCAGGCCCAGCCCCGCGTCGAGCCCCGCCGCGAGCCGGCTCAGGCCCAGCCCCGCGTCGAGCCCCCCCGAGAGGCCCAGCCCAGGCCGCCCCACAATGAGCCGAAGGTCGAGAACCGAGGGGCCGAGCACGAGCGGCCGGGCGGCAAGCCTCGCTGACCCGGTCGGGCCGATCGATCGACCCTCTCTATCCTAGGAGCGGATCATGCGAGCGATCGTCATCACCAAGCCGGGCGACCTGGCGTCGCTCCAGGTCCGCCCGGTCGACCGGCCCGAGCCCGGGCCCGGCGAGATCCGGGTCCGGGTCCACGCCTGCGGCCTGAACCGGGCCGACCTGCTCCAGGCCAAGGGGCAGTATCCCGCGCCCGACGGGGTACCGGCCGACATCCCCGGCCTGGAGTTCGCCGGCGAGGTCGAGGCGGTGGGCCCGGGCGGGCTCGGCCCGCATCAGGTCGGCCACCGGGTCTTCGGGGTCGTCGCCGGCGCGGCGTTCGCCGAGTTCGTCGTCTGCCACCAGCGGGTGGCCGTGGCGATCCCGGCCAACCTCGACTACGAAGCGGCGGCGGCCGTGCCCGAGGCGTTCCTCACCGCCCACGACGCCCTGGAGCGTCGAGGGGGCGTCCAGGCTGGCGAGCGTGTCCTGGTCCACGCCGTGGGCGGCGGGGTCGGGTCGGCCGCGGTCCAGCTCGCCCACGCGATGGGCTGCCGGGTCTTCGGCACCTCCAGGACCGCCGACAAGCTGGAGCAGATGACCGGCTACGGCCTCGACGAGCCGATCGACACCTCGCGCGAGGACTTCGCCTCCTCCGTCCGCGACCGGTCCGGGGGCCGGGGCGTGCACGTCATCATCGACTTCCTCGGCGCCCCGGCCTTGGCGGGCAACCTGGATGCCCTGGCGACGGGAGGCCGGCTCGTCAGCGTCGGCACGCTCGGGGGCACGGCCGCCGAGGTCGACCTCGGGGTCGTGATGAAGAAGCGGCTCATCGTCGTCGGCACGACGCTCCGGAGCCGGCCGATCGAGGAGAAGATCGCCCTCAGCCTGGCGTTCGGCGACCGGGTGGCCCCTTGGCTGGAGCGGGGGGTCGTCCGGCCGATCGTCGACCGGGTATTCGCCTTCGACGACATCGCCGGGGCGGTCGAGCGGATGTCATCGAACCTCGGCTTCGGTAAGGTCGTCCTCCGCCTCTGAGCCGCTGGTCGAGCGGAGCTGGCCGTCCTCGATCTCGAGGACGAGGTCGTCGGGGCGGATGAACCGGCGGTCGTGGGTGACCACCACGAGGGTCGTCTGCCGCTCGGCCTGGAGCCGGCGGAGGATCTTGTAGATCTCGTCGCCGGTCCGGCGGTCGAGCTCGCCGGTCGGCTCGTCGGCCAGCACGAGGACCGGGTCCTTGATCAGGGCCCGGGCGATCGCCACCCGCTGCTGCTCGCCGCCGGAGAGCTGGTAAGGGTGATGGCCGAGCCGGTGGCCCAGGCCGACCGAGGTCAGGAGGGCCTCGGCCCGCTCGCGGTGCTCGGGCCGGACGCCACCCGGGAGGAAGGGGATGACCACGTTGTTGACAGTCGAGAGGTTGCTGATCAGGTTGAACGACTGGAAGATGAAGCCGACCCGGTCGCGCCGGTAGGCGTTCTGCTCGGCCTCGGTCATCGTCGTCAGGTCGCGGCCTTCGACCGAGATCGCCCCCGTGGTCGGCCGGTCGAGCGCCCCCATCAGGTAGAGCAGGGTGCTCTTGCCCGAGCCCGAAGGGCCGACGATGAAGGCGAACCGCCCCTTGGGGATCTGGCAGGTCACCCCCCGGAGGATCTCGACCCAGCGATCCCCGCTCCGGAACGACTTGTGGACGGCGGACACCTCGATCATCTCGGTCCCTCAGGTTGGCTTGGGCGGCGTGCCGGGGCCAAAGGCCTCGTCGGTCAGTGCGAGCCCAGGCGGATCGCGTCCATCGGCACCAGCCGGGAGGCCTTCCAGGCAGGGTAGAAGCCGCCGAGGGTGCCCATCACCACCGACAGGCCCAGGCCGAGCAGGACGTGCCTGGCGTGGAACTCGAGGTGGAGGCCGCCGGTGATGAACTGGTTGGCGACCAGGGTCAGCCCCAGGGCCATGAGGCAGCCGATCAGCCCGGCCATCAGGCCAAGGAAGGCACTCTCGAGCGTGACCAGGCCGAGGACGTTGCCGCGCGACCAGCCGTTGGTCCGGAGCACGCCGAACTCGACGAACCGCTCGGTCGTGCTCATCAGCATGGTGTTGATGATCCCGATCACCCCGACGAGCAGGGCCAGGCTGACGGTCATCAGCAGGAACGTGTCGAGCTGGCCCATCACGGTGCCGAAGTTGGCGGCGAACTCGGACATGCTCCGGGCGTCGAGCTTGGGGTCGACGACCGTCGCCTCGATCTGCTTGGCGACCTCGTCGATCTGGCCGGGGTCGGTCGCCTCGACGTAGAAGCTCGACACCTTGTCCTCGGCCTCGCCGAGGAGCTTGCGGGCCTCGCCGATGTCCATGACGATGATCACGTCGAGGAACATCGAGCCGGTCTCGTAGATCCCGATGATGTCGAACGCCTGGACGCCGATCTTGAGCTTGTCGCCCACCGCCTTCGGCCGGCCCGAGGGGTCCTTGTGCTGCTCGGCGATCTTCTGGCTGATGACGATATTCGGCTTGCCCCGGTCGTCGGGGGTGAGGAACCGGCCCTTCTTCAACGCCGCCGGGTAGACCGCGCTCTTGAGCCCCCGGTGGGCAGGGATATCTTGGCCCTGGATCACGGTCGCGTCCAGAAAGCTCTGGATCTTCTGTTCCTTGGTCTTCTGGAGGAATTCCAGGGGGTTCCTGGGGATCAGGCTGACGTCCTCGATCGTCGGCGGCAGGCCCCAGAGTTCGGGGGCGACGGCGCGGACGCCGGGGACGGCCCAGAGTTTGTCGGCGAGGTTGGCCGGGAGCTTGCTGAAGACCGGGGTCGGCACGTTCTCGCGGAGGACCATCACCCCCTTGATCTTGTCGAGGGTGTTGCCGACCAGGTTCCGGAGCCCGTCGGAGACGCTGAACAGGCCGATCACGCCGAGGATCGGCACCGACAACCCGACCAGGGCGAGGAAGGTCCGGAGCGGCCGGGTCAGCAAGTTGAGCCAGGCGAACTTGCCCATGTCCGGTATGCGTCCTTGGGGCCTTAAGGTTCGGTTTCGGGCCGGTTTCCGACAATCCAGGCTGCTCCGTCGTCGCCAGCCCCACGATTATAGTCGAACCGCCACCCCAGCCAAGGGCAGACGCCCTGCGTGCCGACCAGGCTCACCGGATCGGCACGTTCCAGTAGATCTTGAGGTTGTGCGAGGCCCGGCCGCCGGCGACGACCTCGGGCCGGCCGTCGCCGTCGAGGTCGCCCGCCACGAGGTCCTCGGTCGCGATCCCGCCGTCGTCGATCGCGTGGCGGCGGACGGCTCGGTTTGAAGCGCCTTGAACGGACTCGAAGGCGAAGACGCCCGGTCCTTTCGCCGGGCCCTCGTTGCCCCCCTTGTTCGGGTCGCGCTGGCCGACGACGACGTCATCATCGCCGTCGCCGTCGAGGTCGGCCATCCAGACGGCGTGGCCCCAGGCGATCGGCTCGGCGACGACGACCCGGGTCCAGGGGGCCCGGCCGGGCTTCTCCTCGAAGTAGTAGACGAGCTGGTTGCCGTGCCACGGCTCGATCGTCGCCAGGAATCGCCCGCCGCCGGGAAGCTTGCCGAGCTTGACCTCGCTCGCGCCTCGGGTGGTCTTCGGGTCCTGGCTGCCCTCGCCGATCTTGAGCTTGGACCACTTGCCGTCGGCGGCCCGCTTGAGGACGAAGACCCCCTCGCGGGCGGCCAGGAGGATCTCGTCTCGGCCTTCGGCGTCGCCGTCGAAGTCGAGGACCTGGAGGTTGTGGACGGTGTGGAGCGAGTCGTCGGCCACCTCGGTCGGCCAGGGGGCGGCGAACGGGTCGTCGGGGGCGGACTTGACCAAGATCCGGCAGCCGGCCCCTTCGCCCCGGGCCGGCCCCTTGGTCCCGCGCCCCTGGAGCGGGGCGACGACCAGTTGCGGGCGCGTCGAGCCGAGGACGTCGCCCCAGCGGACCCGGTGCAGGGTCGGCTCGGAGACGAGGGGGACGACCCGCCAGGGCTCGCCCACGGTCGCCCCGGTCCGGGTGAGGACCTGGAGCGTTCCATGCTCTTTCGTGTCGGTCGGCCGCCAGCCGGCCCCGAGGGCGAAGTCGACCCGGCCGTCGCCGTCGATGTCTCGGGCCTGGATGCAGACGTTGTCGCGTTCGGTCCGCCCCCGGAGGATGTCCGCCTTCGCCCAGGTCGGGTTGCGGTACCAGGTCACGGCGTCGCTGGCGGCGGCGACGATGTCGGGCTTGCCGTCGCCGTCGACGTCGGCCAGGATCACGGCGTAGCAGACCTCGCCGACCCTCGGGTCGATCTCCTGGGCCCGGAAGGTGGGGAATCCGTCCCCTCGGGCCGCCGGCGCGACCAACGTCGGGAGCAAAAGCAGGAGCAGGCGGGTCGGCCGGAGGGGTCCGGGTCTCATGGGCAGGCCTCAGTCGAGGGGCAAGGGCGATCCGGGCATCATGGGCAGGGGACGACTCTCCGGGCGCTCGCCGGCCCGGTAGAGGTCGAGCGGCTGGAGCAGTCCCGTGACGGTCTCGAAGGTCGCGGCGTACCCCTCGCAGACGGCGTTGACGACGACCAGGGTCGGGTCGGGCCCCCCGAGGGCCAGGGGACTGTCGCCCTCCCAGGGGAGGGGGCCCGACCGGGTCGTGGCCAGCCAGCGGTGGAAGTGGCCGACGAAGATCACGCGGTGCGGGACGGCGTCGAAGCTCCGGGCGACCAGCTTGGGGGTCAAGGGGGCCTCGTCGACGTGCCAGATCTGGTCGACCCGGGTGCCGTCGAGCCAGGGCTCGCGGTGCGCGAAGAGGGCCCCGTCGACTTCCATGCGGGGGCGGAGCGAGCCCATGAAGCGGAGCAGACCCGGCGAGAACTCAGAGCGGACCACCTCGCCAGGCTCGACGCAGAGGCCGTGGTCGTGGTTGCCGTAGACGCCGACGGCGCCCGAGTCGCTCAGGAGCCGGGCCACCGCCTCGATCCGGGCGCCGGTCTCGAACAGGTCGCCGAGGACGATGACCCGCTCGACCCCCTCGTCCTCGAACCGGGCCAGGGCCCGTTCGAGCAGGGGGACCGCCTCGTGGATGTCGGAGAGAATGCCCAGCTTCACAGGAGTCGGCCTCCTCCCCGATCGGGCGATCAGACGAGCCGGTTCGCGGAGGCGACCGCGGCATACCACCGGGCGCTCAGCTTGGGGGTCCGCCGCTGGGTCGGGTAGTCGACGCGGACGACCCCGAACCGGCGGGCATAGCCCTCGGCCCACTCGAAGTTGTCCATCAATGACCAGAGGAAATACCCCCCAACATCATACCCTTCGGCGATCGCCCGGTGGAGCGAGATCAGGTGATTGCGCACGTATTCGCGGCGGTCGAGGTCGATCACCTCGCCCCCGGGAGTGACCTCGTCGTCGAAGGCCGAGCCGTTCTCGGTGATCAGGAACGACCGGACGCCGTACACCGCGCTGGCCAGGCGGATGCCCCAGTAGATCACCTCGGGCGTGGCGTTGAGCCAGGGGAGGTCGCCCCTCGGGTACTGGCGGGGGAAGGGGAGGAGTTCGGGCCGGCCGTCCGCCCCTCGGCGGGCGAAGTTGCCCGAGTACAGGTTGAGGCCGAGGAAGTCGGTCGGCTGGCCGATCGACTCCAGGTCGCCCGGCCGGACCTCGGGGGCGTCGGGGCCGGCGGCTTCGAGGAACGAGTCGGGGTAGCGGCCGAGGCAGGCCGGGCCGAGGAGCTGACCCGTCGTCGCCTCGTAGAGCGCCCGGGCGGCGGCGATGTCCCCCTCGGTCTCGGTCGCGGGGATCGGCGGGGGCGGCAGGAAGTTGTGGACCAGGCCAACCACCGACCCGCCCTTGCCGAACGCCCGGACCGCCGAGACGGCCCGGCCGTGGGCCAGGAGCGCGTGGTGGTACGCCCGGTTCAAGACCCTGGTCGGCTCGCTCCGCCCTGGGGCAAACCCCGCGGTCCCGTAGCCGAAGCCGATGAAGCAGGGGATCTCGTTGACCGTGAACCAGTGCCCCACGCGGTCGCCCAGCCTCCGGACGACGGCCTCGGCATAGCGGGCGAAGGCGTCGACGGTGCCTCGGCTCGTCCACCCCCCTCGATCTTCGAGGCCTTGGGGCAGGTCCCAGTGGAACAAGGTCACCCAGGGGGTGATCCCCCGGACCAGCAGGGCGTCGATCAGCCGGTCGTAGAAGTCGAGGCCGAGGGGGTTGACCGGGCCGTCGCCGTCGGGGACGACGCGGGGCCAGGCCACCGAGAGCCGGTAGTGCCGCAGGCCGAGGGACCGGATCAGGTCGAAATCCCCCTCGAACCGGTGGTAGTGGTCGCAGGCGACGCTCGGACTGTCGCCGTCGCGGATCTTGCCGGGGATGGTGGCGAACCGGTCCCAGATCGACTCGCCCTTGCCGTCCTCACCAGCCGCCCCCTCGACCTGCGCCGAGGCCGTGGCCACGCCCCAGGCGAAGCCCTCGGGGAAGCGGTAGGCGAGGTCAGATCCGGGTCGGGTCATGGGTCGGCCGCCTCCGCGTGTACCACGGGAAATCAGGCCCGTTCGATCAGAATCAGATCCTCATCAGCCTCATCGAGAAGCACCCGGCCATATCCTTCGGCCTCGATCATGAACCCTCGTTCCAGGTACGACCACTCCTCTTCCGGATAGGCATCGGAAAATGACCGGGTGTTGATGACGAAGACGACGCGACCGGTGTTGCCGGCATAGGTGATGCGGTCGCCTATGCGGATCGCTCCGCCCGATGCATAGCTCGGCGTCGGCTCCATCACGTTAACAGCCCCCTTCAAGCCTCGACAAATCAGGTGTTGACCAGCCGCGACTCGCCCCGGGCCATCTGGCGGGTCATGGTGGCGAAGTGGGTGTGCATGACGCACTTGAAGGCGAACTGGAAGAGGTAGCGGGGCGGCCGGCGCGAGGCGATCAGCTTGCGGAGGTACTTGCCGTAGACGGCCCGGTCGAGCTTGGTCCGGGGGTCGATCCAGAGCTTGGCGAGCATCCCGAGGGCGGCGAGGATCGTCAGGGTCTGGAGCTTGAGGTAGGTCCCGAACCGGTTCTTCTTGAGCCAGTCCATCTTGGCGGTGGCCAGGGGGAGCTTGCCTTCGATGAAGAGGGCGTCGAACCGCTCGAAGTAGTTCTCGGCGTCGTAGAGCCGGATCATCAGGTCGAGCCAGCCGTCGCGCAGGGTCTCGACCGACATCTTCAGGGGGATGACGTTGGTGGCGATGTTGGGGTCGTCGGCGGCGGCGTTGTCGAGCCGGCCTTCGGCCTCCAGGCGGTCGTAGAGCGGGGTCTTGGGGATCGCCGAGAGCATCCCGGCCATCGCGCCGACGACCTTGGCCTGCTTGAGGAACTGGTACTGCCGCTCGAAGACGGTCTCGTCGTCCTGGTCGAAGCCGACGATCATCCCGGCGTACACTTCCAGGCCGTGCGCCTGGACCTTGCCGACCCGGTCGAGCAGGCCGAGCCCGCGGACGTTCTGGTACTTCTTGGTCTCCTTGAGGGCCTCCTCGTCGGGGCTCTCGATCCCGATGAAGACGGCGACCATCCCGGCCTCGGTCATCAGCCGCATCAGCTCCTCGTCCTCGGCGAGGTCGAGCGAGGCCTCGGTGAAGAACGAGAGCGGGAAGCCGTTGGCGTGCTGCCACTCGATGATCGCCCGGAGGATGACCTTGGCGACCTTCTTGTTGCCGATGAAGTTGTCGTCGACCAGGAAGATCACCCGGACCCCGAGCCGGTGCTGGGCGTCGATCTCGGCGACGACCATCTCCGGCGTCTTGATCCGGGGTCGGCGGCCGAAGATGACGATGATGTCGCAGAACTCGCACTGGAACGGGCAGCCGCGCGAGGTCTGGACGCAGCCCATCGTGTATTCTTGAAACTTGACCAGGTCGTACCGGGGGATCGGGACCTTGGCCATGTCGGTCTTCTCGGCCTGCTCGTAGCGGTACTGGTGGAGCCCCTGCTTCCATTCTTCGAGGAACCGGGGCCAGGTCTCCTCGGCCTCGCCGATGAAGATCACGTCGACCAGGCCGTCGTACCAGTTCTCGGCCACGGTGATCCAGGGGCCGCCGACGACCGTGAAGATCCCCCGGGCCCGCGTCTCGGTGAGGATCTCGCGCATCCGGTCGCGCTGGACGGTCATCCCGGTGAGGCCGACGATGTCGAAGCCTTCGAGGGCTTCGAAGTCGATCTCCTCGATGTTCTCGTCGATCAGCACGATCTCATGCCCGGGCGGGGTCAACCCGGCCAGGACCGGCAGGGCCAGCACCGGCATGTTGGCCTTCTTGTTGAGCAAGGGGAGGCCGTGGTTGAGCCCCCAGAACGAGGTCGGGAACCTGGGATTGATCAGGCAGATCCGAGCCATGGAGTGGTCCTTTGAGGGGAATCCTTTCCCTCGGCCGGTCATCCGTGAACAATAGCTCAGCTCTGCTGTCGGGCGGCGTCCACCGGCAAGGCACGACCGACACCGATTGTAGAAGGAAAATCGGCACTGTCGCCGGGTCGCTCCCGAATCCTTCCGAAAATCGGGGCCGACGCCCGGACGGGACGTCGATCGGACCCCCTTCAAGGCTTCAACGGCGAAGCGGCAGAGGGATTTGGCGCGGGGATGTCGCGCAGCACCGTGGCGAGCAATTCGAGGGCCTGGGCCCGCCTGAACTGGCTCGGGTCGGAGAGCTGGCCGATCAGGATCGCCGCGGCTTCGGGGAGCCTCGGAGGGCCGGGCACCAGTCGGAGCGATTCGACCGCCGCCGCCCTCTGATCGAAGGGCATCGTCGGATCGCCGATGATCGCGAGCCGAAGTGCCTGCGCCTTCGGGCTCCACTCCGGGACGATGGCCAGGATCACGTCCGCGGCGTGCGACCTGTCTTGCGTCGGCTCGCCCGCGAGGATCGCCTCCAGCGCCGGGACGGCCGGGGTGGCCCGACGGCCGAGCCGCTTGAGGCATTCGAGGGCGTCGACCCGGATCGCGTCGTCGTCGGAGCCGATCAACCCCGCCAGGCCGAGGGCCGCTTGCCGGTTCGCATCGTCGCTCGCCTTGGCCAGGGTCGCGACGCAGAGGGCCCGATCGACCTGCGGCCGGGGGTCGATCACCAGTGCGACGAGGGCCCGGTTGGCCTCCGGGTCGTCCTTCCTCCGGATCGCGAAGAGGGCCTTGATCGCGGCGAGGCGGACTCCGCGATCGCTATCCACCAGGGCCGAGCGGAGCCGATCCGCCGACTCGTCGTCGGGCCCGCCCATCGCGATCGCCTCGGCCGCCGCCGACCGGACCTCGGGCGCGGGATCGGCCAGCCTCGCCCGCAAGGCCGACGTCACTGCGGCCTTGAGCGACGCCGACGGCGAGTCGCTCGCCGCCGAGGCTCGGGCCCATCGGGCCAGGGCGAGCCGGCCGAGGTTGGTCGTCGCATCGACCCGGACGCCGACATCGCCGTCATCGGTCAACGCGATCAAGGCCGGGACAAGGCCGGCCGGGTCGTTCGACAAGATGGCCAGGGCGGCGATGCCGTCGCGGCGGACGCCGGGCCGGCGGTCGCCCAGCATCGCCAGGAAGTGGCCCGGGGCGAGGTCGATCGACCGATCCCAGAGGGTGTGCACGGCCAGGGCCCGGGCCCCGGGATCGTCGGAGCCCAGGAGGGCGACGGCCTTCCGGTATTCCATCCAGGACCCGACCCTCGGCAGGTAGATCACCGAGGCCGAGTAGCCGCAGGCGAGCACTCCCGCCGCCAGGGTCGCGTAGGTCAGAGGCCCGAAGATCCGCCGAGTCCGAGGCATGAGTCACCCCCAGTCCGCCGAAGCACGCCGAATTCGTTCCCTGATACCGGGCCATCATCACACGCGCCGGGTCGGCCGGGCAACGTGGTCAAGCGGCCGATGACTCGGCTCGCCCTTCGGCCAGGAATTCGAGGAGGAGCCGGTCGACCCGCCCGGGCTCCTCGTGGTGGATCCAGTGCGTCGCGTCGTCGAACCACTCGATCCGGGCCGAGCGGCAGAGGGCGTAGCTCGACCGGGCTAAGCCGAGGCCGAGGAAGGCGTCCTTGACCCCCCAGAGGATCAGGGTCGGCACCCGGACGACCCCTTCGGCCTGCGCCCGGGATCGGTCGCGGAAGGCGGCCCGGTACCAGTGGATCATCGAGGCCAGGGCGCCCGGCTCGGCCCAGGCCCGCTTGTACTCGGCGATCACGTCGGGGGCGAAGGTCCCGGGCCGGCTGGTGGTCGACAGCGAGTTGGCCAACGCCCGGAAGTCGCGGCGGGCGAGCAGGGCCTCGGGCAGCTTGGGGACCTGGAAGGCGAGCGTGTACCAGCTCTTGAGGAGCTGCCGGGGGTCCTGGCGGACCGCCCGGAGCATGGCGGCGGGGTGGGGAGCGTTGAGGATCGCCGCGCGGTCGAACCGCTCGGGGTGGCGGGCGATGGCCGACCAGGCGACGACCCCGCCCCAGTCGTGGCCGACCACCGAGGCCCGCGCCGCGCCGAGGTCGTCGATCAGGCCGAGGAGGTCGCCCACCAGCTCGTCGACCCGGTACGAGGCGACCCCCCGGGGCTTGTCGCTCGCCCCGTAGCCCCGCAGGTCGGGGGCGAGGACGCGGTAGCCGGCCTCGGCGAGCGGCCCGAGGTGCGCCCGCCAGCTCGACCAGGGCTCGGGGAAGCCGTGGAGCAGGATGACGGCGGGCCCTTCGGGCGGGCCCGCCTCGGCGACGCTCAGGGTGATCCCGTTGGTCCGGACCCGGCGGAGCTTGGGTTCGACGGGCATCGGCGGCCTCGCGGACATCAGGGTTCGACCAGGACGTCGACCTTCGAGGGGAGGTCCTTCGAGTGGTAGACCCGCTGGGTCGCCTTGCGGAAGTCGCTCGCCTTGGCCTGGTAGATGTCGACGAACGTCTGGGGATTGCGGTCGGCCAGGGGGAACCAACTGCTCTGGACCTGGATCATGACCCGGTGGCCGGGCTTGAAGGTGTGGTAGACGTCGTTGATCCGGAACTTGATCGCCGTCGGCTTGCCCGGCTCGAACGGCTTGGGAGTCTCCAGGCTCTCGCGGAACCGCCCCCGGAGGATCTCGCCCCGGACGAGCTGCTGATAGCCACCCATCTTGATCCCCTCGGGGTTCTTGGGATCGGGGTCGGGGTAGTCGTCGGGATAGACGTCGATCAGCTTGACGACCCAGTCGGAGTCGGTCCCGGTGGTCGAGACCTGCAGGTCGGGCCGGATCGGGCCGGCCAGGGTCAGCTCGGATTCGAGCGGCTCGGTCTGGTAGACCAAGACGTCGGTCCTCCTGGAGGCGAACCGCTGGTCGTCGGTCATGTAGGTCCGGGTCATCCCGATGGCGGTGTTCTCGATGTAGGGGACGGGCTTGGCGGGGTCGCTGACGTACTCGTCGAACTCCTCTTCGCCCGACTCGAGCGGCCCGTCGAGCGCGAGCTTACCCCCCTGGCCGAGGACGAGCGAGCGGGCCTTGGCCGAGCGGGGGGGCCAGGCCTCGTGCTTCCGCCACTGGTTGACGCCGGTCTGGAAGACGTAAGCCTCGGGGAGCTTGGGGTCGGCCGCCCCCTTGAGGTGGTGCTCGAAGAAGGGGAACTCGATCGAGGAGCGGTAGAAGTCGGCCGTCTTCGAGTCGAACTGGACCAGGCCGAGGTTGGTCCCGTGCTCCACGCGGTCCGACCGGCCGCCCCACTGGCCGTGATACCAGGGGCCCATGACGAGCATGTTCGACGCCCCGGGGGTGCTCGCCTCGATCGCCTTGTAGCATTCGAGGGCGCCGAAGAGGTTCTCGGCGTCGAACCAGCCGCCGACGGTCATCACGGCCGGCTTGATCCCCTTGAGGTGCTGGCGGATGTTGCGGGCCTGCCACCAGGCGTCGTAGTTGGGGTGCCGCATCATCTCGTTCCAGAAGGCGACGTCCCCCTTGTAGTACCGCTCGTCGGCGTTGGCGAGCGGCCCGAGCCTGAGGAAGAAGTCGTAGGCGTCGGGCGTGCCGTGGTCGAAGGGGACGACCGGCGTCCTGGTCGGGTAGGGGCGGGGATGGCCGAAGTTGGCCAGGAAGTTGAACGCGTGCGGCAGGAAGAACGCGCCGTTGCGGTGGAAGTCGTCGCCGACGAACCAGTCGGTCACCGGCGCCTGGGGCGAGGCCGCCTTGAGCGCGGGGTGCGAGTTGACCAGCGCCGCGGCGGTGTAGAAGCCGGGGTAGGAGATGCCCGACTGGCCGACCCGGCCGTTGTTGTTGGCGACGTTCTTGACCAGCCAGTCGATCGTGTCGTAGGTGTCGGTCGACTCGTCGATCCCCTCCTTGTCCGCCTCGGGCCGGATCGGCCGCATGTTGACGTAATCCCCCTCCGACATCCACCGCCCCCGGACGTCCTGGTAGGCGAAGATGTACCCCGAAGTGCCGAACTCCGGCGACGGGCCCAGGTCCGACCTCGACCGGTCGACGCCGTAAGGCCGGACGCTGTACGGGGTCCGGTTCAGGAGGATCGGGTACGGCGTGGAGTCGTCCTTGGGGACGTAGACCGACGTGAACAGTCGCACGCCGTCCCTCATCGGGATCTTGTATTCATGCTTCGTGTAGCGGGCCTTGATCGACTCCAGGCCCTGACCCGACGCCCCGTCGGGGGCGAACACGGCCAGGAGGAGGCCCGGGAGCAGGCATTTCAGCGGCAGCGACCGTCCGGTCATCGGGAGGGAGTCCTTCGGTGCGAGGGGCGGAAACCGGCGTGATGATCCCACGATCGATTCGGAAACCTGAGAAAGATGGGAGGGCACCCTTCGGGGAGGCGAGGTGGGTGTTGCCTCGCGGCATCGCCCGCTCTCGGGGCTCGCGGAGCGGGGGTCGTCCCAAACCCGGTGAGAGGCACGGATTCGGCCGATCGAGGGAGGATAACCGCGATGTGCCCGGATCGCTACACCCCAGATTTCCCGGCCATTCCCCTTGCCTGGTGCCTGAATATCGTGCACAATCTGGTAGCTATTTCACGATAAATTTACAAACGCAACCGACTTTTCATTGGCCCTTCGAGTCCCGATCCGACAATCGTGACCGCGGCGCGAGGGCCACCGCCGCCAGGTCCACCAAGACGCAATTCCGTTTGTCTCGGTCGTCACCGGACGGGCGACCCGCCAGTATAAGGATGACCGCGACCGCTCGGGGATCTCGAACAGGCCACTTTCCCCGGGCGTACAGAACATCGGACCACGTGTGATCGAAGGTTGCAGGTTCGTCCGATGGAAGATAGAGGTCGTGCGGCGTGCGGGCTAGGGACCTCTCCCTACGAATCTTCCGTGTCGTAGTCTGATCTCCCCGACGGCCCCACCGCGCCCCAAACTGAAGGCGTGGGGAGGACCTGACCATGAATTATCGGCGACTCTTGACCGTGCTCGCCCTGCTGGTGGGCATCGGTTCCGGCGAGACGATCGGGGGGGACTTCGGGCCGAGCGACCGTGCCGTCTTGACCGGCTACGCTCGCGACACCTGGCGTTCCTTCGACGCGCTCACGCTCCCGAGCGGCCTGCCGGCCGACTCGCTCTCGAAAACTCCCGAAGGCTGGATCGCGGCCTATTACACCTCGCCATCCGACATCGCCGCATACCTCTGGAGCACGCTCGCGGCCGAGGACCTCAAGATCATCGGCCGCGAGGAGGCGAGCGACCGCCTGGGCCGGACCCTGGGGGCCCTGACCAAGCTCGACCGCTCGCACGGCTTCTTCCTCAACTGGTACGACCCCCGCGACGGCTCCAAGCTCAAGAACTGGCCCGGCGGCTCGGCCGTCCGGCCGTTCCTCTCGACGGTCGATAATGCGTGGCTCGCCGCGGCCCTGATGATGGTCCGCAACGCCCGCCCGGCGTTCCGCGCGCTGGCCGACGAACTCCTCGAACCGATGAATTTCGGGTTCTTCTACGACGCCTACGACCCGACCAACCCCGGGCAGCACCCCGGCCTCCTCCGGGGCGGGTTCTACTCGGATGACAATACCTTCGCCAGCTATCACTACGGGATGCTCAACACCGAGGCGAGGATCGCCAGCTACGTCGGGATCGCCCGAGGGCACCTCCCCCCCGAGCATTATTTCCGCCTGTCCCGCTCCCGCCCTTCCGGCAGCGACGGCCGGGCGACCACCAACCTGGGCGAGACCCGGTCGTACCTCAAGGTCCCGGTCCAGGAAGGGTACAACAGCTATCGGGGGCTCAAGATCGTGCCGAGCTGGGACGGCTCGATGTTCGAGGCCCTGATGGTCACCCTGTTCATCCCCGAGTCGGAGTGGGCCCCGCAAGGCTGGGGGGTCAACCATGCCCTCTACGTCCGCGCCTCGATCGAGAACGCCACGGAGGATTGCCACCTGCCGGCCTGGGGCGCCTCGCCTTCGAGCGTCCCCGGCGGCGGCTACCGGATCTATGGGGTTGCCCCCCTGAGCGTGGATGGCCGGGGGATGGACTCGGCCAAGGAGAGCGTCATGACGCCCCACGCGTCGTTCCTCGCGCTGCCGTTCGCCCCCAAGGAGGCGATGAACAACGTCGAGGTCCTCGCCAGCCGGTTCCACGCCTACGGCCCCCACGGGTTCCTCGACGCGGTGGACGTGACAAGCGGCAAGGTGGCGAGCTGCGAGCTCGCCCTCGACCAGGGGATGATCATGGCCTCGGTCGCCAACGTCCTGGGCGAGCGGATGCTCCAGAAGGCGTTCTGCGAGGGCAAGGTCGCCGAGATCATCCGCCCCTTGATCGAGCAGGAGAAGTTCGGGGCGGGCTTCGAGCCCAGGGACGGCCACACCCAGGCTCCGCCGGCCACCGTCGGCTTCAAGTCCGCGGATCAGCGGCGTCCCGGCCGCGACCTCGGCATCCTCGCCCTCCTCACCTCGGGGGCCGGCCGTCCCGCGATCCGTCGGCTGATCAGCCGGTCGTTCGGCGAGTTCGCCCTGTCGGACTGATCGCCCTTGCTCCACCCCCAAAACCCGAGCCCGGCCGGGACCCATTGGCGGTCCGGCCGGGCTCGTCGTATCCTTGGGGCGGGCCCGCCTGCTCGCCCCGATTCGAAGGGCCGGGCCGGGCCCGCCCGGAGCCCCCCCGATGCGCACCCGGAATGGGCCATTGGCCCTCTCGCTCGTCCTTGCCGTCGCGACCTCGGGCTTAGCCCAGGAGCCGGTAGCCAGGTCCTTCCCCCGGCTCGCCGAGGTCTTCCCGGAGCCGGAGGATCGAGGGGGCTGGGAGACCCTCCTGCCCGCATCCGGCATCCCCGACGCCCCGTCCAGGCGGGCGATCCGGACCGACTGCGGGATCGACTGGGACAAGCTCGCCCTCGCCTGGGAGTACAATCAGGCCGCCCCGGGCAACACCGGGCTCCTCGTGATCCGCCACGGCACGATCGTCGGCGAGTGGTATCGCGGCGGGACGAAGGCCAGCGAGTTCAACATCCACTCCTCGTCCAAGGCGTACACCAGCACCGCCTTCGGCCTGATCCTGTCCGACTTCGGCGACGACACCGCCCCTTCGGCCAGGCCCTTGACCCTCGACACCAAGGTGTGCAACGCCGAGTGGCTGCCCGAGTCGCTCCCGCTGCCCGACGCCCGGAAGGCCGACATCACGGTCCGCCACCTGCTCAACATGGCCTCGGGGATCGGGCCCGAGCCGGTCGCGCCGAAGCGGCCGTTCGAGTACGCCCTCGGCCATTCCGAAGGGTCGCCGTTCGCCCGGCTCAAGGGGGACCCGGGGACGGTCTTCAATTACAGCAACGCCGGGGTCTCGCACCTGGTCCTCCTGTTCCGCAAGGCGGCGGGGGTCGACCTGGACCCGTTCCTCCGGGACAAGCTGTTCGGGCCGATCGGGATGAAGCAGGTCCGCTGGCAGGCCGTCGGCGGCGACGGCGGCATCGGCCCCTTCAGCCAGGGCTACAGCGGGATCTACACGACCCCCCGCGAGCACGCCCGGTTCTGCCAGCTCGCCCTCCACCGGGGGGAATGGGCCGGCAAGCGGGTCGTCCCGGCGAGCTACTACGACTTCGCCTGGAAGCCCGCACCCACCAAGGCCGACTACGGCGCCCAGTGGTGGACCTACCCGCGCTGGAAGGCCGCCCCGAGCGACCTCGTCCAGACCTCGGGCCGGAACCACAACGACGGCTTCGTCCTGCCCAGCCGCGACCTGATCGTCGTCCGCCTCGGCGACGGCGGCGACTACCCCAGGGACTTCGAGGACCAGCTCATCGCCCGGGTCCTGGCCTCGCTCGTCGATTGAGATCGGGCGGCGACTCCCTTTGCCGGGGCCGAGGCCGGGGCTATCATGGCGGCTTCTCGACGGGGCCCGAGGCCCAACTGCGGTGCATCTCACGGGGGAGTTCGGCGCGATGATCCGACGCAAGTTGCGGGTGGGGATGGTCGGGGGCGGGGGACCGGCCAACTTCTTCGGCGGCCCCCACCGGCGGGCGATCCTGATCGACAACTCGGCCGAGCTGACCGCCGGGGCGCTCCGGAGCAAGCCCGAGGAGTCGATCGAGTCGGCCCGCGACCTCTTCTTCGACCGAGGCTACGGCGACTGGAAGACGATGATCGAGGCCGAGGCGAGATTGCCGGTCGGCGACCGGGTCGACTACCTGACGATCGTCACCCCCAACGACGCCCACTTCGCCCCGGCCCTGGCCGCCTGCAAGGCCGGGATCGGCGTGATGTGCGAGAAGCCCCTGACGACCACGCTCGACGAGGCCAGGGAGCTGCACCGGGCCGCCGCGAGCGGCCAGGTCCCCTTCGCCGTCGCCTACACCTACACCGGCTTCCCGATGGTGATGCTGGCCAGGACCCTGGTCCACGACGGCGCGATCGGCACCGTCCGGAAGGTCGAGGCGTGGTATCCCCAGGGGTGGCTGGCCTCCGGGCTCGAAGCCTCGGGCCAGAAGCAGGCAGCCTGGCGGGTCGACCCGAGCAAGGCGGGGGCCTCGGGCTGCGGCGGCGACATCGGCACCCACGCCTATGAGTTCGTCCGGTTCGTCGCCGGCCTGTCCGCCAGGAGGGTCCAGGCCCGCCTGACCACCTTCGTCGAGGGGCGGGCCCTCGACGACGACTTCACCGTCCTGGCCGAGCTCGACAACGGCGGGATCGCCACCATCGCCGCCTCGCAGATCACCATCGGCGCCCAGAACGACAACGGCTTCCGGGTCAGCGGGACCACCGGCACCCTGGAATGGTCGATCACCGACCACAACGTCCTCAAGCACTACCAGGCGGGGCAGCCGGTCCGCCTCTTCCGCCTCGGCGCCGATTACGGCTACTTCCCCGAGTCGATCAAGCCCTACATCCGGGTCCCCTCGGGCCACCCCGAAGGGTTCCACGAGGCCCTGGCCAACCTCCACATGTCGCTCCAGCTCGCCATCCGGGCCAAGCTCGGCGAGAAGGTCCCCAGGCCGTTCGAGCACCCCACGATCGCCGACGGCGTCGCCGGCATGGCCTTCGTCGAGGCCGCCGTCGCCAGCTCCAGCCGCCAGGGGGAGTGGGTCGCCGTGCCCGAGGTCGGGTAAGATAGGTCCTCGACCCACTCGACCCTCCCCTTCGTTTGGAGACCGCAAGGCCGTGAAGGAGCCCCTGGTCCGGTTCAGCGTGGCGATCGGCGGCGAGCTGCTCGACAAGTTCGACCAGTATCGCGAGGCGCACCGCTACCAGAACCGGAGCGAGGCGGTCCGCGGCCTGATGCGCGCCGCCCTGATCGAGGACGCGGTCTCCGGCGAGGACGGCGAGGCGATGGGCGTGGTGACCCTGATCTACGACCACCACGTCGGCCGGGTGGCGGAGCGGCTCACCGAGATCCAGCACCTCCACCTGACCCGGGTCGTGACGACCACCCACGTCCACCTCGACGCCCGCCGCTGCCTCGAAGTGATCCTGCTCCGGGGGCCGACCACGATCGTCCGCGAGCTGGCCGACGGCCTGATCGGCACCCGGGGGGTCGAGACCGGCCGGCTCGTCCTCGCCTCCGCCATGCCGATCGAGCATGGCCACGACCATGATCACGGCCACGGCCACGGCCACGACCACGGCCACCCGCACCCCGAAGCGGTCGACTGAGGTGAGGACACGTCGTGGAGCTTTCCGGTGGACCCGGCCGGCGGTCGAGCATCAGGGGGCCTTGCCGTTCCGCCGCCGCTCGGAGCGGCTCGACCGCCTGTTCCGCCTGTCGATCGTCGGCCTGACCCTCCTGGCCCTGGCGGCGGCGGTCGGCCTGACCCCGAGCGGCCGGCGCCTGGTCGGTTCCTTGCCGGACCGGGCTCGCCGGCTCTTGAACGCCGCCGTCGGGCTGGAGCCGGACCGGGCCGAGGTCGAGGCGACCCGGCACCGCGAGCGACTGGCGAAGATCGAGGGGACCCGCTCCGCCCTCCGCGACCTCGAACGCGAGCCCAAGATGCGGGCCTTCCTCAAGGCGGCCCGGATGGACGCCGACTCGGCGGTGGTCCGCTGGGGCAACTTCGACTGGACCCTGGCCCTGTCCTCGGCCGTATTCGCCCCCGACGACCTCCGCTCGTACCGGCTCCTGCCGAAAACCCGGTCGATCTGGCTGATCAACCTGACGGTGTACCGGGTCCAGGCGATGTTCGAGATCCCCGACACGCCCGAGGCTCGCGCGTTGGGCGAGGCGGTCGGCGGCCGGGTGGTGCCCGAGTCGGTCCAGACCACCAACTCCTGGGGCTGCCGGGGGCCCGAGCCCGACCCCTCCGCGCCGGTCCGGGGGATCGTCCTCGGCGACTCGAACATGCAGGGGCTCCTCGTCGGCGACGACCAGGCGCCGCCGTCCCGGCTCGGGGCGATCCTGGCCCGGGACCGGGGGTGTGCCGCATCGATCCTCAACACCGGCCACCTCGGCTACTCGATCGAGCAGTATTATCAAACCCTGGTCGCCTACTATGACCGGCTCCGCCCGACGTTCGTCGTGGTCAGCATCTGCAACAACGACCTCGGCGACATGACCAACCCCGCGGACTTGGCCGAGGGGGAATACTGGCTCGACCGGATCAACCAGTTCTGCCGGACCCGGCGGGTCTCGGCCCTGATCGTCCCGGTCCCGAGCGAGGACCTGATGGTCGGCGTCCGGAACGAGGCCACCTTCCCGGGCAAGGTGTCGGCCATCGCCAAGGTGACCGGGATCTCCTACCTCGACCCGCTCGAAGAGTTCGCCGCCGAGCACTTCCGGCTCAAGGGGGAGGCCCGCCGCCAGGGGCGACCGTTCCCGCACAGCCCGCTGTTCAATCGCCGCTACGGCGACAACCACATGTCCCCCGAAGGGTCCAACCTCTGGGCCCGGATCGTCGCCCGAAGGCTCGGGGTGATCCTCGACGACCGCCAATCCTCGGGGTTGCCCTGACCGATCGGAATCCCTTTGCGAGATCGCATGCGTCTCGGTTATCGTGGTCGTCCTGGTATCCAGCAATTGCCGAACGATCCGGACGCCGAAGGTCCGGGGAAAGAGCCGCCGATGTCGACCGGGACCGAAGCGACGCCGCCGCCCGACGCCGAAGGGCTCCAGTTCGACCACGCCGAGTTCGCCCAGGCCGAGGCGCCGGCCTCGATCGCCTGCGCCTCCTGCCATCGGCCGATCACCGGCGCCTACTACGAGATCAACGGCACGATCTTCTGCGAGGAATGCCGGGCCCAGGTCGAGCGGCACCTCAAGGGCGGGTCGAAGATCGGCCGGTTCCTCAAGGCCTCGGTCTTCGGCGTCGGCGCGGCGATCGCCGGGGCGACGGTCTACTTCCTGGTTTTCCACTATGCCCACATCCAGGCGTCTTTGATCTCGATCCTTTGCGGCTACATCGTCGGCAAGGCGATTCGGGCCGGCACCGGGGGCCGAGGCGGCCGGATCTACCAGGTGATGGCGGTCCTGCTCACTTACCTGGCGATCGGTGCCGCCTATTCCGGGGAAGTGCTCGCCTCGATCGGATTCGATGCGATGCGGCAGCAAGCCGTTGCCGCCGGCGTGCCCTTATGGGCGTTCTTCATCGGTGTGGCGATGAAGTTCGTCGAACTCTCGGTGAGGCTGCCCGTCCTCGTCGTCCAGGAAAGCATCCTCTCGCTCGCGATCATGGGGTTCGCCCTCTGGGAAGCCTGGAAGTTCACCAGGCGGGCCAAGGTGGTCGTCACCGGCCCGTATCGGGTCGGGGGCGAGGTCGGCCTTGAGCTGCCGGTCGAGAAGGCGGTCGGCGATGCTTGAGGCCCGGACGGCCCCCTCGTCCGCCTGCCCGGATTGCGGGACCGAGGTCGCCGAACACTTCCTGATCTGCCCGGGCTGCCACCGCCTGATCCACGCCGACCGGCTCAAGGCCCTGGCCGCCGAGGCCGAGCGGGCCGAGCGGGCCGGCGACTCGACCGCCGCCCTCGTCGCCTGGCGGTCGGCCCTGGAGCTGCTGCCGGCGGCCTCGCGCCAGCACGAGATGATCCGCCAGAAGGTCGGCGCCCTGGTCCAGGTCGTCGACTCGACCCCCGGGGCCAGGCCGAGGTCGGGCGAGTCGAACGCCCGCGCGAAGTGGTCCGGCGGGGCCGCGGCGGGCGGGGTCGGCACGATCGGCCTGATGCTCTGGAAGTTCAAGTTCCTCGGCCTGATGATCCTCGGCAAGGGGAAGCTGCTCCTGCTCGGGCTGACGAAGGCGAGCACCCTGTTCTCGATGTTCCTCAGCTTCGGGGTCTACTGGTCGCTCTGGGGCTGGCCGTTCGCCGCCGGCCTGATCGTCTCGATCTACATCCACGAGATGGGCCACGTGGCCGCCCTGGTCCGCTACGGGATCAGGGCCGAGGCGCCGATGTTCATCCCCGGCTTCGGGGCCGTCATCCGGGCCCGGCAGCACCTCGCCTCGGCCCGCGAGGACGCCCGGGTCGGCCTGGCGGGGCCCGTCTGGGGCCTGGGGGCGGCGCTCGCGTTCGCCGGGGCCTATGCCGCGACCGGCCTGCCGATCCTGGCCGGGATCGCCAGGCTCGGGGCCTGGATCAACCTGTTCAACCTGATCCCGATCTGGCAGCTCGACGGCGGCCGGGCCTTCAACGCCTTCAACCGATCCCAACGCTGGTTTGCCACGCTGGCGGTCTCGGCGGCCTGGGCGGTCACCGAAGAGTCGGTCCTGATGCTCGTCCTGATCGGCGCGGCCTACCGATCGGCCTTCACCGCCCCGGCGAAGGAGACCGACCAACCATCGGTCATCGTCTACGTCGCCCTGGTGGCCCTGCTCGCGGTCCTGACCCAGCTCCCCGTGCCGATGCCCTAGCCGAATCGGCCGCGCCCGGTGTGCTAGACTCTCCACAAGACACACCCTCGAACAGCCCACCCTCGATGAACGGGCCGACGGATCGGCGGCACGCCTCGCACCCGGAAGGTTTTCCGATGAAACGCCCGATCCGGCGTGCGACGCGCACGCTCCTGGTGGAATCGCTGGAAACCCGCGCCCTGATGGCCGGGAACGACCTCGGCCTGTGGCCCCTCGCCAACGTCGAGACCGGGACCAGCATCTTCGTCCGGTTCCGCCCCACCGCGACGCCGGGCCAGGAGCAGGAGGCCTTGCAGGGGCTCCGGGCCAGCGTCGTCACCGAGTATCCCGACGGCCCCGAGCTGGTCCGGCTGGGCGAGGGGGTCAGCCCCTACGGGGCGATCGCCGGGCTGTCGACCAACCCGGCGGTGCTTTATGCGTCGCCCGACTCGACGATCCATTCCGCCACGGTCCCGGTCTACCCCAACGACCCGGCCTTCGGCTCGGACGCGGGCCTGGCCAACCCCAACGGGGTGAACATCGACGCCCCGCTGGCCTGGGGCGTGACGACGGGCAACCCGACCACGATCGTCGCCGTCCTCGACACCGGGATCGACCTGAACAACCCCGACCTCGCCTCGAAGGTCTGGACCAACCCGGTCAACGACGCCGCCTCGGGATACGTCAACGACGTCCACGGCTGGAATTTCGTCGCCAACGACAACAACGTCCAGGACGACAACATCGAGGGCACCGGCGTCAACCGCCAGTACGTCGGCCACGGCACCCACGTCTCGGGCATCATCGCCGCCGCGGCCAACAACAACTACGGGATCGCCGGGGTCGACTGGGCCGCCGTGATCATGCCGCTCAAGACCCTCGACTCGCAGGGCAACGGCTCGACCGACCTGGCCGTCTCGGCGATCTACTACGCCGTGGCCCACGGCGCCAAGGTCATCAACGCCAGTTGGGGTGGCGTGAATTACTCGGCCGCGATGGGCGACGCGATCGCCTACGCCAACGCCCACAACGTCGTCTTCGTCACCGCCTCGGGCAACGACGGGACCAACAACGACCAGACCCCCAGCTACCCGGCGAGCTTCCGCCAGCCCAACGAGCTGAGCGTCGCCGCCGTCGACCAGAGCGGCAACCTGCCCAGCTTCTCCAACTACGGCCCGACCACCGTCGACATCGCCGCGCCGGGCGTGGGGATCGTCAGCGACGCGCTGCTGGCGGCCAACACCGGCGGCCTGGAAAGCCTGACCGGCACGTCGATGTCGACCGCCTACGTTTCCGGGGTCGCCGCCCTCGTCTCCGGGCAGTATCCGCAGTTGACCGCCGCCCAGATCGTCTCGCGGATCGACGCCACGGCCAAGCCCTTGCCCGGCCTGGCCGGCAAGGTGATCAGCGGCGGGATCGTCGACGCCTACAACGCCCTGACCGCCGGCGGGATCTCGGCCTCCGGGCTGACCCCCGCCGCCGGCCTGCCGGCCCTGACCGCGCTGCACGCGACCGACGCCCAGGTCCAGGGCTCGCTCCTGGCGTCCGACGAGTTCCTCGCCGTCCACGGCGGGACCGACCAGGGGTTCGTCACCGGGGTCTATCAGCAAGTGCTCGGGCGGAGCCCGGACGCCGCCGGCCTCGCCCAGTGGACCGCCGCCTACGACTCGGGCACCTACACCCGCTACCAGCTCGCCGAGGCCATCCTCGCCTCGCCCGAGGCCAAGCTGACCGAGGTCGCCCGCTGGTTCCAGCAGGACCTGGGCCGGACCGCCTCGCTCGACTCGCTCAAGGCCGACCCGGGCGTCGCCGCCTGGGCCAACCTGCTCGAACAGGGGGTCGGCGACGACTCCGTCCACGCGGCGATCGTGGGCTCGTTCGAGTACCTGGTCGACCACGGCGCGAACCCGAACTCGGTCGTCCAGGGCTTCTTCGAGAACCTCGACGACCGCGCCCCGAGCACGGCCGAGGATTCGGCCTGGGCCGGCCTGCTCTGGTCCGGCTTCGCCCCGTTCACCGTGCTCCGCTATTTCCAGGGGACGCCGGAGGTCCAGGACACCAAGGTCGCCCGGTGGTTCGCCGAGGACCTCGGCCGGACCGGCTCGATCGCCGCCATCAAGGCCGACCCGGGCGTGCAAGCCTGGGCCGCCGACCTCGGCAACTTCTGAGCCGGGCCGGATCGCGATCCCTGGCGACGCTCGAACCTTCTTCTCGGCGGCCATTCCGGGTAGGATGCCTGCCTTGGCCAGGGGACGGATCGACCTTCGAGGGGATCGCTCGATGCCCATCGGCAAGCACCTCGGGCCAGGGTCGGCCGACCATCCGGGCCCTCCGAGCGGGCTCAGGGATGCCCTGGCGGTCATCGGCCTGTTCCAGTCGATCTTCCGCCGCGACCTGGCCGGGTTCTACCCGCAGGCCAGGCTCGGGCCCGGCAGGCCGATCGAGCCGGGCCTGAAGCCGGTCGACGACCCGGGGTTCCGGCTCGAGGTCGGGCCGGACGGGGTGACCTCGGTCGACCTCTTCGGGGTCCGCCACCAGATCAACCCCAGGGACGGGCGGAACTTCTCGACGCACGACCACCAGCTCATCCAGGCGCTGGGCACGGTCCTCAGCCTCCGCCATCACCACCTGTTCCAGCTCAACCACACGTCCCGGCTGGAGTTGTATCGGGGCGGCTCGGAAGACCACTACGTCGCGGCGTTCATCGAGCCCTGGACATACACCCATGCGGCCCCCCGGCCGAGCCGGATCGCCTCGACGATCCACACCCTCCGGACCGCGGCGCTCTCGACCTACGAGAACCGCCGGGTCTCGACCGGCGTGCTCCTGCTCGGCGAAGGGGAGGGGCCGCCCCACCCGTCGCCCCTGGGCGCCCTGGACTACGGGGTCGAGCTGACCGCGCTCAAGAGCATCCATCGCCTCTGCGACGGCAAGCGGACCCTGTTCCTGGTCGACCAGGACGGCCGCCTGGTCGAGGTCATCGACATCGCCGACTGGGCCGGCGACCTCGGGGACGTCGACCATCCCGTGGTCCCCTGCGCCCGGGACTACGCCGCCCACGCCCGGGCGACCGGGTCGGGTGGGCACGTCTGCCTGGTCCTGAGCCCGAACCAGGAGATCAAGCTGTTCGCCGGCGGGATGCAGCAGTTCGCCTTCGCCCACGGCCGCTGGCGAATCCTCGACCCGGCGACGAAGTACGCCTCCTGGGCCTCCGCCGTGGCCCACCCGAGGCTGGCCCGCGTCCTCTTCCAGTCGGCGCTCGACCTGGTGGAATGCCGCCAGGGGGGGCTGTTCGTGGTGGTCGACGACGCCGAGTCGGCGGTCGGCCGGCTGATCGCGCCGTCCGACCTGCTCGACTCCGAGCAGGACGACCCCGAGGTCGAGCTCAACCTGGGCAACCCCCTGGCCAAGCGGTCGCTCCATTACCTGGTCCGGGGCCGGACCGCGATGGACGTGGCGCCCGCGGTCCTGGAAGCCCTGGCCGGGCTCGACGGCGCGATCGTGACGGACCGGACGGGCCGGCTGATCTCCTTCGGGACGATCCTCCGCCACGACGCCGCCGCCTCGTTCGGCCCGGCCGCCGAGGGGGCGAGGACGACCGCCGCCCTGATCGCCAGCCGGTTCGGCCCGGTCCTCAAGATCAGCGAGGACGGGATCGTCTCCTGCTTCCTCGGCGGGGCCAGGATCTGGGACCTCTGAAGCCCGGCCACGGCCATGCTTTCTTCGGGGCGAGGCCCGCGCTTTGCGGCACTCCCACCCCAGGGCCCCGCCGAGGCCCGGACCGAAGTGATTCGGCATGACCCGCGAGCCCGAACTTCCGCCCGAGGAGAACATCCGATGGACCGTCGCGAACTGCTGAAGACGATGGGAGTTGGGTCGGTCGGCCTGTCCGCGCTGGCCGCGATGGAGGCCCGGGCCGACGAGAAGGGCTCGGCCAAGCTCAATGGCGTCCACCAGGAATGCTTGGAGGCGTGTTCCGACTGCGCCAAGACCTGCGACATGACCTACCACCATTGCCTGATGATGGTGGCCGAAGGGAAGAAGGAGCACGCCAAGCCGCTCCAGATGGTCGCCGATTGCTCGGGCTTCTGCGCCCTCTCGGCCTGCAACATCGCCAAGCACAGCCCCCTCATGGCCCATTCCTGCGAGGCCTGCGCCGAGGCTTGCAAGGACACGCTCGCCGTCGTCGCCAAGTTCGACGGGCCCGAGATGAAGCTCGCCGCCAAGGCGCTCGAGCGGTGCGAGCGGTCCTGCCGGGTCATGCTCGCCGAGATGGGCCATCACCACCATTGACCGGGCCCGGCCGGGCGGGCGGGACCGACGCGGCTCGCCCGGCTCGACGTCAGGTCGCCTTCTCCATGCTCTGGAGGTCGACCATGTCCCGATAGGGCCCTTCCTGCTGGATCAGCTCGTCGTGGGTGCCGACTTCGACGATCGAGCCCGCATCCAGCACGAGGATCCGGTCGGCCGCCCGGATCGTGCTCAGCCGGTGGGCGATCACGAACGAGGTCCGCCCTCGCATCAGCTCGGTCAAGGCCCGCTGGATGAGCCGCTCGCTCTCGCTGTCGAGGTTGCTGGTCGCCTCGTCGAGGATGAAGATGGTGGGGTCGGCCAGGACCGCCCGGGCGATCGCCAGGCGCTGCCGCTGGCCGCCGCTGAGGCGGACCCCGCGCTCGCCGATGATCGTGTCGTAGCCGTCGGCCATCGCCTCGATGAAGCCGTCGGCGTGCGCGACCCGGGCCGCGTGGCGGACCTCCTCGATCGTCGGGTTCCGCGAGGCATAGGCGATGTTCTCGGCGACGGTGCCGTCGAAGAGGAAGACGTCCTGCTCGACGATCCCGAGGAGGCGGCGGTAGCTCTCGACCTCGATGTCGCGGAGGTCCACCCCGTCGAGCCGGATCGAGCCGCTCGTCGGGTCGTAGAACCGGGCGATCAGGTTGCAGAGCGTGGTCTTGCCCGCCCCCGAGCGGCCGACCAGGGCGATCAGCTCGCCCGGCTCGACGTCGAGGTTGATGTCGCGGAGGACCTCCGCCCCGGTCGAGGTCGTCGGGTACGAGAACCCGACCCGGTCGATCGTGATCCGCCCTCGGGTGGTGCCCTTGGCGACGGCGACGGCCCCGGGGCGCGAGATCATCTCGCGGGGCTCGGCCAGGATGTCGAGCACCCGGTCGAAGCCCGACAGGTTGTTCTGGAGCTGGGTGGCGCTGGTGGCCAGGACGGCGATCGGCTCCAGGAGCATCGCCAGGTAGACCAGGAACATCATCAGGTCGCCCAGCGAGAGCCGGCCTTCGAGCACGCTGAGGCCGCCGAAGAGGAGCAGGGCCCCCGAGGCGGCCGGGAGGAACAGGTCCCAGAGGATCTCGACGCTCCTCGACCACCACCAGGCGAAGAACTCCTGGCGGGCCATCAGGTGATTCGAGCCGACGAACCGGGCCGTCTCGCGCCTCTGGCGGCCGAAGGCGCGGACCACCCGCATCCCGCCGAACGCCTCGGCGGCCCTGGCGTCGATCTCCTGGCGAAGCTTGCGGACGTCGCGGTAGAGCGGCCGGAGCCTGCGGTTCCAGAGCCGGTCGGAGAGGAACGCCCCGGGGGCCAGCAGGGCCGCCCCGCCCAGGAGCCGCCAGTCGACCCAGGCGAGCACGGCCAGGCCGCCGGCGAGCTGGACCAGGGCCCGCCACGGGTTGTAGAGCATGCTGAAGATCAGCTCGCCCACCCCCCCGGCGTCCTCACGGAGCAGGCTCGACGCCCCGCCCGCCTTGAGCTCGAAGACCCGGTGCAGCGGCAGTCGGGCGGCATGCTCGAAGACCCGTCGGCGGGTGGCGATCTGGACCTGCTTGCTCGCCAGGGTCGCCAGCCATCGGCTCCAGAGGCCGATCGCCGTACCCAGCACCGAGACCGCGAACACCAGGCCCACCAGCCAGAACAGGCGTTGCCTGGCCGACTCGGGCACGGGCAGCCAGCCCGGCAGGTTCGTCGGCAGGGGGCGGCCGAGCAGGACCTGGTCGATCACCAGCTTGGTCGCCGCCGGGGGCACCAGCCGCAGCGAGGTCGCGACCGAGAGCGTGGCCAGGGCCACGCCGATCGACCCCCGATGCCCTTCGAGGAGCCGGTAAAGTTCGCGATAGAGCCCGCCGAGCGTGCGCTGGCGGTCCCCTTTCTTGGGGCCTTCGCCGTCCGCGGGCCCGGCGGCCCTGGCGAGCCGCTCGGCGCGATACGCCTCGAACCGTCGCCTGCTCCCTCGATCGCGAGCCTTCGCCAAGTTGTTCCGCCCCTCGGCACCCCGGCAGGCGGGCCGGGCCCCGCGCCGGAGGCCCCGCGGGCCCGCCCGCTTTTTTCATCATAGACGGTCCGGGGCGGTCCGTGCAGCCGGGCCGATCGATCGCGGCGGATCGGTCGACCGGCGGCGGATGTTTCCCGACGGCAACTCGCCGGGCGAGCCCCGTTGCTCCCATGCAACAGATCCGCGCGGGATTCGTCGCCTTCGTTCGCCCGGGGCGTACCGAGGGGGTCGGTGACGAGCGAAACAAACCAAATCCATGATGCTATTTAAAAAATTGAACACTTCGCCTCGACCGGGGCATTTCGTGGCGTAATACTAGGCCCTCGCTCGATGGGGAGCCGGTCCAATCGGTCCGAGAAATTGCATCGCACCTTGGAGAATCGCCCATGTTGGAGATCCTCGCTCGCCTGCGTCGTGGCCCTTCGCCGGAGCGTCGGCGAGCCGTCCGGCCGGTCCTTGAACCCCTCGAAGGCCGGATGCTCCTTTACGCCACGACCGGCGACATGTTCTCCGACGGCCGGCTGATCACCTGGAGCCTCGTCCCCGACGGCACCAGCCTGCCGGGCGGGACGAGCCACCTCTTCGCCACGATGGACGCCAAGTTCGCGAGGAATACCTGGGTCTCCTACATCTCCGACGCCTTCGCCGAGTGGGAGAACGTCGCCAACGTCAACTTCTCGCAGGTCGGCGACAACGGCTCGCCGACCGGGTCGGGGAACATCCAGCAGGGGAGCACCAGCTTCGGCGACATCCGGATCGGCTCGTTCTCCGAAGGCCAGTCGATGGCCGCCTTCACGATCCTGCCTCCCAAGGCGAACGGCGGCTCCGACTCCGGCGACATCTTCCTCAACAGCGACGTCAACTGGCAGGTCAGCGGCAACACCGGCGTCGACCTCGAGACGATCGCGGTCCACGAGATCGGCCACGCGCTGGGCCTGGCCCACTCGTCGAACACCGGCGCGGCGATGTACGCGAACTACAGCGGCGTCAGGGAGGTCCCGACCGCCGACGACGTCGCCGGCGTCCAGTCGATCTGGGGGCCCCGCCAGGAGGATTCGTTCGCCCAGCAATACAACAACTTCTCGATGAACACGGCCGCGAACATCACGTCCTACATCCAGGCGTCGCCCCACCAGGTCCTCATCAACTCGCTGGACGTGGCCAAGACGAACGAGGGGTACTGGTTCCGGTTCGGCACGCCGCCCGACACCTCCGGCAACATGACCGTCACCGCGCAGTCGACCTGGCTGAGCGAGCTGAGCCCCGTGATCCAGCTCTTCAGCGCCAACGGGACCCTGCTCACCGAGGCGTCCACCCCGCCCTACTACTTCGGGGCCACCGCCTCGACGTCGATCGGCAACATGACCCCCAGCACGACCTATTATGTCAGGGTGGGGGGGACGAGCGGCACCGAGACGGGGACCGGGAACTACGCCCTCCTGCTCAACATGAGCAGCAGCTCGCAGACCCCGGCGGCCCCCCCGGGCGTCCTGGTGTACGCCCAGCCCAATCAGGGTGGGGGGTCGACTCCCGAGAAGTTCGGCGGGTCGGACGGCCCGAACACGAAGCCCGACCTGCCCGACCTCATCCCCACCGGGAGCACCTTCGCCCAGGGCGACATCTTCGCGCTCCCGCCCGCCCCGACGACCCCCAGCCCGACGACCCGCATCAACGTCCCGCACCCCACCATCGGCCTCCGGGGCCACCGTCCCCCCCAGGCGATCCAGCCCTCCAAGAAGCTGGGCTGACCCGGGCCGGGACCGCCGGCACTGATCGAGATCCGCGACGACCGGGCCGAGGGGCAATGAGCCGCCCCCCGGGCCGGTCGCTCCGCGTTTGCCGGGCCGGAATTCCGGCCCGGTCGATGCGACGGCGTTGCCCTCGGCGGCGGCGGAACGATAATAAGGGGCATCACGCCGCCCGAAGGTCCGGTCGAGGAGCGCGGGTCCGACCGGGTCCGGTGGCGGAGCTTTTTCAGGCCCGGAGCCATCGTCGAATGAGCGAGCTGAAAGCGAACCAGACCCGCAACGCCCCGCCGCTCGACATCAGGCTCGGCTGCCCGGCGGTGGTCGACCCCAACCGGACCCTGCCGGTGATCGACCTGCTGAGCCCCTTGACGATCGAGGGGGTGACGTTCCGGAACCGGATCGTGGTCTCGCCGATGTGCCAGTACTCGGCCGTCGAGGGGATGGCCAACGACTGGCACCTGGTCCACCTCGGCAGCCGGGCCGCGGGCGGGGCGGGCCTGGTCTTCGTCGAGGCCACCGCCGTCACCAGGGACGGCCGGATCACGCCGGGCGACATGGGGATCTGGTCCGACGAGCACATCGGGCCGCTGGCCAGGATCGCCCGCTTCCTCGAAAGCCAGGGGGCCGTGCCGGGGATCCAGCTCGCCCACGCCGGCCGCAAGGCGAGCTGCGCCGCGCCCTTCCACGGCGGCAAGCGGCTGGTGACGCCCGAGGAGGGGGGCTGGCCGGTCGTCGCCCCCAGCCCGATCCCTTTCCGCGAGGGGGAGCCGGAACCCATCGAGCTCGACCGGGCCGGGGTCGACGGGGTCGTCGACGCCTTCGTCGCGGCCACCCGCCGGGCCCTGGCCGCGGGCTTCCGGATCATCGAGCTGCACATGGCGCACGGCTACCTCCTGCACTCGTTCCTCTCGCCGCTGAGCAACCAGCGGGCCGACGAGTACGGCGGGTCGTTCGAGAACCGGATCCGGCTGCCGATCCGGGTGGTCCAGGCGGTCAAGCCGGTGCTCCCGGCCGATTCGCCGCTGTTCGTCCGGATCTCGGCGACCGACTGGGTCGAGGGGGGTTGGGACCTGGAGCAGTCGATCGAGCTGGGCCGGGCGCTCTGCAAGTCCGGCGTCAAGCTGATCGACGTCTCCTCGGGCGCCCTGGTCCCCCACGCCAAGATCCCGGTCGCCAGGAACTACCAGGTCCCCTTCGCCGCCGCGATCCGCCGCGAGACCGGCGTCGGCACGGGGGCGGTGGGGATGATCATCGAGCCCCACCAGGCCGACGAGATCATCACCTCGGGGGCCGCCGACCTCGTCTTCATCGGCCGCGAGGAGCTTCGCGACCCCTACTGGCCGATCCACGCCCAGAAGGCGCTGCACCGCGAGCCCAACTGGCCGATCCAGTACGGCTATGTCGTCGAGCCCAAGAAGTGATCGCGGCGAACTGGGGTCTCTCGGCTTGAAAGCCTACACTTGCGACAGCTTCAAGATCCCCCTGCCCGAGTGGCATCGGTTCCCGATGGTCAAGTACGCCCGGCTCCGCGAGCGGGTCGAGGAGTCGGGCCTGCTGGGGCCGGGCGACCTGCTCATCCCCAGGGCCGCCACCGACGAGGAGCTGCTCAGGGCCCACGACCCGGCCTACCTCGACCGGGTCAAGCGGGGGACCCTCTCGCCCGAGGAGGTCCGCTACATCGGCTTCCCCTGGACCGGCTCGCTCGTCGAGCGGTCCAGGCGCTCGGTCGGCGCCACCATCGAGGCCTGCCTCGCCGCGCTCGACGACGGGGTCGCGGTCAACCTCGCCGGGGGCACCCACCACGCCTTCCGCGACAAAGGGGGGGGCTACTGCGTGTTCAACGACGCCGCCGTCGCCGCCCGGAAGTTGCAGGACCTCGGCAAGGTCCAGCGCGTCCTGATCGTCGACTGCGACGTCCACCAGGGGGACGGCACGGCGGCGATCTTCGTCGACGACCCGACGGTCTTCACCTTCTCGATCCACGGCGCCAACAATTACCCGCCCAAGAAGCAGACGAGCGACCTCGACGTCGAGCTCGACGACGGCACCCGCGACGAGGCGTACCTCGAAGCCCTGGAGCGGGGCCTGGCCCTCGCGCTCGACCGCTCGGGCGCCGAGCTGGCGATCTACCTGGCCGGGGCCGACCCGTTCACCGGCGATCGCCTGGGCCGGCTCAAGGTCTCCAAGGACGGGCTCGCCGCCCGCGACCGGATGGTCCTGGCGGCCTGCCGGTCGCGCGGCCTGCCGGTCGCGGTGACCATGGCCGGCGGCTACGCCGAGGAGGTCGAGGACACCGTCGACATCCACTTCGCCACCGTCCGAGAGGCGGCCCCCTTCGCCAGGGGTGGACGCTCGGCCTGAACGCGACTACAAGACCGTCGAGCCTGTCGGGCCTCCGACCATCCTCAGTCCCAAAGGGCCCCCGATGTCCTCCCTCGATAACCTCCTGGCGGCGATCCGACCCCAACGCGACCGGCTCGTCGAGCACCCGATCTACGCGGCGATCGACTCGCCCGACGCCCTCCGGGTCTTCATGGAGCATCACGTCTTCGCGGTCTGGGACTTCATGACGCTCCTGAAGTCGCTCCAGGGGGCCCTCACCTGCGTCGCGACCCCCTGGGTCCCGTCGGCCGACCGCGAGGCAAGGCGGCTGATCAACGGGATCGTCCTGGCCGAGGAGAGCGACGAGGACGGCGACGGCGGGTATGCCAGCCACTTCGAGGTGTACCTCGACGCGATGCGCCAGGCGGGGGCCGACACCCGGGCGATCGACGGCTTCCTCCGGGCGATCCGCGACGGCCGGGCGATCGACGAGGCCCTGGAAACCTCGGGCGCACCCCGGGCGGCCCGCGATTTCGTCCAGGCGACCTGGGGCTTCGTCGAGTCGGGGTCGGTCACCGCCGTCGCCTCGGCCTTCACCCTCGGCCGGGAGGAGCTGATCCCCGACCTGTTCCGCGAGATCGTGGCCCAGCTCCACGACCGTGAGCCGGGCAAGCTCGGCATCTTCCGCCGCTACCTCGACCGCCACGTCCACCTCGACGAGGACGAGCACGGCCCGATGGCCTTAAGGATGCTCGGCTCCGTCTGCGGCCAGGACCCGAGCCGGTGGCGCGACGCCCGGTACGCCGCCACCGTCGCGCTGGAGGCCCGGGCGGACCTCTGGGACGGCGTCCTGGCCGAGATCGGCGCGGGCGTCCGAGGCCGCTGAGGCCCGCTCTCCCAGCGCCATCAGCAGGCTCCGGGTCAACGCCCGCCGGAACTGCGCGGGGGCACCGGACGCCGGGAACCGGTGGGTCAGGTCGGCGTGGCCCGCCTCCAGCGTCCCCAGGATCTTCCCGACGTCCGGCAACGCCTGATCCGCCAGCTCGACCATCCCGTCCCCCGGGCCGAGGTAGATCCTCTGATACCAGGCGATCACCCGCCGGAAGATCCGCTGCCGCGACGGGTGGATCTGCGAACGGATGAAGTAGACCCGGGGGCCGACCGTGGCCAGGGCCTCGGCATCGCGGCGGATGGTCGCGTCCCAGAACGCCCGGGAAACCTCGCGGGTCATCCCCTCCAGCGCCCCCAGGCCCGACCGCCCGGCCGCGACCCGGGCCAGCCGTCCCATGATCGACGCCACGAACCGCTGGCCCGCCCACATCCGCCGGTCCGTCGGCATCCCCCGGCCCAGGACGTACTCCGCCACGCCCGAGCCGCCGAACGGCCCCTGGATCAGGTAGATCGCCTCGACCCGGTCGCGCACGAACCCCGGGTTCGCGAACGCGAACGCCAGGGCATCGCAAGCCCCCCGGCTGTGGCCGATGATCACCAGCCGCTCCGGCCCCTTCGCGGCGACCTCCGAGAAGCCCGCCCGGACCTTGGCCGCGTTCTCCTCCCAGGTCTTCGAGGAGCTGGGCAGGATCGTCTCGATCTGCTTGCGGGGAATGCCCAGCGCCCGCAACTCTCCCATATTCTGGGAGAAGTAGCCCGGCATCCGCTCGTTCCGGAAGCCGCCGACGAAGACGAATCGATAGCCTTTGGCCCGCTCCAGGGTCGCGGCGGGCAGTTCCAGGCGTCGGGCTCGCGCCGAGGCGAACCACCCTTCGAAATTCGAAACCGAGTCGCGGTCTGCCGCCGACGGAGCCCCCGCCAGGAGCGCGGCGCCGACGAAAATGGCCGTGAAGCACCCCATCGATCCCACCTCGCCTTCGCCCCATCCCGTTGTCACGACTTAAGATGATAACAACGCTGACGCGGGGCAAGGAAGGGGCGATCTCCGAGGAATATTCCGATTTCGACCGGAGACATTTCGGGGAAAAACCCAGCAGGGAGGTCGCGGTCCGCTCCGTCCGCGGGTTCGCGGAGAAATTTGAAACTAAGTTGAATCAGCCGGGTATATTGGTGAACTTCGGGCGATGATCGGATTGTCATTCGCTCAGGCACATAGGCGCACAAGTCATTCCGAGCGATGCCTCGGGATGACCTGCTTCGCACGGATCGGGTCGCCTCACGGCGATCGGCGGATCAATCGCGCGCTTGCCCCCTCTCGCGCGTTCGGGCCGGGCGGCCGGAGTCTCCCCCCATCGGGACCCGGCCGCCCGCTCGACCTTACAGCCCGGGCCGCGCCGGGCCATGCTCGGCCCGGCGCCCGGGTCGATCGGCGACCCGGGCGGGATTGCCCTGATCCTCCCGCCTTCGGCCTGTTATCATGGGGCCTCGCGGGCCGGCCGGCCCGTTGGCCCGATGCGCTCGCCCCGAGGGAGCCGGACGCCCGGAAGGATCGTTTTGCCATGATCGACGCCCGAGTGGCCAGCGGCCTCCGGGACATCCCGCCCGCGGCGATGATCGCCCGAGAGCGGACCCTGGCCACGTTTCGCCGCACCTTCGCCGACTTCGGGTTCGTCCCGATCGAGACGCCCCACATCGAGCGGATGGAGGTGCTCACCGGCAAGGGGGCCGGCTCCGACGAGGTGCTCCGGCAGATCTACGAGGTGATCAACAAGGGGGGCGAGGCGGGCAAGCTCGCCCTCCGGTTCGACCTGACGGTCCCCCTGGCCCGGTTCGTCGCCAAGAACATCAACGAGCTGGGTCGCCCCTTCAAGCGCTACGCGATCGGCTCGGTCTTCCGCGGCGAGCGCCCCGCCAAGGGTCGGTTCCGCGAGTTCGTCCAGTGCGACTTCGACACCGTCGGCACCGAGAGTGCCCTCGCCGACGCCGAGACGGCCCAGGTGATCCACGCCGCCCTCTCGGCCATCGGCGTGCCCGCGTTCACCATCGCCATCAACAACCGCAAGATCCTCGATGGGATCTTTCGATGGCTGGATATCGCCGATCGGTCCGGCCCAATCCTTCGCTCCATCGACAAATATGCCAAAGTCGGGCGCGACGTTGTCCACGCCGAAATACAGGAAATCGTAAAGGACGTCGAACAGGCCAAGACGAGCGATTTCCCACCGAACCTCGCTGACTGGATCCTCAACTTCATCGAGCAAGGCCGGGGAGGCATCGACGTCCTCGATCGCCTTGAGAGACTGGTCGGGCCCGACGTGGACGTGGATGAGGGCAACCGCAATCTTCGAACGATATACGAATTGATCGAAGCCGCGGGCGTTCCCACCGATCGGATCAAAATCGACCTCGGCCTGGCCAGGGGGTTGGACTACTACACGGGGGTCGTGTTCGAGACGACCGTGGACGGCTGGGAGAAGTTCGGCAGCGTGGCCTCGGGCGGCCGGTACGACAACCTGACCCGGCTGTTCACCGACCAGCCCTTGCCGGGCGTGGGGGCGTCGATCGGCCTGGATCGGCTCTTGGCGTTGCTCGAAGAGTCGGGCTGTGGGAAGGGCCCTTCGACGACCGTAGAGGTTCTTGTTCCTAATTTCCCAGGAACCGACCCCCGCGATGCGGTCCGTCTAGCCGCGCGGCTCCGAGATCACAAGATCAGCGCAGAGGTCTACCCCGACCCAATCCAGTTGGGTAAGCAACTGCAATACGGCTCGAGCCGGGGCCATCGCCTGGCGGTGATCGTCGGCCCTTCGGAGCAGGAGTCGGAGACCTTCAACCTCCGCGACCTGGCGACCCGAGAGGAGCGCAAGGGGCTCCCCTGGGACACCTTGGTCGACGAGGTCGCCCGGGCCCTGGGGCGGGAAGCGGGTGCGGCCCGATGAGCCCGGAAATGGATGTCGACACCGCGATCGAGCCGCCGATCCCCCGGGTCAAGGGGACGGCCGACCGCCTTCCGGCCGAGTTCGCCCGGCTGGCCGAGCTGGAGGCGCTGGCCCTCGACCGGTTCGACCGGGCGGGTTATCAGAGGCTCGCCACGCCGATCCTCGAATTCGTCGAGCTGCACGAGCGCAAGAGCGGCGCCGGGATCGTGGCCAAGCTGTTCGAGCTGGCCGGCCACGCGCCCGCCCGGGTCTGCCTCCGGCCCGAGCTGACCGCCGGGATCGTCCGCGCCTACGCCGCCTCGGACCCCGCCCCCGCGCTCCCCTGGCGGGTCAGCCACGCCGGCCCGGCGTTCCGCCACGAGGCGACGACCCGGGCCGACCGGCTCCGCGAGTTCCACCAGGTCGGCTTCGAGCGGCTCGGCGATTCCGGCCCGGTGGCCGACGCCGAGGTCGTCTGGCTGGCCGACTGGACCCTGGCCGAGGCCGGCGTCCGTGGGGCGACGATCCGCCTGGGCCACGTCGGCCTGACCCTGGAGATGCTCGCGCGGTCGGGCCTGCCGGCGCCGGCGCAGGCCGCCTTGATCGAGATGCTCAGCGAGGCCGCCGCCGAAGGGGGTGGGGTCGCCTCGATCGGCCGGGGGCTCGACCACTTCTCGACCTGGCTCCGCCAGGTCGCCTCGGCCGGCGAGATCCCGCTCGCGGTCGACCGGTCCGACGACGGCGGGATCGACCGCCTCTTCCGGACCCTCGTCCCGGTCGTCACCGGTCGCCGCTCGGGCCACGAGATCGTCCACCGGCTCCGGCGGAAGTGGGACTTCGGCCAGAACTTGCACGCCACGCTCGACCGGGTCCGCGACCAGGTCGCGACGCTCGCCAGCCTCAAGGGGCCGCCCGAGGCCGTGCTCGGCCGCCTGGCCGTCGACTTCGAGTCCGCCGCGCCGGACTCGGTCGCCTCGCTCCGCTCGCTCGTCCGCTCGCTGGGCGACCACGGCGTCGACGCCGGGCGGATCGAGCTCGACCTCGGCTTCGGCCGGGGGATCGGCTTCTACTCGCAGATGGTCTTCGAGGTGGTCGCCCCGACGCCCGAAGGGGCGGTCGAGGTCGGCGGCGGAGGCCGGTACGACGGCCTGGCCCGGGTCCTCGGCAGCGACCGGGACGACCGGGGGGTCGGCTTCGCCTTCGGCCTGGAGCGGCTGGCCCGGGTCCTCGACGCCCAGGGGAAGGGGGACCGGCGGGCGCCCGCGGACGCCCTGCTCGTGGTGCCCGGCTCGGCCGACGCCCTGTCCCGGGCGGCCGGCCTGGCGACGACCCTCCGATCGCTCGGGCTCCGGACGATCCTGGAGGCCGGCTGGAACGGCGAAGGGCTGGCCGATCGGGCCGCCGCCCTCGGGGCGAGCCGGAGCGTGCTCCTCGGCGAGCCGGGCGGCCGGGCCCCGCTGGTCCTCCACGACCACCGGTCCGGGTCGGCGACCCGGACAACGCCCGAAGAACTGGTCCGGCTCCTCGCGGCCGGGCCCGGGGAGGCTGCAAAGTGAACGAGCCCGCCCCCCTCGGAGCCGGGCCGGCCGCCGGCCCGATCCGCCTGGCGCTCCCCTCGAAGGGGCACCTCTACGAAGGGGTCGTCGAGATCCTCAAGACGGCCGGGTACAAGGTGCGCCGGGCCAGCGACCGCCAGTACGAGGCGACGATCGCCGGCCACCCCCGGTTCCACGTCGTCTTCATGCGGCCGACCGACATCGTCACCCAGGTCGAGGAGGGCCGGTGCCACCTGGGCGTCACCGGGATGGACCTCTTCGCCGAGCGGATGGCCGAGGCCGAGCACGCCACCACCGTCGTCGCCGACCTCGGCTACGGCGGCTGCCGGCTGGTCGTCGCCGTGCCCGAGAGCTGGATCGACGTCACCCACGTCATCGACCTGGTCGACCTCACCGCCGAGTTCAAGGGGTCCGGCAAGACCTTCCGGGTCTCGACCAAGTACCCGAGCCTGACCCAGGCGTATCTCCGCAAGTGGGGCATCTATTACTACCAGTTGATCGACTCCGACGGCGCTCTCGAACTCCACCCGACCCTGGGCATCGCCGACATCATCGTCGACCTGACCAGCTCGGGCACGACGCTCAAGGACAACCGGCTCCGCGAGATCGAGGCCGGCACGGTCCTCGAATCGGCCTCCTGCCTGATCGGCCACGGCCCGAGCCTGGCGGACCTGGCCGCCGAAGGCCCGACCGGGCCGCTCGCCCTGCTGCTCGACGCGATGGACGGGGTCCGGGCTTCCGACGGGATGCTCCACCTCGAAGTCGTCGGCAACCCCGCCGAGCCCGGACCCGGCACCGCCGCCGCCGTCGCCTCCTACCTCGCCGAGCAGGGGGCCCAGCACATCGCCCGAGGGGAGGTCTGGGACGACCGCGACGCCTCGGGCTGGCGCGTCACCGCCCTGATCGCCGCCCGCAAGCTCACGTCCTGCCAGCGGGCCTTGTTCCGCCTCGGGGCCAGCCGAGTCGTCGGCCTCCCGGCCCGATTCGTCTTCGACCGCGACGCCCGGACCACCTTCGACGCCCTCCGCGAGACCCTCGGGCGGCGGGGGGGCGGCTGATTCGGACGGATCGCCCCTTATCATCCTTGCATCCATGACGGGACCAGGTTATCCTGCCCCGTGAGTGGTCATCTCGCGCGATCGTCCGGCCGTCCTTCGAGATGGGAGAGGTGTCGCGATGGTTGGATTCGTGATCCTGGTCTCCTCGGCGTTGACCTGGCAAGACCCGCCACCGGGGGCAACACCGCCCGCACCGCCGCCCACGCCCTCGGCGGACGCCCCCGCCGACGTCCCATCGCCCAAGGCCCTGGCCGACGCCACCGAGGCGAAGGCCCTCGCCGAGTACAACTCGCTCCGCGAGAAGACGCCCCAGACCGCCGCGGCCCAGTGGAAGCTCGCCGCCTGGTGCGAGCAGGCCGGGCTCAAGCCCGAGGCCTACGTCCACTACGGCCGGGTCATCGAGCTCGACCCCAAACGCGACGCCGCCTGGGAGAAGCTCGGCTTCAAGAAGCGAGCCGGCGGCGCCTGGATGACCGACGAGCAGGTCGCCGCGCGGGCCGCCGAGAAGAAGGCCGACAAGGAATGGTCGCTCAAGCTCAAGAAGATCCACAAGGAGATCCACGGCGACCGCAAGAAAGACCACTCCGCCGCCCAGGCCGAGCTCGACCAGCTCGCCGACCCCAAGGCGGTCCCCTCGATCTACCGCGAGTTCGCCGGCGGGAGCCGCAAGGACCAGGAGATCGCCGTCCGGCTGCTCGGCCAGGTCGAATCGCCGGTCGCCTCGAAGGCCCTGGCCATGCTCGCCGTCTACGGCAAGCACCCCGACGTCCGCCGGGCCGCGACCGAGACCTTGCGATCTCGGCCCGCCTCCGAGTTCATCGACCTGCTCATCGCGATGATGAAGGACCCGATCCTCTACGATGTCCGCCCCGTCGGCGGGCCGGGCTCGCCGGGCGTCCTCACTATCGCGGGCGATCGGTCGGATGTCCAGCGGATCTACGCCCCTCCGCCCCCGCCCGGATTTAACATCCGGCCCGGCGACCAGATCACCTACGATGAGTCGGGGATGCCCGTCGTGACCAGGTCGTCCTCTTCGTTCCTCGGGGCCAGCTCGTCTCCCGTCAAGGGATCGAAGGGACTCTTCAACAAAACCGACCTCTTCGAGACCGAGACCGAGACCTTCTCGTTCGCGAACGCGATCAACGAGGCCCGGAAGGGGGCCTATGCCGCACAGGTCCAGCTCGCCACCGATCTCGAGCGGATCAAGGCGATCAATGAGCAGCGGAAGCGGTTCACCGAGCGCGTGACGGCCGTGGCCCGGGGCGCCACCGGAAAAGATCCGGGCCCGACCAGCAAGGATTGGCAGAAGGCGTCCGAGGGCAAGGGCGGACGCTATACCTCCGAACGGGCCAAGAAGATCGTAACGGAGATGGTCCCGCTCGATTATGTGCCCAACATCGCGGCCATCTTCGCGATCCGTCACGACACCGCGATGTTGAGCCACGTCACCAACGACCCCTGACCCGAGATCCCTTGAGGCTCCCGGTCGGGAGCCATCGCCCCACCCGGCCGGCCGCCCACCGGCCGCGTGTCATTTCGAAGGGCATGCCGGGCGACACCTTCGACGCTCAGAACGCCCCATTGATCGGGTCGGCGCCGTGGGCGAGGTTTTCGAACCGGGTCAGGTTCTTGAGGAAGGCGAACTTGACCGAACCGGTCGCCCCGCTCCGGTTCTTGGCGATGATCAGCTCGGCGACGCCCGGCTGGTCGTTGGGGTCGTAGTACTCGGGCCGGTGGAGCAGGAGCACGAGGTCGGCGTCCTGCTCGATCGCCCCCGACTCGCGGAGGTCGGCCATCCTCGGCCGACGGTCCTCGCGGTTCTCGACGCCTCGGTTGAGCTGCGAGAGCGCGATGACCGGGACGTTCAGCTCTCGGGCGAGCTGCTTGAGCCTCCGGCTGATCTTGGCGATCTGCTCCTGCCGGCTGTCGCGCGACTCCTCGGCGTCGACGAGCTGGATGTAGTCGATGCAGATCATCCCGATGTCCTGCCGGAGCTTGAGCCGCCGGGCGTTCGCGGTGACCTGGAGCATGTTCCGGGCGGGCGTGTCGTCGATGAACAGGGGCGCCCCACGCAATTCGGCATAGCCCCGGCCGAGCTGGACGAGGTCCTGCTGGCCAAGCCCCTTGCCGGTCCGGAGCTTGTGGCCGTCGACCCGCGCCCTCGATGACAGGAGGCGCTCGACCAGCTCCAGCTCGCCCATTTCCAGGCTGACGAAGAGGACGGCCTTCTTCAGCTCGCAGATCACGTGCTCGCAGATGTTCATCGCAAGCGCCGTCTTGCCCATCGAGGGGCGGGCGGCGAGGATGATGAGCTGCGACCCCTGGAAGCCGCCGGTCAGCTCGTCGAGGTCGAAATAGCCGGTGGCGACGCCGGTCACCGCGTGCCGGTCCTCGGCCCTGGCGGTGATCCGGTCCATCGCCTGGACGATCACGTCCTTGAGCTCGACGGTGTCGCCGGAGATCTGCTCCTCGGCGATGGCGAAGATCTTCCGCTCGGCCGACTCGAGCAGCTCGTTCGAGGTGAAGTTGTTCGAGTAGCCGTCGCGGAGGATCTGGTTCGCGGTCTCGATCAGGTCGCGGGCGACCGACTTCTGCTGGACGATCTCGGCGTAATACTTGGCGTTGGCCGCGTGGTTGAGGTCGCGGAACAGGCCGGCGATCGTCTCGTCGCCGCCGATCGCCTCGAACTGCCCCCGACGCATCAACTCTTCGTTCAGGGTGATCGCGTCGACCGGCTTGCCGCCGTCGTACATATCGCGGATCGCGCGATAGATCATCTGGTGGCTGTCGCGGTAGAAGTCCTCGACCTTGAGCAGCGGGACGACGTCGTGGAGCGTGTCGTTGTCGAGCAGGACGCTGCCGAGGACCCCGCGCTCGGCGTCGAGGTTCTGCGGCGGGAGCCGATCCGCCATCGAGACCTGGGTTAGCAGGTCGGGGCCTCCACGCGACTTGTGGAAGCCGTTCCCCTTGCCGTGGCCGTTCGAATGGCCGTTGCCGTTGGCGTGACCGTTGGCGTAGTCGGGCATGATCCGGCGACACTCCGTCCGCGGTCGAGCGGCCCGACCCATCGTCGCGCCCCGCCGACCGTCGATCGAACCCGGGCCGGCCGCCGGGAACTGGAAAAGCACGGCCGGAGGCCGATGGGGGAGCAAGACGTTGGGCCGGCCTTACCTGAACAATGGTATCGGCCGGCCCGCGTCTTGGCCATGAAAAATTCGAGGGTTGCCCCCCCGATCAGACGGTAACCTCGTCAACGTGGGTCGGCACGACCCAGAGCTTGACCTCGGTCTCCACGTCCTGGCCGAGGTAGAGCTTGATCGAGTAGAGGCCGAGTTCCTTGAGCGGCCCCTCGATCCGGACGTTCTCGGCCTCGATCGGGAAGTTGTCGACCTTGAGCGAGTCGGAGATCATCTCGGCCGTCACCGAGCCGTAGAGGTGGCCTTCGGGGTTGGCGTTGGCCTCGATGGTGAGCGACCGCTGGGCGATCTGCGCGGCGAGGCTGACGAGGTCGGCGCGGCGGGCCTCGTCGAGTTGGCGGAGCCGGTCGCGGTGCTTCTCGACGATCCGGAGGTTGTGCGGCGTGGCGAAGGTGGCCAGGCCTTGCGGCAGGAGGTAGTTGCGGGCGAAGCCGGGGCGGACCTTGACGAGGTCGCCGGGCTGGCCGAAGTGCGGGACGCTGTGGGTCAGCAGGACCTGCATGTACCCGTCTTTGGACCGCATCGGGTGGTTCTGGCGCCGCTCGACCCCCGGCTGGCGCACCGCGGGGGTGGCGACGAGCGAGGGGCGGCTCGGGGCGTCGGACTTCTTCGCCTTGGACTTGGCCTTCGTGGTGGCCTTGGCCTTGGGCTTGGCCTTACCCGGTTTCTTGTCGGTCATCTTGGCCATGATGCAGCGCTCACTCCTGGGTACGGTCGTCGCGATGTTCGAGCGAGGCCCGCCCCTCCGGCCGGCCCCTCGATCTCAGAAGGGGATGTCGTCGTCCTCGGCGTCGTTGTCGACGGGGGGCGCCGACGGGCGACGGGTCGAGGCGCCGGGCGCGGGGTTGTAGCCGCCCCGGGACGGGCCGTTGCCCATGCCTCGGGTTTCAGGGGCGGGGGCGGGGGCGGGGGCGGACCGGCGCGGGGACGACTCGCGGGGGGCCGGGGCGGAGAGGTCGTCCTCGCCCGCACCACCGCCGCCGCCGCCGCCATCCCGGCCGCCGAGGAATTCGACCCGATCGGCCTGGATCTTCAGCTTGTATTGCTTCTTACCGGTTTCTTTGTCGTCCCAACTATCCATCTTGAGGTAGCCCTCGACATGGACCGGGCGACCTTTCTTGAGGTATTGGCAGCAGGCCTCGGCCTGGCGATCCCAGACCGTGACGTCAACGTAGGTCACTTCCTCGCGGCGTTCGCCGTCCTTGCCGGTGAAGGACCGGTTCAAGGCCAGGCCCAGCTCGGTGACGGCGGAGCCGCTGGGGAGGCGGCGCAACTCGGGGTCGCGCGTCAAGTTGCCCATCAGGAAGACTTTGTTCAGGTTCGGCATCGCCGCTCACCTCCCTCGGGAAAAGGGACATCGATCCCCGACCGCATCGGGCATGCGTGCTAGACGCTTGTACCCTGGGACGTTAGCATATTTTCCCAAGGGCGACAAGCATCGTCCACGGACCAGAAATGCCCGGACCGGATCGGGTATCGACCGACCCGAGGGTCGGCGTCCAGCCGGAACCGATCGCCCGGGTCTCAGTCGTCGCGGCGGCGGCGGCGGGGGCGGTCGTCCATGTCCTCCTCGCGGGGGGCCTCCTCGCCCTCGCCGGGGGTCGAGGTCATGGCCCGGTCGACCAGGTGGTCGACGAGCTTGGGGTGGACCTTCAGGACCAGCTCGCGGAGGATCAGCTCGCTCAGGCGGCAGTCGGCGACGATCTCCTTGAGGTTCGAGCCGTCGGTCCGGAAGTAGGTCAGGAGGTACGTCCCCTTCTTCTGCCCCTCGACCGGGTAGGCGAGCCGGCGCTCGTCCCACTGGCGGCTGGCGACGATCTCGGAGTTGTGCTTGGCGAGGATGTCGTGGACGTGGCGGACCGAGTCGTCCCAGTTCACCGCCACCTTGGCGCTATCGAGCAGGAACATCCCCTCGTACGTGCTGACCGGCATCGATCCTTCTCCTTCGGGTAGTCTTCGCGGGGTTGAGTCGAAACCGATGCTTATTTGAGCGGGCCGTTGAATCGATTCATCGCCGGCTCGACCCCCTGGGCGACCCAGACGGCGACGGCCTGGGTGGCGTCGATCAGGGCATCTTCGATGACCGGGCGTTCGGCGGACTTGAAGCGGCTGAGGACGAAGTCGGCCGCGTCGATCGGCCCTCGCTCGCCGATCCCGACGCGGAGCCGGGCGTAGTCGTCGGTCCCGAGCTGGGCGGTGATGTCGCGGAGCCCCTTCTGGCCGCCGTCGGAGCCGCCTCGGCGGATCCGGAGCTTGCCCAGGGGGAGGTTCAGGTCGTCGCAGACGACGAGCAGGTCGGCGGGCTCGAGCTTGTAGAACCGGAGGGCCGGCAGGACCGACCGCCCGCTGAGGTTCATGAAGGTCTCGGGCTTGAGCAGCAGGACGCGGCGGAAGTCGATCTCGGACTCGGCGAGGAGCCCCTCGAACTTCCTGGCGAACCGGGCCCCCGACCCGCCCGAGGCGAGCCGGTCGACCACGTCGAACCCGATGTTGTGCCGGGTCCCCTCGTACTTGCTGCCCGGGTTGCCGAGCCCCACGACCAGTTTGAACATGCCCTGTCGGCCCGCCTTTGCGCCGTCGAATGCCCCGGCCTTTTACTCTTCCTTCTCCTTGCGGACGGCCTTGATCACCTCGGGCTGGACGCCTTCGGCCGGCTCGGCCGGCTCGGCCTCCTGGACCTTGGTGGTCACGTGGACCAGGAGCGCCTCGGGGTCGTCCTTGACGGTGATCCCTTCGGGGAGCTTGAGGTCGCGGACGTGGAGCGCCTGGCCGACGCGGAGTTCGGAGATGTCGACCTTGAACGCGTCGGGGATGGCGTCGGCCCGGCAGGTGACGATGACCGAGTGGATCAGGGTCTCGAGGATGCCGCCCTCGGCCACGCCGGGGGCGGTCCCCCGGAGGTCGATCCGGACCTCGGTCTCGATCGACTCGCCGACGTTGACCCGGGCGAAGTCGAGGTGGAGGATCTCCTTGCCCAGGTGGTCCCACTGGACGTCGCGGACCAGCACGGTCTCGGTCGTGCCGCCGACCTCGAGCTCGGCCAGGTGGGTCGACTTCTTGATCATCTCCCAGACCGCCTCGCGTGTCAGCGAGATCGGGACGGGGGCCTGCTTGTGGCCGTAGATGATGGCGGGGATCCGGCCCTGGGCCCGGAGCTTGCGGGCGAACTTGGTGCCCGTCCCTTTGTTCTTCTCGGCATCCCGGGCTTCCGCCCGGATCTTCACCGCTGCCGCCATGACGTGCCTTCCATCAAGGCCCGGGCCTGGCGCTCCGCCCTTGCAAAGCAGGGCGCCCCGCCGGTCGGGCCGAAGGGAGATGGGCCGGGCTGTCTTGAGGGCCCGGCCATCTTTCGGAATAGACCGCGCAACCCATCCGGGCCGCGCATCGGGCGATTATCCCGACCTCGATCCTCAATCGCAAGGGCAATCCGCTCGGTTTCGACCGGGTGGGTGTCGCAGGCTTAGGCTTGGCCGGGCCGTCGCCGAGGCGGTACGATGGGTCGATCATCCCCCGGCCCCGGGGCCGGCCTTATTCCTTGTGAGCGGAGGTCGATCAAGCGATGCGACGCGCGGTCCAGGTGTCGTGGTGCGTGGTGTTGGGTTCGATTTTCGTGGCCTCGGGGTGCGACTCCGAGCTACCCCCTCGGCCGACCTTGAAGCGCGGCCTGGGCTCGGCCTCGGCCCCCGAGGAGGGGGCGAAGACCGTCTTCATGGTCATCCCCGGGCCGCCCGACGTCGACGTCGAGCTTTGGAGCATGGCCGGCCAGCGCGAGGCCGGCGACTCTCGGGCGGTCTTCCGGCTGAGCGGGCCGGGCCCCTCGGTCCCCTCGCTGGACCAGGCCGCGATCGCGCGCAAGGCCGTCGCCGACGGCGCGAGCGCCCTGGTGGTCGTCGCCGGCGAGGCGCCGGACCTCCCCGCCGCGCTGGCCGAGGCCGAGGCCAAGAAGGTGCCGGTGGTCCTGCTGGGCAAGCCGCTCGGCCCGCCGGCCGGCTCGCCCGCGTTCACCCACGTCCGGCCCGGCTCCTTCGAACCGGCCGCCCGCAAGGTCGTCGAGGCGGCGAAGGCCGACGCCAGGACCCTGGGCCTGCCCGATGACTTCACGACGATCATCCTGGTCGACCAGGACGGGGACCTATATTCGTCGGCCCGGGTCGCCGCCTTGAAGGGGGCCGCGGAAGCGGCCGGGCTCAAGAAGATCGAGCTCGTTTCCTTCAAGAGCGGCGAAGGCGCCAAGGTCGCGTTGCTCTCGGCCTTGAAGGAGCACCCGGACGCCGCGATCGTCCTTTGCGACGACGACGACGCGATGCTCGCGGCTTCGAGGGCCCGGATGGACCTGGACCGCAAGCCGACGATCGTGGTCGGCGGCTTCGCCGGGTCGAGGGGGATGTGGGAGCCGTCCTACTACGCCAACGAATCGAGCTTCGTCGAGTGCCGGAACGAGAAGCTGGCCAAGCTCGCGGTCCGGACCGCCCTGGAAAAATCCAGGGGCGAGTCCGTGCCCGCGGTGGTCGAGCTGGAGCCGAAGTTCAACCGAGGGCGGGGGGCCGACGAGGCCGCCTGGCGGGCCCCGAGGACGCCGATCAGCCCGCCGCGGCAGGACGAGCCGGACAACCGGAGGACGCCGATCAAGTGAGACCCAGGCCCGCCGGTCGGTGATCGGCGTAGGCGCCGACGGCCCGCCGCCCTCGGACGCTCTCCGGGAACATCCCCTCCTGGTCGAGCGTCCCGGCGGCGGAGAAGGGCAGGGGGCCGAAGTCCGACTCGCGGGCGAGGTGGGGGTGGGCCTCGACCTCCGCCTCCATCGCCCGGGACACCCAGAGGGTCGACAGCTCCAGGGTATTGGGGATCACGACGAGCCGGGCCTCGGACGGGTCGATCCGCCAGCAGGTGGCCAGGCTCGCCTCGAAGACGTCGCGGTCGGTGGGCAGGGCGATCGGCATCCGGGCCCGCTCCAGGCAGCACGAGGTCAGCACGTTGATCCGGAACGGCTCGGGGTCGACCTTGGACGCCAGCAGCTCGGTCGTCAGGTCGGCGAACCCGCAGCCGACGACGTTGCCGTGCGTCTCCTCGGAGGCGTCGAGCACCGCCAGGCGGGTGATCAAGGGCCGGGGGTGGTCGGGCATCGTCTCGATCATCAACCGGCCGATCACGTTGGGGTCCATGCCCGCCCCCGAGTAGTTCTTGCCCAGCTCGCCGACGACCAGGACGTCGATCTGGTCGAACGGGAGCCGGCCCATCAGCCCCCGGGCCCGGTCGAGCAGGTCGGGCTCGACCTCGACGATCGATTCCGGCTCCAGCGCGACGATCTCGGCCGGCATGTCGGCCAGGTTCTCCAGGATGGCCAAGCCCAGCGCAAATCGGGTCCTGGACACGAGGAACCGCATCACCGCCGGCAGGACCTCGCGCATCCCGCGCATCCCCAGCTTGTGGATCTGGGTGGCCCCCTCGCGCTTGCCCAGGCCGATCGCGAGCATCTTGAGGACGCCCGACTCATAAACGCCGGTGAAGTCGGTGTGCGGCTTGACCCGGTTGATCAGGACGATCCCGTCGGCGCCGTGGGCGTTCCGGTCGAAGTAGATCGGCAGGCCGACCGGGTTGGTCCCGAGGACGACGGTGTCCATCTCGGTCCGGACCTCGACCCCCATCGCGGCCGGGGTGATCCCGTACCCTTCGAGGAGCTCGCGCTGCCCTTCGGCGGTCGCGCCGCCGTGGCTGCCCATCGCGGCGACGATGAAGGGCCGGAAGCCCAGCTCCTTGAGGGCTTCGACGGTCGCCCTGGCCACGATCGGGATCGAGGTGATCCCCCGGCTGCCGACGCCGACCGCGATCGAGCCGCCGGCCGGGACCCGCTCGCGAATCCGGCTGGCCGCGATCAGTCGGCGGACCTCGGCCGGGATGTCGGCGACCTCCGGTTGCGGGACCGCTTGCCTGACCTTCGCCATCGTTGGAAATGACATCCGACCTCGCCCCGTGTAGGATCGAAACGAACCCACCCCGACCATCCCGCCCGGAATCCGGGATGATTCTAACCCCCGACCGCCCGGTCCGGCGATGGGGAAGACCGGAGGACCCCCGATGACGAGCCTCGCCCCCGGATGATCAAGGCGTTCGTGGTCCTCACCCCGTCCGGCCTCGCCCTGGCCCGCCGCTATCGCGACGCCAGGCCCGAAGGGGTCGCCATCTTCGCCCCGGCGGCGATCCTCGGGGCGATCGAAGAGAATCCAGGTCCGATCGCCGGGACCTTCGCGACGGCCGAGGTCGGCGAATTCGCCTGGCCCGGCCCGCTCCGCGCCCTCGTCCCCGGACTCTGGGGCCGGGCCGAAGCGATCGTCGCCGTGATGGCGCTGGGGATCGTCGTCCGCCTGGTTGGGCCGCTCGCGACGGACAAGCGGCGCGACCCTGCGGTGGTCGTGGTCGACGATGCAGGCCGGTTCGCGATCGCCGCCCTGGGCGGCCACGCTTCGGGGGCGAACGACCTGGCCGCCGAGGTGGCCGCGATCCTCGGGGCCCGGGCGGTCGTCACCACGGCGAGCGACTCGGCCGGCCTGCCCGCCGTGGATCAAGTCGGCCGGTCCGAAGGGTGGGTCATCGAGCGGGCCGAGAACCTGACCCGGGTCGCCGCCGCGGTGGTCCGCCGCCAGTCCGTCGCCGTCTACCAGGACGCCGGCTCGCCCGACTGGTGGCGGCCCTTCGGCCCCTGGCCGGAGCATTTCCGGCGGGTGGCATCCTGGGACGCGATCCGCCGCTCCGACCCGCTCGCGATCCTGGCGATCAGCGACCGGGCCCTCCCCCTCGACCTGCCGACGGACCGGATCGTCGCCTACCGCCCCCCATCGCTCGTCGCCGGGATTGGCTGCCGTCGCGGAACTCCTCGGTCGACCATCGAAGCCTGGGTGGCGGAGGTTTTCCTGCGACACGGCCTGGCCGAGCAAAGCCTTTTCACCCTGGCGACCGTGATGCTGAAAATCGATGAGCCCGGATTGCTGGAATTTGCCGGCATGAGAAACCTGCCGCTCGTCGCGTTCCCCGCCGAGCACATTGCCGCCCAACCGGGAACAGAGAGGCCGAGCGAACGGGTCTTCGCCAAGACCGGCCTGTATGGGGTCGCGGAACCCTCGGCGCTCCGGGCCGCAGGGGCTGCGAGCTTGCTCGTCCCCAAACAGAAAGGGCCAGGTATCACCCTGGCCCTGGCCCGACGCCCCGGTCAATCGGCCGACCCGGCGAGTTACTGCGAGTAGTTCGCGGCGGGTTGGCCCGGGCCGAATCCCGGCGCGTAGACGCCGATCGGCGGGCCATAGCGAGGGCCGCCCGGGTTGTACGGGTACGGGAAGGTGTTGTACCCGTTGGCCGACCCGTAGGTGTAGCCCGGGGTCACGATCCCGGCTCGCCAGAGGCCGACGCCGTAGCGGCCGGGCAGGAACCCGTAGGACGGATAACCGTAGCCGTAGCCTGCGCCGTAGGACGACGAGTAGGTCGAGTAAGTCCGGGGGATGCCGTAGCTGGCAACGCCCCAGCTCGTCCCGTAGAGGCCATTGAGTCCGACCGCGGCGTTCAGTCGCTGGACCGGCATCGGGCCGCCGACCGGGTACTGGGCGCCGGCCTGGCCGGAATCCAGGAGCGATGCGGACCCGAACGCGAGGAAGACCAGGAGTCGACTCATCGCACCCTCCTCAAGAGGTTTTCGACCGCCCCGGTACGTGAACGGGTCGCCGGCCAGGAAGCCGACGACCCGTGGGCATTCGTATTATAAACCGCAAGCCGGCTTGCGGGGGGCAAAGCGGAAGGATGGTGCGTGCAGGTCACGCACCGGGGTCGATCTCAGCGGAACATCCGGCCCATCTGGCGGAACGGGCGGAATCCATCCCGCGATCCATATCCGTAATTGCCGTAGCCGTAATTGCCGTAGTAGCGGTTGGTCTGATAGCCGGTGAGGGGATTGGCGATGTAGCTTGAGCCGTACCCGTAGACCGGGGCCACCGGGGCCGCATAGCCCGAGTAGCCCGAGCTATAGGAGTAGCTGGGGGCGGCGTATCCACCGTAGCCGTAGTTCTGCGCGCCGATCACGCCGGGGCCGGACAGGAAGCCCGTGCTCTGATAAGCGTTGTAGCCGGTGCCATAGCCCGAGCCGTAACTGGTGCCATAGCCCGAGCCGTAACTGGTGCCATAGCCCGAGCCGTAGCCGGTGCCATAGCCCGAGCCGTAACTGGTGCCATAGCCCGAGCCGTAGCCGGTGCCATAGCCCGAGCCGTAGCCGGTGCCATAGCCGTAGCCCGAGCCATAGCCGCCGTAGTTCGACCCGTATCCCTGCGTGATGTAGGGGTTGCCGATCGACAGCGAGAACTGGGCCTTCGATTCGTCGGCCGCCACGAACAACAAGCCGCCCGCCACGACCAAACCCAAGAGGCTTCTCATGGATCACTCTCCCATCGGATGAAGAAACACTGTTCCAGTCGATCAATAGTCGACCACGATAGTGGTCATAGGTCAGCAAACTCCGCGCCGCAAGAAAACTTGAGTATTTGGCTTACCAAAAATTTCGATTTGTGGTCCAATAACTCGATCATCTTGATCGGGCGATCGAGCGGCGGGCGGGAACGGGTTTGGCGGGAGGGGTCATGACGAAGCTGGTCGGGACCGAGGCGGACCGGAGGTCGCTGGGCGAGGTGCACGGCTCGGTCGAGGTATCCCACCTGAACCCGTTCCAGCGGCTCTTCGCCTTCCTCGGGCCGGCCTATCTCGTCAGCGTGGGCTACATGGACCCGGGCAACTGGGCGACGGACCTGGAGGGGGGGGCCCGGTTCGGCTATTCCCTGCTCTGGGTCTTGCTGATGTCGAACCTGATGGCCGTGATCCTCCAGACCCTCTCGGCGAGGCTGGGCGTGGTCACCGGCCACGACCTGGCCCAGGCCTGCCGGGCCGAGTATTCCCGGGGGGTGAATTTCGCCCTCTGGGCCCTGGCCGAGATCGCGATCGCCGCCTGCGACCTCGCCGAGGTGGTCGGCACCGTGATCGCCCTGAAGCTCCTCTTCGGGCTCCCCCTGCTCTGGGGCTGCCTGGCCACGGCGTTCGACACGTTCCTGCTGCTCTGGCTCCAGCGGTTCGGGATGCGGAAGATGGAAGCGGCGATCCTGGCGCTGGTCGTCACCATCGGCGGCTGCTTCCTGCTCCAGATCATCCTGGCCAGGCCCGACGGCGCGGCCCTGGTCCGCGGCCTGCGGCCTTCGCTGCCGCCGGGCTCGCTGCTGGTGGCCATCGGCATCCTGGGCGCGACGGTGATGCCGCACAACCTCTACCTCCACTCGGCCCTGGTGCAGTCGAGGCGGATCGGCTGCGACCGGGCGAGCAAGGGCCGGGCCTGCCGGTACAACCTGATCGACTCGGCGCTCGCCCTGAACGTGGCGTTCCTGGTGAACGCGGCGATCCTGGTGCTCAGCGCGTCGGTCTTCCACGGCAAGGCGGAGGTCGCCAGCATCGAGAAGGCGCACGAACTCTTGCCGATGTTCCTCGGGCCGGTCGCGCCGATCCTGTTCGCGGTGGCCCTGCTCTGCGCCGGGCAAAGCTCGACGCTGACGGGGACGCTCGCCGGCCAGATCATCATGGAGGGGTATCTCGACCTCAAGATCGCCCCCTGGCTCCGCCGGCTGATCACCCGGTCGATCGCCCTGATCCCCGCCGTCCTGACGATCGCGCTGGCGGGCGAGGAGTCGACGCAGGAGTTGCTGGTCCTCAGCCAGGTGGTCCTGAGCCTGCAACTGTCGTTCGCCGTGATCCCCCTGATCCACTTCACCTCGAACCGCCGGAACATGGGGGAGTTCGCCACCCCCTGGTGGGGCCAGGCCCTGGCCTGGGCCTCGGCCTCGATCATCGTCGGCCTCAACGCCAAGCTGGTCCTCGACAAGATCGGCGATTGGGTGGAGCTGGCCTCGAAGTCGGGCCGGTCGGTCGGGCCGTTGCCCTTGTCGTGGCTGGTCGGTGCCGGCCTGTACGGGCTGGCCGGTTCGGCCCTGGCGCTGCTGGCCTGGGTGTCGCTCAAGCCGATCTTCCGGTCTTCGCCGCCCTGGAAGGCCGAGCCCCTGCTCGAGCTCGACTGGGCCGATGCCCTCCGGGCCCGGAAGGTCGAACGGATCGGCGTGGCCCTGGAGCGTGGGCCCGGCGACGCCGAGATCCTCGGCCGGGCCCTGGGCCTGGCCGAGCCCGGCAAGACCACCCTGATCCTGCTCCACGTCGTCGACACGCCGATGACCCAGATCTACGGCGCCGAGACGCTCGACCGCGAGACCGGCGCCGACGAGCGCTACCTGGCCGAGGTCGTCGCGGTGCTCGAGCGCCAGGGGTTCCAGGCCCGATCGGTCCTGCTCCACGGCCCCGACCGGGCGGCCAAGCTCGTCCGCCAGCTCAAGGCCGACCCCGTCGACCTGCTCGTCGTCGGCTCGCACGGCCACGGCCCGATCCAGGACATGCTCTTCGGCCAGACCGTCGACAAGGTCCGCCACCGCCTGAGCATCCCGATGCTGATCGCCCGGCCGCTCGACGACAAGAAGGGTGGGACGGTTTGATCGAGCGACGGGAAAGTAACAAGTCCGATCAGCAATGATGATCCGATTCTGGTATCCCCGGGGCGGCGATTGGAGTTGCTGGCCCGGGTCGCGTCCGAGAGCCGCGATCGTTCAGCCCGAGGAACCCCAATCGATCGAGGAGGGGCCGCCGGGATGGCCTCGGAGCGTCCAGGACGGGGTAGACATCCTGCACGTCGCCGTCGATCCGACCACTCTCGATCGCCAGCATCATCCTGACGGTCGCGATTGGCATCCCGAGCTGTCGCGAGAGACGCCGGACCTTGAAATATTCGCGGAACATCATATTCGCCATCCGATCCGCTCGAAGAGTGAGTCGAATTCCGCGGCGACCGCCTCGAATTCGGCGTGGTTCGATTGTAGCGGATAGACAGAAGGCGGAGAGCGGAATTTTCGAATCTGTCGCGCCAAAGTCTCGTCCTGGCCCCTGAGCATCACCCATTGAGCGTAGGATCGGGCCCAGAGTTCTTGCTCGGTCAAGAGAGATGCGAGGAATCGCCGGGAGGAGCCGGCCCGGGCGGCGCCACCTTCCCGATTGGCTGGCCGGGCGGTGCCCAACGATGCGAGTTCTTCCAAGACTTGGAAAGACTCGGTGGCCTTGATCGCGAGCCGCCATCGCCTCGTCACCTCGTCAGAGGACCAGCCTCGCACGCCGAAGGCGGAGCCGGGGATCAAAGCGTTCTCCAAGAAATGGCCAATCTCATGGACGAGCTTCTCTTCCATGCTCTCGTCACGCTTGCTCACCTCGATCGATATCGGCTCGCCGGTGCCGCCATGCCGATTATAGCGCCCCGTGACGTCGCGATCGTTCGAGACGAGCACGTCGATCGGCCGAGTGGCTTTCACCTTGTGAATGGTATCGATCACGCGAACGGTCGTCCGGAACCGTCTCCCGTACTTATCGGCGGGCATCCGGAGCACGCTTCCCAGCATGACCAGAGATTCGGAGGGCTGGGCGTCGAACGGATCGGCCATGCGAACTCCCAGCTCCGGCGATGAAGCGATCGCACCGAGGCGATTCCAAAGAACAATCGTCGTCCCGAGTCGAAAACTCCGCTGATCCCATCGGATGGGCTGGTGCGGGTCGTCGGGCGATCCGGATTCCTTGACCCTCGCCGCGAATCTTGCCTAGAATGACCATCGCCTCCACTCCGCACGGCAGCCCGCGTTCGGACCGTTGACGCGCGATGGCGATAACGTATTACAAGCGGTTCCGGATGGAGATCGACCTCGACGGCTCCTTGGCCCCGCCCCGGCTCATCCACCCGTTCCGCTGGGTCGGCTGGGACGAGTCGCTGGTCGACCAACACGCCGAGGTCAAGTATCTCAGCTTCCGGGACGAGATCGACGCCCACGTCTTCCCCTGCCTGGGCGAGCGGCACGGCTGCCAGCGGCTGATGCGCGAGATCCGCCGCAAGCCGGGGTTCCTCGCCGTCTCGACCTGGCTGATCTCCTGCCCCGAGGGGTATTGCGGCACGGTCCAGGGGGTGATGGATCGCGGCCCGATCGGCGCCATCCAGAACCTCGGGGTCGTCCCCGCCTTCCGGGGGATGGGCCTGGGCCGGGCCCTGGTCCGCCAGGCGCTCGAAGGGTTCTACCAGGCCGGGCTCCGCAGGGCCTACCTCGAAGTGACCGCCGAGAACGCCTCGGCCGTCCAGCTCTACCGCGAGGTCGGCTTCCGGCGGTCGAAGACGCTGTACAAGGCGGTCGACGGCTGATCCCATCCGGGGACCGGAGTCGACTCCGAGGGCCGGCCTGGGCGATACTGGACCCCTTGGTTCCGAGGCCCTTCCGGAGAGGTCAAGCCGTGCCCCAAGCGTCCGTCAGGCATCACGAATATCCCAACGGCCTGGTCCTCGTCGCCGAGACGATGCCGAGCGTGCAGTCGGTCGCGTTCTCGATGCTCCTGCCCGTGGGCGCGGCTTATGAGCCGGCCGACCTGGGCGGGTCGGCCTCGATGCTCGCCGACTGGATCACCCGGGGGGCGGGCGACCTCGACAGCCGGGAGCTGCTGACGGCCCTGGACAACCTCGGCGTCAGCCACGGCGAGGGGGCGCAGACCCTCCACACCAGCATCTCGGCCGCCACCCTGGGCCGGAACCTGATCCCGGCCCTGGAGATCTACGCCGACGTCCTCCGGAGGCCGCACCTCGACGACGAGGAGGTCGAGCCGATCCGGGCCCTGGCGCTCCAGAACCTCCAGGGGCTCGAAGACGACCCCGGCTCCAAGGTGATCTACGAGCTGAGGCGCCGCCACTTCCCCGAGCCCTGGGGCCGCCCCTCGCCCGGCACGCCCGAGGGGGTCGGCAAGGTCACCCCCGAGGACCTCCGGGCGTTCCACCGGGATCATTATCAGCCCAAGGGCTCGATCCTCGCGGTGGCCGGCGCGGTCGACTTCGACGCCCTCCGCGACGCGGTCGACCGCCTCTTCGGCGACTGGGAGCCTCGGCCCGAGCCGACCGTGAACCTCAAGCCGGTCGGCCCGGCCCGGGGGCACATGGTCAAGGAGACCCAGCAGACCCAGATCGCCCTGGCCTACCCGACGGTCACCGTCCAGGACCCCGACTACTACCAGGCCCGCGCCCTGATCGGCATCCTCGGCGGCTATTCCTCGTCGAGGCTGTTCACCGAGGTCCGCGAGAAGCGCGGGCTCTGCTACTCGGTCTACGCCACGTACGAGGGGCAGAAGGACCGCGGGGCGGTGATCTGCCACGCCGGGACCTCGACCGACCGGGCGCAGGAGACGCTCGACGTGACCCTCGCCGAGATCGCCCGGATCGGCCGCGAGGGGGTCGAGGGCGAGGAGCTGGACGCGATGCGGGCCGGCCTCAAGTCGTCGCTGATCATGCAGCAGGAGTCGAGCATGGGCCGCGCCGGGTCGCTGGCCTCGGACTGGTTCTACCACGGGCGGGTCCGCTCGCTCGACGAGGTTTCCGCCGCGCTCGACGCCCTGACGCCGGGGTCGGTCGGCGCGTTCGCCGGGCGGTCCGCCGGGCCCTCGATGACGATCCTGACCCTCGGGCCCACCCCCCTCGAACTCCCCCCGGAGGACTGAAACGATGCGCTTCCACCACGCCGTCCTCCCCAACGGGCTCCAGGTCATCGCCGAGCTCAGCGACCAGGCGCGATCGGTCGCCTCCGGCTTCTTCGTCAAGGCGGGCAGCCGCGACGAGTCCGAAGACCTCGCCGGCGTCTCGCACTTCCTCGAACACATGATCTTCAAGGGGACGCCCCGCCGCGACGCCTTGGCGGTCAACCGCGACTTCGACCGGGTCGGGGCCAAGCACAACGCCCAGACGTCCGAGGAGGACACCTTCTACCACGTCACCTGCCTGCCCGAGTACCTGCCCAAAGCCTTCGACGTCCTCTCCGACATCCTCCGCCCCAGCCTCAGGGCCGAGGACTTCGAGACCGAGAAGAAGGTGATCATCGAAGAGATCCGGATGTACCTGGACAACTCGATGTCGGTGGCCTACGACGCGGCCAAGGCCGCCCACTTCGGCCCCCACCCGCTGGGCCAGAGCATCATCGGCACCGTCGACTCGATCACCGCCCTGACGATCGACCAGATGCGGGCCTACTTCGCCACCAAGTACAGCCCGGCCAACATCGTCCTCGCCTTCGCCGGCAAGTCCGACTGGGATGACATCCTCGCCCTGGCCCGGGACCACTGCTCGGGCTGGGAAGGGCCCCCGACCGACCGCCAGGCCGTGCCGCCCAGGGGGACCGGCCGCTTCGAGGCGCTCCTCAGGGCCGAGGACAACCAGCAGACCATCATCGGCGTGGCCGACGGCCCGGCCCTCGAAGACGACGACCGCTACGCCGCCCAGCTCCTCTCGACCGTCCTGGGCGACCACACCGGCTCCCGGCTCTACTGGGACCTCGTCGACCCCGGCCACGCCGACGCCGCCGAGATCTCGTACCAGGATTACAACCGGGCCGGCGCCTTCTTCACCTTCCTCACCTGCGAGCCCGACGCGACCCAGGCCAACCTGGCCCGGGTGGTCGACCTGTACCGGGCCGCCATGACCGGCGGCGTCACCGCCGACGAGCTGGAGCAGGCCCGAAACAAATTCCTCGCCCGGTCGGTCCTCCGGAGCGAGCGGCCGATGGGCCGCCTGGCCTCGCTCGGCTTCCACTGGACCTATCGCCGCGAGTACCTGCCGGTCGACAAGGAGCTCGAACTCTTCGGCAAGGTCACGACCGACGACCTGGCCCGGGTCCTCGACCGCTGGCCGCTCCTGCCGATGACGGTCGTCTCCGTCGGGCCGACGACCGACGTCAAGGCCCCCGAGTGAGGCTCCCCCGATGCGGATCGTCAGCCTGCTGCCCTCCCTGACCGAACTCGTCTGCTCCCTCGGCCGGGGGGACGGGCTGGTCGGCGTGACGCACGAGTGCGACTTCCCGACCGGGGTCGAACGCTTGCCGCACCTGACGAGGAGCCGGATTCCGGAGGCGGCCTCGGGCGCCGAGATCGATGCCCTGGTCTCGGCCGCCGGGGGAGGGCTCTATGAGCTGGACCGCGGACTCCTGGCCGAACTCCGGCCCGACCTGATCCTCACCCAGGAACAGTGCGACGTCTGCGCCGTGAACGAGGCGACGGTCCGTCGGGCGGCCCTGGCCCTGCCGGGCAAGCCGGAGGTCGAGTCGGTCAACCCGACCGACCTGGCCGGCGTCTTCGCCATGTTCCGCCGGGTCGGGGTGCTCCTCGGGGCGGAGGCCGCCGCCGATGCGATCGTCGAGGGGTTCCGGGCGACGACCGAGGAAGTCGCGAGGCGGACGGCGGCCCGCCCGAGACCTCGGGCGATGATCCTCGAATGGGTCGACCCGCCGTTCTCCTCGGGCCACTGGAACCCGGAGATCGTCGACCGGGCGGGGGGCTCCGAGGTGGTCGGCCGCTCGGGCGAGCGATCCGCCCGGGTCACCTGGGCCGACGTCGACCGGGCCGACCCGGAAGTGATCCTGGTGGCCGCCTGCGGGTTCTCGATCGACCGGGCCGAGGTCGAGTTGACGACGATGGCCGGCCGCCCCGAGTGGCGGGCCTTGCGGGCCGTCCGCGACGGCCGGGTCGCCGTCACCGACGGCTCGGCCTACTTCTCGAGGCCAGGCCCGCGCCTCGAAGCGAGCCTGCGGATCGCCTCGGCCGCGATCGACCCGGATCGCTGCGGCGACCTGGCCCCGCCGGGATCGTGGCGGATGTTCCCTGCCCGAGCCTGATCGGGTCAGGCGTTCCGCCGGACCACGTAGTGCGTCAGGGTCTTCAGGGCGAGCTTCGCTGGCGACTCGGGGAGCACTTCGAGGGCCGAGGCGGCCCGGGCGGCGAAGCGTTCGGCCTGAGCCCAGGCGTAGCGGAGGGCGTCGGAGCGGTCGAGGTAGTCGCGGACGATCGAACGGTCGTCGGGCTTGGCCTCGGCCAGCATCGCCCGGATCTCGATCGCCGTCTCGGCCGGCGCGGTGGCCAACAGCCGGATCAGGGGGAGCGTGAGCTTCTGCTTCTCGAGATCGGTGCCCAGGCTCTTGCCGGCGGCCCGCTCCTCGCCGAGGAGGTCGAGCACGTCGTCGGCGATCTGGAAGGCGACGCCGAGGTCGCGGCCGTACTCTTCGAGGGCCCCGACGACCGCCTCGCTCGCCCCGGCGTAGTGGGCCCCGAGCCGGCAGGAGACGGCGGTCAGCTCGGCGGTCTTGCCCCGGATGATGGCGAAGTACGCCTCCTCGTCGAGGTCGAAGTTCCCCCGGTTGTGGACCTGCTGCATCTCTCCTTCGCAGACGAGGTTGGTCGCCCGGCCGATCCAGCGGCAGGCCAGGGTCGTGTCGAGCGACGCGGCGAGGTGGAAGGCGTGGGTGAACAGGTAGTCGCCCATCAGGACGGCGGTCTCGTTGCCCCACTCGGCGTTCACCGTCACGGCGTGGCGGCGGATCATCGACTCGTCGAGGATGTCGTCGTGGACGAGCGTCGCGGTGTGGATCATCTCGACCACGGCGGCCAGGACCGGGTGGTCGGCCCGGACCTCGCCCGAGGCCCGGGCCGAGAGCAGGAGCAGGGCCGGGCGGAGCCGCTTGCCCCGGAAGTCGGCGCAGTGTTCGACCAGGTTCTGCACGAAGGCGTAGCGGCTGGCCAGCTCGGCGGCGAAGATCCGCTCGGCCTCGGCCAGCTCGGCGGCGATCGGCGCGTAGAGCGCACCGAGCTTGCGGCCGATCTCCTCGGACTTCAGCGGTGCCATGATCGTCGCCATCCCCCGCCCCCTTCTTCGAGTTGCCCGAGGTCCGATCGCCCCCGGCTCAAGCCGAGCCCGACGGGTCGACCTCGCGCCGGTAGTCGCCGCTCCGGCCGCCGGACTTGGCCTCCAGGCGGACCCGGTCGACCACCATGTCGCGATCGACCGCCTTGCACATGTCGTAGATCGTCAAGGCGGCGACCGAGACGGCGGTCAGGGCCTCCATCTCGACGCCCGTCCTCCCCCTGACCGTGACGGTGGCCTCGACCTTAACCGAGGTCGCGTCCACGACCTCGAAGTCGACCACCACCCCGTCGATCCCCAGGGGGTGGCAGAGCGGGATGAGGTCGCCGGTCCGCTTGGCCGCCATGATCCCCGCCAGCCTGGCCACCTCGAAGACGTCCCCCTTGGCGACCTTGCGGTCGAGGATCAGGGCGAGCGTCTCGGCCCTCATCCGGATCAGGCCGCTGGCGGTGGCCGAGCGGTCGGTCTCCCCCTTGGCCGAGACGTCGACCATCCGGCTGGCGCCTTCGGGAGAAAAATGAGTCAGCTCGGTCATCGGCCTGGTTCTCGATTTCAATTTGAACTGAAACCATTATAGAGAGCCCGGCCGGGGCGACTAGGGGGACTTTGGTTTTCGAGGTCCCACGATCGCCGAGAGCCAGACCCCTTGCCTGCCACGAGTTACGACGATCGGCCCCCGGGCGACCCGTTCGCGAATCGCTCCCGACCAGTAAGCCGAGCGTCGGGAGACCACCAGCCAGTCGGCCCGCTCGGCCCCTTCCTGGTCTTCGAGGACCAGGGGGATGCGGATCAGGCGCCGGGTCGTGGCGATCTTCCCCTGGTCGGGGGCGAGGGTCGGGGCCAGGGCCGCGGTGTCGCCCGGGCGGGCCTCGGCCGCCAGGCGATCGAGGAGCGGGCCGTCCACCGAGTCGCCCCAGTAGGTCAGCTCCAGGCCCAGCCGCTCGGCGCCGGGCAGGCCGCCGACGAGGAGGTTGTAGTAGCTCAGGCCGAACGGGTGCATCGACGCCACGCCCCACCCCTGGGCAACCATCAGGCCAATCAAAGCCACTCTCCGGCCGCGACCGCCCCCCTCCCAGATCGCCCCGAACCCGCGACCGATCAGGATCGCGAACAGGGGGAACGCGACCAGGAACAGGCGTTCGCCGTCGTAGGCCGGGACCCTCGTGCTGAAGACGACCAGGACGAGGGCGATCGAGCCGAGCAGGAGGCCCGGCAGCGGGTCGCCCCGGCGCCCTCGCCACCCACGCCAGGCCCCCCAAGCTCCCAGGGCGAGCAGGCCGACCGGGATCGTGGCCGCGAAGTAGAACCAGGGGTAGTGCCAGGGGACCTCGCGGTCGGCGTAGACCTGGCCGAAGTAGAGGACCCGGATCGAGACCCGGTCGATCCCCGTCCCCAGGTAGCGGGACAGGCGGCCGACCGGGTCGTACCAGAGCCAGGGCCAGCCGGCGAAGAAGGTCGCCATCCCCACCGCCAGCCAGCTCGACCAGCCGAGCAGGGCCGGGATCGGCCGGAGTCGGGCCAGGGACCAGAGCAGCGCGACCGGGATCAGGAACCAGGCGTGGATCTTGGTCAGCAGGGCCAGGCCCAGGGTCAGCCCGGCCAGGGCCAACGCGAGGACCGGGCGGCGCCCCTCGGTCGCGCTGGCCAGGGCCAGCAGGGCCAGGGTCCAGAAGAACGCGATGAAGGTGTCGAGCGCCCCCAGGTGGGCGTGGGCGAACACCCGGGGCATCAAGGCCAGGGCCAGGCCCGCCGCCCAGGCCGACGGGCGGCCGTACCTCCGCCCGGCCGTGGCCGCGACCAGGCCCACCATCGCCCCGAAGGCGAGGGCCGGGGCGACCCGACCGGCGACCACGTAGATGCCCACCGGGTCGGGCCCCCCGCGGAGGAGCACCTCGAAGGGCTGGCCGAGGGTCGACGCGATCCCCAGGAGCCAGCGCCCGAGCGGGGGATGCTCGGCGTTGTCGCGGAAGACCGCGTCGACGGTGCTTCGGTCGAAGAAGCGGACCCCTCGGGCCCGGAGCGTGGCCACGTAGGTCCGCCCGGGGCGGACGTCGAGCGGCTCGTCCACCGTGATCCCGGGGTCGCCCAGGGTGGCGACGACGGCCAGGGTCGCCAGCAGGCCGAGGATCGCCGCGACCTTGCCGGCCCCCGGCCTGGGATCGTTGCTGGGGGCGGGGAGGGACATGCGAAGCCTCGTCGACCGGGATCGGACCGGTCGGATTATCCGCGACCGCCCGGGCCGAGACGAGGGGTTGATCCCGCTCCCCCCGAGGAAAGAACGTCGACGGGCCCGATGCCAACCCCGTTGGGGGCTAGCCTCGGGCCCGTCGCTTTATTCATTCGGCCGAGCCGGGCGAGATCAAGGCTCGTCGGCCTTCTTCTGCGAGATCAGGCGACGGACCCGCTCGGCGAGCAGGGCGCCATCGAACGGCTTCTTGAAGGCGTCGTTGAACCCGAGGTTGTAGATGTCCTCGGTGGGCTCGTCGCTGGTCAGGGCGACGAGGATGGTGGTCAGGTGATCCTGGCTCTTGCGGAGATTCTGGGCGATCTGACCGGCCTCGATCCGGCCGACGGCCAGGTCGATCACGATGCAGTCGGGGTGGAAGCTCTCGGCCCGGATGCCGGCTTCGAAGCCCGAGGCGGCGGTCTCGATCCGGAAGTCGTCCCCCTCGCGGAGGTGTTCGCGGAGCGAGCCGAGCATCGGGGCGTCGGCGCCGACGACGAGGATCTTGTGGTAAACCTCGGCCTCGAGGTCGCCCAAGGGCATCCCGTGCTCTTTGAGGAACCGGAGCAGGTGCTCGCGGGGAATCCGGCGATCCTGCGAGCCCGGGATGCGATATCCGCGCAGGCGGCCCGAATCGAACCACTTGCTCACGGTCCGGGGCGCGACCTTGCAGATCTTCGCGACCTGGCCGGTTGTGAACACTTTCTTCATATCGAGGACTCCACTCCCTGGAATGGTGCGAGGCCTCGGAGGTTCCTCTCCCCTCCGGTAGGACCCAAGTCGGCGCGGCGGCGGAACCTCGACCTGTCGACCCGGACCCAAAACGCCCGGGTCGACCCGTCGGGGCTTCCCCTCGATGGCGGGGGAACGCTCCTCCGTCGCTCTCGCGCCCGTCCCGATGCTCGGCAGCCCGAAGGGCATCCACCCTAACGAGCGGCCGGCGAGGTAGCGGGCGGACGCCGGGCCTAGGCCCCACGCCCGATCACCGGTCGCGAGAGGCCCCCCATGCGTTCTCGGGGGGCTTGACCGGTCCGGGGCCACTCAAGGGGGGCTACTGCCTCCTTGCCGTAGCGAACCTGACCGTCAAGACTAATTTTCGAGTTTCGCCGCCCGTTTCTTGAGGATGGGTCGCGACTGTTCCCAACGAACCTGGCGGATGGTTGGGCCCGGAGGGCTGGGGGAGGTGGGTTGACGGGCGAGGCGTGCCTCGCCCGTCGGGGGGAGTGGGGGATGGGGGAGCGGCAGGGGGGATCAGCGGCCGATCAGGCCGTCGAGGCGCTGGCGGATCGACCGGCGGCCTTCTTTGTCCGCCCCGGTCTTCTTTAGCGAGGCGTCACGCTTGCTCGTCTCGGCCATCACCTGGACCTCGTCGTACTTCTTGCTCGGGGCGGGCAGGGCGTCGATCACGAGCGGGCCCGGCAGGTTCTTCTGCTTGTCGGCCAGCATCAGGACCGAGACGATGTCGGGGTAGGAGGCCCCGAGGTTGGCCATCTCGACGATCACCCGGTAGAGTTCGAGCGGGCTGTTGACCCGGGCGGCGGTCGCGTCGAGGGTCTTGGACGTGATGCTGCTGATCTGCACCTGGTCGCTGCCGTCGGAGGCGTTGAGCAGGAGCGAGCCGCCCGAGCCGAGCACCGTCGGGGTGAGCAGCTTCTGGGCCTTGCCGAAGAGGACGATCTCGCACTTGAGGTTGCGGGAGACGTGCATCATCGGCGGCCCCTCGCAGTCGATGACGTAGAGGGCGAACGGGTCCTCGACCTTGGCCTTGGGCCGCTTCTTCATCACGCCGGTGAGCTGCATGGCCATGTCGTCGGGCTTCTCGGGCTCGACCGGCTCCTCGATCACCTTCATCTTGCCCAGGTACGGGTCGGTCGGGTCGAGCGTCCTGAGGGCGTCGAAGGCCCCGTAGCGGAGCTCGTACTCGGGCTCGTTCATCAGCTTGCGGAGCTGGAGCAGCGAGGACGACTGGTCCATCGAGGAGAGGGCCTTGAGGGCGTAGGAGCGGAACTCCGGCTTCTTGCGGGCGACCTCGGCCAGGACCGCCGCGCTGTCGCTGTCGTTGAGGTAGGCCATCGCCTCGGCGGCGAAGAACCGGACCGTCTCGTCGGGCGACTCCAGCGCCTTCTTCAGCGTGGGGATCGAGCCGTTGCCCATCCCTTCGAGCTTGATCGCGGCGATCCCGACGGTCTTGGGGTCCATCAGCTCCTTGCCCCAGTCCTCCAGCCGCTTCTCCCGGAGATCGGCGTTGTCGACCACCGAGAGGTACTTGATGACCTTGTGGTAGCGATCCTGGTTGTGGTGATAGACCTTGGGGACCTTGAGGACGAGGAACGAGTCGGTCTTGGGGTTGCTGATCCCCTTGTGGTCGGCCCCCTCGTTCTCGTGGAACCGCTGGTTGATCGTGTTGCCGAGCAGCTGCGAGGTCTTTCCGCTCCGCCTGGCCTCCTTGATCGCCAGGGCGTAGGGGGAGTCTTCCTTGGCATGCCCGCCGCCGAGGACCCGGCCGACCTTGGGCTCGCCCGGCTTGGCCACGTTGCCGATCATGATCGGGCCGAAGGCCGAGGCGATGACCTTGTCGTCCTTGTCGCCTTCCTTGGTCGCGGCCCGCTGGGCGAGCTGGGTCATGATCAGCCAGCCGCCGGCGAGGCTCGTGGTGGCGCTGGAGGGGGGCAGCTCGACCTCGACGTCGAACTTGTCCTTGGTCGTGACGCCGGCGGGGACCGTCGCCCGGACCGTCACCATCGAGACGCTCTTGAGCCTGAGGAAGCGCTCGGGGTGCTCGATGTTGTTCTTCTGCATCTCGTTGATCAGCTTGGTCCGCTGCCAGCCCGGGGCCGGGTCGGACCCGGTGTCGTCCAGGCCGACGACGAGGCCGACGCCCTCGACCTTGAAGTCGGCGCCGATGATGTTGGCGAGGTCGCCGACGGTCTCGTCGACCTTGAGGGGGACTTCCTTCTTCTTCGGGGCCGCGGCCCCGGTCAGGGCCAGGGCCAGGCCAGCAACCAGGACCCCGGTGATCGGGGCCCGCCAGGAGTTCGTCCGCCTCATCGACCTGCCTCCTTGCGTCGTCATCGGCCAGGCCGGGGAGGCTCCCCGGCACCGCCCCGGCCCGGAACCGGGGGGGTCATACCGTCCGACTCGCGCGGCCCGTCCTTGGGCCAACGACCGCGCCCGGCCCCGTCAGATCGCGATACGACGGGGCCGGCGGATATGAGCGGCGGCGGGACTTTAGCCTTTCCCCCCGGCGAGGTCAACCCCTGGCCCCGACCGATTTCTTGAGCGATTCCCGGCCGGGAAATTTCCGCGAGGCCCCCCCATCGCCGCTGACCTTGAGGGCGGATCGCAGGCGGATCACCGATCGTCATCCACCCCTTCGGCGTCGATGAACGAGGAGATCGGGCCGGCCGGGGGGACGGGGACGCCCCGGTCGGCGGAGAGGCTCGGCGCATCCGCCGAGTTCCGGGAAGGGGGCTCGACCTTGAGCAAGTTCTTGACGAAGAAGTCGCGGAGCTTGCGGGTCCCGTAGGCCGCGCCGCCGACGCCGTGGTCGGCGCCGGGGAAGACGACGAGGTCGAAGTCCTTGTTCGCCCGGATCAGGGCGTCGACGACCTGCATCGTCGAGGCGGGGTCGACGTTGTGGTCGAGCTCGCCGACGGTCAGGAGCAGGGCCCCCCGGAGCTTGTGGGCGTTGGTGACGTTGGATTGCTCGGCGTAGTGCGGGCCGATCGGCCAGCCCATCCAGGCCTCGTTCCACCAGACTTTATCCATCCGGTTGTCGTGGCACCCGCAGTCGGCCGCCGCCGCCTTGTAGAAGTCGCCGTGGAAGAGCACGGCCCCGAGCGCGTTCTGGCCGCCGGCCGAGCCTCCATAGACCCCGACCCGGGTCAGGTCGAGCGCGGGGTATCGGGCCGCCGCCGCCTTCATCCACGAGATCCGGTCGGGGAAGCCGGCATCCCCCAGGTTCTTCCAGCAGACGTCGTGGAACGCCCGGGACCGCCAGTTGGTCCCCATCCCGTCAATCTGGACCACGACGAAGCCGAGCTCGGCGAGCGTCTGGGTCCGGGCCGGCGGGGCGAACGCCTTGGGCACGAACGCCCCCTGCGGGCCCGCGTAGATCGCCTCGATGACGGGATACTTGCGGCCCGGGTCGAAATTGGTCGGCCGGAAGATCACGCCGTGGATGTCCGTCTGGCCGTCGCGACCCTTGGCCACGAACCGCTCGGGCGGGGCCCAGCCCGAGGCCCGGAGCGCCGAGTCGTCGGCCCGCTCCACGGCGCAGGCGAGCTTGCCGGTCGCGCCGTCGCGGGCCTCGACGACCGGAGGCAGATCCACGCGCGAGTAGGTGTCGATCAGGAACCGCCGATCGGGCGACCAGCGGGCGGAGTGCATGCCGTCCCCTTCGGTCAGCCGGGTCAGGCCCGACCCGTCGAGGTTGATCCGGGCGTAGTGCGTGTGATACGGGTCCTCGCCGGGGGTCATGCCGTTGCCGCGGAACCAGACCTGGCGGGCCTCCTCGTCGACCCGGTCGACCCCTCGGACGAGCCAGTCCCCCCGGGTGACCTGGCCCTTGACCGCCCCCGACCTGGCGTCGAGCAGGTACAGGTGGTTCCACCCGTCGCGCTCGGACATCCAGAGGATCTCGCCGGTCTTGTCGAGGAACTGGAGGAAGGTCTTGTTCGAGTAGTCGACGAAGGTCGGGCTCCGCTCGTCGATCAAGGCGGTCGCCTCGCCGGTGCCGGCGTCGACGGCGACGACGCGGAGGACCTGGTGACCTCGCTGGTTGTAGAGGAAGGTGAACCGCGACGAGTCGGGCGCCCAGCGGACCTCGTCGAGGCTCCAGGGGTTCTCGAACAGGGCGTCGGCGACGGGGATCGGCCGGTGGCCCTCGACGTCGAAGAGGTGCGGCCTGGAGATCGGCAGCTTGTCGCCGGGCTTGGGGTAGTCGTAGTGCGACAGCCTGGGCTGGAGCTGGTCCTTCGGCGACGACTCGATCAGGTTGACCCGGCGGTCGGGCGCCTTCGCCGTCCGCATCGCCACGAGCTTCTTCGAGTCGGGCGACCAGTAGAAGCCGGGCTCGTAGGAGTCGTCGGCGTTCCCCTCGGTGCTCAAGGGGAACTCCTCCCCCTCGGCCTTATCGCGGAGGTGGACGTTGTGGTCCTTGACGAAGGCCGCCCACCGGCCGTCGGGCGATTCGAGCCGCCTGGGCGTCCCTTGCCTGGGCCGGAACCCGCCCCCGCCTTGACCCCGGCGACCGACCGGGGCGTCCTCGGCGTCCGAGGCCCGAGCGGGCTTCTCGGCCTCGACCAGCGAGTCGCCGGCCGGGTCGTAGCTCCATCTCTTGTCCGAGGCTTCGAAGCGGACCTTGCCGTCGGCCGCGACCTCGATCGAATCGAACGGCAGGCGGTCCGAGGCCACCGGCGCACCGAGGCCCTTCGTCAGCGCGGCGGCCAGCTTCGCGTGGTCGAAGGCCGGCCTGCGGCTCCCCTCGACCGCGTCGACGACGAAGAACTCGCGCACCCGGTCCGGCAGGTCGACCCGGTACCAGAACCGATCGTTGCCCGCGAACCAGTGGGGGACGACCCGATCCCGGGTCACCTTCCCCTCGGCCCGCTCGCGGAGCTTGTCGGCCCGCTCGTAGTCCGCCGCGAGCCCCTGGGCCCGCGCCTCGCCCGGCCCGACCGCGGCGCGGTCCTCGACCAAAGCCAGGACCGCCAGGAGAACAATCATGCCACGGACGGGGACATGTCGATGCATCCGAGTCGATCCTCGGTGTCCGATGTTGCGCCGCGAGCGGTCCCCTGTATCAGAGAAGCGTCTTCGAAGCGACATCCGGCCGCGTCGGGGTCGAGCCCCCGTTTTCAAGGTTTGCCGACGGCCGACGCCTCAACGGCGACCGCCTCGGCCCGGTCCCGCACCCCCTCGATCCGCTCCATGTGCTCCCGGCCCCAGTCGCAGAGCGGCAGGAGGGCCTGCGAGAGCGAGACGCCGAACGCAGTCAGCGAATACTCGACCCGGGGCGGGATCTCGCGGAAGTCCTCGCGCGCGACGACCCCGTCCGCCTCCAATTCGCGGAGCTGCTGGATCAGCATCTTCTCGCTGATCCCCGACACGGCCCGGCGAAGCTCGCCGAACCGCCGGGCCCCCAGGACGAGGTGATAGAGCACCAGCGGCTTCCACTTGCCGCCGACCACGGCGAGCGCCGCTTCGAGACCGCATCCGTATGATCGCTTTTTCATGGGAATGCTCCAGGGAGGGCCAACCACTTACCGAAAAGTGCGTACTTGCCCGCCGGAAAGGAGCCCCTAGCATAGCCCTCGTTCCGCACGAATGACAGCCGAAAGGGGGGTGATTCGATGTCGAAGCTTGCCGGGATGGTGGCCGTGGTGACGGGTGCGTCGAAGGGGATCGGCGCGTCGATCGCCGTCCACCTCGCCGCCGAGGGGGCGGCCGTGGTGGTCAACTACAGCACGAGCAAGGAGGGCGCCGACCGGGTGGTCGCCGAGATCCAGGCCAAGGGGGGCCGGGCCGTCGCCGTGCAGGCCAACCTCGCCAAGGAGGCCGACATCCTCCGCCTCTTCGCCGAGTCGGAGGAGGCATTCGGCCCGCTCGACATCCTGATCAACAACGCGGGCGTGTTCGAATTCTCGCCGCTGGAACATGTCACGGTCGAGCACTTCCACAGGCAGTTCGACCTCAACGTCCTCGGCCTGCTCCTCGCGACCAAGGAGGCCGCGAAGCGGTTCCGCCCCGAGGGGGGTGCCGTCATCAACATCAGCTCGGTGGTCGCTACCGCGGCCCCGGCCAACCCCGACTCCGCCTGGATCACCGGGGAAACCCTCCCCGTCTCCGGCGGCCTCCGGTAAGCCCGAAAGGGGGGCGAGGTCAACTTCGCCCTCGCCCGTCGCCTCTTTCCGTCGAGCTGAATAATGGGCGATGAGGGGCTCAAACCCCCGACATCCTGCGTGTAAAGCAGGCTACCACCTCATTTTCCCCGGGTTTTTTGGGCCTTTTCTGTGACGATGTGACCATTTGGCCTCCCAAATCGTCACAGAAATCGTCACAATCTTCGGAGCCAAGGTACGACCAAGCGAACCTGAAGGTACGCCATGCCCGCCAAGACCGACCTTACCTGGGAGCAATCGACCCATCGCTGGAAGAAGGTCTACAAGGGTCGGTCCTACACGGTCTCGTGCAAGGCACTCGGAGTCCCCCCGAACAAGCTGGAATCCTACCAGGCGGCGAACGAATGGTGGGCCGCCAAGCGTATCGAGATCGACGGCAACCCCCCGCCCCACCCCAATGCCCAGCACCTCGACCTCCTCTCCAAACGCCTGGCCTGGGCCCAGGCCCACGGGCGACAAGACCTTGCCAATTCCCTCGAAGACAAGATCGAGGCGGTCCGTTCGGACGACACGGGGGAACTCAACGGTAACATCGATCCCTTCGACGTGCCATCGGTCGTGGTGGACCTGATCGAGAGTGCGACCTGGAAGGAACGCCTGGACGGGGAAAACATCAGCCCAATCCCGCCCGACCGGACCGTCGGTGCCCAGGTCGATCGATACCTGGCCCTTGAACGGGTCAGGGCCGAGAGTGGCCAGCTCTCGATCAGCGAGTTCGACACCGTCCGCCGCTGCCTTCATGCCTTTCGCGATCACATCGGCAAATCCAACCCCGTCAACCTTCTCGACGCCGACCGTTGGGAAGGCTGGTGGTCCCACCTGCTGACCCAGGCCATCTCAGTCGAGTACAAGAAGAAGCGACTCCGGATCGCCAGGACCTTCGTCTCCTGGTTGGCCGAGAAAGGCCTGATCCCCGTCCCGCTCAACCTCCACTCCCGACGCCATCGCTTCGGCGGGGGGAGCCGGTCGGTCCCGACCATCCCGCTGGACGAGGTCCGCATCCTGATAGCCGAAGCACCGGGTCAACTCAAGCTCCACCTTTTGCTCATGCTCAACTGCGGGATGACGCAGGTCGATATCGCCGACCTCCGCCCTCGGGAAGTGGATTGGACCGAGGGCAGGATCAAGCGGAAGCGTTCCAAGACCGACGACCACGAACACGTACCCACGGTCGATTATGCGCTTTGGCCTCGGACAAGGCAGCTACTCGACCAATTCGGCCATAAGGCAGTGGACCGGGTGCTCCTGACCGCATCCAATCGACCCTGGCTCCGGGACGAGTTGCTCCCCGACGGCAAGCGTTCCAAGGTCGATGCCATCAAGAGCAACTATGTTCACCTCCAGAGGAAGACGGGAATCTCCCATCCGATGAAATTGCTCCGCAAGACATCGGCGACCATGATCGAGTCCTACGAACTCTTCGGCCGCTACACGGGCCATTTCCTCGGCCACGCCCCCAGCAGCCTGGCCGAGAGGCACTACGCCGCCCCCAGCGCCGATCTGTTCGACAAGATCGTCAACTGGCTGGGCGACCAATACGGGCCGACCGTAATGGGGAAGGAAGCATGATCTGTTTTAAACGCCCTGTCCAAATGGACTTGACAAGGCCTGAATCCGCTCGTTAGGTTCAAGGTCAGAAGGACCATGCGTAGCGAACGGGCTCAACTCGGGAACCAGGGCTTTGAAGGTGGAGCGATGGGTCTGGTAAAGTGTCACCACGACAGGAGATAGCGGCATTCCAGGGAGGAGGCACTGTGATCCTTGACGACATCTTCGAGCGATTCGCCCA
>JAABUQ010000604.1_pt1 | contig 83960 bp, 68 predicted proteins | sample 5560001 | NCBI WGS metagenome assembly JAABUQ01 (sample SAMN10711888, study PRJNA513371) | rock metagenome | isolation source: Antarctica rocks | place: Antarctica: Victoria Land, Finger Mt nord | collected 2015-12-18 | reverse complement strand
CGATTGATTCCATAGAAAGGCAGGTCTCGGTTAACCATCAAGGTTCACTCAGGAACGATTCCGCGTTGGCCAACTTCAACTCTGCCCTCATTTGCAGGAGCCTTCAAAAGGTTGCCCCTAAAATTAGGAACTGAAGTTCCCTATTTGACTGCAAAGTGCTGCATAAAGTGCAAAATAAGTGCTCTTCAGGTCGTACGAGACCTCTATTTTCTTGCACTTTACCCCGCATTATTTTGCGTAGACTTTGGCCCAGCAAATGCTACTACCTCAGCAGAAAGCCACTCGTTAGGTGACCCGATGCGTAAGCCCTTGTTCCTTTTGTTTCTCTTCGCCTTGATCGTGACCACCGCCCGCGGAGTGAGTGCCTCAACCGATTGCCAGAAATGGCTCGCAGACTATAAAAAGGCCCTGGCTGATAAAACCAGCGCCCCAAATATCCTCGCCGCCCGGCATCGCGCCCGGGCCTACGCCCACCAAAAGCTCGTTCAACTCACCACGCCCGCCACTCCCCACCCCGCGTCGCCCCGCGTCTCCAGCATCCGGCCGCACCTCACCCCGGCGCAGATGCTCAAACGCTTCGATCTCCTTTGCGGAGATCTTCCGGTCGAGCCCGCGCCGCAGGTCCTTGACGCCCGCATGGCACCAGACGAGTTCATCTCCGAAATGGCAATGAGCGGTCCTGTCGATCTCGACGCCATGCCTGGAGATAACACCCTCCTCGCGGAAAACACGTCCCCGTCCTACGATGGACGGCCCGCCAATACAGACTTCCCATCAAATGGCGCCTATTACCCAGTCTTTGGGTCCGCACCTGGCACTGGCTTCGGCGGCAGTGGCAGCAGCATCACGCCGCCGGTCGTCCTTCCGCCCGTTGTTCCCCCGGCCGTCCCGCCAATCGCTCCGGTTCCTGAGCCAGGCAGCCTCGTCCTTTTGCTCACCGGCAGCGTTGGCGCCTTCGCCGTGGCTCGTCGCCGCTTCGTCAGCTAACGCAAGACCAGGGTACGTAGCGGATCGGATCTCGCGACGTATCTTTGGTCTTTAGACCATCGGCGCCGTCTAGACCCTTAGCCCGGCTTGGACCCCCTACTCTCGCTGGACTCCTGATCCCACCGAACTCCTTGGTTGTCATCCCGCAGGGATCTGCTGTTGCCGTTGCTCTTCCGTCTCCCGATCCAGGTCTAAACCTGCAAGAGACCCTCTGCGACTCATCCAGTCCAGTAAGCAATCGGAACAGCCACAGAATGTTCCCGTTAAAGAGGAAACCCACGCAGCGCGGTGGGGGCTGATGCGTGGGTATTCCTTATAAAGCAACGAAGTGGGTGGACTTCGTTATGACTGACTCAACCCGAAGGGAGTCTTGCCACTCCTTTAAGTTAGCGTCTCTGGCACCAACTGTCAACGTTGGGAGGCAAAAAAGACGCCGGGCGGCTCACAATCTACAGATCAGCAGCTCCCGCTCATAGATCATCTCCGGCGGCAGATGGTCATGCAACTTCAGGAACAGCTCTTCGTGTCCCATCACCTCTGCCTTCCATTGCTCCCGATCAACCGCCTCCAACTCTGCGAAGGCAGCAGGGGAGAACTCCATGCCTTTCCACCGCATATCACCGAAATACGGTGTCCATCCGATCGGCGTCTCCCGTGCCGCTACCCGCCCGCGCACCCGGTCCACCACCCACGCCAGCACCCGCATATTCTCAGAGTAACCCGGCCACACAAACCGCCCCTCCGCATCCTTCCGGAACCAGTTCACCGTAAAGATCCGCGGCGTCGTCGTTAGCGCGCGCTGCATCCGGATCCAGTGCCGGAAGTAGTCCCCCATGTGGTACCCGCAAAAGGGAAGCATCGCCATCGGGTCTCGCCGCACCTTGCCCAGCGCCCCTCCTGCTGCGGCTGTCGTCTCCGATCCCATCGTCGCCCCCGCGTAAACCCCCGCCGACCAATTAAAGCTCTCCGCCACCAGTGGCATCGTCGTCGACCGCCGCCCACCAAACAGAAACGCAGCAATCGGCACCCCCGCCGGGTCCTCCCACGCCGGGTCAATCGTCGGACACTGCGCCGCCGGCGCCGTAAACCGCCCATTCGGATGCGCCGCCGTCGCTCCCGTCGCCTTCGCAATCTCGGGCGTCCACACCTGCCCGCGCCAATCCAGGCACTCCGCCGGCGGGGCCTCCGTCATTCCCTCCCACCACACCCCACCTTCCGGCGTCAGCGCCACGTTGGTAAAGATCGTGTTCCGCGCCAGCGTCGCCATCGCGTTCGGATTCGTTCGCGCACTTGTCCCCGGCGCCACGCCAAAGAACCCCGCCTCCGGATTGATCGCCCGCAGCTGCCCATTCGCATCCGGCTTAATCCACGCAATATCGTCCCCGACCGTCCACACCTTCCATCCCTCAAACCCGGCCGGCGGAATCATCATCGCGAAGTTCGTCTTCCCGCACGCCGACGGAAACGCCGCCGCCACATACGTCTTCTCGCTCTTGCCGGTCTCGTCCTTCGGCGACTCCACGCCCACAATCAGCATGTGCTCCGCCATCCATCCCTCATCGCGTGCAATGTTCGAGGCAATCCGCAGCGCAAAGCACTTCTTGCCCAGCAGCGCATTTCCCCCATACCCCGATCCATAGCTCCAGATCTCGCGCGTCTCCGGAAAATGCACAATGTACTTCAGCTCATGGCACGGCCACGCGACATCCTGCTCGCCGGGCGCCAACGGCGCACCAACCGTGTGCATGCATGGCACGACCCGCTTCTCAGCCTTGTCAATCTCCCGATACACCGGCGCGCCAATCCGCGCCATAATCCGCATATTCACCACCGCGTACGCCGAGTCCGTCAGCTGCACCCCAATCTGGCTCATCGGGCTCCCCACCGGCCCCATCGAGTACGGCAGCACATACATCACCCGCCCCCGCATCGCCCCCCGAAACAGCCCCTTCAACTTCTTCCGCATCGCATACGGGTCTTCCCAGTTGTTCGTCGGCCCCGCCGCATCCTTGCTCAACGAACAAATAAACGTCCGATCCTCTACCCGCGCCACATCATTCGGCGCTGACCGCGCATAGAAACACCCCGGCCAAAGCTCCGGGTTCAGCCGCGTAAACGTCCCCGCCCCCACCAGCCGGTCGCACAGCATCTCATTCTCGGCCTCTGACCCATCAATCCAGTGGATCGACTCCGGCTGCGTCAGCTCCGCCATCTTCTCCACCCATCGAATCAGGTGCTTGTTCGTCGTCAGCGGCTTGCTGGATGTGCTTTCGAGGCTCACCGTGTCAGCGATCTCAGGCAGCGTCATCGTCGAACTCTTCATGAATGTCTCGAACCCTCTTCCACCCTCAATCCTTCGCCTCCCCACACCGGAAGTCAATGCATCCCCACCGGTCTAACCCCCGAGATCATCTCGCAACTCTCTCTACGGTCCACATCCCATCTCCGCCCACTTGCCCCTTTCTCGCGTCAGCGTCGCCTGCCCGAACGCCGTAGCAGCACAAATGGCTGATGCCCAAAGCCACAAGCCTCGACGCACCAGCCCTCGTTTCTCTATCACCGGAGGACTTACCCGATCGCCCCATCCACCAGGGCCTGCGCCTCCGTCTGAATCCGCTTCAGCTGCTCCGCCCCATCAAAACTCTCCGCATAAATCTTGTACACATCCTCCGTCCCCGACGGCCGCGCCGCAAACCACCCATCCGCCGTCGTCACCTTCACCCCGCCGATAGGCGCATGATTTCCCGGAGCCTTCGTCAGCACCCCCGTAATCGCCTCCCCCGCCAGCGTCTTCACCGTCACCTCGCTCGCCGACAGCTTCCCCAGCTTCGTCTTCTGCTCCTTCGTCGCCCTCGCGTCGATCCGCTGATACGCCGGATCCCCATACTTCGCCGTCAGCTCGCCATACAACACCCCGGGGTCTTTCCCCGTCGTCGCCGTCATCTCCGCCGCCAGCAAGCCCATAATCAAACCATCTTTATCGGTAGTCCAAACCGTCCCATTCCGCCGCAAAAACGTCGCCCCCGCCGACTCCTCCCCCCCAAACCCCAGCGTCCCATCCATCAGCCCATCCACAAACCACTTGAAGCCCACCGGCACCTCCAGCATCGGCCGCCCCAGCCCCTGCGCCACCCGGTCGATCATCGACGACGACACCAGCGTCTTCCCAATCCCCACCCTCGCCGACCACTCCGGCCGATGCGTAAACAGGTACTGGATCGACACCGCCAGGTAGTGATTCGGGTTCAGCAGTCCCGTCGTCCGCGTCACAATCCCGTGCCGGTCATGATCCGTATCGCACGCCCAGCTCACGTCATACCGGTCCTTGTTCGCAATCATCGACGCCATCGCAAACGGGCTCGAGCAATCCATCCGAATCCGCCCATCCCAGTCACACGTCATAAACCGGAACGTCGGATCGACATACTTATTCAGCACCTCGAGCGGCAGCTTCCACCGCTCCGCAATCCGCGGCCAGTACGCCACCCCCGCCCCGCCCAGCGGATCCACTGCCAGCGTCAACCCCGACCCCGCAATCGCCACAAAATTAATGACGTTCCCCAGATCCTCCACATAACTCGTAATGTAGTCATGCTTCGACGTCGTCTCCGCCTTCATCGCCCGCGCGTACGGCACCCGCTTGATCTCGCTTCCACCCGCCCCCAGCAATGCATTCGCCCGATTCTCAATCCACTTCGTCGCCGTCGTATCCGCCGGCCCCCCATTTGGCGGGTTGTACTTGAACCCCCCGTCCTCCGGCGGATTATGCGACGGCGTAATCACAATCCCGTCCGCCAGCCCATCTGCCTTGCCCGCGTTGTACGTCAGAATCGCGTGCGATAACACCGGCGTTGGCGTATACCCCAGATCCTGATCGATCTTCACCGCCACCCCATTGCCCGCCAGCACCTCCAGCGCCGTCGCAAACGCCGGCTCGCTCAGCGCATGCGTATCCTGCGCCAGAAACAGCGGCCCCGTCGCCTTTTGACCGCCAGCACCTTGATCCCGCCGATACTCGCAGATCGCCTGCGTAATCGCAGCAATATGGTCCTCATTAAAACTCGTCGCGAACGAACTCCCGCGATGCCCCGACGTCCCAAAGCTCACCCGCTCTGCCGCCACCGCAGCATCCGGATGCAGCGCGTAATACGCCGTCAGCAACTTCGGTATCGACACCAGAGTCTCAGGCCGCGGATGCTGCCCAGGCTGATTCGTCACACTCATACACACCCTCTCAATACCAAAACTCCGCGCCCGCCACACACGCCGGACATCGTCACTCTACTCGGATGCACCCTCCCCGGAAAAGATCAGCATGCTCTCCCTACCGCGTCATCTCGACCGAAGGCCGCAAGGCCGAAGCGGAGAGATCCCTTTCTTCAAAAGGCCTCAACCGCCCGCCTAACCCAAACCCCCGCCGGTGGAACGTAAGCAGCTCCTCTGTGGATGCACCCTCCCCGGAAAAAGTCAGCATGCTCTCCCTACCGCGTCATCTCGACCGAAGGCCGCAGGCCGAAGCGGAGAGATCCCTTTCTTCAAAAGGCCTCAACCGCCCGCCTAACCCAAACCCCCGCCGGGTGGAACGTAAACAGCTCCTCTGTGGGTGCCATCGCAGCTCATGGCAAGCCGGAGTCCCCGCCAGCTTCGCTGGTGGGTGGAATAAATAAATGGATGCATCGAGTAACGTACCGGCCATCACCTCAACAGGAAGGTCCCAACACGTCTTCTATCCGTAATCGGCGCTACCGTCGTACCCCCACTCCCACCTCCGAGGGAGTGCCACACCCCACCCCCACTCCCTACTCTGTTTCAGGACGCGCATGCCGCGTCTTGATCGCAGAGGAGATACGATGTCCCGCAGGCAGCGCGGAGCGCAACCACGCACACGCTGTCGTCGATCAATCTTCCTCCCCAGCTCCCGGCACCACCGCACCTTCGTCAGCCTGTTCTTCGCGCTGGCCCTCCTCGCCGGGACCGCCCCCGCTCGCGCCACCATCGTCACCCTCACCGCAGACACCCACGTCTCCACCGCCCAGCCCGCCATCAACTTCGGCACCCTCTCTAATCTCGTCGTCGGTTCCGGCTCGACTGCACTTCTCCAGTTCGATCTCTCCACCCTCCCCGCTGGCGCCTCCGCCACCCAGGTCTCCCGTGCCACCCTCCGTCTCTTCGTCAACCGCGCGGACACCCCCGGCCTCCTCTCCGTCTCTCCCATCACCTCCACCTGGGGCGAATACAGCGTCACGGCCAGCGCCGCCCCCTCGCTCGGCGCCAGCATCGCCGTCACCCAGATCAGCGCCGCCGGCCAATACGTCACCATCGACGTCACAAATGCCGTGCAGGGCTGGATCACCAAGCCCTCCACCAACTTCGGCCTCGCCCTCTCCGCCGGCACCGCCGCTCTCCAGATCGACTCCAAGGAAAACGACCTCACCAGCCACCCTGCAGATCTCGACATCACCCTCGTGACGACGAGTGGCACCGGATCCGGAGGCCCCGTCGGTTCCACCGGCCCGCAAGGCCCCGCAGGTCCGCCAGGCCTCACCGGAGCTTCCGGCCTCCCCGGCTCCCAGGGCTCCGCCGGTCCCATCGGCCCGCAAGGCCCCGCCGCCGTCATGAACTACCAGGGCCTCTGGAGCTCTCTCACCACCTACCCCGCAAACGCTGTCATCACCTACGCCGGTTCTTCCTATCTCTCACTTGCGCCCGCTAACCGGGGCAATATCCCGGGCCTCTCCGCCGCCTTTTGGGGTCTGCTCGCCGCCGCCGGTCAGAACGGCTCTACGACCGCCCCCGCCGTTACCACCGGCGCCCAGCAAACCCTCACGTATCAGGGCACCTACACCGCCGCCACCAACTATGCGCTCGGTGACATCGTGCAATACGGCGGCTCCTCCTTTATCTCCCTCTCCGCCACCAACCACGGCAGCACCCCCGGCCTTGTCGCCGCCGCTTGGGGCCTCCTCGCCGCTGCCCAGACCGGTCCACCAGGCGTCACCGGTCCCTCCGGTCCATCGGGTACCGTCGGTCCACCAGGCCCCACCGGTCCCCTTGGTCTCCAGGGTCTCGCCGGCCCCCTCGGTCCCGCCGGGCCGCAAGGCTCGCCCGGCCTCGTCTACCGTGGCCGGTACGCTTCCACTCTCAACTACGCTCTCGGCGACATCGTCCTTTGGCAGGGCGTCACCTACACCTCGCTCTCCGCGTCCAACCAAGGCAACGCCCCAGACCTCGTCCCTGCCCAGTGGGGCCTTCTCGCATCCCAGGGTCCAACAGGCGCCATCGGCGCCCAGGGCGACATCGGTCCCGCTGGTCCGCAAGGCTTTCAGGGCCTCGTTGGTCCGTCCGGCTCCGCCGGTCCCACAGGCCCGATCGGCATCCAAGGTCCGGCCGGTGCCCAGGGCCTCTCCGGTTCGCAAGGCCCGCATGGTGATATCGGCCCGCAAGGCGTCAATGGCATCCCCGGTCAGGCCGGTGCTCAGGGCATCCCCGGCATCGCCGGACCCTCTGGCTCCCAGGGTTCTGTCGGGCCGAGTGGCCCCGCCGGTCCAGTCGGCCTCTCTCCGCAGGGCACCTATAGCTCCTCCCGCAAGTACGCCCTCGCCGACGCCGTCACCTTCAACGGCTCAGGCTATGTCTCGCTTGTTGACTCAAACCTCGGCCACACGCCCGACCAAAGCGCGGGGCAATGGTCTCTCTTCGCCGCTGCCGGTGGCATCGGTTCCGCCGGTGCGGCCGGTGCGACAGGGACCCCCGGCGCCTCCGGTCCGCAAGGTCCAACCGGCCTCACCGGCGGCACCGGCCCGCAAGGGTCCACCGGTCCACAAGGCCCACCCGTCGCTACCTACACCGGGCGTACAACTCACAAACCAATTACGCCCTCAACGACGCCGCCAGCTACGTCGGTTCCACCTTTATCTCGCTCGCGGCAGCCAACCACGGCAACACCCCCGATGCCAGCCCGTCCTTTTGGTCCGTCCTCGCCGCCCGTGGCCTCGCCGGCCCAACCGGTTCGACCGGGACGAGCGGCCCAGCCGGTAGCGCCGGTCCGCCAGGCCAGACCGGCGCTACCGGTTCACAAGGCCCGCAGGGTCTTACCGGCCCCGCCGGCATCCCCGGTATCAACTTCCGCTCTGCTTGGAGCAGCAACATCAACTATCAGGTGAACGACGCCGTCACCTACACCAACTCCACTTGGCTCGCCATTGCCAGCAACTCCGGCGTCCTCCCCGGCAGCTCTCCATCCGCTTGGGCGCTCCTCGCCGCCGCTGGCGCGACCGGCCCTTCCGGCCCCACCGGGGCCGCCGCTACTGTCGCCGTGGGCTCTGTCTCGACCAGCGCCCCCGGCACCGCCGCCATCGTCACCAACTCCGGCACCGCTACCGCCGCCACCCTCAACTTCACCATCCCCGCTGGCCAGACCGGCCCAGCCGGCACCGGCGGTGGCACCGGCACCGCGGCCAGCACCAGCGGCATCCCCTTCGCCTCCGTCCTTCACTCCGTCAACTACAGCTATACCTTCTTCTCCGTCAACAACGCCACCAGCGCCAGCACCGAGACCGCCTCTGTCCTTACCTGGGTCCCCAACGGTTGCACCGCTACCAGCCTCGCCGTCTTCTCCACCCAGAGCAGCGCCAACGGCATCACTGTCAGCCTCCGCTCCGGAACCCCCGGCGCCATGCAGCTGGCCGGCCTCTCCTGCACCGCCACCGCAAACAACAGCTGTGTTGCAACCGGCTCCCTCGCCATCGCTCCCGGCAGCTTCGTCGATCTCACCATCACTGGCGCAAACAGCTCCGCCGCTCCCGTGTGGACCGCCCTTGCCTGCCAATAACACCATCCGAACCACGCTTCTGCACCCAATCCCGTCCAGATCCGGCCCGCCACTCCCGCGCGGCATCACCTCTGCAGAAACGCGCAAAAACACTTCTTAACCTCCGCGAAACGTGCGTTTACCTCAGCGGAAATCGCACGGTAAATCAGTTCGGAGGCTGCACTGCAGATCGATCACACCGCCTGCCTTAACCTTCGGAGCAGTAAATCATTAGACCGGAAGCGCTTGCTGCAACTGGCGCAGAAGCGAAGCGAAGGTATCGGGGGGTGGCGTGCCTTCTGCGTCAAGCAGATGTTCCATCTCGCGGGCGAGACGGGTGCCCTCCGGGTATCCAAACATCCCGAGTGACCCCGCAAGCTTGTGGGCGGAGATCGCTGCCTCGCTTCGAAGAGGAGACGTAAGTGTAGCCGAATTTATAAGTTCCGAGGCTAGAGTAAGGATGTGAAGATGCTCGCGAACCATGGGCAGCTTGCGCCGCCAAAGGTCCTTCAGCATGGCTTCGGTCTTTGCCTTGGCTGCATCGTGGTCCACGAGGGACGCCTTTCGCAAGCGGAAGTCTAGTCTTTCCAACCGAGTACATCCGAAATCTGCTGGGCAAGGGTGAGGGGGTCGAAAGGTTTGAAAAGGACGGCAGCGACGCCGAGGTCAGCAAAGCGCCGCTGGTCTGTACCTTGGACCTTGGCGGTCAGTAAGAGTACTGGAATGTGAGAGATGGCGGGTTCGAGCTGCATCTGGCGGAAGGTTGTGGGACCGTCCATGCCCGGCATCATGACATCCATCAGGATCGCGTCGGGAAGGGCCGCATTGGCGGTCGCGATACCTTCGAGACCGGAGGAAGCGGTCATAACCTGCCAGTTTGCAACAGTTTCGAGAGAAAGGGCGGCGACTTCGCGGATATCGTCTTCGTCGTCGATGATCAGGATGCGTCGCATGGGCGAGCCTATCTTCTCACAGGGAGAAAGCGGTGAAACAGAGGGAAAGCCGCGGCAAACGGCTGTTTTCAGGCAATTTTCGCTGAGGTGCCACGCGTTTTGGCGGAGGTAAACGGGGTTTTGGCGGAGGTCTCGAGAGCGGGAGGGTGCCCAAGACTGCCGAGGCGACGGAGGCGCTGCACCATCGAGAGGACGAGCTCTTCGAGCTCCTCAGGCTGGACCCGCGCCTTGGTAAGGAACTCGGTTGGCCCAAGGCGGAGCTTCGACCTCTCGGTGTCCGAGACCTCGCGGCCGGAGTAGACGACGAGGGGAAGGGTATTGAGGCCGGGTTGCTGGCGCATCCACTCGATGTAGGAGAAGCCATCTCCGTCTGACAGGGTGAGATCGAGGATCAGCAGGTCGGGACGATGAGCGAGGCAGTGGCGGATAGCCTGCTGGCGGGTGGAGACGTGATCGACATGGACCTTCGCCTCCTCGAAGCTGGCAACGATGACGCTGGCGAGGTCGTGGTCGTCTTCGACGAGGAGGACCTGAGCGGGACCGTAGCCCCGGCGAAGGACACGGCCGAGTTCGGCAAAGAGCAAATGTTCGTTGAAGGGTTTCTGCACCCAACCCTGTGCGTCGCCGGCCATCTCACGACGGAGGACGGGGGAGAGGACGCTGAGGACGACGACGGGAATCGCGGACGTGGCGGGGGTACCGCGCAGGTGCTGCAGGGTCTCCCAACCGCTGAGGCCGGGCATGTAGAGATCGAGGAGAATGGCTTCGACACGGTGTTGTGCCGCGAGGGCGATGGCCTGCTCGCCGGAGGCCGCTTCGAGGCACTCGTAACCCTGCTGCGAAAGGTGTTCGCAGACGATGGTGCGGATGTTGGCGTCGTCGTCGCAGACGAGGATGCAACCTTCGCCGACGGGAAGGACGGGAGTGGGAACGAGGGCGTCAGACGCGCGGGCGGTACGCGGCAGCATGACGTAGAAGGTAGTGCCGGGACCGAGGTTGCGCTGCGCCCAGATGGATCCGGAGTGTTGCTGAACGATGGTTCGGCAGATGGCAAGGCCGAGACCGGTGCCGCCCTTCTGGCGAGCGTCGGAGGGCTCAACCTGTTGGAAACGATCGAAGATGTTGTCGAGCTTGTCAGTGGGGATACCGCGGCCCTCGTCGGAGACGCGAAGGAGGATGGAGTCCGAGGTGGACTCGGCCTGAATGCGAACCGTGGAGGCGCCGGGAGAAAACTTGATTGCATTGGAGAGCAGGTTGGTGAGGACCTGCAGGATGCGATCGGAGTCGGCGTCGAAGAAGAGGCCGTCGGCGGCGCCTGCCGTGGTGAGATCGATATGAACAGCGGCGGCATCGGCCATGGGCGTCATGGTGTCGACGGCGGAGATGGCGAGTTCATGGAGCGAGCATCGGCGGAGTTGCAGGGGAGCGCCCCCGGACTCCATTCGTTCGAGGTCGAGGATGTCGTTAATGAGGCGAATCAGGCGGTCGGTATTGGTGACGGCGATGCGAAGGAGGTTTTGTGCTTTGGGATCGAGCGAGCCCATGACACCAGAGGAGAGCAGGCCGAGGGAGCCGCGGATGCTGGTGAGCGGAGTGCGCAGCTCATGCGAGACGGTGGAGATGAACTCGTCCTTGAGGGTGTCGAGCACGGAGCGTTCGTCGAGGCGTTGCCGGTTTTGCTGGATCAGATCCGTGGCGGCGAGGAGTTGATCAGCGAGGGTACTGGCGCGACGGTGTGATCGCAGGAAGGCGACGAGGAGGCCGATCGAGAGAAGCAAAGGGAAGCTAAACGCGGCAATCAGGAAAGCATGCATTAGGTAACCAAGAGAGTAACCGGACTGGAAGAATAGTAACCCCTTTGAATCAAATGTTCGCAGAAAGTTCCAGATAATTCCTAGTTACTCGAAAGTTGGGTCTTTTCGTTAGTGAATCCTCAAGAGGGGAGACCGATGGGGAAGAGCAATGAATCAATAGTGGTATGGGCTGACCGATTTGGGATTCCACGGTTAGCTCTTCTTGAGCCAAACCTAACCAGGACAGACGATTAGGAGAAGCTTAGCTCATAGTCTGCGAGGAGATTAGTCCGTTTATTTGTTTGCTGCAATGAATTTCTGTTGATAAGGACGAAGTCTGGCGAAGGGCGGATAGAGACGAAGGAAATGGTAGCAATCTCACTCTATTCAACTCTGCCTAGGTGGTTACTTTAGTGCAAGGCAGATGGGCCAAAGACACCGTTCTGATGGCGCGAGGCCCATAGAGGGAGTGGATGCGGATGGGGAACGAGCAACCGCGGAGGTGGGACGAGACTGTGATGGGTGAGCGACGGAGCAGAAACACACGTGGAAGGAAGTGGCGGTTGGTAGGCTAGGAGATCCGCTTGTCCAAAAGAGGAGCTGCACCTATGAATGTGAACTTCGCGGAACGAGCTCACAACCATAACTGGAAGCTGGATCCAATCGTTCGGTCGCTGCTGGATACGGACTTTTACAAGCTGCTGATGCTGCAGTTTATCTGGAAGAACTTTCCGGCGACTCGGGTGACAAGCGAGGTCCAGAACAGGACAGCGACGGTGCGGCTGGCAGAGCGGATCGGGGCAGAGGCACTGCGCGAGCAGATGGAGCATGTGCGAGGTCTGCGGTATCGGAGAAGCGAGCTGGTTTGGCTTGCGGGCAACACGTTTTACGGGGCGCGGTCGATCTTTGAGCCGGGGTTCCTGGACTGGCTGGACCACGATTTCCGGCTGAGCGACTACACGATCGACGAACAGGATGGGCAGCTGGTGCTGCGGTTCGAAGGGCTGTGGAGCGCGGTGACGATGTGGGAGATTCCGGCGCTGGCGATTGTGAGTGAGCTGAAGACACGGGCGGCGCTGGCGGAGCTGAGTGAGCTGGAGCTGGACGTACTGTATGCGCGGGCGAAGACGCGGTTATGGGACAAGCTGGAGCGGTTGCGGGGGGTGCCGGGGCTGAAGCTGTCGGACTTCGGGACGCGGCGGCGGCATAGCTTTTTGTGGCAGGAGTATGCGGTGCAGGCACTGCGGGCGGTGCTGGGTGAGGGGATGACAGGCACGAGCAATACGGCGCTGGCCTACAAGCACGATCTTGAGGCGATTGGGACTAACGCGCATGAGCTGCCGATGGCGTTGGCGGCAATGGCGCGGACGGATGAGGCGTTGCGGGAGTCACAGTACAAGGTGCTGGAGCTGTGGCAGCGGAGCTATGGTGGGGCGTTGCTGATTATGCTGCCGGATACGTTTGGGACGACGCAGTTTTTGGAAGGCGCGCCGGAGTGGGTGCTGGACTGGACGGGGCAGCGGGTGGACTCAAAGCCTCCGATGGAGGCAGGGGATGAGTACATTGACTGGATTGTGAGGAGGGGCGGGGATCCGCGGACGAAGCGGCTGATTGCGAGCGATGGGCTGGATGTCGATGACATTTTGACCCTGCACCGATATTTTGAGGGGCGAATCCGGTTTAGCGCGGGGTGGGGAACGTTGCTGACGAACGATTTTCGTGAGTGTCACCCGCGAGGGGAAAGGTCGCTTGAGCCGCTGAGCCTGGTGTGCAAGCTGACGAGCGTGGGCGGGCGGCCGACGGTGAAGCTGAGCGACAACGTGAACAAGGCGGTCGGGCCGAAGGAGGAGGTGGAGCGGTATCGGCGGGTGTTTGGGAGTGTGGGGGTGGGGCGGGAGACGGTGCTGGTGTAGAGCTCGGCAGATGGCTGCTTGCTCTGTAGACGGAATACATGCAAAGACAACAGCAGATCCTACGGGATAACAAACAAAGACGAGATACGTTGCTCTAGGTGGCTTCGCGTGGGGTGTTGGGCGCGGCGAGGGTGGCGTAGCTGAGGGCGCCGAGGAGGGTGACAGCTCCGCAGAGAAGTAGGGAGAGGGTGAAGGAGTGGGTGCGGTCGAGGAGCCAGCCGGTGAGGATGGGCGCGGCGGAGGCGATGGTGAAGCCGGCGAAGTTCTGGAGGGCGGAGAGCGAGGCGACGTGATGAGGGGCGCCGATGGATTGGGCGTAGCCCCAACCGGAGGTTCCGGCGAAGTGGATGAAGAAGAGGGCCATGCTGATGCCCGCGACGGCAGTGAGGGTAGACGAGCTGCGGGCGACGACGACCGTGCTGGCGGCGGAGAGGGCCATGCCGGAGACAAGGAAGGCGCGGTGGATGGTGTTGAGAGGAAGGTTGCGGCGGACGAGGCGGTCGGTAAAAAAGCCGCTCCCGAGCATGCCGGCGGCGCCGAAGAGGAAGGGGATGGCGGCGATCCAGCCGGTGCGGGCGAGCGAGAGATGACGGGCGATCTGGAGGTAGCCGGGGACCCAGGCGGTGTAGAGCCAGTTGGTGTAGTTGATGCCGCCGAAGCCGAGCATCATGCCCCAGACGGTGCGTCGGCGGAGGAGATGCGTCCAGGGCGTGCTGGCGGCGGGGGTGGTGGTGCTGTGAGGCTCGCGATGAATGGTCTGGTCGCGGGCGCGATAGAGCGCGAACCAGGCGGCGGAGAGAGCGAGACCAGCGGCACCGAGAAGGACGAACATCGCTCGCCAGCCGATGCGGAGGATGAGGATCGTAAGGACGGGAGGGGCGATGGCGAGGCCGATGGTCTGGGAGGAGCTCATGAGGGCGGTGGCGCGGGCGCGGGAGGCGGGTGGGAACCATTCGCGGACGGTCTGGACGCCGGCGGGGTAGAAAGGGGACTCCCCGATGCCGAGCAGAACGCGGAGGGCGAGGAATGGCTTGAGACTGGGGACGAAGCCGGTGAGCAGCTGGGCGGTGGACCAGAGAGCAAGGCCGGAGCCGAGCACGGATCGGGTGCCGGTGCGGGCGAGAAGGGCGATGAGCGGGAGCTGCGAGAGGCCGTAGGCGAGGGAGAAGGCGGAGAGGAGCCAGCCGATCTCGGTGCCGCTGAGATGAAGGTCGGCGCGGACGGTGGTGTTGGCGACGGCGAGTGAGGAGCGGTCGAAGAAGTTGACCACGCCGGCAAAGAAGAGCAGGGCGAGGGTGATGGTCTGGTAACGGCGCAGGGTGGGCGGCGGCGGGGAGGGGCTCATGGATGGGGTGCCTGGGTCTGGTGCATCTTGCCTGATGAATGCGGCGAGGTGCAAGGTGTCGTGAAGGCGGCTGGGCTGCGCTGTCATAAAGGCGGAGCGAGGCGGCTATACTTCGGGGATGTCTGGACGGATGGGCGGGTTGGTGCGGGTGGCGGCGGCGGTGGTGGTGCTGCCTATGATGATGGTGGAACAGGGATGGGCGTGGGGAGAGACAGGGCATCGGCTGATCAATCGATTGGCGGTGGCCAACCTGCCGGCGGAGATGCCGGAGTTCCTGCGGGATGCGGCGGCTGCGAACGCGATGGAGTACCTGGGACCAGAGCCGGATCGGTGGCGGAACCCGGCGGAACCGGAGTTGAATGCGGCGCAGGCGCCGGAACACTTTATCGATCTGGAGTATGCGGAGATGCTGCCGGTGTTGCCGAAGCGTCGGTATGACTACGTCCGGGCGCTGGCGGTGCTGCAGAAAGACCATCCGGATCTGGCGTTGAGTGTGGAGAAGGTGGGGCTGCAGCCGTATGTGACGACTGAGGTGTGGGAGCGGCTGAAGGCGGCGATGCGGGCATATCGAACGGTGGCGGCGGCGAAGGGTGACACGAAGCCAGTGGAGATGGCGATTGTGTTCTATGCGGGGTGGCTGGGGCACTACGTGGGGGATGGGGCGATGCCGCTGCATACGTCGGTGAACTACAACGGGTGGACGACGGGGCCGAACCCGAAGGCATATACGACGCTGCATACAATTCATGCGGACTTTGAGAGTGTGTACGTGACGGCGAACGTGAAGTCTGGCGATGTGGAAGCGCTGGTGGGGGCGGCGAAGCCGAAGGTGATCGGGGATGTATGGGCGGGGTACATGGAGTATCTGCGGCACTCGCACACGCTGGTGGAGCCGGTGTATGCGCTCGAGAAGGCCGGGGCGTTTGCGGGCGCGGGGACGGCTGAGGGAAAGGCGATGGTGGACGAACGGCTGGCGGCAGGGACGATTGAGCTGCGAGACTTGATCTATACGGCGTGGGTGAAGAGCGCGGACCCGGTGCAGGAGTTTAAGGGCTAGTGCTGCGCGGGGGATGGGGGTTGCGGGCGATGGGACGGCTGGTGTGGCGCGGGGGCGTGGTGGTAGGGCTGATTGCGCATGGGGTGGCGGAGCTGCTGGTGACGCGGCCGGAGTCGCGGGAAGACCGGGCGCGGTGGAATCAGCGATTCTGTGCGCGGATTCTGCGGTGGCTGGGGATCGAGGTCGCGGTAGAGGGATCGTTTCCTGAAGTGGGGACTGTGGTCATGAATCACCAGACCTATCTGGACATCACGGTGCTGGCGGCGTTGCATCCGTGCGTGTTTGTGGCGAAGGCGGAGATCGCGCGATGGCCGGTGGTGGGGTGGATGACCAAGATGGCAGGGACGGTGTTTGTGGAACGCGGCAAAGGTGGAAGCGCGGCGGCGGCGAGTGTGGGGATGCTGGTGGCGGCGAAGGCCGGTGTGCCAGTGGTGTTCTTTCCGGAGGGGACGACCTCTGATGGGCAGAGCTTGCTGCCGTTTCGTGGAGGGTTGATTGCGGAGGCGCGGACGGCGGAGTTGCCGGTGAAGGTGGGGGTGATCCGGTACACGGTGGCGGGGCCGAGCGGCGCGACGGTAGAGGAGGATGTGGCGTACTGGGGGGATCGCGGGCTGCTAGAGCATGTTGCGCGATTTTTAACGCTTGAAGGGGTGCGGGTGCGGGTACGGTTTGCGAAGACGCCGGTGGTGTTTGAGCACAGGGAACGGAAGGCAGCCGCAGCAGAGGCTCGGGAGGCCATGCTGCGGCTTGGGACGGGGTCGCTGCGGGGTGAGCGGGCGCAAGAACAACAGCAGATCCCTACGGGATGACAGCAAAGGAGAGAGTTGCTGCGTGTCTGGAGATAGCTTCCTATTGGGAGATGGGTAGGGTGAGGTAGAGCTTGCCCAGAGCGGTGAGCTGGCCAGAGGAGGCGAGCAGGCTGTCGAAGTGCGGGTCCGGGCTGATGCGGCCGGTGAACCAGGCGTAGCGGAAGACATCGCTGCGGCTCTCGCAGGTGGAGACCATGGAGGTCATCTGCGACTCCTGCTTGGCCAGGGTGTCAATCTGGGCGCCGTCGTTGCCGCTGTGCCAGTTGGCAAATTCGGTGACCCAGAAGGGCTTGCCGTACTTGTCCAAGCGATTGAGCTGGCTGGCGAGACCGTAGTCGTACCAATGGAAGCCAAGGTAATCGATGCGGGGCTGCCGGCCGGCGTTATTTGCTTGATAGGCGGCGTAGAAGGCGTCCAGCCAGGCTACGGGATCGCCGTAGTTGGGCATGGTCCCCCAGGTGATCTGCGGGCCGACGATTTTGACATTGGCTTTGGCGGCGATGGCCTCGTACTGCGGCCAGAGCTGGGCGGCCTGCTGGGGTGTCAGGTAGGCCTGACCGCCGACGTTGGGCTCGTTAAGAACTAACAGGTACTGGATCCTGGGGTTGGCCTGGAGGAAGGCTTCGATGGTGCTGGGACTGAAGTTGCCGTTCCACAGCATCGGGTAATAGTCCATGGCGTAGGTCGTGAGGTAGTTTGCCGGCACCTGTTGGTTGGGGGTGGAGGCCCAGTTGTACCACCAGCTCACGCCCGGGGAGAGGGCGGCGAGATCGGCCGGAGCTGCGAGATCATAGGCGATACCGCGCTTGGCGCTTTTCGCTGGGGTGGCTACCGTGGCGTTCGGGTGAGCGGCGGCGGAGTTGGCGTTGGCAATGGGAGCTGCCTGGTTGCCACAGCCGGTGAAGCTGATGAGCGAAAGGACTGCGACGAGTGCGCCTGATTGAAGTTTCATAGAAGCGAGCGGCCTCCGGACCGCTGTGTTGAACGTGACGCGTGGCGATGGTGGTGGCAGGCGTGACTTTAGGGCTGCAGGCGCTACTGCGCTATAGATTGCTATGTCGCAAGTAATTTCACGACCGAGCCTACAGGAGATCGAGTGCTTTGAACGGCTAATTCGGGGTAGCGGCAGCTAACCGATATCAAGAGACTGCGGCGATTTGCGGGATAAGAGCGAGGAGAAGGGCGGTGAAACGGGCCTCGGCGCGGCGACCGATGGCGAGCACCTCGTTGTGATCGATGAGCTCGGGGGTGCTGTTCGCTTGGGTGGTGATGCCAGCCGCAAGATTGGTGACGAGGGAGAGGCCGAGAACGGGGAGGCCCATGTGGCGGGCGACGATGACTTCGTGCACGGTGGACATGCCGACGAGGGTGGCGCCGAGGGTGCGGAAGGCGCGGATCTCGGCGGGGGTTTCGAAGGACGGGCCGAGGACGGCGAGATAGATGCCTTCGGGAAGGGGGACGCCCTGCTTGGCTGCTTCAGCCTGGGCGAGGGTGCGGAGAGTGACAGAGTAGGCGGTGGACATATCGAAGAAGCGTTCGGCGGTGCCGGGGCGGGTGGCGAAGCGGGGCTCATTGGGGCCGATGGCGGCGTTAGTGCCGGTGAGATTGATGTGGTCGGCGATGAGGACAAGCGAGCCGGCGGGATACGTCGGGTCGATGCCGCCTGCTGCATTTGTAACGATGAGCGATCGGCAACCGAGAAGCGCGAGGACGCGGGTGGGAAAGACGATCTCGGCGAGGGGATATCCCTCGTAGGCGTGAACACGACCCTGGAGAACAGCGACAGGGATGCCGGCGATGGTGCCGAGGACGAGCTGGCCGGCGTGACCGACAACGGTGGAGAGGGGGAAGTGGGGGATCCCGGCGTAGGGGATTGCGATGGGGTTGGTAACGTGCGCGGCGAAGTTGCCGAGCCCAGAGCCGAGAATGATGCCGAGGACTGGAGAGAGATGTGACGCGTGGGAGCGGATGTGATCGGCAGCAGCGCGAGCTCGGGTGTACTGGTCGACGGTTGTGGCGTTTGTCATGAAGTTTGGCGGCTCCGCAGTGGTGTTCTCACTCATTTAGCGAATCTCCCTGGCTCCTGCGCTCATCTGAGCTGCAGATCCCGGAGCTGGTAGTGATCTGCACGGGAAGTCGAGAGAGATAGAAGGAGTTGCTTATGACGCTAAGTGGAAACACGATTTTCATAACAGGTGGTGGGTCGGGCATTGGGCGCGGGCTAGCCGAGGCGCTGCATGGGCTGGGCAACACGGTCATTATTTCCGGTCGACGCAAGGAGATGCTGGAAGAGGTGACGAAGGCGAATCCTGGCATGTCGCATGTTGAGCTGAATATTAAGGATCCGGCGAGCATTGACGCCGTGGCGAAGAAGCTGATCGCGGAGCATCCGGAGCTGAATGTGCTGATCAACAATGCGGGCATCATGAAGATGGATGCGGCGACTGGGCCTGTGGAGGATGCGATTGCAGTCTCCACGGTGACGACGAACCTGCTGGGGCCGATTCGGATGACGTCGGCGCTGATCGAGCACTTGAAGGCACAGCCGAAGGCGACAGTGATCAACGTGACGTCGGGGCTGGCCTTTGTGCCCCTGGCGGCGACGGCGACGTACTGTGCGACGAAAGCTGCATTGCACTCGTTCACGCTCTCTCAGCGGTACTTGCTGAAGGACACGAGTGTTCGGGTACTGGAACTGGCGCCGCCGTATGTGCAAACCGAGCTGCTGGGGAACGGGGGGCTGACTGACCCGCGGGCGATGCCGCTGAAGGAGTTTATCGATGAGACGATTGAGGTGCTCGGGACGGATGCAGACGAGGTGCTGGTGGAGCGAGTGAAGATGCTGCGAAACAACCCAGGGCCGAATGAAGGTGAGTTCCTGACGAAGTTTAACGACATGATGGCTGGCACGCGCTAAAAGCGGGGGTGTACTGCAGACGGCGACCTTCGGGCCGCCGTCTTTGCTTGTGCCGTGGGTGCTCGCTCAGTGGCTGATCGAAGCGGCCGCGTTGAGGGCGTCGAGGGCGGAAGTTTGGGAGCCGGCGTTGATCGGACCGGCCTCCGTGGACCAGACAGTGGTGAACCGGTTGTCGGGTGTGCGGGCGTTTGACCAGAGAGAGACCGCGTTGGTGGCGAGAAAGCGGGCCGTGTGGGGATCGGGCGCGGCGTCCTGAAGCTGGGCGAGGTTGCGGTTGAAGATGCCTTTGAATTGCACGCCGTCTTCGCCACAGTTCGGCTCGCAGGAATCGTGCAGGATGCCTCCCGGGTCGGTGAGGTGGGTGATGGCGGCGTTGGCGATGCGGTTGGCGGACTCGAGAAGCGCGGGCGTTTTTGCGGCTTTGCTGAGGGAGGTGAGGCCGCCGAGGACGACGCCCTGGTTGTAGGTCCAGGTGGTTCTGCGGTTGTTGTGGCAGGTGTCGTCGAGGCCGTCGTTGACGAGATTGTCGGCGTTAATCATGCCCGACTGCGCGAACCAGGTCCACTCGCGGTTGGCCCAGTCGAGATAGGTGGCGCGCTGTTTGCGATGGGTGTGGAGGGCGAGTTTCGCGGCGACGTCGAGGAAGAGCTCGTTGGCGATGGCGTTTTTGTAATGGCTGTCTTTCTTCCACCAGATGCCGCCGCCGCACGTGGTGCTCCAGCCGCCGGACATGTCGGCAAAGATGGTTTCGGCGGCGCGGAGATAGCGTTTGTCGTGGGTGAGTTCAAAGGTGTCGATCCAGGCGAGGGCCCACCAGCCTTCGTCGTCGTAGAACTCATTGAGGAAGTTGGGATGACGTTTGGGGGCCTGGTCGAAGGTGTTGCGGAGGATGGGGCGGAGGGTCTTGTCGTGGGTGAGGCGGGAGGTGTCGGCAAGCGCGGTGATGGCGTTGGCGGAGTTCCACCAGCCGGTGGTGTTGAAGAGGCCGGTGTCGTGGTTATAGAGGGTGAGCAGGGCGGTGGCGGCGGTGTGGGCGCGAGAGAGGGCTTCAGGCGGTGAGGTCGGGCTGGGGGCAGAGGGTGTCTGCGCGAGGATGTGGAAAGAGATAAGGAGGAGAAGGGCGAGGGAGAGGCGGTGTCTGAAGGTCAGCATGGGAGCGGCTCTGGAGGTCGTAGGTTGGAGTGGTGGGAAGGATGAGCGCTTTGCCAGGGCTTGTGCTATCTGCGGCCGCGAAGGAAGAAGAAGAGGAGCAGAAGGATGATAAGGAAGCCGAAGCTGCCGGGCCAAAGGAACCAGCCTCCGCCAGAGCTGTAGCCACCGACCATGAGGCAGCCGGTGAGGGGAAGGGCGGCAAGGAGGGCGAGAGTGGCGACAGCAAGATGGCGGGTGAATGAGCTGCGTGTCATGGAGGGGCTCCGAGTTAGGGTGAGGCGTGCGTGTGGAGTTAGTGAAGCAGAAGACTAACGATGCTGGCGCTCATGAGGTTCGCCATGGTGCCGGCGAGCATAGCGCGTAAGCCAAGGCGGGCGAGGTCGTTGCGGCGGGCGGGGATAAGGGCGCCGATGCCGCCGATCTGCATGCCGATGCTGCCGAGGTTAGCGAAGCCACAGAGGGCGAAGGTGGCGATTGAGAAGGTGCGCGGGGCGAGGGTGGACTTCTGCGCGCCGAGCTGGGTGAACGCGATGAACTCATTGAGGACGGCGCGGGTGCCGAGCAGGTTGCCGATGAGGTGGGCATCGTGCCAGGGGATGCCGATGAGCCAGGCGACGGGGGCTCCGATGACGCCGAGGATGCTGTTGAGCGAGTGTGGGAAGGGGATGCCGTGGTGTGTGCCGGGCAGGGGGATTGCCCAGAGGGTGTTGGAGATGCCGAGCATGATGGCGTTGGCAAGGCCGACGAGGGCGAGAAAGCTAATGAGCATGATGGCGACGTTGAAGGCGAGCTGACCGCCATCAACGGTGCCACGGGCAATGGCGCCGATGAAGTTTTCGTCGCGGTGCTGCTCGTCAGGGGGCATGTGGACGGTGCCGGCGGTGGCGGGGAACTCGGTTTCGGGGACGAGCATTTTGGCGACGAGGATGGTGCCGGGGGCGGTCATGATGACGGCGGAGAGAAGATCCTGGGCGTTGATGCCGAAGGAGATGTAGGCGGCCATGATGCCGCCGGAGACGTGGGCCATGCCGGAGGTCATAACCGTCATGAGCTCGGAGCGGGTGGCGCCGGCGAGGAAGGGGCGGATGGTGAGCGGGGCTTCAGTCTGGCCCATGAAGATGCTGGCGGCGACGTTGGTGCTTTCTGCACCCGACGTTCCCATCGTCCGGAACATGATCCAGGCGACGATGCGGATGACATGTTGCATGAAGCCGATGTGGTAAAGGATGGCGAAAAAGGCGCTGACGAAGATGATGGTCGGAAGGACGGCGAAGGCGAGCACGGCGAGGGGCGAGCCGGGGGTGCCGAGAGGGCCGAAGACGAGCGAGGAGCCATCGACGGAGTGGGCGAGCAGCGAGGTAATGACGATGGAGATGGAGTGCAGGATCCGCTGGCCGAGCGACCACCTGATGACGAGGAAGGCGAAGAAGAGTTGCAGGCAGAGGCCCCAGGCGACGGTACGCCAGCGGATGGCGCGACGGTCGGTGGAGAAGAGATAGGCGAGCGCGAGAAAGACGGCGAGGCCGAGGAGACCGGTGAATCGGGGCAAAAGGGTACTCCGTGCCGGAGAGGGTAGAAGACGGTGTGACAGAAGTGTAGCGGAGAGGTGTGTTCGCGGAAGGAGATCGAGGTAAGGCGTAGGTTTTCGGGGACTGCCGGCATGTGCTGAGAGAAGGAGGATTATTGAAACAAACGATTGTCTAAAGGAGATTTGGAGTCTAGTATAGGTCGCCATGCTAGATCATGTGGGTCGACCGGAGATGAAGAAGAGCGGAGCGACCGGGCGGGACGGCTTGCCGGAAGGCCGATCGGTGGCGCTGGATGTGTTTCGTGGAATGTGCGTGGCGGGAATGATTCTGGTGACGGATCCGGGGACGTACTCGGCTGTGTCTCCGCAGCTGCTGCATGCGACCTGGCACGGCGCGACGGCGACGGACATGATCTTTCCGGGATTTCTGTTTGCGGTGGGCGTAGCGATTCCGATTGCGATTGGATCGCGGCTCCGTCGAGGAGAGACTACATTGCGTCTGCTGCTCGGGCTGTCCCGGCGCATGCTGCTGCTGATCGGCGTTGGCCTGATGCTGAATGGGTACCCACAGTTTGCGCTGCGGAGCTTGAGGATCCCAGGTGTGCTGCAGCGCATTGGGTTGTGCTACTTCGCCGCGGCTGTGATTTACCTCGCGACGGCAGCCTGGGCGGGGTGGAGACGGCGGCTTGCGCTGGGGTTGACGGCGCTTGCGCTGTTGGTGGGCTACGGATTGATGCTGCTGTTTGTGCCAGTGCCTGCGTTTGGCGCTGGACATCTGGATACGTGGCGGAGTTTGCCGGCGTACGTGGATCGGGCCGTGTTTACGGTGGCGCATCTGTGGTCATACGGCCTGACACCCGGGGTGGGCGTGACGTTTGATCCGGAGGGGCTGCTGTCGACCGTGCCAGCGATTGCGTCTGTGCTGGTGGGTGTGCTGGCGGGAGAGGTACTGCTAGTGGATCTGCCTGCGCGAACGTCGAGCGAACAACGGCGCATGCTTTGGGGTGGGATGGTAGCTGGTGTTCTGCTGATCGGGTTGGGCCTGGCGCTTGATCCGGTGATGCCTATCATCAAGAAGCTGTGGACGCCGAGCTTTGCATTCCTAAGTTCGGGTGTGTCGCTGCTGATATTTCTGCTTTGCTTCTGGGTGATCGATCGGCTTGGCGTACGCCGAGGATTGACCGTGGCGAGAGTGTTTGGAACAAATGCGATTGTCGCTTTTGCGGTGAGCGGCCTGCTCACGTCGATGATGGATGTGTTGGAAGCAGGAGGCATGAACTGGCACGCATGGGGATATCGGCATCTGTTTCTGCCGTGGATGCCGCCGGTTCACGCCTCCCTGCTGTATGCCATCTGTGTGGTGGGTGTGAACGGTCTGCTGCTTGGCGTGCTGTACCGCCAGCGGATCTTTGTGAAGCTTTAAGGCGGGTTACGCGGCTGCTTCGGGTTCTTCCTTGCGGGCGTGCTCGCTTGAGAAGTCGGTTAGGCTGACGACCGCTCCTTCAAGGAGCGTGTTGCTGGAAAAGATGATTGCGGGAACGGTTCCAGAGAAGCCGAAGAGCTGGGGAATGAGCCACGAGACGGAGGCGAAGCCGCCATCCAGACGGCCGTGGGTTTCGAAGGAAAAAACAGGTTTGACGCCAAGCGGGTAGTCGGTGAGGAGGGACTGGACAAGGACGAGACTGCCTGTCGAGAGGGCAGCGGCAGCGGCGCGTTTGTTGGATTTGAGGCAGATGAAACCAAGGGTGAGGAAGAGGGCGGCGTGGCAGTAATCGATGATGCCGTGGGTGCGGGCGTCGATCGTTTTAGGACGGTTCTTGATGGCGGGGAGGACAGTGGAGGTGACAAACGACATGTAGTTGCTCCTGCGGCTTCGGGCGATGAAGCCGTGATGCCGTGATGCCGGGGTTCAGACGAGAGAAGAAAGGAAACTGCGATGGGCGATCGATCGAATTCCGAAGATCATTGCGACGGAAATACACCGTTGCATGAGACGGTCTGTGGAGTGGGAGGGATGCACTTTCGGAAGAGAGAGGATTGGTGGGGCTGGAAAGAGATGTGCCCTGCGTTGCGCATCTGATGCGCGCGCGGAAGAGGGCGCGTTCGGCTGCGTGACGGTGTCTGCGGGGACGGTATCTGCGGGAACCCCGTGATGGGAGGGAGGCCGTTGGTGAACAAAAGGGTGAGGGATCTGTGTGGGGTGCTCATGTCTCTCCCCATGGTTTTCGTTGCAATAAGACCCGTCGCGAAAGTGGAAGTCGGAAATGGAGGACGGAGTAGAGCGAGGTCAGGAGGAGAGCGAGGTCAGGAGGAGAGCGAGGTCAGGAGGAGAGCGACGTGCCGGAGAGGATCTCTTGGATGAGGAGTTGCTTTGCGGGGGGCGTGTCCGCGAGGCGGAGGGTTTTGCGCAGCAGGTGTTCGGGTTCGTCGAGCAGAGCGGGGTTCTCGACGAAGAGAGTGACGAGCGGGTGACCGCGCTCGAGGTAATCGCCGAGTTTGGCGTGCATCTCGATGCCGGCGTGAGCGCTTACGGGATCGCCGGGGTGGAGGCGGCCGCCGCCGAGACGTTGAACGGCCCAGCCGACCTGCTTGCAGTCCATGCTGCTGAGGTAGCCGGTTTGCGGCGCCGTGAGGGTGCGCTGGGCGACGGGGATGTGATGTGAGAGCGGGTTGGTGAAGACGCGTGTGTCGCCGCTCTGGGCTTCTACGATGCGAAGCCAGGCAGCGTAGGCGGAGCCGTTTGTGACGAGTTGTTGGGCAAGGCTGGCGCCGGCTTCCGGTGAGGGTGCCCGGCCGGCGAGGTGCAGCATGTGGCCGGCGAGGACGAGGGAGAGATCGATGAGGTCGCGGCTGAGTGGGTGCGGACGGCCCTGAAGGATTTCGACGCACTCGGCGACTTCGAGCCAGTTGCCGGCGAAGCGGCCGAGAGGCTCCTCCATGCGGGTGAGGAGAGCGACGGTCGTGGTGCCGGCGCGGGTTCCGGTCTCAACCATGAGGGTGGCCAGATCGCGGGCTGCTTCGAGAGAGGGGAGGAAGGCGCCGGAGCCGACCTTGACGTCGAGCACAAGGGCGTCAAGCGACTCGGCGAGCTTCTTGCTCATGATGCTGGCGGTGATGAGAAAGGGCGACTCGACGGTGCCGGTGTGGTCGCGCATGGCGTAGAGGAGGCGGTCGGCGGGGACGAGGGTGGGAGTCTGGCCGATGAGCGCGGCACCTGTTTCACGCAAGACAGTGGCGAAGCGCGGGAGGGAGAGTTGGGTGTTGAAGCCGGGGATGGTTTCGAGCTTGTCTAACGTTCCTCCCGTGTGTCCCAGGCTTCGTCCGGAGATCATGGGAACGCAGATGGACGGGACGCCAGCGGGGGTGAGGCTTTGGAGGCCGGCGGCGGCGACGATGGGGGCTATGAGAAGAGAGGTCTTATCGCCGACGCCGCCAGTGGAGTGCTTGTCGACGGTAAAGGTTTTTAGAGCATCAGCGTCGAAGACTTCGCCGGAGAAGCGCATGGCGCTGGTGAGGGTCGCAAGTTCATTTGGGGAGAGGCCGTGCTGGTAGATAGCCATGAGGAGCGCACCGAGCTGGGCATCGGTGATGCCCGGGTTACCGGATGGAATGGCCGAGGATTTGCTTGTGGTGGCGTGATCGCGGGCGGCTCCGATGGCGACCACGGCGCCGACGAAATAACGGATCTGCGGGTCGGAGAGCTCGGCGCCGGTGCGCTTGCGAAGGATCAGGTCGAGAGCGTGGATGGGTGAGGGCTGATCTGGCATGAGACTTTTCAATTTGTAAGGGCGATAGTTGCTTATTCGTGGCTGAGGCGAAAGGCTGCGGGGAGGAGATCTGCGAGTGTGCAGCTCTGGTCGACCGTCTTGCCGGAAGCAGTGATACCGGGGAAGAGCACAGTGACGAGGGTGGGGTCCGGGGAGAACTCGAGCAGGGTCTGACGGCAGGCGCCGCAGGGCACGGAAGCGGCGTGGTTGAGGTTGGCGACGGCAACTGCCGCGAGGCGGACTGTGGGGCCGAACTGCGCGACAGCGGCGGCGATCGCGGTCTGTTCGGCGCAGGTGGTGAGACGGAAGCTGGCGTTCTCTACGTTGCAGCCGGTAATGACGGTGCCGGCATGCGGAGACGCGAGAAGGATAGCGGCGCCGACGCGGAAGCGGCTGTAGGGGGCGTAGGCGTTTTCAGCGACAGCGATGGCCCGGGCGCGGAGGGCATCGTGCGAGAGGGCCGGAGCTGCCGAGGTGTGCATGCTGAGATTGAGGCTACGCGGCGTGCGGTTGTGGAGCAAGCAAGGCAGTCGCGGAGGCGAGGTAATGGCCTCGCGCGATAGATCGGCGGACGAAATTGATTGTCGCGCATCCAAAGGAAGATGGCCAAATCTCCGGCAGGCAGGAAGAATGCGATGGGAGTCCGGGTCACGACGGGGACGGCGACAAAGGACGTGCAGAAGAAGACGCCAGGCGAGGAGGTTGAAGGCAAGAAAGAGCTTGCCGGAGATAAAAAACGAGGCGCTCGCGCGAGAGTCGCAGGGATAGTTGCAACGGAGCGGGCGGGCGACGTTGAGGTACGGTCGGAGATCTCGCGGGTGGGGCTGATCGCTGCGGGCGTCGTGGAAGATCCAGGGGCGCGGGCGATGGTGGCGGAGCAGGCGCTTGGGCTGTTTCATCCGATTACGGCGCAGTGGTTTCGAGCTGTGTTCGATGGGCCGACGGCACCGCAGATAGAGGGTTGGCCCGCGATTGCGCGAGGTGAGTCAACCCTGATCCTGGCCCCAACGGGAACGGGAAAGACGTTGACGGCGTTTCTGTGGTGCCTGGACAAGCTGATGCTGCAGACATCGCCTGAAGTTGAGAAGGGCTGCCGTGTGCTGTACCTTTCACCGCTGAAGGCGCTGGCGGCGGATGTGGAGCGTAACCTGCGTAGCCCTCTGGCGGGCATTGCGAACATGGCGAAGCGCGAGGGTGTGCCGGTGCGGATGCCTGAGATCAGCGTGCGGACGGGAGATACTCCGCAGAAGGAGCGGGCGCGGTTTCGTAAGCATCCTGGTGACATATTGATCACGACGCCGGAGAGCCTATATCTGCTGCTGACGAGTGAGGCCGGTGAGGCGCTGCGGTCGGTGGAGACGGTGATCATCGACGAGATTCATGCGTTGGTGCCATCGAAGCGTGGGGCGCACATGGCGCTTTCGCTCGAGCGGCTGGAAGCCCTGTGTGGAAGGCGGCTGCAGCGGATTGGGTTGAGTGCGACGCAGCGGCCGCTGGAGGAGGTGGCGCGGTTTCTGGGTGGGGCGGAGGGTGAGGTTGCGGATGGTGAAGTAGGTCCCTTCACGCAGTTGCGCTTCGGTCGGGATGACAAATCTGTGGATGGAGGGTTGCGGGAGGAAGAGGCTCTTGCGGAGCTTGGGCGGGGCGATGCGCCCCTCAAGGAGGGCACAACGACGGCTGATGAAGGCGCAGTCGATGCTGGTCTGATGGCAGTTGCGGGTGGTGGAGCGGTGAGTGTTGCCGAAGCTGAGGCGAAGGCAGATGCGGCGAGTGGGGTGCGGTATCGACCAGTGACGGTGGTGAACGCCGGGGCGCGTAAGGTGCTGGAGTTACGGGTTGAGGTGCCGGTCGAGGATATGGCGCGGCTGGGTGAGATTCAGGACATGCCAAGTGGGCCTGCCAGCCAGGGGCCGAAGCGGACGTCGATATGGCAGTCGATTCATCCACGGCTGCTGGAGATTATTCGGGAGCGGACGTCGACGTTGGTATTTGTGAATGCGCGGCGAGTCGCGGAGCGGCTGGCGGGGGCGCTGAACGAGCTGGCGGGCGAGCAAATTGCGCGGGCGCATCACGGGTCTCTCGCTGCCGCGCAGAGGAGCGAGATTGAAGAGCTGCTGAAGGCCGGGAAGATTCGGGCATTAGTGTGTACGTCGTCGCTCGAGCTCGGCATCGATATGGGGGCGGTCGATCTGGTGATTCAGATCGAGGCGCCGCCAAGTGTGGCGAGTGGGATGCAGCGGATTGGGCGGGCGGGGCATCAGGTGGGTGCGCCATCAACTGGGATCATCTTCCCAAAGTACCGGGCCGATCTTATTGCGTGCGCGGCGGTTACAAAAGCGATGCATGAGGGGCATGTGGAGTCGACGCGGTTTCTGAGGAACCCGCTCGATGTGCTGGCGCAGCAGATGGTGGCGGTGATTGCGCATCCGCCGCTGGGCGTGGCGGATGCGGAGCGGCGGTCGAAACGGGCGGATGAGGAGGCGATGAGCCCGGGGATCAGTTATGACGCGCTACTGGGCTTGGTGCGGTGTGCGGCGCCGTTTGCGGGACTGAGTGTCGCAGTGTTTGAGGGGGTACTGGACATGTTGGCGGGGCGGTATCCGTCCGATGAGTTTGCGGAGCTGCGACCGCGGGTGACGTGGGACCGGCAGCGGAACTGGATTACGCCGCGCGGGGGTGTGAAGAAGATTGCGATTCTGAATGGGGGAACGATTCCGGATCGTGGAACGTACGGCGTGTTTCTTGCCGGGCAGCATGCGAAGCCGATACGCGTGGGGGAGCTTGATGAAGAGATGGTGTTCGAGCAACGGACGGGCGACACGTTCATCCTGGGAGCGTCGACGTGGCGGGTGGAGGAGATTACGCACGATCGCGTGCTGGTGAGTCCAGCCCCGGGCGATGCGGGGAAGATGCCATTTTGGCACGGTGACCAGGCGGGGCGACCGATCGAGTTTGGACGAAGGATCGGTGCGTTGGTGAGGGAGCTCCGGGAGGCTCCGCGAAGTGTGGCGCTGACGACGTTGATGCAGTCGCATGATTTGGAGCAGGGGGCGGCGGAGAACGCGTTGAGGTACCTGGCGGACCAGGAGCTGGCGAGTGGATACGTGCCTGACGACAGAACAATTGTGGTCGAACGTGTGCGGGATGAGCTGGGCGATTGGCGAGTATGCTGTCTGACGCCGTTCGGCAGCCGGATCCACGCGCCGTGGGCAATGGCGGTTACCGCGAAGCTGCGAGCGAACGGGGGGCAGGAGGTCGAAACGATGTGGAGCGAGGATGGCTTCTGCCTGCGATTTCCGGAGTCGGAGACGCCCCCCGAGGTGGAGGTGCTGCTGCTAGAGCCGGAGGAGGCGGCGGAGTTGGTGCTGCGGCAGCTGGGGTCGACGGCTTTGTTTGCGGCGAAGTTTCGCGAGAGTGCGGCGCGTGCGCTGCTGTTGCCGCGGAGGCGAGCGGATGGACGAACGCCGCTATGGCAGCAGAGGAAACGTAGCTACGACCTGTTGGGTGTGGCGAGCCGGTATCCTTCGTTTCCGATTCTGTTAGAGGCGTATCGCGAGTGTTTGCGAGACGTGTTCGACATGCCGGCGTTGATGGAAACGTTGCGGGCGATCGGGAATCGGTCGCTCCGGGTGCATACCGTGGACTCGCGAACGCCGAGCCCGTTTGCGAGCGCGTTGCTGTTCAGCTACGTGGCGAACTACATTTACGACGGTGATGCACCGCTGGCGGAGCGAAGAGCGCAAGCGCTGTCGATTGACCAGGATCAGCTGCGGGAGTTGATGGGCGACGCGGATTTACGTGAATTGCTGGACCTGAACGCGATCGAGGAGACGGAAGAACAGCTGCAATGCATCGCGGACGGATACAAGGCGCGGTCGATGGATGGTGTGCATGATCTGCTGCTGCGATTGGGAGACCTGACCCGGGCGGAGCTACGTGCGCGATCTACTTCGGACGAGGTTGCGGAGAGTGCGGATCGCTTGATCAAGGCACGACGGGTGCTGGAGGTGGGGGTTGCGGGCGAGCGTCGGCTGATTGCGGTCGAGGATGCGGCGCGCTTCCGCGATGCGATTGGCGTGCCGCTGCCGCCTGGGCTGCCGACCGCTTTTCTAGCGGGTGTGCCGGATGCGCTGCTCGATGTGGTGCGGCGGTATGCGCGGACGCATGGGCCTTTTGTAACCAAGGAGGTTGCGGAGCGATATTCTCTGCCGATCGAGAGTGTAGAGGCGGTGCTGCAGCGGTTGGTTGGGCTGGGGCGTGTGCAGGAGGGAGGGTTCCGGCCGGGTGGGTTGAATCGTGAATGGATCGAGGTGGAGGTGCTGCGGGCGGTGCGGCGGAAGTCATTGGCTCGGCTGCGGAAGGAGGTCGAACCGGTAGAACAGCGAGTGTTGGCACGTTTGTTTACGCGATGGCAAGGAGTGGTGACCCCGCGGAGGGGGCTAGATGCGTTGCTGGACGTGATCGAGAATCTGCAGGGCGCGCCGTTGCCGGCGTCGATTCTAGAGACGGAGATTTTGCCCAGTCGCGTTTTAGGGTACAGGGCGTCGGATCTGGATACTCTAATTTCGGCTGGGGAGGTGATGTGGGTTGGCCTTGAGCCGCTGGGGGAGCGGGATGGGCGAATAGGGCTATATCTGGCGGAGAAATTGCCCGTCCTGTGGCCGCCGGTGCGGGGTGAGGCGGAGCCGCTCTCAGAGAAAGAGACAGAAGTGGTTACCTATTTGCGGGCTCGCGGAGCTTCGTTTTTTCAGGATCTGCATGATGGTGTGGGCGGGGGTTATCCGGGCGAGACGATTGAGGCTGTCTGGCGTCTGGTGTGGCGCGGAATGGCGACCAATGACGGGATGGCAGCGCTGCGAGCATACTGCGATCGAGCGACGATGACGGCGGCGAAGAATGGTCGCCCGGCAACGCGGCGGGTTCATAATCAGGCCGGATTTCGAAGTCGGCGGACGACGCCGCCGACGGTACAAGGGCGGTGGGCACTGCAGGCGAACGCATTTGTAACCGAAGACAATCGAGCTCGGCGGATGACGGAATGGAGCCTGGCTGAGGCGGGTCAGCTGCTGGCGCGGTATGGTGTGGTGTTTCGGGAGACGGCGTATGCGGAGGGTTTAGTGGGTGGGTTCTCGGCGGTTTATGACGTGTTGAAGGCGATGGAGGAGAGTGGAAAGATTCGGCGGGGCTTCTTTGCGGCGGATCTGGGGGCGACACAGTTTGCCATGCCGGCGGCGGTGGATCTGCTGCGGTCGTTGCGCGGGGAGGCGCAGGGGGGCGAGGCGGAGATGGTGCAGCTGGCGGCGACTGATCCGGCGAATCCGTATGGAGCGCTGCTGAAATGGCCGGCGGCTGCGGAGGCGACGTCCTCGCTGCAACGGAGTGTGGGGGCGCGGGTGATTCTGTGTGATGGAGCGTTGGTGGCGTATCTGCGGCGCGGGAATCCAAACCTGCAGGTGTGGCTCCCAGAGGAGGAGCCGGCGCGGGGGCAGGTGGCTCGGGCGCTGGCGGAGTTTCTGGTGACGCGGGTGCAAGAGCAGGAGGGTGTGACGTCGGCCGCGGATGCGAGTTCGCGCGTGGGAATGCTGGTGGCATCAGTGAATGGCGTAGCCGCAGCGGAGAGTCCGCTGGCGCGGTATCTGCTGGATGCCGGGTTTCAGGCGGGGGCTATGGGGTTCAATGTGCGGCGGAATCTGCCGGCTTTGCCAAGTGGACGAATCGGGGCTAGGCCAAATGCGTAGATACGAGAGGGTGAGGTGAACTATGCCTGAAGGGGACACGATTTATCGGGCGGCGCGGGCTTTGGGGAAGGCGCTGACGGGTAAGGTGGTGACCGGGTTTGAGACGAACCTGGCGCCGATCGCTCGGGTGAATGATGACTCGCCGGTGGTGGGACGGGTGGTGGAGAAGGTGGAGTCGCGGGGGAAGTGGTGTCTCCTGTTCTTCTCGGGCGATCTGATCCTGGTGACGCACATGTTGATGAGCGGGTCGTGGCATATCTACCGGACGGGGGAGAAGTGGTGGATGGGGCGGAGCCGGATGCGGGTGGCGGTGCAGGTGGAGGGATGGCAGGCGGTGGCGTTCAATGTGCCGATCGTGGAGTTCCATACGGCGCGCAGTCTGGAACGGAGCAGTCAGGTGCCGAAGCTGGGGCCGGATCTGCTGTCGGACGAGTTTACGGTGGAGGGTGGGATTGCGCAGATGGAGGCGTACGGGGCGGAGCATCCGGAGGCGGAGCTTGCGGTGGTGCTGCTGAACCAGCGGGTGATAGCGGGGCTGGGCAACGTGTACAAGAGTGAGGTGGCGTTTGCCGCGGGGGTGAATCCGTTCCGAGCGATGCGGACGATTACGGCTCGGGAACGCGAGGTGATGGTCGACAAGAGCCAGCAGTGGATGAAGGCGAATGTACTCGATGGTTCAGGCGAAGGGATTGTGACGTATTCGGGGAATCGGCGAACGACGCATTCGATGCGGCGGGAGGACCGGCTGTGGGTGTATGGGCGGCAGGGACAGGAGTGCCGGCGATGCGGGGCGACGGTGATGATGCGCAAGCAGGGCGAGCAGGCGAGGTCGACGTACTGGTGTCCGAGCTGTCAGCCGTGGGTGCCGAGTGAGGGGCAGAGTGCGGTGGCTCCGGTGGGAGGGGAGTTTGGGTCACGACGGCGGAAGGTGGGGTGTTGAGGGCATGGCTAGTCCTTTCTGCCGGCGTATTTGCCTGCGGAGTAGGTGTGACCCTCCCCCCTGTACTTTGGGGGTAAGGTCTTCGATGGATAGGAGTTAAGTCTTAACCTGGAGCGGCGAGGTGCAGCGGGAGCAGATATGTCCTCCGTCGCGGTTGCCGATATGACTCATGATAGCGAAGTTGGCGGGGTGATTGCGCAACGCTCCGTGGTGGTGGGTGCTGGATGAATATAAGCCGTGCTTCGGGCGGCTTATATTCCATCCGTCGCGATAGGGCCGCGAAGGATTGGGCACCGCCGCGTAACTTCGAAGCTTGTCCGATAACCTAAGCGCAAGATGTTGCATGTTTTTAATAAAAGTGAACATCTCCGGTCTCTAAGCCGCCGTCTTATTTGCTTATTCACGCATCTATGTGAAGCTCGTTGACACTTCCGGTTCACGGACTTTCCGAAACCTCACAGAAATGGCGAGGTCCCGAATTTATGCGAACCACTCACCCCAGCTCAATGGAGATCTCCCTATGAAGACACTGCTTCGAACTTTTTCCGTTGCCGCCGCGATGGCTCTTGTCTCGGTTGCGTTGCCGGCGCAGACCAGGACTATCGTTTACGGCCGCACCACCATCTCGACGTCGTACTTCCTGCAATATGTCTCGAGCTTCAATGTCACTGTGACCGATCTTGGCGGTAACCCGGTACAGAACAGTGCCACAACGTTTCCTGTTACTGAGGGAGCCATTGACCTGCAAACCGCGGCCGGTGAGGTCACGCATTCAGGCGGGTACGTGTTACGCGGAAATGGCAACTCTGTCCGTATTGAAAACCTTGTGCTGGACACGACCACCCCTGCAATGCCGGTCATGACAGCCATCTTCGTCGTCAATGACAAGCTGGTTGGCCGGCTTCCGCTCTATCAGGTGACACTTCCGGCTGGCATCAGCGTGCCGCTGCAACCGCAAGCAGGCACGGAGCAGATCAATGGATTCAGCCTGACTCTTACCAGGGCCGCCGCTACGCTTCTCAATAATGCCCTCATCATCACAGAGCCGGTACTGCAGCCGGGTACAGCTGCGGGAACGGCCGACGTCTACACCATTTTATCGGTTACGAACTAAGCGAAGTATCACAATCTGGTGCAGCGCGAATGGGATAGAGACCAAGCTGGCTACACTGGGTGTCACGGCCTACTTATCTTGGTGATGCTGGGATGAGTAGGCGTTTATGCGAATGTGGCGTGTGGGTGACGTTTGCTCGACGCTGTGGTCAAGTCAGGCTGATTTTGTATGTTGAAGGCGACTGAGCAAGCTCACACGTTGGAGTGTATTGCTGCCCCGAGCGGAATATAGTGGTTCTTCGCTGCGCTCAGAATGACAAGGTGGGGGCTTTCAGGGTAGCGGTGCAGCGGGGGTGATTGCGCCAAGGTCGGTGGTGGTGCGTGTCGGGCGAGTAGAAGCCGTGCTTCGGGCGGCTTACATCCCATCCGCCGCGATAGGACTGCGAAGCATGGGGCACCCGAGCGTTCGTGGCTTCTTGAGGATGGAACAACCGCTCGGCATTCCTCGTAAGTCTTCCTGTAAGGCTCGAGGGAACGGATGAGCGAAGAAGCACAGGTGAGTGTTGCGGTGATCAATGCGCGGCTAATCGCCCTCAAACGCGACTGCCAGCGAATGCGCTTCTGGCTGATGGGGAGTATCGCTTTTTCGGTTGTCGCAGTTGGTTTCGGCGTTATTCGTTCCCAAGCTCGGCCGCCGTCGAGCGATGGGGTTCTGCATGTGCGCGGTCTGATTGTGGAAGACGCGCATGGAGTGGAGAGAGTGCGGCTGGAAGCACCATTGCCCGATCCGATGGGAGTGGATGGCATTCGGCACCCCCGGAGCGGCATCATTTCAGGTTTGTTGATCTCCGACGCGAAGGGTACGGAGCGTGGAGGCTACGTGACTGCGGATGCGAGTGACGAGGCCTTTTTCACGTTGGATAGCCGGAAGGGACAAGAGGTGCTCTTTTTGGCAAATCCGGACGGTGGAACGAATCTTGATCTTTTTGACAAACTTGGCAATGAAGCACAGCTCACGGTATTTCCGGAGGGCCCGAAGCTGGTGATGAAGAAAGCGAAGCAGGTGGTGGCGCAGATACCGGCTATGGGCGTGAACACACCTCGATGAAGATCAAGCCTTGTGTTGCGGATTGGAGGGATACGGACGTTTATCCCCTCCGCTTCGCTTCGCAAGCAGATGGTTTCAGCATCGCGATGACTTTTCGAGAGAAGGGATCTCTCCACTACCCCTTCGGCGCGCTGCGCTTGCCAGGTTGCGGTCGAGAAGCCGGCGGAAGCGAAGCGCAACGCTGGTGGGTAGCGCGAGTTAGCTACTCTCAGAGCTTACTCCGGCGGTGGTGACGGGTTCTGCGGCTGTTGTTTGTTCTTGTCGTCGCTGCCGCCGAAGAGGCGGCCGAAGAAGCCCTTTTTCTTCTTGGGGGTGCCGTCGGGGTTGAGGTCGGCGGGATTCGGTTCCGGGATGCCGGTCGGGCCGGCGACGGAGGGGTTGGGGCTGCCATAGGGGTTGTTGGCGGGCTCGGGGTGGGCGTAGGGGCTGGTGTTGTTGGAGAAGATGCGAGTGACGAAGTTGCCGGGGCTCTCGTTCATGGAGGCGCAGGTGTTCTGGGGAACGGTGCCATCGAGGAAGGCGGCGGTGTAGTCGTCGGGGCAGGAGGCGTCGGCGAGGAGATTGGAGGTCTTGTCGAGGCGGACGATCTGGACGCCGGCGGGGGCGATAAAGCTCTTCATGTCGGAGTACTGCGGGAGCTTTTGAGCGCGCTTCATGAACTCGCCCCAGATAGGAGCGGCGGCGGTGGCGCCCTGCATTTTGACGTCGGTGTAGTCGTCGTTACCGATCCAGATCACGCAGAGAAGGTTTGAAGAGTAGGCGGCGAACCAGACGTCGTGCGAGGTACCGGTCTTGCCGGCGGCGGGATAGGGAAAGCCGCGCGAGCGGGCGGCGGCTCCGGTGCCGAAGGCCATGACGCCTTCGAGGAGGGATTGGGTAAGGTAAGCGGCGCGGGGGTCCATGACCTGCTGGGCCTGCGGGGTGAAGTCGGAGACGATGTCGCCGTTGGTGTTGCGGACACTGGCGAGCATCCAGGGCTTGAGATGGACACCGCCGTTGGCGAAGACGGTGTAGGCGCCGGCCATATCGAGCGGGGTGGCATCGTAGGAGCCGAGAGCGACCGAGGGGGTGCCCTGGGCGGCGGTGATGCCGGAGGCGCGGGCAAGAGAGGCCACGTTCTCAAAACCGACCTGCTGGCCGAGGGAGACGGTGGCGGCGTTAAGGGAGTGTGCGAGGGCGTAGATGGCGGTGACCTGGCCCTTGTAGCCGCTGAGTTTGTTCTGGGGGTTGTAGGTCTTGCGGCCGTTGTCGTAGGTGAAGGTGGTGGACTCGTCGTTCAGCTGGGTCACGGCAGTGAAGGGACCCTGATCGCCAAGGGCGGTGCCATTGAGCGAGGAGTTATAGGCGGCGGCGTAGACGAATGGCTTAAAGATGGAACCGGTGGGGCGCTTGGCGACGGCGTGGTCGTACTGCGAGGCGTTGTAGTTGCGGCCGCCGACGAGGGCGAGGACCTGGCCGGTGTGGGGGTTGAGGGCGACGAGGGCGACCTGGGGAGGGGCGGAGGAGTCGCCGTTGCCGCGCTTGCGCTTTTCGATGATGGAATCGACGTTGCGCATGCCAATCTCGACGGCTTCGGAGGCGACGCGTTGCAGATCGGGGTCGAGCGAGGTGTAGATGCGGAGGCTCTCATGCGCCTGTTCCTGTTCGCCAAGGCGCTGGTTGAGCTGGTCGTGGACAAGGTCGACGAAGAAAGGGGCCTCGCTGGCGTCGACGTTCTGCGGGGCGAGATGAAGGGGTTCGGCGGAAGCGGCGCGGGCCTGCGCCGGGGTGATATCGCCGGTGTCGACCATGGCATTGAGAACGACGTTGCGTCGCTCGATGGCGCGCTCGGGATGGCGATAGGGGTTGAGGCGGCTGGGGCTTTGGACCATGCCGGCGAGCATGGCGAACTGCGAGAGATCGAGTTGGCGGAGGTCTTTGCCGAAGTAGGCCTGGGCGGCTTCGCCGAACCCATTGACGGCGAAGGAGCCGCGCTGGCCGAGGCTGATCTGGTTGGCGTACATCTCGAAGATCTGCTGCTTGGTGAAGCGATTTTCCAGATGGAAGGTGATGAGGATTTCGATGAGCTTGCGCTTGAGGCGGCGCTCGGGCGAGAGAAAGATACCGCGCGAGAGCTGCATGGTGAGTGTAGAGCCGCCGCCCGAGAAGCGGCGATCGCCGCGGAGATCGTGCCAGGCCCAGCCGAGCATGCTGTGGTAGTCGACGCCGCCGTGCTCGAAGAAGCGACGGTCTTCAATGGAGGTAACGGCCTGGACGAGCCCGTTGGGGATCTCGGTGAAGGTGACGAGGCGGCGCTTGATGCGGTTCTTGTCTTCGGAGAGGGCGGTGATGAGCTGGGGCTCGAGCTGGTAGGCGGCGAGCTGGGCTCCATTCTCGGCCGTAATGGACTGGACGATACCGCCGGAGGTCATGATCGTGGCGCCGTCGGTGGAGTGGAAGGACTGCGAGCCGGGCTTGATGAAGATGGTGTTGGGGTCGCGGAGCTCGTAGGTGCCGAGCTGTGAGTTGGCGGCGTAGCCGGCGCGGCGGAGATCGACGGCGATCTCGTCGGCGGTGAGGGACTGGCCGCTGCGGATCTCGCGGGGGGCGGCGAAGATCTGCGCGACGGGGGCGAAGAGTGGGCCGGCGGCGAGGCGGTCGTCAACTACGGTTTTGTAGTGCTGGTAGGAGTAGACCGCGAAGAGGCCGACGATAACGATGATGGCGACGAAGGCGAGAAGGATGAAGCGAACAAGACGGTGGCCGAGCACCGAGTTACCACGGCGTGTATAGCCGCCTGCGCTATCGCCTGCGGCGCGACCCTGGTCGTTGCGACCTCGGTATTTCAGTGTGACGGCCATGACTTACTCCCGGTTAGACGGTTTCTGCGCGGCGATGGGGAGGTCGGCGGCTGTGTGGATGTTGACGGCTGAGATGCGGGCGGCGAGATGGGATGCGATGTCGGTGGTGGGGATATTGGCGGATTCGTGGCGGAGGCGGTCGGTGAACTCGACGAAGCCCTCGGCGAAACGCTTGCCGATGGTGATTCTGAAAGGGATGCCGATGATGTCGGCGTCTTTGAATTTGACGCCGGCGCGCTCGTCACGGTCGTCCAGGAGGACGTCGAGGCCGGCAGCTTCAAGTGCGAGGGCGACCTGCTCGCCACCAAGGCGGAGGGCGTCTTCGCGGACGTTGGTGACGGTGACGACGGCGGTGAAGGGGGCGATGGAGGGTGGAAGGGCGTAGGTGGGGTTGGCGGACGAAGAAGAAGCAGGTCTCTCCGCTGTCCCTTCGGGGCGCATTGCTCGCTCAGGGTCGGATGGGGATGACACTTCTCTGGCGGCGAAGATGGCGGCGCTTTGCTCGATGGCGGCGGTGAGGATACGTTCAACGCCGATGCCGTAGGAGCCCATGATGGGCGTGACTTCTTTGCCGGCGGCGTTGAGAACGCGGGCGCCCATGGACTCGGAGTATTTGTAGCCGAGCTTGAAGATGTGGCCGATTTCGACGGCTTTTCCGATGCGGAGCGGGCTGCCGTCGATGGGGTCCGGCTCGTTTTCCTGAACGTTGCGGATGTCTTCGGTGGAGGTTGCGGTGACGTCGCGGGTGATCGAAACGTTGCGGAGGTGGAAGTCGAGCTGGTTGGCACCGGCGATCATGTTTTCGCGGCCGATGAGGGCGGCGTCGAGGATGACGGTGGTGGCGTGGGGGTTGAGGAGTTGTGCCTGCTTGGCTGCATTCAGGCCGCCGGCGCTATTAAGTCCCTTGGGGGCGGCGAGGGAAGCGGCGGTGTAGAAGCCATGATCGTACTTGGCGGCCCAGGCGGGGAGGACGGTGAGGCCGACGGGACCGAGGAAGCCGGCGGGGGCGTTGAGGTATTGAGTGAGCTCCTCGGGGATCATGGGACGGAGGGCGTCCGAGGAGGTGGCTGCTTGGAGCTTGGTTTCGTTGACCTGGTGGTCGCCGCGGAGGAATGCGACGACGGGTTTCTCGCGTGTGTCATCGGGGAAGGTGCGTTGGCCCATGAAGGCGACGCACTTGATGTCGTGGACAGGGGAGATGTCAAGGAAGGCGCAGATGTCGGCGATGGCGCCCATGCCGGGGGTGGCGATGAGCTCGGGGGTGCCGTCGCCGGTTGGCGGGAGGTTTTCGACCGGGGCGAGGCTGGAGGAGGCGCGTTCCAGATTGGCGGCGTAGCCGGAGGCGGAGGAGGCGATGAGATCTTCGCCGGCCTCGGTGTAGACCATGAACTCCTGCGATTGCGAGCCGCCCATGGAACCGGAGTCGGCTTCGACGGCAAGGAAGTCGAGACCGCAGCGGGTGAAGATGCGGCGGTAGACGGCGTCGTGTTTCGCGTAGGACTGGTCGAGGCCGGCGGCATCGAGGTCGAAGGAATAGGCGTCTTTCATGAGGAACTGGCGGACGCGGAGGAGGCCGGATTTGGGGCGGGGCTCGTCGCGGAACTTGGTCTGGATCTGGTACCAGATCTGGGGGAGCTGCTTGTAGGAGCGGAGCTCGTCACGGGCGATGGCGGTCATGGCCTCTTCGTGGGTCATGCCGAGGCAGAGATCGGCGCCCTTGCGGTCTGTAAGCCGAAACATGTTTTGGCCCATCGACGCCCAGCGGCCGGACTCTTCCCAAAGCTCGCGGGGCATGAGAGCGGGAAGAAAGAACTCCTGGCCGATGGTGTTCATTTCTTCGCGGATGATGGCCACAATTTTGTTGATGGACCGATTGCCGAGGAAGAGATAGGAGTAGAGGCCAGCACCGAGCTGGCGGACGTAGCCGCCGCGCAGAAGGAGTTTGTGGCTGGCGACTTCGGCGTCGGCGGGGAACTCGCGGAGGGTGGGGATGAAGAGCTGGGACCAGCGATGCATGCTTTGGGGCGAAGCCTTTCTTGCGGCTCTCCGGGCGGGTGTGATCGTGCGCGCCCGGGTACGACCTTGATTGTCTGATATGTGTGAGGGAAAGGCTAGCGGACGGAGCGAGTTGTCAGCGGAGATCGACGAGGATAGGGGTGTGGTCGGAGGGGCGTTCCTGTGCTCGTGGGCCGCGGTCAATTTCGCATTGTTCCAGACGAGCGGCGAGGTTCGGCGAGAGGAGGAAGTGGTCAATGCGGATGCCGCGGTTGCCCTCGAAGGACTGGCGGAAGTAGTCCCAGAAGGTGAACTGGCCGGTTTCGGTGGGATGGAGGGAGCGGAAGGCGTCGGTGTAGCCGAGGTCGAGCAGGGCGCGGAAGGCGGCGCGGGTTTCGGGCTGGAAGAGGGCGTCGCGGACCCAAGAGGCGGGCTTGTGGCAGTCGATGTCTTCGGGGATGACGTTAAAGTCGCCGCCGATTAGGGTGGGGGTTGACGTGGCGAGCCAGGCGGACATCTGGAGTTGCAGGCGAGTCATCCAGGCGAGCTTGTAGGTGAATTTGTCGGTGCCCACCGGATTGCCATTAGGCAGATAGATGTTGACGATGCGGATGCCCTGGATGAGGACCTCGAGGAAGCGGGCGTGGCTGTCTTCCTCGTCGCCGGAGAGGGTGGTGCTGATAGTTTCGAGGGGGTGACGCGAGAGGATGGCGACGCCGTTGTAGGACTTCTGCGTGACAGCGGCGCTGTCGTAGCCGAGGTTTTTGAAGACATCGGCGGGGAAGTCCGTGCCTTTGAGCTCCTGGAGAAGAAGGACGTCGGGCTGGCGAGTTTCGAGCCAAGAGGTGACGTGGTCGAGACGGGCGCGGATGGAGTTGACGTTCCAGCTGGCGATTTGGATGTGGGGTCCTGTTCTGCACGGGCCTGGGAGAGCCTTTGCGGCGTGCGAGGCGGTTAGAGAGGATTGAGGCGCCAGAGATCGTGGAGGTGGAGGACGCCTTCGATTTGGTCTATGGGGGAGGTGACGAGGAGAGCGGTGATGTGGCGATCTTCCATGAGAGCAAGGGCGGCGGAGGCGAAGGTGTCGGCGGGGATGGTGAGCGGGGAGGGGTTCATGATGTCGGCGGCGGTGAGTGAAAGGGAGGTGGCGCCGACGCGCTCGAGCATGCGGCGGAGGTCGCCGTCCGAGATGATGCCCTGGAGTTTGTTGCCGATGGTGACGGTAGTGAGACCGAGTTTTTTGCGGGACATCTCGTAGATGACGTCGGGCATGAGGGTGGCGGGGGTGACGGAGGGGATCGCGTCGCCGGTGTGCATGAGGTCTTTCACTCGGGCAAGTTTGAGGCCCAGGCGGCCGCCGGGATGGAGATCGGCGAAGTCTTCGGGGGCGAAGCCGCGGCGCTGGCTCAAGGAAAGGGCGAGGGCGTCGCCGAGGGCGAGCATGACGGTGGTGGAGGATGTGGGGGCGAGATTGTGGGGGCAGGCTTCGGCGGAGATGGAGATGTCGAGCGCGAGGACGGCGGCGCGGGCGAGGGTGGAGGCGGGAGCGCAGCAAAGGGCGATGACTTTGAGGTCGAGGCGCTCCATAGCGGGGAGGAGAGCGAGGATCTCTTCGGTTTCGCCGCTGGCGGAGAGGGCGACGAGGGTGTCGCCGGGGGAGAGCATGCCGAGGTCGCCGTGGAGGGCTTCGGTGGGATGGAGGAAGTGGGCCGGGCTGCCTGTCGACCGGAAGGTGGCGGCGATCTTTTGGGCGATGAGGCCGCTTTTGCCGACTCCGGTGAGGATGAGAGGGCGGTGGGCGAGGGCGGCTTGCTCGAGGAGATCGAGAGCGGCGTTAAAGGGCTGGAGCATGGGGCCGGCGAGGCGTGTGGCGAGATCGGCGAGGGCGGCGGCTTCGGCGGAGACGATCTCAGCCGGAGTGAGGCGGGTGCGGTCGCGTGCGGTCGGGGATCCGGTTTGGGATCCGGTCTGGGTCGCGGTCTGGGTCGCGGTTTGGGATGCAGGCTGGGGTGCCATCGAGGGTGATGCTAGCAGAGGTGGAGAGCGTAAACTTGATGCTGGCGAGCGGGAGGGTATGAGACCTGGCGGCCGCGGGGAGATCTGCGATGAAACGCATGGGGTTGATGGTTGCGGTGATGGTGGTGGGCCTATCGATCATGCTGTGGGCGGGGTGGCACAACCTGCGGGAGCGGCGGCTGGCGATGCAGCAGGCGGCGGCGAACCATGTGACGTTGACGCCCGATGGACAGGCACCGAAGGGCGGCGGCGATGAGACGGCTCCGGGTGGGGACGGCGGGGCGAAGCTGGTGGGAAAGGCTGCTCCGGCGTTTACGCTGGTGACGCTTGAGGGCAAGAAGGTGTCGCTGGCGGACTACAAGGGGCGGCCGGTGCTGGTGAATTTCTGGGCAACCTGGTGCGCGCCGTGCAAGCTGGAGATGCCTTGGTTTGAGACGTTCCGCAAGCAGTACCAAGGGCAGGGGTTTGAGATTCTGGGGATCAATGAAGACCCGGAGGTGGGCAAGGACAAGATTGCCCAGACGGCGCAGAAGACGGGCGTGAGCTATCCGATTTTGCTGTCGGATGACAAGGTTTCGCCGGCGTATGGCGGGGTGGATTACCTGCCGATGTCGTTCTATGTGGATCGGAACGGGGTGGTGCGGGAGGAGACGGCGGGGCTGGCGAGCAAGGATGAGGTGGAGGCGCACATCAAGAAGATTCTGGGGACGGCTACGGCAGGGAATGCCATGCCGGCCGCGGTGGGCGCTCGATGATGGATCGGCTGCTGGCTGGAGTGCTGCTGGCCTGGGTACCGGTGAGCGGATCGGCGGTGGGGCAGTTTGGGGATTTGGAGGATGGCGGTGCGCGGGCGGCGAGGCAGCAGCGGGAGTATGTGACGTATGCGCCGGAGCCGGCGGTCGTGGCGGCTGGAAAGCGGTCGGTGGTGGAGGTTCATCTGGTGGTGGCGCCGGGGTACCACGTGAACTCGCATGCGCCGAAGTCGGAGCTGCTGATTCCGACGATCGTGATGCTGGACGGCGGGGATGCGGGCGTAAAGGTTGAGCCGGTAGACTATCCCAAGGGAGCGAGTTACAGCTTTGCAGGCGGCCCGGGCGAGGTGTTCGACGTGTATACCGGGGCGGTGGTGCTGCGGGTGCCAGTGACGGCGGCGGCGGGGGAGCATGTGCTGAAGGGCTTGCTGCACTACCAGGCTTGCGATCAGAGGGCGTGCTATCCACCGAGGACGTTGCCGATTGAAGTGCCGTTTACGGCGAAGTAGACGATCGTGAAGGGAGGTACTGGTTAGAGCTTGCCCGGTTGATGGCAGGAAATGGGATAGCGTCCGGTGCCTAGAGCATTTCTCCTGAAGGTGCACAGCAGGCCGCACCAGCACGTGCCATTTTCTCCCAAGGAAAATGGCCTCCACTGCATTTCGAGCTACACCACAGCATCAGGAGAAATGCTCTAGAGCAAGTGAGTCCACGTGTGTGACGGTGGAAAACAGATCCCTACGGGATGACAACAAAAAACAACAAGAGCGACGAACGACGCTGCATACAGCAGGTCACGTTGCCGAAGTTGCGGGCGTTACTTTGCGCTGGGTGAGTCGTTTGCCTGCAGATCTCCCAGGGCGTATTGGATTCCGGCGAGCACGTGTTCCATCATCGGCGTGTTGGCGTAGATGTGCTCGCTGTGTCCGAGAACTTCGATAAAGACCCGACCTTTGCCTTCGCGGCGGATCCAGCTCAGGGCGTAGTCGCCGTCGGTCCGCTTGTACTTCTCTTTGGCTTTGTCCTCGTCGCTCATTTTGGCGTAGTCGATGCTGGTCAGGACGTGGACGTTTTTGCGGGAGAAGGAGTCCTGCACCATGGTGTAGGTTTCGTCGTGAATCTGAAACTCCTGGCCGTGGAACATTGCCGTCAGGGGGCTTTTGGGGTCGTCGATCTTCACGGTGATGGGCTGCGGGTAGAGCCAGTGGAATTTGAAATAGCCGCCGATCATGGTGTTGAAGTCGGGCCAGGTTCCGGTGGGCGGGGCAGAGGTGAAGGGCTCGGGCGAGTGATAGGTGTCGACGGCGGCGTGGATGCCGGCAAGGCCTTTGCCGCCTCGGACAAAGTCGAGCAGGGCTCGCTTGCGGGCTTCGGTTGCCGCAGCGTCGATGGGGTCGTCGAGGAAGGCAAGGGTGGTGCTGTCGAGGAAGATGGCGTCGTATTGGGTGAGATTTTGCGCGGTGATGTCTGCCGAATCATAGCTGATGGTGGTGGCGTAGGCGCCGGTCTTTTCGCCCATGGCTTTGACGCTTTCCGCTGCCAGGGGAATGGACGAGTGGACATAGCCAGCGGCCTTGCAGAGGACCAGGACCTTGCGTGGCTGTTTAGGGACGGCGGGGGCTTTGGTGGGGATGCCGTCTTCCATGGCGACGAGATCTTCGCGGAAGGCGGTCTGGATCTGAACGCCGTCCTTCACGCTTTGCGGACGGCTTCCACTGTATGGCGCGGGGCCTTGCGTGGCTGGAGGGGATGCGGCGGGAGCGTTCTGGCTGAAGCAGGGAATGGCGAGGGAGCAGGCTAGGGCCGCTGAGGCAACTGCGATGCTTCTGCGATTCACGATCTTCATACGCGTCAAGGGATGGGATTCCAATCTCGGGGGATGTCGGATAAGGCCGCCGGGTAACCGGCCCACAGTAGCGGGCGGCGCGGTGCTCTGTCAATGTAGCTGAGCGGGTGGTCGCGGGTCAGTTGAGTATGCCCGCTGTCGCCGTACTTTGTGCAAAGGCCACAGCAGATCCCTACGGGATGACAAAAAAAAAGGTGAGACGCCTACTTCTTCTGGTTGGCGGCGCGTTTGGCGAGGTCAGTCTGGGTGTTGAGGAAGCGACGGATGCGGTCGATGGAGCGGGCCTTGCCGAAGATGAGGAGGGATTCCATGAGGGGTGGGGATTGGGTGGAACCGGTGAGGATGGCGCGGAGGAGCATGAAATTTTCCTTGACCGGCCACTGCTTGAACTCGCCGAGGGCCTTCATGGCGGACTCGATGGCATCGGGTTCCCAAGGGGCGGCCTCAAGAGTGGTAAGGAGATCGGCGGTGAAGGCGAGGGTGTCTTCGAGAGAGCGTTTTTTGGGGACGAAGACATCGGGGGTGGGCATGATGTTGTCGGCGAGAAAGAAGCCGGTCATGTCGCCGAACTGGGCGAGGGTTTCGATGCGGTTCTGGATGAGGGCGGCGATGTCGCGGAGATAGTCATCGGAGAGGACGGTGCAGCGGAGAGCGGCGAAGAAGTCCTGGGGGGAGAGGCGGCGGAGGTACTCGCCGTTGAGCCATTTGAGCTTGGTGAGGTCGAAGACGGGGCCGCCGAGGGAGATCTTCTTGAAACGGAACTTCGCGAGCATGTCGGCGAGGGTGAAGAGGTCGCTTTCCTTGGTGTTGAGGGACTTCGAGACGATCTCATGCTCGGTGGGTTGGGCCATGCCACCGCCCATGAGGCCGAGGAAGTTGAGCAGGGCTTGCGGGAGGAAGCCGGCCTCACGGTAGAAGACGAGGGAGACGGGGTTCTTGCGCTTGGAGATCTTGCTCTTGTCGGGGTTGCGGAGAAGAGGCATGTGCCAGAAGCGGGGGCGCTCCCAACCGAAGGCCTGGTAGAGAAGGACGTGCTTGGGGGTGGAGGAGATCCACTCTTCGGCGCGGATGACGTCGGTGATGCGCATGAGGTGATCGTCGACGACGTTGGCGAGGTGGTAGGTGGGGAAGCCATCGGACTTGAGCAGGACCTGATCGTCGACGTTGTTGTGATCGAAGGTGATGTCGCCGCGGAGTTCGTCGCGGAAGGTGGTACTGGTGTTTTGGGGGACGCGGAGGCGGATGGTGAACGGCTTGCCGGATGTTAGATGGGCGGCGATTTCGTCTTCGGTGAGGTTGCGGGAGCGGCCGGCGTACTTGGGTGGGAGCTTGGCGGCGATCTGGGATTTGCGTTCGGCTTCGAGATCTTCGGGGGTTTCGAAGGCGCGGTAGGCCCAGCCGTTAGCAAGAAGGATCTCGGCGTGCTCACGGTAGATTTCGGTGCGTTCGGACTGGCGGTAAGGGCCGAAGGGGCCGCCGACGTCGGGGCCTTCGTCCCAGGTGAGACCGACCCAGCGGAGGGCGTTGAAGATCATCTCCTCGGAGGTGGGGACAAAGCGGGTGCGGTCGGTGTCTTCGATGCGGAGGACGAACTGGCCGGCGCGCTGTTTGGCGAAGACGAAGTTGAGCAGGCCAATGTAGGCAGTGCCGACGTGCGGGTCGCCGGTGGGGGAAGGAGCGATGCGGACGCGGGTGGGGGCGGGTGCGGCGAGGGTGGTTTCGGTCATGAGGATGGGTCAGGACCGATGGTAGCAGGGGAGGTGGGGCAGTCAGAGCGTTACTGTGGGCCGGGTGCGGTGGCGAGGCCTACGGCGGAATCGGCACAGCCGTAGAAGAGGAGCCATTTGTCGTGAAAGAGAACGAGGCCCTCAGCGAAGGTGGTGCCGGCGGCATACTGGCCGGTTTTCTCCCAGGGCTCTTCGGGTTTGAGGACGGGCGTGTCGGTGCGGGAGAGGAGATGGGCGGGGTCGTCGGGGGCGAAGACGGCTTCACCGGCGGCGTAGGCGTTGGGGCCGAGAGCCGGGTCGCCGTGGATGGGATCGTTCTTGCCGTTGTAAAGGACGAGGATGCCCATCGACGTGAGGACGGGGGGTGGGCCAACCTCGGGGAAGCCGGAGTCGAAATGACCGGGTCGGCGGGTAAGGACTTCGATGGGGGCGTGGGTTGCCGGGTCTTCGACGGGAGACCAATGGAGGAGGTCGGGCGAGGTGGCGAGGTGGAGGGCGCCTTCGCCCCAGAACATCCAGAATTGGCCTTTGATCTTTGCGGCTACGAGGTGAGAGGGGTGGCCGGAGTTTGTAATGAGTGTGGTTACGATGCCGCCGGATTTGTACTTGAGGGTGCTGTAGCGGCCGCGGGCGGCGGTGAGGAAGGCGGGGCCTTGCTTCCGCCAGTGAAGGAGATCGGGCGAGGTAGCGATGCCGATGGAGTAGGTCTGGCGGTTGTACTGGGTGTAGGTGAGGACGTAGGTGCCGTCCGGGGCTTCAACAAGACGTGGATCTTCGACGCCGCCGGGCCACTCGCGGGATTTCTGGGCGTCGTCCGCGGGGAAGAAGACGGGTTCGGGAAGGCGGGTGAAGTGGAGGCCGTCGGTGGAGGAGGCGAGGCCGAGGCGGGAGGTGTGGCCGCCGATCTGCATGGCGCCGGTGTTATCTTCGGCGCGATAGAGGACGAAGACTTTGCCGTCGCGAACAATGGCGGCGGGGTTGAAGGTGTGGAGGGCTTCCCAGTGGATGGGCTGGTGGGTGATGGGGTCGGTGAAGGTGGAGGCGGGCTGCGGAGAGAGGATAGGGGCGGGGAGCGGTCGGGTGAAGGGGCCTAGGGTCTGGCCGGAGGTTTGCGCGTGAGCTCCTATGGTGCTAAGCAGGACGAAGGCGAGAACGGCTGTGCCGTCGATGGATCGAGCTTGTCTGTGCATGCCGTATTCCCCGTGCCAAGAGATGAAAAGCTTACAACGATTCAGTTCAGGTAGGAATTACGCAATACTATGGGTTCTGCATCTGCCTATGCTGCTGTACTAGCGGCGATTGAAGCTAATTGAGGCCTTGCTAAAGGCCCCCCTGAATTTTTTTCTCCAGAATATTTCCTCCGGAGTTGTAACTGTCCGAGACTTTCAAACAACTGGAGTCGTGGCTTTTGCTGAAGGACTACTCTTCTCGAAGCTGCCTTCCGGAAAGAAATCTATTAACGGGCATGGTGTTCAAGTAAAGCAGGATTACCTCAATAACAGCATAGATCGATAGAAATGCTCGTATCGCATCTCTGAAGATCAGCGAGAGCCAGGATTAGTCTCAAAGTTAGAGCTCGAAGGCGAATGGTGGGAAGGAGTCGAAGGCGGGACGGGTGGCGGGGTCGGTGGCGAGATCGAGGATGAGGCGTTCGAGGACGAGGCGTTTGGAGATGGGGGAGCTGCGGAGGTCGAGATCGGCGCGGGCGATGAGGCGGAGGGCGCGGGTGAGGTCGCGGCGGGATTTGTAGCGACGGGCCTGGCGGATGAGGTCTTCGGCGGCGAAGGGAGGCATGCGGAAGCCCTGCCAAAGCACCTGCCAGATGGCGCGGGAGTCGCGGACGTTCTTCTCGAGGATGATGAGCATCTGGCGGAAGGTTCGGGCAAGCATGTAGAGATGGCCGATGGCGGCGTCTTCGCCACCGTCGGAGGCGTTGAGCAGGCCGTGGAGAAGAGCGATGGCGTGGGGGCGATCGTGGGCGGTGATGGCGTCGGTGAGGTCATAGAGGGAGCGTTGTTTGGCGGCGAGGACCATGGTTTCGACGTCGCCGAGGGTGACGCGAACTTCGTGAGTGGGTGGAGACGCGGGTTTCTTTGCTCCGCTGGAGGGCGGTTGGGATGGCAGGGTTTGTGGCGCTTCGGTCGCGAGGACGCCGGTAGAGGGGTGGGACAAGGTTGCGATAGGAGTTCCCGGTTGGGAAGCAGGTCCCTCCACTGCGGCTTCGCCTCCGGTCGGGATGACAGAGTGTGGAGAGAGCGGGGCGGTGACGTAGAGAAGGAGTTTTTCGACTTCGCTGGCGATGAGCATCATGTTGGCGCCGAGAGCGTCGACGAGTTCGCGGGCGGCTTCGGGGTCGAAGTGGACGGATTGCTGCTCGGCATGGGCGATAACCCAGCGGGCAGCGTCGCCTTCTTCGACCTGCGCGAGCTCGACGACACCGCACCAATCGCCGAGGGTCTCGCGGATGCGGTCGAAGCGCTCCTTGTCCTGGAGTTCCATGCGGCGGCGATCGGTGGGCAGATGGAGGTGATCGGCAATAAAGAGAAGGAGCGCCTGCGGGTTGGGCGAGCGGAAGTAGGCGTCGATTGCTGCGAATTCTTCTTTCTTTGAGCCGCGGGTGTAGAGGGTCTTCAGGTTGCGGAGAAAGATGACCTGGAAGGGCGCCATAAGGGATGGGGTCTGCGCGCGATCGAGGGCTTCGAAGATGCTGATTTCGGAGAGGTCGAGGTCGTGGAGGCAGAAGTCGCGGAGGTCGGGCGGAGCGAGAGCGTTGAGGACGGCCTGGCGGCAGCGGTCCTGGAGGAAGATCTCGTCGCCGGCGAGCACATAGCCGGGGCGGAGGCTGGGGGAGCGAATCTCGGCGAGGAAGCGGTCCGAGCTCGCGAAGGATTTGAGGCCGGGCGTGTCGCGGTCGGAAGGTGGCATCAGAAGCTTTCCAGCACTTCGCTGACGACGGCGGCGGCGAAGGAGCGGGCGACACGGTTGACGGCGGCCGAGTCTTCCTGGATGAAGGTGTTGAGGTCCGTGGTGGACTGGTATTGCTCGCGGTAGGTGAGGGAGTCGTTCTGGTAGAGGACGCGGTTGGTGTGTGTGTCGGTGAGAACGACTTTGGCGGTGATTGTGAGGAGATAGCTGGAGGTCTGGCCGGAGAGTGAATCGTAGGTAAGGGGGGCGGCGGTCTCGGTGAGGATGGTGCCGGAGAGGAGGGCATCGGTGGTGGTGGTCCGCTGGTTCTCGACGCGGAAGCGGGTGCGGGTGTTGAGTTCGCGAATGACGGCGTCAGTGAAGGCAGTTTCGGTGTGGAAATTGAGGACGCGGGTGGCGAAGGTGGGAACAGCGACGGTGCGGGTGCCGGGAAGCAGATGCGTGGCGGAGCTAGCGGTGTGATAGCCGCAGCCGGAGAGAAGCAAGGCCAGAAGAACGGCCGGATGATGGGGGAGGAGACGCATCCTGTGGGGTCTATTGTCGCATTGGGCGGGATGAGAGAGTGGCGGAGAAGGCGGTAGAAACCGTAGACGGAGGATTGCTGGCAGGTGGGAGGAGCGGGTGCGCCGGAATGGCGGCGAGGTGGTTTGCGTGCCACAATGGGCCCATGAGAGTGGCGTATCTGGACTGTTTTGCGGGGATTTCGGGCGACATGTTTCTTGGGGCACTGGTGGATGCGGGTGTCGAGGCAGAGGTGCTGGAAGAAGCGACGGCGGCACTGGGGCTGGGGGCGAGCCTGCGGATCGGCAAGGTGGACCGGTCGGGGATTACATCTACGAAGGTGGACGTAATCAAAGATGGGCGGCTAGCGGAGGAGAGCGGGCGGGAGGAGCAAGTGCGGCATGAGCACCAGCACCAAGCGAAGACGCAGCATCTGCACAAAGGTGGGCACGATCCCCATCACCATGAAAAGGAGGTGCAGGCGCATGAACAGAGCGCGACTCAGGCGCAGACGCATGATTACGAACACGAACACGAACACGAGCATGAACATGGGCGATCGCTGACGGTGATTCGCGAGCTGATCGGGAGGGCTCGGCTGCCGGAGGCGGTGCGGGCGATGGCGATCCGGACGTTTGAGCTGCTGGGGAGGTCGGAGGCGAAGATCCACAATGTTCCGGTGGACGAGATCCACTTTCATGAGGTCGGGGCGACAGACGCGATCATGGATATTGTGGCGGCGTGTGCGGGGATCCAGGCGCTCAACGAAGAGGCGCGGCGAGAGACCGGAGAGGTGATGGTATGGCACTGCTCGCCCTTGAATGTTGGCGGCGGGATGGTGCAGTGTGCGCATGGAACGTTTCCGGTACCGGCGCCGGCGACGGCGGATCTGCTGCGCGGGGCGCCGACGTACTCCGCTCATGTGCAGCAGGAGCTGGTGACACCCACGGGTGCAGCGCTGGTGCGGGCGATTGAGCCGAGGTTCGGAGTGCAGCCGGCGATGCGGGTGGAGCGGATCGGATACGGAGCGGGCGGACGAAACCCGAAGGGGTTTCCGAATGTGCTGCGGCTTTCGATCGGAGAGGCTTCAGCGAGTGACGGGACGGCTGTTGCCGGGGCGGCGGTGATGCCGGAGAGCAAAATGCAGCCGGTAACGGTGCTCGAGACGGCGCTCGATGACAGCAACCCGCAGGTGGTGGCGCATGTGATGGAGATGGCGCTGGGGCAGGGCGCGCTCGATGCAATGACGACGGCGGTGGGCATGAAGAAAGGTCGGCAAGGGACGCTGCTAACGGTGCTGTGTGCGGAGGAGAACGCGGCGGCGCTGGAGCGGCTGTTGCTCCGGGAGACGAGCACGCTGGGGGTGCGACGACGGCAGGAGAGCCGAGCGTGCCTGGAGCGGAGTTATGTGGCGGTGGAGACGCCATTTGGCGCGATACGGGTGAAGGTTGGAACGCTGGCCGGAGAGGAGATGAATGCGCAGCCAGAGTTTGAGGACTGTCGGGCGGCTGCGGCGAGGTGTGAAACACCGGTGAAGCGGGTAATCGAAAGTGCGATTGCGGCGTACGCGGCGCGCGTGCGATCGGCGGCGTAGGGCGACGCGGCCGGCTCCGGATGTGGAGGCGATAACGATCTTGTGGAGTGCTCGTGAAGCCGGAGTTGCCGCGATGTGCATCACAAGGCACAACCAACCAACGGATCTGGATGACTAAAGGAGCCACCATGGAGCGTCGCGATTTTCTAAAGAGTGCAACCGCAGCAGGACTTGCCGTGGCAGCGGGAACAGGCGAAGCGCAGGCACGAAAGCATGCGGCTGGGAAGCGGCCGGAGGCACCGGGCATGGTGTATCGCGAGCTGGGGACGACTGGCGAGCGGGTGTCGGCAATTGGCATGGGCGGGTACCACCTGGGCAAGGGTGAGGACGCAAACGCGATGATCGCACTGACGAGGAAGGGCATTGATTCCGGGATCACATTTATCGATAACTGCTGGGATTACAACGACGGCATCAGCGAGGTTCGGGTGGGACAGGCGCTGAAGGATGGATATCGGGAGAAGGCTTTCCTGATGACAAAGCTTGATGGGCGAACGAAGACTGAGTACAACAAGCAGCTGGAGCAGTCGCTGGGGCGTCTGCAGACGGATGTGATTGACCTGGTGCAGTTCCATGAGGTGATCCGGATGGAGGATCCGGATCGGATTTTTGGCGCCGGTGGTGCACTGGAAGCGGCGGTGGCGGCGCGGGACGCGGGAAAGATCCGGTACATAGGCTTTACAGGGCACAAGGATCCAGCGGTGCATCTGCGCATGTTCGAAACGGCGGAGAAGCACGGGTTCCACTTTGATACCGTGCAGATGCCGATTAACGTGATGGACGCCCATTTCCGGTCATTTCAGCACGAGGTGATGCCGGTTGCGAAGAAGCAAGGAACGGGCGTGCTGGCGATGAAGACGTTCGGGGATCATTACATTCTGGACAGCGGTACGGTGCAGCCGATGGATGCGCTGCACTACTCGCTTACGCTGCCGGTTTCGGTGGTCATTACGGGTATTGATTCAGACAAGATTCTCGACCAGGCGCTGACTGCGGCGAAGACGTTCAAGCCGATGTCGGAGACGCAGGTTGCGAGCCTACTCGGGCAAACCAAAGAGGCGGCGATGACGGGCAAGTTTGAGTTGTTCAAGACAACAAACCACTTCGACGGAACGGCGCAGAACCCGAAGTGGCTGGGGTAGCGTGGGCGATGTGGAGGTGAGGCGGGATGAGAGTCTGAACGACTCTCATCCCATTCTATTTAGCCCCTCGCTCGTTTAAGCAGGCTGATGGCAAGGGCGGCTCCGGCAAGACTGAGAACGGACGCTGTAAGTGCGGGGTGCAACTGAGCGTTGGTGAAGGTGCTGCGGCGAATGGAGTCCTGGTCTCCGCGGACGCTGCCGTCTTCGCCTGCCTGCCAGAGACTGCTGTGGCCCAGCGTGTTGTCACCGCCCGACTTGAGCTGTGCCTTGATCATCAGAGAGGAGGCGCGATCGTTGAGGGCGGGAATGAGTTTCTCGGCGATGCTCATCAGCTTGCCGGCACCACCGACGTGAATTGAACGCCTCGGATGTTCTGTGACGTAGAGGATGGCGCGGGCGACATCTTCAGGTGCATAGACGGGAGGCGGCAGGGTTTTGGCAGCGGTGGTGTAGTTTTTTGCGTGCAGGGGGAACGGTGTTCCGATCGATGCCGGCTGGATGAGCGTAACGGAGACGGGCGCGTCCTCATCGAGGAGTTCACGGCGGAGGGCATCGGTGAAGCCCTTGATGGCGTGCTTGGTGACGGCGTACATGCTTTGCATGGGGAAGGCGAAATCGGAGGCGACGGAGCCGAGATTGATGAGCGCGCCGCCGCGCTGCTTGAGGGTGCGCAGGGCGGTTGTGGAACCATAAACAATGCCCCAGAAGTTGATTTCGAAGAGCTGCCGATGATCTTCGTCAGTGACCTGCTCGAGGCGGCCCCAGAGACCGAGACCAGCGTTGTTGACCCAAGTATCAAAGCCGCCGAAGTGATCGATCGCTTTCTGCGCAAGGGCATCGATGTCAGCGCGTTTACTGACGTCGGTGACGAGGTAAATGGCCTTGCCGCCCCGATTCTGGATCTGTTCGGTGGCCCGGCGAAGGGCGTCTTCATTGCGGGAGGCGAGGACGACGCGGGCACCGGCTTCGGCGGCCTGATAGGCGGTAGCCAGACCGATGCCGCTAGAGGCGCCGGTAATGACGACGGTCTGCTGATGGAGGGGTTTCAGGGTGTAAGACATGTGATCTAGGAGCGACTGAGAGAGGCAAAGGCTGTCTCTGCGGAAACGGGTTTGAGGCTGGTTGTGGAAGGCTATTCACACGGTGAAAGGTCCGGTGCATGGCCACAGTCGCGGTGGGCGGTATGGGCTGAGATCGCCACCGTGCATGCTGCGGGCGCCCGGGAGAAAGAGGTCGAGGACGGTGTGCCGGGATGGCGAAGACTCCCGTTGATGCAAACGGTGCGCGGGTTGCCTGAGCTGACATTTTGCAACAATAAGGAAATGGATCGCATCCCAACCGATATAGATCGAGAGGTATGAGTATGGGAAAAGCTACACGCATGGTATTGGCTGGCATAGCCGTTGTTGTGGTGTTGATTATCGTTGCGGCTGTTTCGCTTCCGCTTTTCCTGAACGCAGATAGCTTTCGTACCCGCATTGAAGGGACGCTCTCGAAGTCATTGGGGCGCAAGGTCACGGTTGGCAAGTTGAACCTTTCCGTGTGGTCGGGAGGTCTGGTCGCGGAACAGGCGACGGTTGCCGATGATCCGAAGTTCAGCCAGCAGCCGTTTATCCAGGCGGATAGCGTGAAGATCGGTGTGGAGATCGTTCCCCTGATTTTGCGGCGCGAGATCCACATTCGCAGCTTTGCCCTGCAGACACCGAAGATTCAACTGCTGCGGGCGGCAAATGGAACGTGGAACTACTCGTCGATTGGTGGAGCGGCGAGTAAGTCGGGAGCGCAGGACGCGGAGACGAAGCAGGCTTTCCCGGATCTGACGGTAGGACACATCGAAGTAGCGAACGGGCAGATTACCGTAGGGACTGGCCCGGGCGGCGAGGCGGCAGCCAGCACACCCAACCGGATCTATGAGCAGGTCAACCTTGATGTGAAGAACTTTGGATTCGCGAGTGCGTTTCCGTTTACGGCGTCGGCGCATTTACCGGGAGATGGCACGGTTTCGGTGAACGGAACGGCGGGACCTCTGAATCAGCAGGACGCCGCGGCGACGCCATTTTCAGGGCATCTCGGTATGAAGCATATCGATCCGTTAGCCGCGGGGTTTGTGGGCTCTTCGGCCGGAATTTCGGGAACCGTGGACAGTCTAGATCTCGATGCAGCGTGGAGTGGAACGCAGCTGCATGTCACCAAGCTGACGGTCGACACGCCACGGATTACCGTGGCGCGGAACACAGCGCCGAAGACGCCGGCGCCGGCGAATGCTGAAGGTTCCAGCATGATGCAGAACCTTTCCGTTGACAGCGCCGAGGTCAAGAACGGAACTGTAACGCTGACAACGGCGGGGCAGGGAGGCGCGCCTGCGGTGTACCAGCAGGTCAATGCGACGGTTACCAATTTGACGCCAAAGAGCTTCTCGCCGTTCTCAGCCAGCGCACAGCTGCCGGGAGGAGGGAGTCTGACGGCGAATGGAAAAGCGGGACCATTTGATCAGGTAAATACCGCGGCGACGCCGATCGACGCACACGTATCCCTGAAGCATGTGGAGCTCGAGACCAGCGGGGTTTTGGCGCCGGATGCGGGCATCAATGGGCTGGCGAACCTGGACGCGAAGGTGTTGTCGAACGGACAGACTCTGAATGCGAATGGAACAGCGCATGTGGACGGAATCAAGTTAGCGAAGAATGGCAGACCCTCAGCCAAGCCAATGGACGTGCAGTTTGCCATCGTGCAGGATGAGCGGGCGATGACGGGAACGGTACAGCAGGCGACGGTTCGCATTGGCGGTGTAGCGATCAACATTGCGGGCACGTATCAGGCAAGTGGGCCGACGACGGCTCTGAACTTGAAAGTGAATGGAAACGCGATGTCGATCAACGAGCTCGAGGCATTTTTACCGGCGCTCGGAGTGCAGCTGCCGCAGGGGTCACGGTTGCAGGGAGGAACTGTAACGACATCGCTTACAGTTTCAGGATCGACGGCAAGGCCGACGGTCAGCGGTCCTGTTGAGGTCAGCGGCACACAGCTAGCGGGCTTTGATCTGGGCGCGAAGCTGCAGACACTCTCGAAGTTTACGGGCGGACGGATTGGATCGGCGACGGGGTCCGGAACGAATATCCGATCGCTGAGTATGGTGATCCAAGAGGCAGGCGGCGCAATTCGCACGGACAAGATTGCTCTCGATGTCGGAGGGGTTGGGACGGCGACGGGAGCGGGAAGTGTGAGTGCAGGCGGAGCGCTGGACTACAACATGCTGCTGAAGCTAACCGGGCTGGTAGATGGAGGGGCCACGCCGGCTGGCGCTTCCTCGGCAGGAGGTGGTGGTGGCGGGATTGCCGGCCTGGCCGGGCTCGCGGCGGGGTACATCCCAGGGGGCGGAGCGGCGAAGGGATTAGGATCGGTTGGCGGAATAGCGAGTGGTGTGCTGAAGAGCGGCATACCGGTTGCAATTGGTGGAACGACGAGCAATCCCACGTTTGCACCGAACATGCGAGGTCTGGCGACAGGCATTGGAGCGAGCGCCGCCCAGGAGCTGCTGAGCGGGAAGGCTAGCCGTGGTAGCGCAACCCCGGGCAAACCCGCAAACCCTCTAGGTAATGCCCTTGGAGGGCTTCTGGGCAAGCATTAGAGCATTTCTCCTGATGCTGTGGTGTAGCTCGAATGCAGTGGAGGCCATTTTCTTTGAGAGAAAATGGCACGTACTGGTGCGGCCTGCTGTGCACCTTCAGGAGAAATGCTATAGACGAGAGCGAGGGTATTTCCACCTGAGAGCAGCGAGGAGGCCCGTCGCTGCTCTTTTTGTTACCAGCCTCAGAGTCGAAGGCCAACGCGGGCTCGTGTGAGAAGGGCGGCTACGCCGAGTATAAGGCCGGTGGTGACGCAAGCTCGGAGGACGCCAGGAATCCCAAAGGCGAGATGCGATCGGAACCAGGTTGTGGCGGTAGCGGCGATGGCGAAGTAAAGGATATCCGGCACGAGGTACGTGAGCAGTGTGTTGGAGCCGGCCGGACGGATGAAGGCAGCCCATGCCGATCGTCGCCGGACGTCGGTGATCCAGTAGAGGAGGATGAAGGCGGCGACGCTGGCGGCGATGCTCCAGAGACTCCAGGTCGGTGTGCCGCGGTTTTTTGAGATGCCGAGCGGGGCGGCGGCGAGGCCGGCCGCGCTGCAGAGAAGAGCGAAGGCAAGGGCGGCGGCGATGCGGCGGGCGGGCGTATGCAACCTCGCGGCGAACGCCCCGAAGAAGAGGCTGGAGGTAAAGACGCCGGCCATGGCGATGGCGGCCATCGAGCCGTTACTCAGGGGCCAGATCCACATGGAGGAGCGATCGGGGAAGAGCAGAAGCTTACCCGCCGAGGCGCAGCAGAAAAGCGTAAGCGCGGTGAACCAGGCAAAGGGCGCCCAGGACCAGCGCCGGGTGAGCAGATAAATAAGAGAGATGCAGAGATAGGTGAAGCCAATGAGGCCGAGGATCTCCGGATAGGAGACGTTGATCCAGGCGATGCTGCCGTTGCGGGCGGTTCGGCGAAAGATCGCTGCCATGGCGATCATGAGAACAAGGCCTGAGAGGCGCAAACCGCGGAAGAGGTCAGCATAAGAAGATTGGCGGGGATAGACGGCCCAGAAGAGCATGGCACCGAGCAGGGCAAGGAGACCCCACACATACGTGTTGAGCCCGTGCATGGAAGCGCTGTTTCCTTGATCGGTGTTGGCAAGGATGAGGCCGAAGACCAGCAGGGCAACGGTGCGAAGAACGATGTGGCCGATGAGGTGGGCGAGCGAGGGATCCTTGCGCAGACGACGCTCGATGGCGAGCGGAAGGGCCATGCCGAGGATGAAGAGAAAGGCTGGAAAGACCATGTCGACGTAGGTCATGAAGTCTTCGTTGGTGTGAGCGTGGTAGGTCCAGCGAGGCAGGCCGCGTACGCTTGAAAGATCGTTGACGAAGATCATCAGCAGCATGGTGGAGCCGCGGAAGATGTCGATCGACAGGATGCGATCGAAGGCGATGGGGTCGCTGGATGGTGGAGAGATGGCGTTAGCGAATGGCGGCATGCGTGGGCCTGGATGGGCTTGAGGAAGACCTGTGATCGAGGGCGGTATTGATGGTGTTGAGGAGGGATCCATCGGCGTCTTCGGTGAGCTCCCAGAACATGACGCCACCGAGATGCTGATCGAGAACAAAGCGACATTTGCGGGTCAGGGATTCGGGATCTTCGAACGAGATGAAGGTCTTGGTGTCGGGGTTGTAGAGCCATGGGACGGAGGCCATTGGGTCCCAGAAGCGGGTATAGCCCTCTTGTGCGAAGTTCACGAGGGCGCTGTAGTCATGGAAGGTGGCTGGCGGTTTGGAGCCGGGCTGAAAGAGGCCGTTCTTCGCGGGACCGACGTTTATCCAACTCTTGCCGTAGAAGGGAAGACCGAGCAGCAACTTGGACGCGGGGACGCCGGCGGCCTGGTAGGCGCGCACGGTACGGTCGGCGGAGATCTGTTTAGGATCGGCGGGATCGGTGAACAAGGGCGCGTGGTTGCCGGAGATGGTGTCGCTATCGGGACCGTAGTAGTCGTAGGTCATGAGGTTGACGGTGTCGACAAATCGCGCGACGGCAGCCATCTCGGTGTGCTCGATGAAGTCTGCGTTGCCGCCGACGGCGATGGAGGTGAGGAGGTGCCGACCCGCCTGTTTTTCTTCCCGATCAAAGCGAGCGCGCAACTCGCGGAGGAGAGCGGTGTAGTTCCCCTTGTCTTCGGGGCGGAAGGTGTTTCCAGCACCGACGAGCCCGGGGTACTCCCAGTCAATATCAAGGCCGTCGAGCTTGTACTGCGTGATGAAGCGCACCACGGAGTCGATGAAGCGCTTGCGGCTGGTGACGGTGAGAGCCATGTCGGAGAAGTTGCCGGAGCCACCCCAGCCACCGACCGAAACGAGGACGGTTAACCCAGGGTTTCGCTGTTTAAGAGAGAGCAGAAGGGCGAAGTTCTCGGCGTCGAAGGGGGCACCCTCGACCATTTCACCACCCTTGATCGCGGAGAAGGCGTAGTTGATGCGCGTTAGTTTCTCGACCGGCACGTCGGCAGCGGTGAGGACGTGTTTGGGGGAGATATAGCCCACAATCTGATGTCCAGCAGGTGCCTGGGACGCGGGACGTGGAGGAGCGGCGGTGGCGGTTGTGGAAGAGACACAAAGTGCGGCGCCCACGCCAAAGAGAGAGGCCGAGCGGCGGATATGAGAAGGCATAGAGAGAAGATCTCCAGGGACAAGAGAGGTGCGCAGTTTCGGAGCTCACGGCGTGTTCTCAGAATTGTACTGACTGCCAAGAGATTGCTGATGGGAGAGATGGGCGACTTCCGATGTGGTTGCCGAGGGTGGTGCCTCTCTACGTGGGTGTGCACACAATCTACAAGGACCGTAGTCTTAACGGAGAGTTCAAGAAGGAGTGGAGACGGCGATGCGGATGTGGATGGGTGTACTGACAGTTGGGCTGCTGTTCGAAGCAGAGATGGTAGTTCGAGCTCAGACAGCGATTTATGCGGAGTTTACCGGGGGCAAGATTCCGGCCGCGAATACGGACTGGATGTATGGGCCGACGATAGGGCTGTATCACGACAATGGGCTGGGACTGATTGCTTTGGGATATGACGTGCGGGGTTCGTTTCTGCGGCGCGGGGATACGCATGGGGCGGGCAGCAACGAATCGCTGAACGCGCTGGAAGTCGGAGTACGGGCGGCAGTGACGCCGCATGTGCTGCCGATCAAACCGTATGTTGAGGCGCTTGCTGGGTATAGCGGGCTGACGGTTGGACAAGGGTCGGCGCGAGAGAGTGCGAGCCATGTGGCGTACCAGTTCCTGGGTGGTGTGGACTTCACCTTTCTTCCACGGCTGGATTGGCGGGTGGTGGAGTTCAGCTATGGGCGTCTGAGTGGGCTTGGCAATACCTATGCGCCGAAGACAATTAGTACGGGACTGGTGTTTCGGCTGCCGTGAAGGTGCTGTTGATGCGCGGCGAAGACCATGTTGCGAACCGCCGTGCGTGCTAGCCTTAAGAGATCATTATGAGCGAGCAAACGCTAACCGAGACGGCAGCGCCGGCCCCGAGCCACGCTTCGAAGTACACGCGAAATAATCCCTTCTATGCCACGGTGCTGGTGAACGATCTGCTGACGGGCGCGGGGTCCGAGAAGGAGACCCGGCACATCGAGCTGTCGCTCGATGTGGGTATGCAGTACACGCCGGGGGACGCGGTAGGGATCATTCCGGAGAATCGTCGTGAGGCTGTGGACGAGGTGCTGGCGGCCCTGAAGTTTACGGGATCGGAGCGGGTACTCGATCACTACAAGGTGGAGATCGACCTCGAGGAGGCACTGCGGACGCGGCTGGCGATCGGCAAGCTGGCGCGTGGGAGTGTGACCCAGTTTGCCAAGCTGGCGCCGGGGCTCGAAGGCCTGAAGGACCTGGTCGGACCGGAGAACAAAGCGCGGGCCGAGGAGTATTGCTGGGGTCGTGAGTTTGTGGACCTGGCAACGGACTTTCCAGGGGTGTTGACGGAGCCACAGCAGTTGTTCAACGTGCTTTCCCGGCTGACGCCGCGGATGTATTCGATCGCGTCGAGTCAAGCACTGCATGGAGACAATGTGCAGACGACGGTCCGCGTGGTGCGCTATGAATCGCATGGGCGGGAGCGACAGGGGCTGGCGAGCGGGCACATGGGCGACCGAGCTCCGGTGGGATCGAGCTTTCCGATCTTTCTGCATGCGAATGCGGCGTTTCGCTTGCCGGAAGATACGACGGCTCCGGTGATCATGATCGGACCGGGGACAGGGATTGCGCCATTTCGCGCCTTTCTCGAAGAGCGGCAGGCGACTGGACAGACGGGGGACAACTGGCTGATCTTTGGCGAGCAGCGACGGGCGCTTGATTTCCTCTATCAGGAGCAGTTCGAGGGTATGCACAGGGATGGCGTGCTGAAGCAGCTCGATACGGCCTTCTCACGCGACCAGGCGAAGAAGATTTATGTGCAGGATCGTATTGCGGAGAATGCGGCAGAGTTATATGCGTGGCTGGAGCGTGGCGCCTATTTCTATGTCTGCGGCGATGCAAGCCGGATGGCGAAGGATGTGGAGCTGGCGTTGCTGGACGCAATCGCGCAGGGATCGAACGGAACCTTGGAGCATGCCAACCAGTACCTCGCCGAGATGAAGAAGCAGAAGCGATATCAGCGAGACGTTTACTAGAGCGTGTTTTGACGTGTGAGGGCCGCCGAGATGGCGGTCCTTTTCCTGTAGACACAGGTGCGGGATCAGACCCGGTGCATGTCTGAACGCCAAGCGACGATGGCTTGTTTGATCTGCTTTGGAGTGAGCTGCTCCGTCACTGTGCGGTCAAAAAGCGCGGGCAGCTCGGCGTCCGAAGCGAAGCGCAACGCGATGATCTTCGGAAGCGGAAGTGTTTTCGAGGCTACGATCTGGGCGGGAGAGAGAACGGTCTGGAAGCGCAACTGCTCCTCAAGGCGAATCAGCCGATCCTGAACGCGGACAGGATTCATGCGTGCCTTCAAGCTGCTGATTGCCAACGCAACGGAGACGATGACGATCCACAGGCGTAACGGCAGGCCGGTGCTGTGGTTGAGGAAGGCGTAGACGACGGCGACAATGACATTAAGGAAGAGAACGAGGATCGCGGGATGGTGCAGAAGATCCGTCCTGGCGTGGTTCTTGAGGCTTTGTGGTTCAGGCATGCGGTCAATCCTTCTGTTGAGTCGGAGCTGTCGCGATGATACGCGCGCCAATTTCGGCTCCTGGGCTGCGATAGCCTAAATCTATGGCATTGGTGAAGAAGAGAATCGGTGTGCATCTGGGAACGGCGGGAGGGTGCTGGACGGCAGTGAACCGAGCCGTAGAAGCGGGGGCGAATACATTTCAGATCTTCAGCTCCAGCCCGCGGACGTGGAAAGCGGCGGCGGTGAAGCCGGAGGAAAGCGCCAAGATGCGAGCGCTGCGAGCCGAGCATGATGTGAGCCCGCTCGTGATCCACGCGAGCTACCTGATCAACCTGTGTTCGCAGACGGAGAGTGTGCGAACGAATGCGGTGAGTGCGTTCCACGGCGAGGTCGAGAGGGCGCTGGCATGGGGCGCGGAGTATCTGGTGCTGCACCCCGGAAGCTGGAAGGGGCTCACGCGCGAAGAAGGTTTGCTGCTGGCGGCGCGTGGCATTGAGCAGGCTCTGGATGGGTTGGCTTGGAGGGATGCGGATTTTAGCGTGTTGATTGAGAACACGGCAGGCGCGGAGTTCTCGCTCGGTGGATCGCTTGAGCAGGTGGCGGAGCTGGTAGAACGGTTGCGGCCGTGCGCGCCAGTTGGTGTCTGTCTGGACACGTGCCACCTGCATGTGAAGGGGTATGACATTGTCTCCGAGGAAGGCTGGGTGGAGACGTCGACGCTGATCAAGTCGACGGTGGGCTTTGATGCGGTGAAGTTGTGGCACTGCAACGATGCCAAGGCGGCACGGGGATCGAAGCTGGACCGGCATGAACATATCGGCGACGGAACGATTGGGGCGGCGGCGTTCCGGCGACTGCTCCGGGATGAACGCTTTGCGCATGCGGCGTTTGTGGCAGAGACGCCGGTGGACAACCCTGGGGATGAGGCGCGGAACGTGGCGGCGCTGCGATCTCTGGCTGCGGTCTGAGACGCGTCTGCGAGGAGTCCAGCATGTCTCTACAATCAGAGAGATATGCAAGAGACCAGAGACGAGCAGACCACGGCGGAGCCGCAGCGGTACTACCCGGCCGAAATTGAGCCGCGATGGCAGGCGCGGTGGGACGCGCAACCGGACTTGTATGCGGCGGACCCAATCGACTCGGGGAAACCGAAGTATTTCTGCCTGGAGATGCTGCCGTATCCGAGTGGGCAGCTGCATATGGGGCACGTGCGGAACTACGCGATTGGCGATGCGCTGGCGCGCTTTATGTGGATGCGGGGGCACAACGTGCTGCACCCCATGGGATGGGACGCGTTTGGGCTACCGGCTGAGAACGCCGCGCTCAAAAACAACACGCCGCCGCGACAGTGGACGCTTGCAAATATTGCGGCGATGCGACGGCAGATGCAGCGGATGGGGCTGAGCTATGACTGGTCGACTGAGGTAACGACCTGTCTGCCGGACTATTACCGATGGAACCAGTGGTTCTTTTTGAAGATGTTCGAGAAAGGGCTGGCGTACCGGAAGAAGAGCAAGGTGAACTGGTGTCCGCAGTGCCAGACGGTGCTGGCGAACGAGCAGGTGATCAGCGGGATTTGCTGGCGACACGACGATCAGATTGTGGAGCAGCGGGACCTGACACAGTGGTTCTTCCGGATTACGGAGTATGCAGACGAGCTGTTGAGCGGGCTCGAACATATGGTGGGCTGGCCGGAGAAGGTTCGGACGATGCAGGCGAACTGGATCGGACGAAGCGAAGGCACGTTTGTGGAGTTCCCCGTAGAGGGCGGGGCAGAGAAGGTGACGGTGTTTACGACGCGAGTGGACACCATCTTTGGAGCAACGAGCGTGCAGCTCGCGCCGGAGCACGTTTTGGCGAAGCAGTTTGCCGTGACAGATGAGCGGCTGGCAAACGATATCGAAGCGATGGTGGCGCAGCAGCGAGCGGCGCGCGAGGCGGGGGATATTGGCACGATCGAAAAGCATGGTGTGGCAACCGGGCACTTTGCGGTGAACCCGTTCAACGGCGAACGGGTGTCGATCTGGATTGCGAATTACATTCTGGCGGACTATGGCACGGGCGCGATTATGAGTGTGCCGGCACACGATGAGCGAGACTTCGAGTTCGCGACGAAGTACGAGTTGCCGATCCGGCGAGTGATTGCGGCGAATGTGGACGAGACACCTGAGGCGCTGGGGCTGCCGTACCTGGGTGAGGAAGAGGCGGTCTTGATCGATTCGGGAGAGTGGACCGGAGAGAGCTGTCTTGAGGCACAGGAAAAGATGACGGCGTTTGCCGAGCGTGGCGGATTTGGACGAGCCACGGTTACATATCGTTTGAAGGACTGGGGGGTGAGCCGACAACGGTACTGGGGAACGCCGATCCCGATGGTGTACTGCGAGCGCGGTCACCCGGGCGTCGAACCGGGCGGCGTGGTTCCATTGCCGGAGAGCGCGCTGCCGGTGCTGCTGCCGGAGCAGGTGGAGATTACGCAGCAGGGTGGATCACCGCTGGGGCGTGTGGAGAGCTTTCTGCATACGACGTGCCCCGTGTGCAGTGGGCCAGCGGTGCGCGAGACAGACACGATGGATACGTTTGTCGACTCGAGCTGGTACTTCTATCGCTACACGGATGCGAAGAACGACCGAGCGCCGTTCGATTCAGCCAAGGCGAACTTTTGGTTTCCGATCGATCAGTACATCGGCGGCGTGGAGCACGCGATTCTGCACCTGATCTACTCGCGCTTTTGGACGAAGGTGATGCGGGATCTCGGGCTGATCAAGAACAGCGAGCCGGCGGAGCGGCTGTTTACGCAGGGCATGGTGATCAAAGATGGCGCGAAGATGTCGAAGTCCAAGGGCAACGTGGTGAGCCCGGACCTGATGATCGAGCGCTATGGCGCGGATGCGACGCGGATGTATGCGTTGTTTGCGGCGCCGCCGGATCGTGACCTGGAATGGCAGGAGGATGGGGTTGCGGGGGTTAGCCGATTTCTGAGTAAGGTCTACCGGCTGGTGACAAAGTTTGCACCGGCGATTCGTGCGCAGCGGCAGACGGAAACGGGAACGGACGGACAAGGTAAGGAAGGGCAGGCGCTGCTGCGGAAGCTGCACCAGACAATCGGGAAGATTACGCAGGACTTCAATGGGCGGTGGCATTTCAACACGTGTGTCTCCTCGATCATGATCCTGGTGAACGAGATCGTGGCGCATGAGGGTGCGATCGAAGATGGGCGAGTTTCGCCGGTTACGGTGACGGAGGTTTTCCGCGGGCTGGTGTTGTTGCTGGCTCCCTTTGCGCCATTTCTTTCGGCGGAGTTGTGGGAGCAGATGGGCTACGAGGGGGCAGTCTTCCGCACGGGCTGGCCGATCTTTGATCCAGAGCTGGCGAAGGAAGAATCGATGGAGGTGCCGGTGCAGGTGAATGGCAAGCTGGTGGTAGTGATCACCGTTCCGGCACAGAGTGACGAAGAGACCCTGAAGTCGACGTCGCTCGCGGAAGAAAAGGTACAGCACAGACTCGAGGGGAAAAGCGTTCTGAAAACTGTGGTGGTTAGAGGCAAGCTTGTGAACTTTGTGGTGCGCTAATGGACGAGTGGCCGAAGCACGGGCTTGAAGCACGGAGTACGAGCGATGTGACCGTGCCGATCCGGGGAACACAGTCGTTTGTTCGCGTGATGCAGTGGTGTTGGAAACATCCGAGCGTGACAGCAATCGAGGTGCTTTGGCGATGGACGTTTGGATCGCTTGCGCTGTGGGTGCTTTGGACGCAAGGGGCGAAGGTGGTCTCTGCCGTGACGGGGGGTAGACGGGATCTGGCGAGTCTGGGACTGGGCCAGCTAACGATAACGGATCCGCTTGGAGCGGCGAGCCGAGTTGCGACCGCTTTGGGACTTCTGCTGCCGCCCTTGCTCCTAGTGGCGAGGTGGGCCGTGCCTGTGCTTCTGGTGGCGTGGCTGCTGGTCTCGACGATTGGCCGATCCCTGGTATTGCGGCGTGTGGATCCGGCGATGCGGATGCGACCGTTGACGTTGGGGCTGCTGCAGCTGGTGCGTGCGGTTGCGCTCGGGGCAAGTTTGCTGCTGTGGGTTGTGCTGCTTCGGTGGGCGGGCGCGACGGCGGTGAGCGAGCCTCTTGCAAGGGGTGGGTCACCAGAGCTTGTGCTGTACTTTGCGATCGTGATTGTTGGGACCTTGCTGATGTTTTCGCTATGGTCGATCGTGAGCTGGGCGTTTTCGCTGGCGCCGCTGGTCGCGATGCAACGTGGTCTGGGCGTCATCGCAAGCCTTCGTGTGTCGGTTGAGCGCGGGCCGATCCGGCTGAAGCTGGTCGAGATCAATCTGGTGATGGGAATCGTGAAGATCGCTCTTATCGTTCTGGCGATGGTGCTTTCGGCCTGTCCTTTGCCGTTTCAGAGTGTGATGACGCAGGACTTTCTGGTGAACTGGACGGTGGGCGTGGCGGTACTGTATCTGCTAGGGTCGGACTTCTTCCATGTGGCCCGGATGGTGGCTTATCTCGAACTTTGGAGGGTGTACACGGAGCCATCAGCGGGAGTCTCCGAAGTGCTGCCACGCTGACGCTTTTTCGCGAAGTTCTTGGACAAGGGGCATCCCGTCTGTGACACTGAATCACTTTCCTTTGAGGAGCACGCCATGTCGTTTGGAATTTATGCGGTTGGATATCTCATATTGATTGGTGGAATCGCCTATCTCGCGCACTTGATGCGCATTCCGCAGAGCTACATCGTCGCGATCGTCGTGATTCTGGTGGGGGTAGGCCTGGTGACGGCCGTGCAGAATACGCGGCATAAGGATCGTAGCTAGCAGCGGATAGATGTGGGATCGAGCCTGCAGTCGCATGTGCAGCTTGGATACACTGAGGAGGTGTCTACCTCTACGATCGTTATTCTGGATTTCGGGTCGCAATACACGCAGTTGATCGCTCGGCGGATTCGGGAGTTCCATGTTTTTTCTGTCGTCCTGCCCTGCACGGTAGGCGAGGAGCAGATTCGTGCGCTGACGCCGGCGGGCTTAATCCTTTCGGGGGGACCGAGCTCTGTCTATGACGCGGGGGCTCCGGCAGCGGACCCGGCGGTGCTGCAGATGGGAGTTCCGGTCCTAGGGATCTGCTATGGTCTGCAGTTCATGGTGCATCATCTTGGCGGCACGGTGGAGCCGGCGGACAGACGCGAATACGGCCATGCCCATGTGGAGATCATCGCTGAGACATCGCTTTTCCGCGGCTTGCAAGGGGAACTCGACGTCTGGATGTCCCATGGCGACGAAGCAAGGGAGCTTCCGGAAGGGTTCAAGCTGGTGGCGCAGACGAGCAACGCGGCGGCGGGAATAGCCAACGAAGAGCGCAGGATGTGGGCGGTACAGTTTCATCCTGAGGTGGCGCATACGCGGCAGGGCGTGGAGTTGCTGAAGAACTTCGTCCTGGACCTCTGTGGGGCCGAGCCGAACTGGACCCCGGAACACTTCATACAAGGGGCGATCGATCGGATTCGGGCGCAGGTGGGGGAGACCGGACACGCGATCTGCGGGCTTTCGGGTGGTGTGGATTCGAGCGTGGCGGCAGTGCTGGTTGCACGCGCGATCGGAGACCGGCTGACGTGCATCTTCGTGAATAACGGCGTGCTGCGAAAGGATGAGTTTCGGAAGGTACAGAGCACCATGCGTGACGGTTTGGGGCTGAACGTGGTGGCGGTAGATGCGAGCGAGCGCTTTCTGACGAAGCTGGCCGGCGTGGTTGACCCGGAGCAGAAGCGGAAGGTGATCGGGAATGAGTTTATTGCCGTTTTCGACGAGGAAGCACGAAGGATCTTTGAGGCAGAAAAGAGCGCGGGCGAGGAGATTGCGTGGCTGGTGCAAGGAACGCTGTATCCGGACGTGATCGAGTCAAGCAGCGTGCACGGGCCATCACACACGATCAAGAGCCATCACAATGTCGGCGGGTTGCCGGCTGATATGAAGCTGAAGCTGATTGAACCGCTGCGTGATTTGTTCAAGGACGAGGTACGACGGATCGGGCGGGATCTGGGTATGCCGGCCGAGGTTATTGAGCGGCAGCCGTTTCCGGGGCCGGGTCTGGCGGTGCGGATTTTAGGTGAGGTGACGCGGGAGCGGGTTGCCATTCTGCAAGAGGCGGACAGCATCGTGGTCGAAGAGATCAAGAAGGCCGGGCTGTATGGCAAGGTGTGGCAGAGCTTTGCGGTGCTGTTGCCGGTGAAGTCGGTAGGCGTGATGGGAGATCAGCGGACATATGCCAACGTGTGTGCGATCCGCGCTGTCGAGAGCGAGGATGGCATGACGGCAGACTGGGCGGCCCTGCCCGACGCGGTGCTGCGCCGGATCTCGAGCCGCATCGTCAGCGAGGTGCGCGGCATCAACCGCGTGGTGTACGACATCACCTCGAAACCACCGGGAACGATTGAGTGGGAGTAGGCGGTGGATCGACACTGTAGAAAAGGTCGAGGCGTGTGCCTCGGCCTTTTGCTGTGCCGGAGAGCTACTTGAGCTCATCGAGAGAAGTCGCACCGTATTTCAGATACCACGGGCTGGCTGCTTCCAGAGCTTTGTTTACGTTCTGGATATTCTCGACGCCGGTGGTGTTGAGCCAATCTTCAAAGGCCGTTGGACCCTGCTTGGCAAAGATGGGGATGCCATCTTTCCAGGTAGCGCGGCCACAAAGAACGCCGTTGAACTTTGTGCCGGACTCGGCTGCAAGCGCGAGCGTGTCGATGAAGACGGAATTCGAAACACCGGCGGAAAGATAGATGAACGGCTTATGGGTCATTCCTTCCGCATCGCGAAAGTGCTGCAAGGCTTCGGCTCTCGTGTACGCCTTCTCGCCACCATAGGATTTTGTGCCTTCGACGAAGTTCATCTCGATGGGTACTTCGACCTTGAGAACGTCAACGCTGTAGCGGTCTTTGCCGAACTCGGCCATCGCGCCCGAGACGATTGACGGTTTCTTTTTGGCGTAGGCGAGTGATTTCTCGTCGCCACCCTCCGCGTCGTAGCCGACAAACTCGAGGAAGAAGGGTATGTCATTGGCACGGCACTCGTCTCCGACACGCTCGATCCAGGCATGCTTGCGGTCGTTGATGGCGGAGGTCTCGAAGGGGGTGTAGTAGAGCAGGACCTTGATGCAGTCGGCACCGGCTGCTTTGAGGCGCTGCACGCTCCAGAGATCGAGCAGATCTGGCAAACGACCGGGTGTGGCAGAGTCGTAGCCTGTTTTCTCGTAGGCGAGCAGGAGCCCGGCGTCATTGCGCTGCTTTGCTGCGGAGAGTCCATACTCGGGATCGAGCAGGATGGCTGACGCATAGCGAGTCAGGACGGAGGTGACCAAGGTCTTGAACTCTTCAAGATCATGCGCATCGGAGGAGGCACCGCGAGCGTTCGCAAGGGACTTCTGCAAGGAGCCACGCTGATCCATGGCGGCTGCGGTAATGACACCTTGTGCGTTTGAGACGGCCTTCATGCCAGCAAGTTTTCCAGGGCTAGGTTGTGTAAGCACAGGGGAGGATCTCCTTCACAGTATGTGATGCGGCTCAGCGCCGATTCTATACAGCCACCGTGACGGGGGGAGGCTGCCGCGAGATCTGCTGAGGAGAGCCGCCGACGGTCAGGCGGTAGCGATGGTAGTTTGCTGAAGCGCGAAGAGCTGGCGGATGCCGGCCTCGGCGAGATCGAGCATGCCATTCAAGTCTGTGCGGGTGTAGGAGTCTTTTTCGGCGGTGGCCTGAGTCTCTACGAGACCGCCTGAGGCCAGCATGACAACGTTCATATCGACGGATGCGCGCGAATCCTCTTCGTAGGCGAGATCGAGGAGCAAGTTGCCGTCGACGACGCCGACGGAGGTGGCGGCGATCATCTGTCGCAGGGGTGAGACCTTTAAGGAACCCGCGGCTACAAGCCGGTTGAGCGCAATGGCGAGGGCCACCGCTGCGCCGGTGATGGCGGCGGTACGGGTTCCGCCGTCTGCCTGGAGGACGTCGCAATCAAGAATGACGGTGCGCTCTCCCAGGGCCTTCATGTCGACGACGGACCGAAGACTGCGACCGATGAGGCGCTGGATCTCATGAGTTCGACCGCCCACTTTGCCCCGTTCACTTTCGCGTGCGGTGCGGGTGAGGGTTGCGCGCGGAAGCATGCCGTATTCCGCCGTGACCCAGCCGCGACCGGAGTTGCGCAGCCAGCCGGGTACACCTTGTTCCACCGTTGCGTTGCAGAGGACGCGGGTGTGACCGACCTCGATCAAGGCCGAGCCTTCCGCGGTACGGACGAAGTTGGGTGTGATCACTGTGGGACGAAGGGCGTCTGCCGCGCGATTATCTGGACGAAAGAGCGTGACGGAGGAAGAGGTCGCGGACATGACGAGATTATAGGTGGCGCTCAGGCTAACCAATGTTGTGAGACGGGAACACGGCTTTGTTATTCTGAGCCTGTTCAGGAAAGCGGAGTGAAACGCAAATGGCAGAAGAAGCAGTCAGAATCACAGTGCGACCGAACGGGTCGCTGCGCGTGGAAGGACACGTCATCTTGCAGGATGCGGATGGAAAGACGTGGGATCTGACAGGCAAACCGGCGGTGAGTCTTTGTCGATGCGGCGCGAGCGAGAAGCGGCCGTTCTGCGATGGATCGCATAACAAAGCGGGGTTTCAGTGCATGGCGAGTCCGGGAAATCTGACAGGGCAGTAGCGGCGGTGGTGCGGGGAGATGGGGGTGCGGGTGTCCAAAGTAGGTCGGGTGGTGGGGGTGATTCTGGGCGTAGGCATGGGGGTCTGGCCCTGTTTTGCGCCGACACCCTCCGTGGCGCAAGAGGCTGCAAACCCTCCGAAGTACATCAGAAGCGAGGCCATGATCCCAGTTCGCGACGGAGCGAAGTTACACGTCGTACTCTTGCGCCCGGCAGCTTCTGAGACTAGTGGGGAGAAGCTGCCGTTGCTGATGCAAAGGACGCCCTATGGCGTGGACGGGTACACCTCCGAGGAGGTTCGGCGGGAAAAGCGCGAGCTCGCCGCGAGTGGCTACATCTTTGTTTTTGGCGATATCCGCGGGCGTTATAGCAGTGAAGGCCAGTTCGTGATGAACAGGCCGGTGGTGACGCACGCGGGTACGAAGGATATTGACGAGACGACAGACACGCGCGACACGATCGATTGGCTATTGAAGAATGTGCCGAACAATAACGGCAAGGTTGGGGTGCTTGGGGTGTCGTACCCGGGATTTTTGGCAGCGATGGCGGGAGTGGACGCACATCCGGCGGTGAAGGCGATCAGCCCGCAGGCGCCGATGACGAACGTCTGGATGGGAGATGATTTCTTCCACAATGGAGCGTTTCGAGAGACTTACGGCTTCGATTACGTGCAGGAGCTGGAGGCGCAGAAGACGACGGTTCTGGTGGAATCGAAAGAGGATACGTTCGACTTCTTTCTTCGCAACGTGAACTTTGAAGGGGCGGCGAAGGCGGCGGGGATGAGCTCGCTGCCGACGGCCAAGCGCTTTCTGAACGAGCCGACTTACACGCCATTCTGGCAGGCGATGGCGGTCGAGCGACGGCAAATAAAAGTGGAGGTGCCGACGCTCGAGGTGGGGGGCTTCTGGGACCAGGAAGATATGTGGGGGCCGCAGGCGGAGTATGCCGCGCTGAAGCCGCACGATGCAAAGCATGAGGTGTTTCTGGTGCTCGGGCCGTGGAACCACGGGGGGTGGGGCGGACCGGCGAAGAACCTTGGTGCAATCGACTTCGGTGAGCCGACGGGTGAGGAGTATCGCCAGACTTTTGAAGCGCCGTTCTTTGAGCTTTACCTGAAAGGGCGGCCCGGGTTTGCGCTTAAGGATACGGCCAGCTTTCGAACGGGCGTGAATCGATGGGAGCGCTATGAGGCGTGGCCGCCGAAGGTTGACTTCACGCAAAAAAGGTTGTTTCTTGCGCCCGACAAGAAGTTATCAAGTGCGGTGTCTGACGGGGCGTATGACATGAAGGCGAGTGCCTATACGGCGGATCCGGCAAATCCGATTCCGTATCGGCACAGGCCGGTCCAGCCGACGTATGGCAAGGGATCGACGTGGCGGACGTGGTTGGCCGAGGATCAGCGCTTCGTGAGCGGACGGAAGGACCTGGCCAACTTCAAAACTGAGCCGCTGGATCGTGACACAACAATGACTGGGGACATCATAGCTGACCTGTTCGCGGCGACAACGGGTACGGATGCGGACTGGGTGGTGAAGCTGATCGATGTGTATCCGGACGACGCTCCGCCACCGGTTGCGGGGTACGAGTTGATGATTGCGGAGGAGATCTTTCGTGGCCGCTACCGAAAGAGCTTCGAGCAGCCGGAGGCGGTGAAGCCGGGCGAGGTGAATGAGTATCGATGGAGCCTGCATGGCGCGGACCACACGTTCCTAAAGGGCCATCGGATTATGGTTGAGGTGCAATCGAGCTGGTTTCCGCTGTACGACCGCAATCCGCAGACGTTTGTTCCGAACATCATGTCGGCTCCTGCGGGCGCGTACCAAGCCGAGACAGTTTCGATTTTTGGATCGGCAAAGTATCCGTCGCACATTGAGTTCCTACAGCCTGCGCATGAAGGGCGGTAGTGTGCACACTCGAGAGAAGGGCGTGAGCATACGAACGATCAGTTCGCGCGAGGTGTATCGCAACCCATGGACCAGCGTCCGTGAGGATGTGATTGAGCGCGCAAACGGGCAGCGCGGGATCTATGGCGTGGTGGACAAAGATCCGGCGACGATCATCATCCCGATCGACCAGACGTCCGAGGGCGAGTTTGTTTATCTCGTCGAGCAGTTTCGTTATACAGTGCAGGAGACCTTGATGGAATTTCCTCAGGGTGGATGGGAGCGACCGGATGTGGTTCCCGAGGAGCTTGCTCGTGGGGAGCTGCGGGAAGAGACGGGTCTGTCCGCGAGGTCAATGACACAGCTTGGATCGCTTTGGATCGCCTATGGGGTAATGCGGCAACGGCACCACATCTTTCTCGCCGAGGGTCTCAGCATGGGAGCGACCGAGAGGGATCCGGAGGAGCACGATATGACCGTGCATCGCGTGCCGGTTGCGGAGTTTGAGCGCATGCTGATGGATGGGCGGGTGCAGGACAACTGCTCGGCTGCAGCATGGGGGCTGTACCTGGTGTGGAAGCGGAAGGGGGAGAGCGAGTGTTAGCAGGCGCAGAAAAAGCGCCTAGCCGAAGCCGGGCGCTTTTCTGGTGATCATGACGCGCTAGAACGAATCGTCGGAGGAGCTGTCATCCGACATACTGTCGCCACCGTCGTCGAAGCTGCTACCGTCAGAATCGCTTCCATCGCTGAGTGAGCTGTCGTTCAGGTCAGAACTGGTGTCATTGCCACTAGCTGCAAAGTTGTTGCGATCACTACTGTCGGTGAACACGTTGTCGCCAGGGTCACTGTTGTCTCGCGAGCGGTCATCATCGGCGAAGTTGCTGCCGCGATCATTGCCACCGCCGTAATAGTTATTGACGATCTCCTCGGGTCGCCCGCCACCTCCTCCCATGCCGGTCATCGAGTTGCCGAAGCCATGCATGAGCGACTCGACACCTTCAAACGCAAGGGCTCCCGCAGCGACACCGGCTGCGGTCTGCATTGCGCCACGAAGGAAGCCACCACCTTGAGATGGCGCACCCATTGCTGGCCCACCAAAGCTCTGCGACGGAGCGTACCCGGACTGCGCGTAGCCGCTTTGCGGCGCATAGCCGGGGACAGGGGCGTATTGACCTGCGCTCTGTTGTGGTGGTGGTGGCGCCGCGGCAGGGCGATCGTTCGATCCACCGCCGAAGAGGCTGCCGAGAAAGCTCGTTGCCGGCTTCGCGTGCTGCTGCTGCGATTGCAGCTGTTCTACCTGCGCTTTGAGACTCGTGAGCTGTTGCTGTGCCTGGTCAAGGGCGTACTGCTGGACCAGGACGGTCTGCGAAAGGATATACAGGGAGTCGGGATTGCGGCCGAGCCCTGTCTGCAGCAGGCGCTCGGAGTCGGCATCCTTTTCCCCCAGCTGCGTCTTCTGCACCCGGTCTATGAGACCGTTGATCATCTGCTGCTCTTGTGGCGTCATACTTCGCTCTCCTGCATCTCGATCTACGTGCCGGCAACCCGTTCCAATCTCCGCCATGGCGATACACGAAGCAGATCTGAACCAAGTGCCGAGCAGTAAGATGCGGATGATCGAACTGGAGCGACGTCAGTCGACCCTAGTGCACCGTTTTTACGCGACGGTTCATGAAATCCATGAGCAGATAGGAGCCGAGGCGCTCGGGGCTGGTGAAGTAGGCTTTGCCACGGCACATAGCGCTTACCGTCTGTACAAACTGCATGAGGGCGAAGTCCTCCGCCAGCATGAAGGTGTTGATCATGATGTTGGAGCGTTTGCAGCGGGAGACCTCTTCGAGTGTCTCCGAGATGACGAGTGGATCAAGTCCGAACGCGTTTTTGTAGATTCTGCCGTCGGGAAGGGTCAGCGCGGAGGGCTTGCCATCCGTGATCATAACGATCTGCTTCATATCTTTGGTCTGCCTGGCGAGGATGCGTTGCGCTACACGCAGGCCTTCGCGAGTATTGGTGTAGTGCGGACCGACCTTTACGCGCGGGAGTTGACCGATCGGGATCTCTTCGGCGGAGTCGTGAAAGAGAACGAGCGAAAGGGTGTCGCCGGGGAACTGGGTGCGGATGAGGTGTGAGAGCGCCATCGCAACACGCTTCGCCGGGGTGAAGCGATCCTCGCCGTAGAGGATCATAGAGTGCGAGCAATCGAGCAGAACCACGGTAGCGCAGGAGCTTTGGTAATCCGCCTGATGCACGTGGAGATCGCTGTACTCAATATTCAGCGTTCCCGGATGGAGCGGGTCGGGCGTGGGATTGAAGCCTTCGCGAGCGAAGACGCTGTTGAGCGTGGCCGTGATGTCGAGATTCAGAGTGTCCCCAAACTCGTACTGCTTTGTGGAGCCATTTGTTTCAACCCCGGACGCTTCAAAGCGGGTGTCGTGTTTGCCGAAGTTAGATCGGCCAAGCGGGCCGAGAAGCTCGCGCAGAGCCTTGTATCCGAGGAAGTCCATGCCCTTGTCGGTGACTTCGAATTTCGCGTCGGTCTCGCCGTCGCCCTGCTCGCCCTGACCTTCTGCTGGCTGCTCGGCGTTGATGAAGTTCTGCTCCTGCATCTTGGCGATGATCTTGTCGATGAGTTCTTCGACCTGAGGTTCGTCCAGCTCGTCAAACTTCTCCTGAGCCTCATCATCGAAGAGTTCGCCGGACTCAAGCGCTTGGCGAACGGCTTCGCGTAGATTCTCCATGGTCTGCTCCCCGTCGAACTGCTGGAAGCGCGACATGGGATCCTGGAAGCCTGAATCTAGAAAGAAGTCGGAGAGAGCCTGCATCAGGTCTTCGAGACCGAAGGAGGATGACAGGTCACCAGTGAACTTGGAATAGCGTGTGCGCTTCATGGCTCGATCCCCAGCTTTATTCTAGTAGCGGCTGCCGACTGCGCTTTCGTAAGATGGCCACGAGCCCGGTCAGATTCCGTGACCTGTGCAATGTGGCAGACGCGCCGCCGACTATTTTTGCGGCTGCGTGGGGCAGGAACTCAATCACGGACGGCCTCTGAAGAGTTGCGTCCGTGATCAGGAACAGGTACGGATCTAGTTAAAACCGCGTCGCGTGCGATTGCGCGCACTGGCCTCGTCACGAAGCTGATCACGCATCTTTTCACCGTACTGCGAGGCCTGCTCGTTGCGCTGCTTCTTTTCCATGGCGGAGAAGGCACGCTCTTCGCTGCGGCTGATTCGCTTGTGCGCGGTCATTCCTTCAAGGAGGAACTCTGCAGCTGACACCGCGATCTCCGGAGAAGATTTGTCGTCGATTTCAAGAGGAGAAAGCTTTTCGAGCAGGCCCTGGATCTGCTTCAGCTCAGCAAAGCTGACTGCGGAGGGCTGCGCCTCGCTGAGTTGGACCGTGCCGCCCAAGTTAAACCACTGTTCGATCTGCTGGGTGTTGGTCTCAGCGAAGTACTGATCGAAGATGCTGGCGACGGAGTTGCGGATGATCTCGCGGATGACGGTATCCGCGCCGCGCATCTCGCCCTCGTACTCCAGTTCGATCTTGCCGGTGATTCCGGGCAGCGCCGCGTAGATATCACCGACGCGCGGCACAACGCTCGCTTCGCCATGGATCAGGGCACGGCGTTCTGCGTTTGAGACCACCAATTCCATGGTTGAGATCGGTAAGCGCTGCGAGACACCGGAGCGCTTATCGACCTTTTTGTCGTCCCGCGCCGCGAAGGCTACGGTTTCGACGATCTGTCGAATGTAGTGCGGGATTTCAATTTGCTGGATGGTGTTGTCACCGACGTAGCTGCGGGCGGTCCAAGCCTCTTGCTCCGTGATGGTAATGGCATCGTCAATCGACTCCGGATAGTGAGTACGAATTTCTGATCCGATACGATCCTTGAGCGGCGTGACGATCTTGCCGCGGGCTGTGTAGTCTTCGGGATTTGCGCTGAAGACGATGGCAACATCGAGCTCGAGCCGAACGGGGTAACCCTTAATCTGCACGTCGCCTTCCTGCATGATGTTGAAGAGCGCCACCTGAATTTTGCCGGCGAGATCGGGAAGTTCATTAACGGCGAAGATGCCGCGATTGGCGCGGGGAAGAAGGCCGTAGTGCATGGTCAGCTCGCTGCCGAGTTCATGCCCAGAACGCGCTGCCTTGATCGGATCCACGTCGCCGATCAGGTCGGCTACGGTGACGTCAGGGGTCGCCAGCTTTTCGACGTATCGATCCTGCGGGGTCATCCAGGCAAGGGGTGTGTCATCGCCCAGATTCGCAAGCAGATCTCGAGAGAACTTTGAGAGCGGGGCGTAGGGGTTGTCGCGCAGTTCAGAGCCAGCAACGAAGGGAGCGAACGGATCAAGCAGCGTGGTGAGAGCACGCAGAATGCGGCTTTTGGCCTGACCACGAAGGCCGAGAAGGATGAAGTTATGCCGTGATAGAACGGCATTCACGATCTGCGGGATCACCGTATCGTCGTAGCCGACGATGCCGGGGAACAACGCCTCTCCGGTGCTCTGAATGGTGCGCAGACGCGTGATCAAGTTGTCGCGAAGCTCGTCTTTGACGCTGCGCGCTACGCGTTCTGGGGAGTATTCGCTTGCGCGGAGAGCACGAAGGGTCTTCGGCAGAGATTCCGGTACGGTACTGATCGCCATAAGAAAGTATAGAACTCCGGGGAGGAGCCGAGCCCGCCCCACGGGGATGCATGTGTGTGAGGTAAACGGCCGATGCCCTCGAGTCTGCTTTACTGGCAATGGGTGCAGGGAGAGCAGAATGCAATCGTTTCACTTACATCACGGCTGGTTTTTCGTTATCTTCTGGTTTTCCGCCGCCCTGGTGTTTGCGAACGCCGTGCACTATGTTCTGTTTCGCTTCCTCCGGCGGAAGGTGGACGCTGCAACCATGCCGGGATGGGGGATTCAACGCTACCTGGGCAAACCGGCTCGCGCGATTTTCCTGCTTACATGTCTGCTGATTGCTGTTCCGTTCGTTCCTGGGATCTCCGAACGAGTGTCGGGGATTGTTCACCAGGGTATGGTGATGGCGATCGTGAGCTCGCTTGGCTGGTTCGTGATCGGCTGCATTTACGTGTTGCAGAATGTTCTGCTGCGCAAGTACGACCTGAACGGCGAAAACAATGTGCGAGCGCGCCGGGTACACACACAGTTCCAGCTCTTCCGGCGCATGCTGATCAGCTTTGTTGTGATCGTGACTATCGGGACGCTGCTCTGGACGTTCAACGATCCGCGCATATGGCACTATGGGTCGGGTTTACTGGCATCGGCTGGCGTGGCGTCGTTGGTGCTGGCTGCTGCCGCGAAGTCCACCGCGTCGAACGTCCTTGCGGGCTTGCAGATCGCGATTACTGAGCCCATCCGGATCGATGATGTGGTGGTCGTCCAAGGGGAGTGGGGACGGGTGGAAGAGATCACAACCTCGTACGTTGTGATCCGGATCTGGGATCTTCGGCGTTTGATAGTGCCGCTCAGCTACTTCATCGAAAACTCCTTCCAGAACTGGACCCGGGAGTCGTCGGACATCATGGGGACCGCGTTTGTGTACGTGGACTACACCGTTCCGGTTGAAGATCTTCGTGGCAAGCTGACCGAAATGGTGCATGCGTCGCCGCTCTGGGATGGGAAGGTTTGCGGCCTGCAGGTCACGAACCTGACGGATCGGATCATGGAGCTCCGCTGCCTGATGAGTTCACGGAATTCAAGCGAAAACTTCGACCTTCGCTGCCTGGTTCGTGAACAGATGATTGCGTACATACGGGAGCATCATAAGGATGCGCTTCCGATAACGCGTTTCAGTGGGGTGTGGGAGGCATCGATGCCGACATCGGAACGGTCGCCTGACGAAGTGCTTCGGTAGGCTTCGAGAGAAGCCGGGTTACCCCCCTACTTTGCAACCATCTCCTGTTCGCTGAGCAGCACACGCGCCTCTGGCATCGCCTGATGGCGGACGGAGATTTTACCCCTCGTCTGCTTTTGACTGGACCGCCACTCCGCAACGTGATCTTCGAGAAGGAGAACCACTGCCACGGCAACGTAGGCTGAGAGTTCACCATAGATGCGGGTCTCGAGGATGACGCCGGTGTAGAACATGACGGCGAACCAGAGTGGCAGGATGTAGAGATAGTTGGCAAAGCGGATGGGTGTCAGTCGACGGCGATAGATCCAGACAACCGGCAGCAGATAGGCGCAGATGTTGAGCAGGGATGGCAGGAGCCGCAGCTTCAGGCGGAAGGCATTTTCAATGACCCGGTTGTAGTTTTCGGCATTGCTGTTCCCGGCAAAGTGAAGTACCAGGGCAACTTTGATGGCTAACCAGAGCAGGGCGAGGCTAAAGACGCGCAGCCAGGGGATAGCTTTCAGGTCGAAGCGTTCACTTATGGGTGTATGAGGGTCTTCGATCGGGCGACTTGCGGCATCCAGCATATAGATCCCGATCAAGAAAAGAGTGGTCTCTCGATTGAGTGTTCCAAGAGCCATGACGGCGACCAGCGGAGCGAACTGACGGGTGTAAATGAAGTAGAGGCCGGCGGTAAAGAAGGCAAGCGACGGCATGTCGTAGGGGTAGGAGTAGTTGGCGTCGATGTGGATGACGTAGGTCCACATGGAGATGACAAGGAAGACCGGGTACACAAGCGAAGAGAGCACGCCATTTTCGGTCACTGCCCGGTAGAGCTTCACCGTAAAAAAGCCGGCGACGGAGAAGGCAACGAGGCTGAGCAGGTAGAACGCAACGGTCTGTGGTGTGGCTGCCGCCGAAGTCTCTGGATCGCGTCCGCGCGTAGCGATCGCCTGCATGAGGGCTGTCCAATGATTGATCGGCCACATTAGGATAATGGGAAGGATCCGTTCCTGAAAAGGAAGGCGCTCATGACCGCTCAGATAGGCCGGCATCTTGAGATAGAAGCGGGTACTTACAACGTAAAAACGAATGAACTGCAGGGTCGCAAATGCGTAGAGAACCCATCGGACAACTGGGATGTCTTGGCGTCTGGACACGAGATTCTCCGGATACAGGGGACGGGTGGAAGAGCGAAGACCTGGCATGTGGCAGCGTTCACCAGAGAGAGCGGAAAGACCGGTATGTGGTCAGATGCAAAGAAGTGGATCGGAACGACGGCCAGTTAGCTGGTGACCTCGTCAAGTAGAGCTTGCATTTCTGAGACGGCATGGGTGTTTCCGATCCTGCTCGCAGTCTTGACTCCATCGCGCAAACGTTCTTGGGCATCTTCTGTACGGCCAAGTTTGAGCAGGAGCTGTGCCGACATCTGATAGGCCGGAACGTAGTCAGGGGTGTCCTCGATGATCCTTGAATATTCCGCGAGGGCGCGATCGGCATTTCCATCTGCCGCGAACGCCATAGCCAGGCCATAACGCGCGAAGGCGTCGACCGGGTTCGCCTCTAGGATCGCCGAGAGAGCAGCAATCTTGTCCATGAGGGTGAGATGCAGACGTCGTGGAAGAGCTGTAAGCGGCTGCCCGGAATCTGACACTGTTGTCTGCAGGGTCGTACACTGAAGTAATGAGTGAAGCGGTACTGACGCGAACCGTGGCGGAGTCACAATCTGAGCGGAGCGAGATCATCTTCCCCGGAGACGCCAACCCTTTAGGCAATCTTTTCGGGGGGCGCCTGATGCAATTTATCGACCTGGTGGGCGCAACCGCAGCCTTTCGCCACGCACGGGCGATTTCGGTCACCGCCAGCATGGATCACCTTGATTTTGTCGCTCCGGTTCACATTGGTGACATGCTGATCCTGAAGGCCAGTGTGAACCGCGCGTTCCGTACCAGCATGGAGGTCGGTGTACGGGCGATGGTGGAGAATGTCCTTCATGATGGCGGTCTGCGCCATGTCTCGAGCGCCTATCTGACGTATGTCGCGATGGACATGAAAGGCAATCGTGTCGTTGTGCCGCAGGTGATTGCCGAGAGTGAGCACCAACGGCGCCGCTTCGAAGATGCTGGCCGACGGCGCGAGATGCGTGCCGGCGAGGTGCTGCGCACCAAGGAGCTGCGATCATCGCTTGGCACCTCCTGGAACATCTAACGCATCATCATCAACTAGGCACGCGGGGATAGATCCCGATCGCAGGGGAGCAACATGGCACATGCAGGAGGCGGAGTACCGCAGGGGCCACAGCCACTGCCAGGGGTGGAGTACATTATCGCGGTCGGCAGCGGGAAGGGTGGGGTCGGCAAAACGACGGTGGCCGTGAATCTGGCTGTCTCGTTGGCGAAGCTCGGGCATGCGGTGGGCCTGATCGACGCCGATATCTATGGGCCGAATGTGCCGACCATGCTTGGCATGACGCGGCAGCCGAACATCATCGGGGAGAACCGCATCGAGCCACTTCTCTCGCATGGGGTGAAGTTCATCTCGGTGGGACTTATCTCTCCCGGCGACAAGCCGATGATGATGCGCGGACCGATGCTGCACCAGATTGTTCGCCAGTTTCTGATGCAGGTAGAGTGGGGCGAACTGGATTTCCTGATCGTTGACCTGCCGCCGGGAACGGGTGACGTGGTGATCTCGCTGGTGCAGACCGTACCGCTGACCGGGGCTGTTGTGGTGTCAACGCCAAGCGATGTGGCGCTCGAGGATGCCCGAAAGGCGCTGGAGATGTTTCACCAGGTTCGCGTGGAGGTGCTTGGCATTGTGGAGAACATGAGTACGTTTCATTGCCCGCACTGCCACGAGGAGATCGACATCTTTTCGAAGGGCGGTGCGGAGCGCACCGCGGCGCAGTTCGGTGTGGAATTTTTAGGCTCGCTCGAGCTCGATCCTTCCATCCGGAAGGGTGGGGACCGAGGCATGCCCGTCTCGCTTGGTGGCGCAGAGAGTGATGCCGGTGGCGGCTTCTTTCGGGTAGCTCAGAAAGTCGTTGTGGCCGCAGAGCGGGTTGCGGCGCAGGGCGGTGGTGTGCTCGAAGTCGAGTAGATCTTGACGGATCAGGTAAACTTGAGTTGTGACCGCTCAGATTTGCTGCGGTCATCACTTTGAGATGGAAGGACAGGATATGGCAGCGATGGAGACGATTACTGCGCGTCAGCGTGCCATTCTTTCCGCCGTGATTGCCAGCTACATCGAGACGGGAGAGCCGATCGGATCGGTGACGGTTGCTCGGCTTGCAAGTGAGGGCGGCAGTGTGAGTTCCGCGACAATACGGAACGAGATGGCTGCGCTTACAGCAGCGGGTCTGCTGGAGCAGCCACACACCTCCGCGGGTCGGGTTCCGACGGCGCGCGCCTTTCGGGTGTATGTGGATGAGCTTGCTGGCGGAACCCGCATCGCCGCCGCCAGACTCTCAGCTAACTCGCGGCGTGAGATTGATTCCCGCCTAGCTGGGTCAGAGGGCACGGACGCGCTGCTGGAGCGGACCAGTCACATTCTGGCCACGCTTTCGAGCGGAGTCGGGGTGGCCATTGCGTCGGCTGGAGAGAGCGAGCTATTGGAGCACGTGCACTTCTCCCGCCTTGCCCCATCGCGCGTGCTGGCTGTGGTGGTAACCCGAAGCGGCATGGTGCGAGACCGGGTGTTGGCGCTCGGGCGGGACTTCACGATCCGCGAACTGGAGACAGCCGCCGCATTTCTCAACGAGAGCTTTCGCGGATGGAGTGTGGAACGGGTTCGCGCGGAGATCGCGCAACGGGTTGAGCAGGAGCGAAGTGAGTACCAGCACCTGCTGCACTCTGTGGAGCAACTGTGGACGGGAGCCGTTCCTGAGACGCAACAGCAAACGGTATTTGTAGGGGGGATCGGCAACCTGGTTCCGCGCACAGGGACCGATGCGGACCGGGAGCGCCTACGTGAGGTTCTCGCGGCGCTTGAGGCCAAGCAACGCCTGTTCGAGTTGCTGAGCGCTTATATCGACACGCGGCAGCAAAGTGTTCGGGTGGTCTTCGACCTTGAAGAGCAGGCGCCCGAGATGGCAGGTTTGGTACTGATAGCGGCGCCCGCGAGGGTAGGTGGGGAGATGCGGGGCACGGTTGGTGTGATTGGAACGACGCGCATGGACTATGAGATGACGATGAATGCTGTGAGCTATGTCGCGGGGGCGTTTCAGCGGATGCTCTATCCTTCCGGCTGAAGCGGACGCAAGCGCATCGGACAGGAAGGGGTGCACGGCGTGGATGAGCAGACTCGATGGGGACGATTTCCGCGATGGACAGGATTGAGAAATGAAAAGAGGGAGACGATGAGGACAGAGGAAACCATGCAGAACGAGGTAAGGGATGGTCAGGAGCCGGTGCAGGACGGGGCGGAGATCGCAGGCGAGACGGCTGTGACGGAAAACGCGCAGGCCGAGATCGAGGCGATCTCAGCGGAACGGGATCAGCTGCGAGACCGCCTGGCCCGGCTTCAGGCTGAGTTCGACAACGCTCGGAAGCGAGAGGCGAAAGATCGCCAGGACGCTCGCGACTACACAGTGCAGAGCACACTAGAGCCGTTCCTCGGAGTGATGGACAACTTTCACCTCGCTCTGAACGCAAATGGGTCGGCCGAGCAGCTGAAGACGGGAGTCGAGGTGATTCTGCGGCAGATGGAAGACGCGCTCAAGGGCCTGAATGTACAACCGGTAGAAACAATTGGCGCGCAGTTTGATCCGCGGCTGCACGAGGCGCTTGGGAGCATTGAAACCAAGGAGTTTCCGGATCATCAAGTTATGGAAGAGATCCGGCGGGGATACCGGCTGCGCGATAAGCTGCTGCGTCCTGCGCTGGTACGAATTGCCGCGAATCCCGACCAGTTAAGCGATTAGCTTGATGTGATCGCGGTGTGAGCGTGCCGGTTCTGAATCAGGTAGCAAACAACGAGATACAAGAGATGAGTGCGACGGCAAACGTGACAAAGATCGACTACTACGAGCAACTGAACGTCTCGCGCAGTGCAAACGATGGCGAGATCAAGACGAGCTATCGCAAGCTGGCGATGCAGTATCACCCTGACCGCAATCCGAACAACCCGGAGGCTGAAGAGACATTTAAGGCCTGCAGTGAGGCCTATGGGGTTTTAAGTGATCCGGAGAAGCGGGCGGCCTACGATCGCTTTGGACATGCTGCCTTCCAGGCAGGCGGACCCGCAAGCGGGGGAAGCCCGTTCGGCGGCAATGTGCAGGACGTCGGGGACATTTTCGGCGACCTGTTTGGCGAGATGTTCAACATGGGTGGCGGCGGAGGTCGAAAAGCCTCTCGGATACAGCGCGGACGCGATATGCAGATGAGTCTGTCGCTGGAGTTTGAAGAGGCTGTGTTCGGCAAGGAGCGAGAGATCAGCTTTCGCCGGATGGAGACCTGTGTCGAGTGCCATGGAACCGGTGCGGTCAAAGGAAAACCACCGATCACGTGCACGCAATGCGGTGGGCGGGGGCAGCAGCGGTTTCAGCAAGGGTTTTTCTCGGTCGCCCGGACTTGCTCGGTTTGCAACGGGACGGGGACGCTGGTTGTGGATCCATGCCTGGTCTGCAAAGGTGAGACGCGGGTGCAACACGAACATAGCATTGCGGTTAAGGTGCCTGCCGGGGTAGAGGAAGGAACCCGGATCCGATATAGCGGAGAAGGGGAGGCGGGCAAGTTCGGAGGTCCGGCGGGTGATCTGTATGTGGTGCTAAGTGTAAGATCCCATGAGTTTTACGAGCGGGATGGAGATGATCTGCACTGCGTTTTGCCGATCAGCTTTCCGCAGGCGGCGCTGGGATCGGAGCTGGAGATCCAAACCCTTGAAGGGAAAGAGGTTATCAAGGTTCCGGAAGGGACGCAGAGTGGCCGGGAATTTCGGTTGAAGGGAAAGGGTGTGCCCCACCTGAATGAACGCGGGAAAGGTGATTTGATTGTTGAAGTCAGGGTCAAAACGCCGGCTAAGCTGACACGCGATCAGAGGGATCTGTTGCGGCAGCTCGGGGACACGATGGTGGTCGAAAATACACCCCATTCGCGCGGCATCCTGGACAAAGTAAAGGAGATCTTCAGCTAACAGAAGAGTTTGGATGTTCGAGGCCCGGACCGATGAGTTCGGGCCTTTTTGCGCATCTTTCGTCGAGGTTAAGCGGGTTTTGGATGAGGTGGAGAGGGTTTTAGAGGAGGTTTGCGCCGGTGATGGCGATGGCAGCGATGGCGGCGGTCTCGGCGCGGAGGATACGGGGACCGAGGGTGACGGTTCGCCAGGCGTGATCGAGGAAGATCTGCATCTCTTCGGGGGCCCAGCCGCCTTCGGGGCCGATGGCGAGGGCGATGCCTGGCGCTTGGGTCGGAGCAAATGCGGGGGCCTCTTCACGGCGCGCCGCGTCGGTCGAGAGGATGGAGTTGGTTGCGACGGGGCGGTCGGCCATGGCTTGCTGGATGGCGGACTGGAGGGGGGTGGCTTGATCGAGTTCGCTAAGGAGGATGCGGGTGGGGGCGGTCTCGGTGGCGAGGACGGGTTTGAGGGGGGTGGGGTCTCCGATCTCCGGGATGGAG
>JAABUQ010000603.1_pt1 | contig 83986 bp, 79 predicted proteins | sample 5560001 | NCBI WGS metagenome assembly JAABUQ01 (sample SAMN10711888, study PRJNA513371) | rock metagenome | isolation source: Antarctica rocks | place: Antarctica: Victoria Land, Finger Mt nord | collected 2015-12-18 | reverse complement strand
CCTGGCGAACCGGCTGACGGAGGACGGCGCGGCCACAGTGCTGCTGCTGGAGTACGGTGGTTCCGACGCGTCGGTGCTGATCCAGATGCCCAGCGCGCTGTCCATCCCGATGAACATGCCGAAGTACTACTGGTCCTACGAGACCGTGCCGGAGCCGCATCTGGGCGGGCGCCGGCTGCATACGCCGCGGGGCAAAGTGCTGGGCGGGTCATCGTCGATCAACGGCATGGTGTACGTGCGCGGCAACCCGTTGGACTTCGATCAGTGGGAGGAGGAGGGCGCAGCCGGCTGGAGCTACAAGCACGTGCTGCCGTACTTCCGCCGGGCCGAAACGCTGGAGGAAGGGGGTGACGAGTACCGCGGCGACGCCGGGCCGCTGCACACCCGTTACGGCACGCTCGAGAACCCGCTGCACGCCGTCTGGCTCGAAGCGGCGCAGCAGGCCGGGTATCCCGCGACCGCGGACTACAACGGCTACCAGCAGGAGGGGTTCGGCCGGATGGGCATGACGGTGCACAACGGCCGCCGATGGAGCGCCGCCAGCGCCTACCTCAAGCCGGCCCTGTCCCGACAGAACCTGTCCGTCGTCACCCACGCCCTCGCCTCCGCGGTGCTGTTCGAGGGGCGGCGCGCCGTCGGCGTCCGCTACCGTCGGGGCGACGCGAACCATATGGTCCGGGCGCGGCGCGAGGTGATCCTGTGCGGCGGCCCCATCAACTCGCCGCAACTGCTGAAGCTCTCAGGCGTCGGCCCGGCGCAGGAGCTGTCGCAGCACGGCATTCCGCTGGTGCACGACCTGCCGGGCGTGGGTGAGAATCTGCAGGACCACCTGGAATTCTATTTCCAGGTTGCGTGCAAGGAGCCGGTGACGCTGTACTCGATCATGAATCCATGGTCGCAGGCGATGATCGGCGCGCGCTGGGTGCTGCGCCATGACGGGCCGGGCGCCACCAACCACTTCGAAAGCTGCGGCTTCATCCGCAGCCGCGCCGGCATCCGATCGCCGGACATTCAATATCATTTCCTGCCCGTGGCGTTGACGTATGACGGAAAGGTCAAGGCGTCCGGCCATGCCTTCCAAGCGCATGTCGGCCCAATGCGGTCAAAGAGCCGCGGCCGCGTGTCGCTGATGTCTGTCGATTCACGGGTGAAGCCGAGCATCCGATTCAACTACATGAGCCACCCCGACGATTGGGCGGAGATGCGCGCCTGCGTGCGGCTGACCCGGGAAATCTTCGCCCAGCCGGCGTTCGAACGGTTCAGCGGGGAGGAATTGCAGCCCGGTGCCGGGGTGCAGACAGACGAGCAGATCGACGCCTTCATCGCGCAAAAGGTCGAGAGCGCCTATCACCCCGCCGGCACGTGCAGGATGGGCCGCGTGGACGACCCGATGGCGGTGGTGGACTCGGAAACCCGGGTCATTGGTCTGGATGGACTGCGGGTGATCGACAGCTCGATCATGCCGTTGGTCACGACCGGCAACCTGAACGCGCCGACGATCATGATCGGCGAGAAGGGCGCGGACCACCTCTTGGGCCGCCCGCCGCCCGCTGCATCCAACAGCCCCGTTTACATGGCGGAGAACTGGGATGTGGCGCAGCGCTGAGCCTTAAAGCACTGCCGCGCATTCAAGCAGCCCGTGCACATACGCCGCGAAGGAGCGCCAAACCTCGACGTGAAACTGCTCCGCGCCCTGCCGCCAGAGCACGATTTCCGCCTTGCCGAACACCGTCCGGGTGCACATGCCGACCGGGAAGGCCGTGGGATGCAGATCCAGCGGGCAGCCCGCCGCGAGCGCGTCCACAGCACCCGGCCCTTCCAGCACCAGCCCGACCTGGCGGTGCCCGATGTCCACCACCGAAGCGCCAGGAACTGCGGTGTCCGCATCCAGCGTGCCCGGCGGCGCCAGCAGCAGCCACTCGTCCGGCCCGAGCCAGAGCGCCGAGCGTCCGTTCACTTGGGCAACCCAGCAAGGCTGCGTCGGCAGCGCCAGGCCGAACGCCGCGCCCAGCGACGATGCATCGCCCCGCAAGGCCAGCCGTGCCATGTCCGCAGCCGGTTGCAGCAACAGCCGGCCCGGCATGATCTGGGCCACGCCGTCCAATGGCCCGGACAGCCCCGGCTTCGCGTCCGCCGGCCTCAAGCGGTCCGGCGCGATGGTGTCAGGCATTGAGCCGCACTCCTTCCGGGTCGAGGAACACCGGATCGACAACACGGACCGGCATGGCCTCGCCCGCCCGCTGCACATACAAGGTTCCGCCCAGCCGCGCCCGCCCGTCCGCCAGCATCGCCAACGCGATCGAGTGGCCCAGCGTCGCCTCCCCGTAGGACGAGGTGACGTGCCCGAGTGAGCGTGTGCCCACGGGGGCCGCGGCAAACTGGGTCAGTTGCGCGCCCTCCTCCAGCACGCAGCCGGGATCGGCGGTCAGCAGCCCGACCAGTTGCCGCCGCCCGGGCGCCGTCATGTCCGGCCGGTCCAGCGACCGCTTGCCGACGAAGTCCCGCTTCGCCTTGCCAATGGCCCAACCGAGGCCAAGGTCGCCAAGCGTCGCCGTCCCGTCGCTTTCCTGGCCCACGATGATGTAGCCCTTCTCCGCCCGCAAGACGTGCATCGCCTCCGTGCCGTAGGCGCAGCCGCCGAGCGCCTCCACCCGGGCGTACAGCGCCTCCCACACCGCCGCGGCATGACCGGCGGGCACGTTCACCTCGAAGCCAAGCTCGCCGGTGAAGCTCACGCGGAACAGCCGCATGGGGACGCCCCCGATGCTGCCCACGGCCACGCTCATGTGCGGCATGGCGGCGGTGCCGATGTCCATCCCGTCCACCAGCGGCGTCAGCACGTCCCGGGCGCACGGCCCCTGCACGGCCAGCACCGCCCACTGCTCGGTGACGCTGGTCAGCCAGACCCGCAGGTCCGGCCACTCCGTTTGCAGGAAGTCCTCCATCAGCGCCAGCACGCGCGGCGCTCCGCCCGTCGTCGTCGTGACGTGGAAACGGTCGGGCGCCAGGCGGCCGGCGACGCCGTCGTCCAGCAGGAAGCCGTTTTCCCCCAGCATCAGCCCGTAGCGGCAGCGGCCCGGCGCCAGCTTGGTCCAGGCGTTCACGTACATGCGGTTCATGAACTCGGCTGCGTCCGGCCCCACGACTTCGATCTTGCCAAGCGTCGAGGCGTCGAACAGGCCCACGGCGGCGCGCACCGTGCGGCACTCCCACGCGACCGCCGCATGCATCGCCTCGGACCCGCGCGGGAAATAGCGGGCGCGCTTCCACAAGCCGACATCCTCGAACATCGCGCCGTGCGTCGCCGCCCAGCCGTGGACCGGCGTGGTGCGGACGGAGTCGAACAGCACGCCGCGGCTGTAGGCGGCCAGCGTGCCGAACGTCACCGGCGTGTAGGGCGGGCGGAAGGTGGTCAGGCCAACCGCGGGCACCGGCCGGCCCAATTCCGCCGCGACGATCGACAAGGCGTTCATGTTGCTGGTCTTGCCCTGGTCGGTCGCCATGCCGGTCGTGGTGTAGCGCTTGACGTGCTCGATGCTGTGGAAGCCTTCCTGCGTCGCGAGCAGCAGGTCCTTGCTGGTCACGTCGTTCTGGAAATCGACGAAGGCGCGGCGCTGCTTGCGCCGGGCCGGCTCTGGAGCGGCCCAGCGAGCGGCCAACGTGCCATCCACCCGGCGCCGCGCCGAGGCCGGAGCGTCGAACCCTGCATCGTGCGCCGCCGTGCTCCCGGCCATGGCGCCGTCGAGCAGCGCATCCTCCAGCCCATGCACGCCGCGGCACGCGCCCGCGGACCGCTCCGCTGCCGCGGACTCGCCCGGCAGGAAGGTTTCGGTCGCCGCATCGTAATGCAGCTTTCCGCGCGACTGCGAGAACAGGTGCAAGGAGGGCGTCCAGCCGCCGCTCATGCCCAGCAGGCCGCAGCGCACCCACTCGCGGCTCAGTACCCGGCCCTCGGCATCCACATGCCCCACGATAGCCACCCGGATGCCGCGCCGCCCACGGGTCGCCAGCACCTGCATGCCCGTCTCCACCCGGATGCCGGCAGCGCGGGCGGCGGCGGGGAGCGGCCCATCTGCCGCCGGACGCGCGTCGGCAATCAGCGCGACCTCCACGCCGCACGCCTGCAAATCGAGCGCTGCACGATAGGCGGTGTCGCTGGTGGTGGCGATCACCGCGCGTTGGCCGGGCGCCGCGCCGTAGCGCACGGCGTAGGTGCGGGCGGCGTCGGCCAGCATGACGCCGGGCCGGTCGTTGCCGGGGAACACGAGGGGCCGCTCGATCGCGCCGGCGGCGATCACCACCTGCTTGGCGCGCACCTGCCACAGGCGTTCCCGCGGCAGCGCCGGGTCGGGGTCGGGCAGGTGGTCGGTCAGCCGCTGGGCCAGGCCGATCATGTTGTCGGGATACCAGCCGAATGCCGTGGTGCGCGTCAGCAGCGTGACATCGGGCCGCGCCGCCAGGGCGCCGACTTGGGCCGCAATCCAATCCGCTGGCGCCATCCCGTCGATCCGCGCGCTGCGGTCGGACAGCAGGCTGCCGCCGAAGCGGGGCTGCTCGTCGCACAGGATCACCCGGGAGCTGGATTGGGACGCCGCCACAGCGGCGGCAAGCCCGGCCGGGCCGGAGCCGATCACCAGCACGTCGCAATGCGCATAGCGGCTGGCGTAGTGGTCCGGGTCCGCCGCATCCGGCGCGCGTCCCAGCCCGGCGGCGCGGCGGATCAGCGGCTCGTACAGCCTGGCCCAGGCGCCCTCTGGCGCCATGAACGTCTTGTAGTAGAACCCGGTCGAAAGCACCGGGGCCGCCGCGTCGTTCACCGCCCCCAGGTCGAAGCCGAGCGAGGGAAAGCGGTTCTGGCTGCGCGCCACCAGGCCGTCATAGATTTCTACTTGTGTCGCCCGCAGGTTCGGCGTGCGCGCGCCGCCGCCGCGGTCCACCTCGACCAGCGCGTTCGGCTCCTCCGACCCGGCCGCCAGCGGGCCGCGCGGGCGATGGTACTTGAACGACCGGCCCATCAGCCGCACGCCGTTCGCCAGCAGGGCAGACGCGAGGGTGTCGCCGGGTTCGCCGTGGTAGAAGCGGCCGTCGAAGCTGAAACGGATGCTCACGCCTGGCCCCATTGCTCGGTCTCGCTCCGCATGGCCGGGGCGTCCTGGCTTTCGGTGGTGGGCGTGCCGTGCAGGCGGGCGGCGCCGGGCAGGGTGCTCGCGGTGAAGCGGTCGGTGTAGGTGTTGCGCAGCGCGTTGAAGAACCGCCCGCAGCCGTGGGTGTGCCGCCACCGTTCGGCGTGGTCGCCCTTGGGGTTGGTGCGGGCATACAGGAACTCGCCCCAGGCGTGGTCGTCAAGCGCCGCCGGGTCAGCCGGGCGCGAGATATGCGCCTCGCCGGCGTAGGTGAACTCCGCTTCCGGCCGGACGCCGCAGATGGGGCAGGGGATCAGCAGCATTTAGTGCGCCACCGCCGCCGCCGCGGCCTCGTCGATCAGTTGCCCGGTGCGGAAACGGTCGAGCGCGAAGGGCGCGTTGATCGGGTGGGGCGCGTCGTGCGCCATGGTGTGCGCGAACACATGGCCGGACCCGGGCGTCGCCTTGAACCCGCCGGTGCCCCAGCCGCAATTCACATACAGGCCTGGCACCGGCGTCTTGCCGATGATCGGGCTGCGGTCCGGCGTCACATCGACGATGCCGCCCCAGTTGCGCAGCATCCGCATCCGCCGGAACTGCGGGAACAGCTCGCAGATGGCGTCCAGCGTGTGGGTCGCGATGTGCAGGCCGCCCTGCTGGCTGTAGCTCGTGTAGGCGTCGGTGCCGGCGCCGATCACCAGCTCGCCCTTGTCGGACTGGCTGATGTAGGCATGGATCGTGTTCGACATGACGACGCAGGGGAAGCACGGCTTCACGGGTTCGCTGACCAGCGCCTGCAGCGGGTAGCTTTCGAGCGGCATACGCACCCCGGCCTGCGCCATCACGACGCTGGTGTGCCCGGCCGCGACGACGCCGACGCGCCGGGTCTCGACTGCGCCGCGGGTGGTGTTCACGCCGCAGACCGTGCCGCCCGCATCCCGCCGTATGCCCGTCACCTCGCAATTCTGCACGATATCGACACCCAGCGCGCTCGCCGCCCGGGCATAGCCCCAGGCGACCGCATCGTGCCGGGCGGTGCCGCCCCGGCGCTGCAAGGCCGCTCCCAGCACCGGGTAGCGCATGCCGGCATCAAGGCTCAGCGGCGGGCAATACGCCTGTGCCTGCTCCGGCGACAGCCAATCGTTGTCCACGCCGGCCAACTGGTTCGCGTACACATGCCGCTTGCCCACCTGCACGTCGTGCACGGTGTGCGCCAGCATCATCACGCCGCGCGGCGAGAACATCACGTTGTAGTTCAGCTCGCGCGACAGCCCTTCCCACAGCTTGACCGCGTGGTCGTACAGCGCGGCGCTTTCTTCCATCAGGTAGTTGCTGCGGATGATCGTCGTGTTGCGCCCGGTGTTGCCGCCGCCGAGCCAGCCCTTTTCCAGCACCGCCACGCGGCGGATGCCGTGCTGTTTGGCGAGGTAATACGCTGTCGCCAGCCCATGCCCGCCCGCGCCGACGATGACGGCGTCGTAGGCGGGGGCCGGGCGGTCCGGGGAGCGCCAATGCTCGGTCCAGCCGGATTGGCTGCGTACGGCCTCGCGGGCCAGGCGGGCAGCGGAGAAATGCTTCATAGCCCATTCTTACTACGGCGACGGCGGCGCGCTTGCCTAGCTGCGACGCGCCGCTTGCCTGATTACGCCAGGCCGGGCAGTCAGGCCATCCAGGATTTCACCACGTCCGGGTGCTGGCTGACCCACTCCGCCGCGGTCCTGGCCGGATCGACGCCGCTCGCCTGGTTCTGCATCATCAGCCCTTGCTCCTCCGTGAGCGACAGCTTGAAGTGGCTCAGGATGGCGTGGACCTCGGGCATGTCCTTGGCCAGGCCCTTGCGCGCCACGTTGTTCACCGTCTCGTCGCCGCCGAACACGGACTTTGGATCAGCAAGATACTTCAATTTGAAGGCGGCCCACATCCAATGCGGCGTCCAGCCGGTGACGACGACCGGCTGCTTGCGCGACACCGCGTCCTTCAGAGCCGCCACCATCGTCGCGTCGCTGCCGTCGACCAACTGCATCGGCGCCAGGTCGTATTCTTTCATCGCCTTCTCCGACGCCCGCATCAGCCCGGCGCCGGGGTCGATGCCGATGATCTTGCCGCCGAACATCGACGCGTTCGCCTTCACGTCGGCGATCGAATCGACCGTCACGTAGTCCGGCACCACCCAGCCGATTTTGGCGCCCTCGATGTTCGGCCCCAGCACGTCCACCTTGTTCTTCAGCTTGGCATAGTAGGCCGCGTGCGTCGCCGGCAGCCAGGCCGCGACCATCGCGTCCGCGTCGCCGGAGGCCACGGCCTCCCACATCGCCGCCCCCGACACCGGGGTCAGCCTTGTGTCGTAGCCGGCCTGCTTCAAGGCCGCCGACAGGATGTTGGTGGCGACGATGGCGTCCGCCCATTCGACATAGACGATCCTGACCGTGCCCTTGCCGGCGGCGCGGGCAGGGTTGCCGAATGCGGCCAATGCGGCGGCGGCGGGCACGGCCGCCAGAAACTGTCTTCTCAGCATGGTATCCTCCTTTGGTTTGTGCGTTCTTCGTTCAGCGCGGCTGCGCCCGGCGCGACACCTGCTGGGTGATCCGGTCGAGGATGATGGCCAGCACCGCGATGGCGACGCCAGCCTGGAAGCCGCGCCCGGCTTCCAGCCTCTGGATCGCGCTCCACACCTCGCGGCCCAGCCCGCCCGCGCCGATCATCGCCGCGATCACCACCATGGACAGCGACAGCATGATCGTCTGGTTGATCCCCGCCATGATGGTCGGCAGCGCCAGCGGCAATTGCACCTTCACCAGCTTCTGCCAACGCGTCGTGCCGAAGGAGTCCGCGGCCTCCGTCATCTCGCCGGGCACTTGCAGGATACCGAGCGCGGTCAGCCGGATGGTTGGCGGCATGGCGAAGATCACGGTGGCGAAGCAGGCCGACACCGGCCCCAGGCCGAAAAACGGGATGGCCGGGATCAGGTAGACGAAGCTCGGCATGGTCTGCGCCATGTCCATGCTGGGTGCCACGACCCGCCAGGTCCGCGGGCTGAGCGCGGCGGCAATGCCGAGCGGCAGGCCGATGGCGATGGAGGCCACGGTCGAGAGCACGACCATCACCAGCGTCGTCACCATGGGGTCCCACAGCCGCAGGTTCCACAGCAGGGCAAAACCGAGCATCGAGCCGACTGCAAGCCGCCAGCCCGACACGCGCCAGGCCAGCAGCCCGAAGGCCAGGATAACCACCGGCGGCGGCACCGCCTGCAGCAGCGCGGTCAGTGCCGCGATCCAGTCCGACACCGAATGGCTGATGGCGCGGGTCACGCCCGAAAGCGCCGTGGTCAGCCAGTCCAGCGCCGCGTCGCACCAGTCGTCGAGCGGGATGCGGGGCACGGACCAGTTCATGGCGCGGCGATTTCCGGGGTGGCCGGGCGCGACCGCCGCGCCAGGGCGTTGACGATGCCGACGCGGTCAATCGTGCCGCGCAGCAGCCCGGCGTCATCCACGACCGCAACCGGCTCCGCCTCCGCGGCTACGACCGGGAGCGCCTGCTTGACCGACGCGGAGGCGGGCACGCGGGCGCAGGGCTGAACGGCGCCCCCCACTCTTTGACCGGCCTGTGCCCGCCGCAGCGCCGCAAGGTCGGCTCGGCCCAGTAGGCGCCCAGCCGCATCGGCCACCAGCGCATTGCCGCAGCCTGCTGCCTCCATCCGGTTCGCCGCCGCACCCGGCTCATCCTCCGGTCGCAGCACGAGGGGAGGGGCGGCCATCAGCGTGCCGGCCTTGAGGACGGAGGCCACGTCGATATGCTCGACGAAACGCGCGACATACGGCGTGGCCGGGTTCGCCAGGATCGCTTCGGCGGTGCCCACCTGCACGATGGCGCCGTCTTTCATCAGCACGATGCGCCCGCCCAGCGCGATGGCCTCGTCCAGGTCGTGCGACACGAACACGATGGTCTTGCGCAGGCGGCGCTGCAGTTCCACCAGCTCCTGCTGCATGTCGCGACGGATCAGGGGATCAAGCGCACTGAACGCCTCGTCCATCAGCAGCACCGCCGCGTCCGCCGCGAGCGCCCGCGCCAGGCCCGCGCGCTGCTTCATGCCGCCCGACAGCTCGCTCGGGTAGCGCGCGTCCCAGCCTTTCAGGCCCACCAGCTCGATGGCGCGCATGGCGCTGTCTCGCCGGGCCGGCTTCGCCATGCCTTGGATTTCAAGGCCGAACTCCACGTTCCCCAGGATGGTCCTGTGCGGGAACAGCGCGAAGTGCTGGAACACCATGCCGAAGGTCTTGCGCCGGAACTCCCGGAGCGCCCCCGGCGCCATCGCGGTCACGTCGGCGCCGCGGACCCGGATCGTGCCGCTGCTCGGCTCGATCAGTCGGTTCAGGCAGCGCAGCATGGTCGATTTGCCGCTGCCGGACAGGCCCATGACCACCAGGATTTCGCCCTCCGCCACGTCGAAGCTGACGTGGTTGAGGCCGACCGCGGTGCCGGTCCGCGCCAGCACGGCCGCCCGGTCCTCGCCGGCGTCGAGCATGGCCAGCGCCTCGGTCCCGCGGTCGCCGAACACCTTGCTGACGTCCTGCACCTCGATGAGCGTGGGCCGGGCTTCTACGGCCGCGGCGGTGGGCGCGCTGCCCGGACCAATCTCGAAGTTGAACGGCGCCAGAGGCGTCATCGGTCGATCAGCAAATTTTCGAGCGGACGGCTGCAGCAGATCAGCACCATGTCCTGATCGACCTCCCGCTCACGGATGCCGCCGCCGTGCTGCATATCGACCCGGCCGGACAGCATCCGGCTCTTGCAGGTGCCGCAGACCCCGCGCGTGCAGGAGGACGGCAGGCGCAGCCCGGCCGCCTTCGCCGCGGCGAGCACCGTGGTGCCGGGCGGACAGGCGACCACCTTGCCGGACTTGGCGAAGGTCACGCTGAACGTCGCCTCTGCCAGGGCTTCGGCGGCGGCGACCTCCTCGTGGACAGCCTCGGGCAGCGCCTCGAAGCTGAAGCTTTCCTCGTGGTAGCGGCTGCGGTCGAAGCCGGCCTGGTCCAGCAACGCCCGCACCCCGGCCATGTAGGACGCCGGGCCGCAACAGTACACGTCCCGGGCCATGAAATCGGGTGCCAGCAGGCCGAGCGCGCGGGCATCGAGCCGCCCGACCAGGCCGGGCCAGCCAGGCTCGCCCTCCGTGCTTTCCGTGATGTGCGCCACCCGCAGGCGGGGCAGGCGGCGCGTCATGAGCGCAAGCTCGTCTCGGAAGATGATGTCGCGCGGCGAGCGGGCGCTGTGCAGGAACACCAGGTCTAGGTCTTCGGCCCGGTCGAACAGCGTCCGCGCCATGCTCATCAGCGGCGTCACCCCGCTGCCGCCCGACAGCATCAGCAGCCGGGCGCCCGGCGCACGCGGCAGCACGAATGTGCCGGACGGACCTGTGGCGCGCAGGCGCACGCCGGGCCGTACCTGGTCGTGCAGCCAGTTGGACACTGGGCCGCCGCGCACGCGCTTCGTGGTGATCGACAGGGTTTCCGGCCGCGTCGGCGGAGAGGAGATCGTGTAGCAGCGGAACACGGTTTCGCCGCCGATGGGCAGCTCCAAGGTCAGGAACTGGCCCGGCTCGAAACGGAAGCGGCAAGGGCGGTCGGCCGCGAAATGGAAGCTCCGCACGTCATGCGTCTCCTCCGTCACCGCCTGGCACACAAGGTCATCGTCGCAGTCCACACCCCAGACTGGGAGCGCATCGCCGGTGATCTGCGGCGCATCGCCGATCAACATGGAGCGTTGACCAAGTTGTCATCTCGTCGTGCCGCCTGATCGATCATGGATGGAACGACTCCCGGAGTTCCGGTTGCACAACAAACATTGACACAATGCTGTAATGCGCAAATTGCAAATGCTTGTCGAAGAACGCCATCTGGCTTGTGCATCCGCGACACCTCCGCCTGTTGCTCAGGCGTACTGGCGCCGCTCTGGCGGCATCAGTCCCGGGTTGATCTGCGCGCGTCCGGGCGCAGGGTTGGCGGCTGCGGCCCGGGTGGACCGATGCAGGCTGGGCGGGTGGCCGAACGCCCCGCGGAACTGGCGCGAGAAGTGCGCGCCGTCGGCGAACCCGGCCTCTACCGCGACCTCCGTCACGCTGAGCGCCGTGTTGTTCAGCAGCCAACTCGCGTAGCGCAGCCGCAGCTCGCGGTAGGCTGCCGTGGGGCAGAGGCCCAGGACCTGCTGGAATCGCCGCTCCAACTGCCGGGGCGACAGGCCGACCCGGCGCGCAACCTCGTCCATCAGCAGCGGGGCGCCCAGGTTCTGTTCCATCGTCAGCAGGGCGCGGTGCACTTTCTCGTCGGACGGGGCACCCTCGCTGGCGATGGGCGGATGCGGCTGCGCATCGTCGGCGCTGCGGATGCGGCTGAGCAGCATGACGTGCTGCGCCTTCTGCGCCTGCGCCGGGCCGACGTGCCGCTTGATGAGGTAGACCGCGAGGTCGGCCACGTTGCTGCCGCCGGAGCAGGTGATGCGGTCGCGGTCCACCAGGAACAGCCGGTCGGCGACTGCGTCTTGGTCCGGGAACTCATCCTTGAAGTCCTGGTAATGGAACCAGCTCACGCAGGCCCGGCGGTCCTCCATCAGGCCCTCCCGGCACAGCAGGAAGTTGCCGGTGCATACGCCGATCAGCGGCGTGCCGGCGGCGGCGGCGCGGCGCAGGTAGGCGCGCGCCGCCGGGCCAAGCGGCGGGCCGTGCCGCAGCAGGCCGCCGACCACCACGACGTAATCAAGTTCGCCAGGCGGCAGCAGCGCGCTGGTGGGCGTGACCAGCATCCCGCAGCTGCTGCGCACCGGGTCGATGCGCGCCGCCATCACCGGCCATTGGCAGCGGATTGGCCGCGACAGGTCGCCCTCGTCTCCCGCCAGCCGCAAGGCATCGACGAACAATGAGAACGCCGACAATGTGAAGTTGTTGGCGAGGATGAAGCCGATGCGGAGGATCGGCCCGCGCCCGTCCGTCATCCGCCCATGCCGGCGCGCAGCCGTTCGATGTACCAGGCGCAGAAGGCATCGACCATGTACTCGGCCGGGGCGTAGGGGCCGGGTTCATGTCCCGAACTCGCGGCGCCGGCCTGCGCCATCTCGACGAAGCTCGCGTCCTGCTCGTTGGTCGCGCGCCAGACCTCGGTGAGGCGGTCCACGTCGTAATCGACGCCCTCGACCGCATCCTTGGCCACCAGCCACGTCGTACGGACGAGGGTGCGCCCGGGCGCCACGGGGATCACGGCGAAGGTCACGGCGTGGTCGCCCAGGAAGTGGTGCCAGCTATTCGGCTGGGTGTGCAGGTGAAGTGCCCCCATACGTGGCTGGGTGAAGCCGGCGACCAGCCGTCGGGACGCCTGGCGCGCATCCATCGTGTAGCTTTCGCCGGGTCCGTCGAGCGCCAGCCGCTCGGTCCGGAACCCGGTTGGGCGGCCGTGCAGGTCCTCCAGCGCGCGCCAGGGCAGCCCGGCGGCGTCCCAGATGGCCTCGAACTCCCCTTGGGTGCGCAGGAAACGCTGATAGTCCTCCGCCTGCCCCGGCGTCACGTCATCTGCCGAGTAGCCGAAGAAGTGGAACAGGCTGCATAGCAATTCCGGATGGCCGCCGCAGTGGTAGCACTCGCGGTTGTTCTCGATGGTCAGCTTCCAGTTGCCGTGCTCGATCAAGTCGATCTGCGCCGCCACCTTGCAGTCCTGCAGCCGATGCGGTGCGAGATAGGGGCCGACCTGGGCCGCCATGTCGTCGAAGTCCACCGGCGGCTCGTCGGCCAGGCAGATGAACAGCAGCCCGGCCAGGCTGCGCACATGCACCGGCTTCAGGCCGTGCTCGGGCGAGCCGATGCAGGACGGCATGTTCTCGGCGTGGATCAACGCGCCCGTGAGGTTGTAGGTCCATTGGTGGTAGGGGCAGACGAGGTTGCCGACGAAACCCTTGCTGTCCCGCAGGATGATCGCGCCGCGGTGCCGGCAGACGTTGTGGAACGCGCGCACCGCCATGTCGTCGTCGCGCACCAGGATGACGGAGGTGCCGCCCAACTGCACGGTCACGTAATCGCCGGGTTCGGGGATTTCCGGCTCGCTGGCGACGAAGATCCAGTGCCGCCCGAAGATCAGCCGCATGTCGAGGTCGAACACGTCCTGGCTGGTGTAGAACGCGGCCTCCAAGCTGTGGCCAGGCCGGCGCCGGGCCATGAGCGCGTCCAGGCCGGATTGCGGGATGGCGGTCATGTCAAAGGTCCTTGGCGTGGCGCAGCCCGTCGAACACGGCTGCATGGATGTTCCGGCTCGCCACCGCATCGCCGATCCGCATCAGGCGGTAGGCGCCGTCGGGGTTACGCACCACTGATTGCGGCTGCCCGGCCAGCAGCGCCCGGTGATCGACTTCGCCCAGGTTTACCGAGCCGGAGCGCAACGCGAAATACAATTCATCCAGCGGCAGCGTGCCGTGCTCGACCACCACTTGATCTACCAGGCGCTCCTCCGTACGCGGCCCGTAGTCGCTGCCGAGCGTCGCCGCCAGCTTGTTGCCCTCCCGCCGCACCGATAGCACGCGGGTGTTGATGGTGATGCGCGCCCCGGCGCGCTGCAGCACCCGGGCAAAGCCCGCGTGGTTCAAGCCGCCAAGCTCGGGGGCGAACATCCGCTCCGGCGTCACGATCTCCAGCTCCGACCCGGTGGTGGCGGCCAGCTCGGCCGCCTGCATCCCGGGGTAGTTGCCGTTGTCGTCGTAGATCAGCACCCGCTCCGCCGGCTTCACCGCGCCGGACACCAGGTCCCAGGTCGAGGTGACAAGCTCGTTGCCGCTGGCGAGGATCTCGGTGTCGGGGACGCCGCCGGTCGCGACGAACACCACGTCCGGCCTCTCGGCCAGCACGTCGTCCGCCTCCGCCCAAGCAGCGAAGCGCAGGTCCGCGCCGAGGCGCTCCAGCTCCGACATCCGCCAGTCCACGATGCCGATCAGCTCGCGCCGCCGGGGCGAGCGGGCAACGAGCAGGATTTGCCCGCCCGCCTGCTCCGTCGCCTCGAACAAGGTGACGGCGTGCCCGCACTCGGCCGCGACGCGCGCCGCTTCCAGCCCGGCCGGGCCGGCGCCCACCACCACGACCCGGCGACGCGGCCCCGCCGTGCGCGCCACCACCTGCGGCATCGACGCTTCACGCCCGGTCGCCGGGTTGTGGATGCACAGCGCCTCGTTGCCCTCGTAGATGCGGTCGATGCAGTAGCTCGCGCCGACGCAGGGACGGATGGCGTGCTCCCGGCGCTCCATCACCTTGCGGACGATGTGCGGGTCGGCGATCAGCGCCCGGGTCATGCCGACCATGTCGAGCTTGCCCTCCGCGATGGCGTGGCGCGCGGTGGCCACGTCGTTGATGCGGGCGGCGTGGAACACCGGGATGTCGGCCGCCGCCCGCACCTCGCCCGCGAAGTCGAGATGCGGGGCGGAGCGCATCCCTGCAATCGGGATCACGTCCACCAGCGCCGCGTCGGTGTCCATGTGGCCGCGGATGATGTTCAGGAAGTCGGCGAGGCCGGACGCCTTGAAGCGCCGGGCGATCTCGATGCCCTCCTCGCGCGACAGGCCGATCTCCCAGTCCTCGTCCGCCACCATGCGCAGGCCGAGCAGGAAGTCCGGCCCCACCGCGTCCCGCATCGCCTGCATGACGCGGAGCGAGAACGCCATGCGGGCCGCGAGGTCGCCGCCGAACGCGTCCTTCCGCTGGTTGGTGGCCGGCGACCAGAACTGGTCCGGCAGGTGGCCGTAGGCGTTGATCTCCAGCCCGTCCAGCCCGGCCGCCTGCATGCGCTGCGCCGCGGCGGCGTAGTCGGCGACGATGCGGTCGATGTCCCAATCCTCCGCCGCTTTCGGGAAGGCGCGGTGGGCCGGCTCGCGGATCGGGGAGGGCGCCAGCACCGGCAGCCAATCCGCCTTGTTCCAAGCGGTGCGGCGGCCGAGATGGGTGATCTGGATCATCACCGCCGAGCCGTGCTCATGGCACTCGTCGGTGAGGCGACGCAGCCAGGGGACGATCTCGTCCTTATAGGCCAGTAGGTTGCCGAACACGGGCGGGCTGTCCGGCGACACCACGGCGGACCCGGCGGTCATGGTCAGCGCCACGCCGCCGCGCGCCTTTTCCACGTGATACAGCCGGTAGCGGTCCTTCGGCATGCCGTCTTCGGTGTAATACGGCTCGTGCGCCGTGCTCATCACCCGGTTGCGCAGCGTGAGGTGCCGCAATTGGTAAGGCTGCAGCAACGGGTCCTTGGTGCGGTCGAGCACGTCGCCAATGGCGTTCATGGCTGCAGTCCCAGGTCAATGCGCCGGGCGCGAGACAGGCCTGCCACGCGCAAGCGGCTTATAGCAGGATGCGGGGCGCGGCACCCGCTTTCTTGAACAGCGTCGCCGAAGGCTTGCCTGCAAGCGACATGGCCGGAACGCCCCCGCGGCTCAGCCGCCGATCTCAACCACCACCCGTCCGCGGATACGCCCGGCAAGGATGTCCTCCGCTGCCTGAGGTACGTCGGCCAAGCCGATAGTGCGAGTCATCGCGTCGAGCTTGGCCAAGTCGAGCTCCCGGGCCAGCCGGCCCCACGCCTCAATCCGGCGTGCCTGGGGCGCCATCACGGACTCAATGCCAAGCAGCGCCACGCCGCGCAGGATAAACGGCGCGACCGACCCCGGCAGGTCCATGCCGCCCGCCAGCCCGCACGCCGCGACCGCCCCGCCGTAGCGCGTCATCGACAGCACGTTGGCCAGCGTGGAGGAACCCACGGAATCGACGCCCGCCGCCCAACGCTCCTTGGCGAGCGGCTTCGGGGCGCCGGCAAGGCCTGCGCGGTCGATCACCTCGTCCGCGCCCAAGCCCTTCAGATACTCGGCTTCCCCCATCCGCCCAGTCGAGGCGATCACCCGCCAGCCGGCGCGGTGCAGCAGGGCGACCGCGACCGAGCCGACCCCGCCGGCGGCCCCGGTGACAATCGCCGGGCCGGCGTCGGCTGTGAGGCCGTGGTGCTCAATGGCCATCAGCGACAGCATCGCCGTGTAGCCCGCGGTGCCGACCGCCATCGCCTGCGCAGGCGTGAGGCCGTCGGGCAGCGGGATCAGCCACTCGCCCTTGACCCGGCTCCGCTCCGCATAGCCGCCGAGATGCGTCTCCCCAGTGCCCCAGCCATTCAGCAGCACGGCGTCGCCGGGCTTGAAGCCGGGATGCGCCGAGGCCTCGACCACGCCGGCGAAGTCGATGCCGGGTATCATCGGGAAGCGGCGCACCACCGGCGCCTTGCCGGAAAGCGCGAGGCCGTCCTTGTAGTTCAGGCAGGAGTGCGAGATGCGGACGGTGACGTCGCCCTCCATCAGCCCGGCCTCGTCGAAGTCGCGCACGGCCACCTTCTGGCCGCCCTCGTCCTTGTCGATCACGATTGCCTTCACCGCATTCCCCCCTGCCGACGGGCTGGCCGCCCTTTGACAGCGGAGCTGTATGCCGTGCCGTGGCAAGCCTCAAGGCCGGTGCCGCGGCGGGGCAGGAAAGTTACGGCGTCACGTCGCAAAGCCCTGCACCAAGCTGCCGGAAACCAGCCGCCAGCCGTCCACAAGGACAAAAAAGATCAGCTTGAACGGCAGCGACACCGCATTGGGCGGAAGCATCATCATGCCCAGGCTCATCAGCACGCTGCCGACGACCAAGTCGATGACGAGGAACGGCAGGTAAAGCAGAAATCCCATCTCGAACGCGCGCCGCATCTCGCCGATCATGAAGGCGGGCACCAGAGCACGCCACTGCGCCTGGTCCGGGGTAGGCGGAGCCTGGATCTGACCCAAGTCGAGGAAGAGCTGCAGGTCGGCGCCGCGGACGTTGGCGGCCATGAAGGTCCGGAACGGCTCCGCGGTCAACCGCAACCCTTCCATCTCGCCAACCTGGCCCTGCGTCATCGGCAGCAGGCCGCTTGTCCAGGCTTGGTCCATCACCGGCTGCATGACGAAGTAGGTGAGGAACAGGGCCAAGCCGATCAGCACGGTGTTGGGCGGCGTGCCTTGCGCGCCGATCGCGCTCCGCAGCAGCGAGAGCACGATGACGATCCGGGTGAACGCTGTGGCCATCACCAGCAGGCTGGGCGCGAGCGACAGCACGGTGACGAGGGCGGTGAGCTGCACGAGCCGGCCCGTCGCGCCCGCCTGCCCGGCGGCGCCCAGGTCGATGTTGACCGACTGCGCATGGGCCAGGGCTGGGGCCAGCACCAGGACGAGGAGCGCCGCGCAGGCGAGGCGCCGCGGCATTTGCTTCACAGGCCGGTCCCCGACGCCGCCGGCGGCAGCCAACTGACCACCTGTTCGGAGCTGCTTCCGATCAGCAGAAGCAGTTCGCGTCCGTCGCACGAGACCAGTTGCAGCCGCCGGGTGCGGTCCAACGCCAAGACCTCCCCCAACACAAGGCGACGGCCGGCGGCCGGCTGGGCAAGCCGCAGCAGGCGCACGCCGCGCCCGGCCAGCACGATGATGCCGAGCACCGCGGCCAGCGCCGCCCCAGCCAGCGCGACAGTTTGGATCAAAGCGGACATCGGGCGGCCTTTTGCCGTTGTAAGGATCGCTACGGGTCCGTGGCCCGAAGCGCCACGCCCAGCGCATCAATCCGATCAAGCAACGAAAAAAGCAAGGCGCAAGCTGCGTGGCCCTCAACCGGAGGCAGGTCAAGCGCCTTTGCGCAGAGCAGTCCCACGGACCGGTCAAGCCCGGCCACGTCAACCCGGCGCCCGCCCGCTGCCAAACCCGCGGCGAGGTTCACCGTATCATGCAAATCCTTGGACAGGCCTGCCAGCTCGGACGCGGCATCGTGGGCAGGCCGCGGCCAGGATTTCAAATCGTCGGAAACGGTCAGGTTCATCATGCCCGCAGCATGACAATAATTGGTTACTAATCCGTTTCGGATTCGCTTAAAGGTTGCGTTAACCAAACCCGTGCATCCTGCCCATGACCAAAAAGGGGAATGTGATGGACTCGAACGGAGTCGACTCGACCGATATCGGCCTGTTCCGCTTGGCGGAGCAGCGCCTCGCCTGGGTTGGACGGCGGCAGGAGCTGCTTGCGCAGAACGTGGCCAACGCCAACACGCCGGGCTACCAGCCGCGCGACCTGCCGCCCTTCGCCAAGGCCCTGGCGCACGCCGACCCGGCAGCCGCGCTGGTGCGGACCGATCCCAAGCACATCGCCGTCACTGGAACCCTGCAATCCGACCGGCCGCTGCGGCCGCGGGAGCGCTCGCCGGACGGCAACGGCGTCTCGATGGAGGATCAATTGACCAAGGTGGCCGACACATCCAACACGCAGGAACTGGTGGCGAACCTGTATCGCAAGTACCAGGGCATGTTCCGCACCGCGCTGGGCCGGGCGGGGTAGGGACCATGGACATCACGAAGGCGCTCACCATCTCGGCCCGCGGCATGGACGTGCAGACCGCCCGCCTGCGCACCATCGCGGAAAACCTGGCCAACCAGGACACCACCGGCTCCACGCCCGGCGCGGACCCTTACCGCCGCAAGGTCATCACGTTCGAAAACCGGATGGACGAGGCGGTGGGCACCCCAACGGTTCGCGTCAAGAACATCTCAACCGACAAAAGCGAGCTGCCCACGCGCTATGACCCGTCCCACCCGGCGGCCGATGCGAAAGGCTATGTCCGCACGCCCAACGTCAACAGCTTCATCGAGGTCATGGACATGCGGGAAGCGCAGCGCGGCTACAGCGCGAACATGAACGTGATGGAAGTGACCCGGTCGATGCTGACCCGCACGATCGAGATGCTGAAGTGACGGTCCCGGTCGTCACCGTCACCCCGGCCGGCGCCGCCGGCGCCTATGCGCGGGTGCAGAACGGCGCCGGGCCGGGGGAGGAGGCCGGGCCGGCTACGCCTGGCTTCGGCGACATGCTGACCCATGCGCTCGGCTCCGTCGTCGATGCCGGGCATCAGGCGGACGCGCAATCGGTGCAGGCGATCACCGGCGGGGGCAACTTGACGGAGGTGGTCACGGCCGTGTCCCGCGCGGAACTGGCGCTGCAATCCGCCGTCGCGATCCGCGACCGCGTCGTGCAGGCGTATCAGGACGTGATGCGGATGCCGATCTGAGATGGACGACGTCGAGGTCGCAGCCGCCCTCCGGGAAACGCTGTGGATCGTGCTGAAGCTCGGCGGCCCGCTGCTGGTCGCGGCGCTTGCGGTGGGGCTGGTGGTGTCGCTGATCCAGGCGGTCACGCAGATCAACGAGGCCACCCTCGTCTTCCTGCCGAAGCTGCTGGTGCTGGGCGGCGCGCTGGCGCTGCTCGGGCCGTTCATGGCCTCCAGCCTGGCGGACTACACCCATGTGCTGATGGACCGCCTGATCACCGTCGGCGGCCAGTGACCGCCCTCGTTCCATGGGGTTGAGCGGTGGATGACGCGGCGCTGCTGGCGGCGCTGCCGGGCTGGGCGTTCGCCTTCGCCCTCGTGCTGTCCCGCACCGGCATGGCGGTCATGCTGCTGCCGGGCTTGGGAGAGGCCGAGCCGCCAGCCATGGTTCGCGCCGGGTTGACGCTGGCGATCACCGTCCTTCTGGTCCCGGCCGTTGCGCCGTTGGTGCCCGCCGTGTCCGATATCGGCCTGGGCGGAGCCGGGATGATCGCGACGGAGTTGTTGGTCGGCAGCCTGCTCGGCTGGATGGCTCGGCTCCCGGCGTTGGCGCTCGGCATGGCGGGGGCTGTCGTGTCCTACATGCTCGGCCTGTCGAGCGTCGTGCAGCAGGACCCGGCGCTGGGCGGCCAATCCGCCGCCATGTCCCGGCTGTTCGGCCTGGCGGCGCCCGTCCTGATCCTTTCGACCGGGCTTTACGCCCTGCCGCTGACCGCGCTGGCCGGGAGCTACCAGCTTGTGCCGCCAGGCTCCGCCCTGCCGGCGGGGCCGCTGGCCGAGAGCGTCACGGGTGCGCTGGTGGCCTGTTTCGGCCTGGCGCTCCGGCTTTCGGCGCCGTTCCTGCTGGCGGGGCTGGTGTTCCAGGTGGCGCTGGGCCTGCTGGCCCGCCTGGTCCCGCAGTTGCAGGTTTATACCGCGGCCACGCCGGGGCAAATCCTGGGCGGGATCGTGCTGCTGGGCATCATGGCGTCTCACATCCTGGGGGCATGGACCGAGGCGGTGAACACCGCATGGTCCGGCCTTCCCGGCCTGTAAGACCAGGAACGCGCCGTGGCGGAAGGGGCTGAGGGCGAGGACCGCGACAAGCCGGCCACTGAAACCCGGCTTCGGCGTGCCCGAGAGTCTGGCGAGACGCCGCTGTCGCGGGAGCTGCCCGTCCTCGCCGGGCTGGGGGCCGCGACGCTGGTGCTGGCGATGGCCGGTCCCGGGTTGACCCGCGACCTTTCGACGCGGCTGGTCCGCATGCTGGCCATGGACGCGGCGCCCGGGGCGGCGCTGGGAGACGCCGGCTGGGCGCTGCTGGCGACCGCCGGGCCGTTGATCGGCGCGGTGTTGCTGGCAGGCGGGGCGTCGGTCCTGCTGCAAACCGGCGGCCTGGTGCACGGCAAGGCATTGGTCCCCGACCTGGCCCGGTTCAGCCCGAAGCGCGGCCTGTCCCGTTTGTTCGGCCTGAACAACCTGATCGAGGCGATCAAGGCCCTGGCGAAGATCGGCGTCCTCGCCTGGGCGGCGTGGCGCGCACTGGCAGACGCGCTGCCCGGCGCCACCGCCTCGGTCATGTGGCCGCCTGAGCGCCTGGTGGAGCGGCTGACCCGCGACCTGATCCACCTTTGCGTCCTGGTCCTTGCCTGCCAGGCGGGCATCACGCTGCTCGACGTGGGCTGGGTCCGCTTCCGCTTTGCCAAGCGCATGCGGATGACCGCGCAGGAGATCAAGGATGAGCATCGGGACAGCGAGGGCGACCCACGCCTCAAGGCCAAGCTGCGCCAGATGCGCCTGGCCCGCGCCCGCAAGCGGATGATGGCGGCCGTCCCTACGGCGACCGTGGTGATCACCAACCCAACCCACTACGCCGTGGCGCTCGCCTACGACCGGACCAAGCAGTCTGCGCCGCGCGTGGTGGCGAAGGGAATGGACGAGGTCGCCGCACGCATTCGTGCGATGGCGACCCAGCACGGCGTGCCATTGATGGCCAACCCCCTGCTGGCCCAGGCGCTGCACACGCTGGAGCTGGAAGCCGAGGTGCCGGCCGAGCATTTTCAAGCGGTTGCCGAGATTATCGCCTATGTTTGGCGGCTGCGCGGCCAAGCCAAGGGCCGTTCGTAATGTTCGCTTTTTGTTCTTGCATCGCGGCCTGCCAGCGCCTATCTCGGGTTCACTTAATGAGATCAGCGGATAGTTGCGGTTTCGTTTGCTGGTGTGACACTGTGCCGGGCGAACGGGCGGGATGAGGATCGGACATGGACAAGAACAAAGCGCTCGATGCGGCGTTGACGCAGATCGAGCGGGCATTCGGCAAAGGCTCCATCATGCGGATGGGTGCCAAGGCCGGCGATCAGCAGATCGAGACTATCCCGTCAGGCTCGCTGGGCCTTGACCTCGCGCTTGGCATCGGCGGCTTGCCGCGGGGCCGGGTGGTTGAGATCTACGGCCCGGAAAGCTCGGGCAAGACCACCCTTGCGTTGCACGCTGTCGCCGAGGCGCAGAAGCGCGGCGGCACCTGCGCGTTCATCGACGCGGAACATGCGCTCGATCCGATCTATGCCCGCAAGCTCGGCGTCGATGTCGATAATTTGCTGCTGAGCCAGCCCGACGGCGGCGAGCAGGCGCTTGAGATCTGCGACACGCTGGTTCGGTCCGGCGCGGTCGATATCGTGGTGGTGGACAGCGTGGCCGCCCTGGTGCCGCGCGCCGAGCTTGAGGGCGAGATGGGGGACACCCATGTCGGCCTGCACGCCCGGCTGATGAGCCAAGCCCTGCGCAAACTGACCGGCAGCGTCGCCAAGTCGCACACCATGCTGATCTTCCTGAACCAGATCCGGCTCAAGATCGGCGTGATGTTCGGCAACCCCGAGACGACGACGGGCGGCAACGCGCTCAAGTTCTACGCCTCGGTCCGCATGGAGATCCGGCGCATCGGCCAGATCAAGGACCGCGAGGAGGTCGTCGGCAATCAAACCCGGGTCAAGGTGGTCAAGAACAAGCTGGCGCCGCCGTTCCGGCAGGTCGAGTTCGACATCATGTACGGCGAGGGGGTGAGCAAGGTCGGCGAGCTGATCGACCTCGGCGTGAAGGCGAACGTCGTGGAGAAGTCGGGCGCCTGGTTCAGCTACGACAGCACCCGCATCGGCCAGGGTCGTGAGAACGCCAAGCAGTTCCTGCGTGACCACAAGGATATGGCGGAGGCGATCGAGAAAAAGGTGCGTGAGCAGTCCGGCGTCGTGGCGAACTCGATGCTGGCCCCCCCGGAAGAGGGTGACGAGGCCGAAGCGGCCGATTAGCTTGCCGGACCACTCGCCGCCGTTGGGACCGCTCGCTGCCTTGCCCTTGACGGTGGCGGACCATGAACTCGTCGAGGCAGCCCGGGCCGTGCTGCTGCAGCATTACCGCCCCTTTTGGCATACGGTCGGCGCGGCGCTGCGCAGCCGGGACGGACGGATATGGACGGGCGTGCACCTGGGCGCCACGGTCGGGCGGCTCTCGATCTGCGCGGAAGCCATCGCTCTGGGCCGCACGGTGATGGATGGGGACGGGACGATTGAATGCGCCGTGGCCGTCCGGCATCCCAAGCCGGAAGAAGCGGTCCAGGAGATCGCGGTCGTGTCGCCCTGCGGCGCGTGCCGTGAGAACCTGACCGACTACGATGCGGCGGCGCTCGTCATCATCAACACGGCGGCCGGGCTGCGGAAGGTGCCGGTCAGCACCTTGCTTCCGTTACCGTACCAGCGCTGACGGAACATCAATCACTTTTCAACGTTGGGGTTTTCATGAATACAAATCCAAAGGCTGCACCGGACGATGAGGCAACGCCGTCGAACGTTGAGAAGGACCCGCACGACTGGACAACGGGCAACGAGACGATGACCGGGGCGCAGGCGAGCTATCTCAAGACGCTTTGCGAGGAGGCCGGGGTGGAGTTCGACGCTTCCTTGAGCAAGGCCGACGCTTCGTTGAAAATTGACGAACTGCAGCAGAAAACTGGACGCGGCAAGAACCACTGACCGCCTGGCCATCGTGCGGATGACAGCGCGCGTTGCCTGGGGTAGGGACTGGACCGCATCCTCGTAGGACAATCCGTCTCCGTCATGGTCAGCAGCAACGACATCCGTGCGACGTTTCTCGAATTTTTCGCTCGGCATGGCCACCAAGTGGTCCCGAGCAGTTCCCTTGTGCCGCTCAACGACCCGACCCTGCTGTTCACCAATAGCGGGATGGTGCAGTTCAAGAACGTCTTCACGGGACAGGAGAAGCGCCCATACAGCCGCGCCACGACGGCGCAGAAATGCGTGCGGGCTGGGGGCAAGCATAACGACCTCGACAACGTCGGCTACACGGCCCGGCATCACACGTTCTTCGAGATGCTGGGCAATTTCAGCTTTGGGGATTATTTCAAACCGCTTGCCATCGAGCAGGCGTGGACGTTGCTGACCCGGGATTTCGGCATCAAGCCGGAGAAACTGCTGGTCACGGTGTATTCGGAGGACGAGCAGGCAGCGGAACTGTGGCGCAAGATCGCCGGGCTGCCTGACCATCGCATCCTGCGCATCGCCACGGCCGACAACTTCTGGCGCATGGGAGACACCGGCCCCTGCGGCCCCTGCTCGGAAATTTTCTTCGACCATGGCGAGGACATTCCCGGCGGGCCACCTGGCAGCGCCGACGAGGACGGCGACCGCTTCATCGAGATCTGGAACCTCGTGTTCATGCAGTTCGAGGAAGGGCCGCCCGGCACCCGGACGCCCTTGCCGCATCCCTCCATCGACACCGGCATGGGGTTCGAACGGTTCGTCGCCGTCATGCAGGGCAAGCATAACAACTACGATATCGACATGATGCGGGCCTTGGTGGTCGCCAGCGCGGAGGTCACGGGGCAGGCGGTGGACGGGCCGTTCCAGACCAGCCACCGCGTCGTGGCCGACCATCTCCGCAGCACCTCGTTCATGATCGCCGACGGCGTGCTGCCGTCAAAGGACGGGCGCGGCTACGTTCTCCGCCGCATCATGCGCCGGGCGATGCGCCATCTGCACATGATGGGCACCAAGGAGGCGGCGCTCCACCGCCTCGTGCCCGCCCTGATCCGCCAGATGGGCGCAGCCTATCCGGAACTGCCGCGCGCCGAGCCGCTGATCGTCGAGACGATGCGGCTTGAGGAGGACCGGTTCAAGGCGATGCTCGAGCGCGGCCTCGGCCTGTTATCCGAGGAGACCCGGCGGCTCGGCGAAGGCGGCGCGCTGCCCGGCGATGTCGCCTTCAAGCTTTACGACACGTTCGGCTTCCCGCTCGACCTTACTCAGGACGCGCTGCGCGAAGAGGGGCGGACCGTGGACGTGGCCGGGTTCGACGCGGCGATGCAGGAGCAGCGGACGCGGGCGCGTGCGGCATGGGCCGGATCGGGCGATGCCGCGACCGAGCGCGTGTGGTTCGACGTGCGCGAGCGGACGGGCGCTACGGAGTTCCTCGGTTATACCACCGAAACCTCCGAGGGCGAGATCGTGGCGCTCGTGGCCGATGGTGTGGTGCTGGACAAGGCCGAGACCGGCCGTGCAGTCGCCGTGGTGCTGAACCAGACGCCGTTCTACGCGGAGAGCGGAGGCCAATTGGGCGACGCCGGAGTGATGACCGGGCCGGGCCTGCGCATCCGCATCGAGGACACGCAGAAGAAGCTCGGCGACCTCTTCGTGCATCTCGGGACGGTTGAGAGCGGGACGGCAACGCTGGGCACCTCGGTCGTCGCCGAGGTCGATCAAGCGCGCCGCAGCGCGATCCGGGCGCATCACAGCGCGACCCACCTGCTACACGCCGCGCTCCGCGAGCGCCTGGGTGCACACGTGACGCAGAAGGGGAGCCTGAACGCCCCGGACCGCCTCCGCTTCGATGTCAGCCAGCCCACGCCGATCAGCCGGGCCGACCTGGCCCTGATCGAAGCGGAGGTGAATGCGCGCGTGCGCGAGAATAGCGCGGTCGGCACGCGGCTGATGACCCCGGACGCGGCAGTGGCCGAGGGCGCCATGGCGTTGTTCGGCGAGAAGTACGGCGATGAGGTCCGCGTCGTGTCGATGGGCAGCCCGGCCGCAGAGGGCAGGGCGTTTTCCGTTGAACTCTGCGGCGGCACGCATGTCCGGCGCACCGGCGACATCGGCCTGTTCCGCATCGTGGGCGAAGGCGCCGTCAGCGCCGGGGTGCGCCGCATTGAAGCGGTGGCCGGCGATGCCGCCCTCGCTGCCATCACCGAGACAGACCGCAGGCTGTCTCAAGTTGCCAATCTGTTGCGCGCAAACCCGGCGGAGGTCGTGGAGCGTGTCGGTCAACTCGTCGAGGACCGCCGCAAGTTTGAGCGCCAAGTTGCTGACCTACAAAGAAAGCTGGCGACCGGTTGTGCCGCGTCATCGGTTGAGACGATCGAGGGCGTTTCCTTTGCGGCGCGCGATCTCGGCGAGGTGCCGCCGCGGGACTTGAAGGGCATCGCCGAGGCCATCGGCACCCAGATCGGCAGCGGCGTGGTGGCGGCGGTCTCGACGGCGGACCGCCGGGCTAGCCTTGTGGTCAGGGTGTCGCCGGACTTGCTGCCCCGTTTCAGCGCCGTGGATTTGGTGCGTGCCGCGAGCCGCACCCTGGGAGGCACCGGCGGCGGCGGCCGGCCCGACCTGGCGCAGGCCGGCGGCCCGAATGCCGATGCGGTGCCGGAAGCGTTCGACGCGATCCGGGCGATGCTGGCGGCCTGACCGTGCATCGCCCGGCGGCGATGCATGGCTTAATCAGGCGAGATACTTGCTAAACCACTGCAGCATTTCTTGCCAACCCGCTTCGGCGTCGGCTTTCCGGTAGCTCGGCCGGTAGTCGGCATGGAAGCCATGCGGGGCGTCGTCGAAGACGTGAATTTGTACGGTCTTGCCCGCACTGGCCGCCTTCGCGGCGGCGGCTTGCACCTCGGCCACGGGGATGCCCGCGTCTTGCGCGCCATACAGGCCCAAGAGTGGGGCCTTAAGTTCAGTTGCGGCATCCGCCGCGTTGTGCGGCTGGATGCTGGACGGAGTGCCGCCGACCGGGCCGTACCACGCCACGGCGGCCTTCAAGGTGGGGTTGTGCGCCGCGTATAGCCAGACATCGCGCCCGCCGCGGCAGAAGCCGGTCACCACCAACCGCTTGGGATCGCCACCGTTGGCCGCCGCCCAGGTCGCCGTTGCGTCCAGGTCCCGCAGCAGTTGGCCGTCGGGCGTCTTGCTGATCACGTCGCGGATGATGGCGTTCACGTCGGTCATCTTCGAAAGGTCGCCGATCCGCGCGTACAGTTCCGGCGCTACGGCGAGGTATCCAACTTTGGCCAAGCGCCGGCAGGTGTCCTTGATGTACTCGTGGACGCCGAAAATTTCCTCGATGACCAACACGGTCGGGAACGACCCGGGGCCCTCCGGCCGGGCGAAATACGCTGGCAGATCGCCCTTGTCGGTCGGGATGGTGGTCTCCCCGGTGACGAGGCCGGCCGCGTCGGTATGGATCGCCTGTGCCTCCACCCGGGTGGTCGCGAGCGTGAACCCGCTGATCAACCCGGTCATCACCACGCCGCGCCGGGGCAGGGGATAACTCGCCAAGCCTTGTAGTCCGTCCATGGGCATTCCTTGTCGAGGGTGTCCGCTGCGTCAGTCGGCGCCGCGGGTCAGGCGGCTTTCGATATCGCCATGGCCGTCTGCAGGTTGGCGTCGATGCGGTCCAGGAAATCCTGCGTGTTGAGCCACGGCTGCTGCTTGCCGATCAGGCTGGCGAGGTCCTTGGTCATGGCGCCGCTCTCGACCGTCTCGACGCACACGCGCTCCAGCGTGTCGGCGAAGGCCGTCACGTCGGGTGTCCTGTCGAACCGTCCGCGGTAGGCCAGGCCGCGGGTCCAGGCGAAGATGGAGGCGATGGGGTTGGTGCTGGTTTCCCGCCCCTTCTGATGCTCGCGGTAGTGGCGCGTCACGGTGCCGTGCGCGGCCTCGCTTTCCACGGTCTTGCCGTCCGGACTCATCAGCACGCTGGTCATCAGGCCGAGGCTGCCGAAGCCCTGCGCCACGATGTCGCTCTGCACATCGCCGTCGTAGTTCTTGCAGGCCCAAACGTAGCCGCCGTTCCACTTGAGCGCGCTGGCGACCATGTCGTCGATCAGGCGATGCTCGTAGGTGAGGCCGAGCTTCTTGAACTCGGCCGCGAACTCCGCATCGTAGAGCTCCTGGAATACATCCTTGAACATGCCGTCATAGGCTTTCAGGATCGTGTTCTTCGTGGACAAGTACACGGGATACATGCGCGCGATGCCGTAGTTGAAGCTGGCGCGGGCAAACCCCTCGATGGAGGCGCGGGTGTTGTGCATCCCCATGGCGACGCCGGGACCCTTGAAGTCGAAGACGTCCATGACTTCCGGCTCTCCGCCGGGCGGATGGTAGGTCAGCGTGACCTTGCCGGGTCCGGGGATCTTCCGCTCGGTCGCACGATAGATGTCGCCGTAGGCGTGGCGTCCGATGACGATGGGCTGGGTCCAGTGCGGCACCAGGCGGGGCACGTTGCTGCAGATGATCGGCTCGCGGAAGATCGTGCCGTCCAGGATGTTGCGGATGGTGCCGTTCGGGCTGCGCCACATCTTCTTCAGCTTGAATTCCGTGACCCGCGCCTCGTCCGGCGTGATGGTCGCGCACTTCACGCCGACGCCGTACTGCTTGATGGCATGGGCGGCATCGACCGTGACCTGGTCGTCGGTCTGATCCCGGTATTCGATGCCGAGATCATAGTATTTCAGGTCGATGTCGAGGTAGGGGAGGATCAGCTTGTCCTTGATGAAACCCCAGATGATGCGCGTCATCTCATCGCCGTCGAGTTCGACGACGGGGGTCGCTACCTTGATTTTGGCCATGCGGTCCTCGTGTTGCTGGCCCAAGCCGGGCCGGTCGCCTTCCGCCAGACAATCGCACCGGACCCGCCGGACGACAAGCCGGGGCGCGGGTCAGGCCGGCGCGAGGCAGCCCAGTGCCCGGCGGATGCCCTCGTCGTCCGGTAGGCCGCCTAAGGGGAACAGCCGGGTCGCATGGCCCATCTTGCGGCCGGGCCGGGCCTCCGCCTTGCCGTAGAGATGCGGGATGAGGCCGGGGGTGGCGACGACCTGCGGCCACAGCGCGGTTTCTTCCGGGCCGACCAGGTTCTTCATCACGGCGTCCGCGTGCCGCCGTCCGGGGGGCAGCGGCAGGCCGGCGACGGCGCGGACGTGCAGCTCGAACTGGCTCGCCGGGCAGGCGTCGATGGTCCAATGGCCGGAGTTGTGCGGACGCGGCGCGATCTCGTTGACCAGCACGCGCCCGGACGGGTCCACGAACATCTCCACCGCCAGGAGGCCGACCAGGCCCAGCGTGTCGGCCACGCGCCAGGCGACCCGCTGCGCCTCGGCCGCCGTGCCCGGCGCCACCCGGGCCGGCGCCAAGGTGAGGTCGAGGATGCCGTCGCGGTGCCGGTTCTCCATGGCGTCGAACACTGTCCCGGCGCCGTCCGCCCCGCGGGCGACGATGACGCTGATCTCGCAGGCGTAACCGACGAAGCCTTCGAGCACCAAGGGCTTGGGATCGAGGGCCGACCATGCAGGTTCGATGTCCTCCCGCGCCCGCAGCACGGCCTGCCCTTTGCCGTCATAGCCGAGCCGGGTGGTCTTCAGCACGGCCGGAAGACCCAGCGCCTCGACGGCGGCGTATAGGTCGGGCAGCGCCTCCAATGCCCGCCACGGCGCCGTGGGCACGCCGGCGTCGGCCAGGAAGCTTTTTTCCAGCACGCGGTCCTGGCTGATGCGCAGCACGGCCGGGGCAGGGTGGACGAGGCGCAAGGAGGCCAGCAGTTCCAGCCCGGCGGCGCTTACGTTCTCGAACTCGAAGGTGATCACGTCGGCGGCCTCGGCGAAGCGCCGCAAGGCGGCCGGGTCCTCATAGTCTCCTAGCGTGCAGGCGGCCGAGACTTGGGCGGCCGGGCTGTCCGGCTCCGGCGTCAGGATATGGCAGCGGTAGCCCAGCCGGGCCGCGGCCATGGCGGACATGCGGCCGAGCTGGCCGCCCCCAATGATGCCGATGGTCGCATTGGGCGGCAGCGCCGGCACCGCGTCAGGCCTCGGGCGCGTGGGCGACCGCGGCGGCCTGCTCAGCCCGCAGCCTGTCCAGGCGCGCGGCAAGCGCCGGGTCGGCGAGGGCCAGGATGGCGGCCGCCAGCAGCCCGGCATTCACCGCGCCCGCCCGGCCAATGGCCAGCGTTCCCACGGGAACGCCGGCCGGCATCTGCACGATGGACAGCAAACTGTCCATGCCGCTCAGCGCCTGGCTCTCGACCGGCACGCCCAGCACCGGCAAGGAGGTCCAGGCCGCGCACATGCCCGGCAAGTGCGCGGCGCTGCCCGCGCCGGCGACGATCACCCGCAGGCCGCGGTCACGGGCCGTCCTGGCGTACTCCGAAAGCCGGTCGGGCGTCCGGTGCGCCGACACGATGCGGGTTTCATGCGCGACATGGAGCCGGGCCAGCACCTCGGCGGCGTGCCGCATCGTCGCCCAATCCGACTGGCTGCCCATGATGAGGCCGACCTGCGCCGCGGCGGCGCGGTCCGGCATCAGGCGATGTTGTCCGGAATTAGCCGGCTTTCCAGCCAGGACAGCTCGTCCTTCAGCAGCAGCTTGCGCTTCTTCAGTCGCTGCAGGTGCAGTTGGTCCGTCCCGGCCTCGGACAGCCGGGCAATCACGGTGTCGAGATCACGATGCTCGCTGCGCAGTTCATGCAGTTGGCGTAGGAGCGAGTCACGGTCGGTCAGCATGGGTTGCCACTACCACGGAGAATTGCCGAATGCCACGTAACTCGAATAGGGGGCCGTGCCCCGATTTCGTTCCCGATTTCGTGTCACTCTCGATTCAGATGGCGTCGCACCGCACGACGGGATTAGCTTTACGGTGCAGTGGCAGCGTAGCTGGCACTGCGGCGCAAGCGAAATCCACTCACGAGGAGGCACCATGAACCTGCAGTCCCGTATCGAGACCCTCAAGGAGCGCCATGCCACCCTGGAGCACCGCATCGCGGACGAGGACCACCGCCCCCAACCGGACAGCGACGCCTTGGCGCGGCTCAAGGTCGAGAAACTGCGGCTGAAAGAGGAGATGGAACGGCTGCGCAGCTAAGCCGGACCGGCCAAGCTCAAGCCTACGGGCCGCCTGCCAACTCAGGCGGCTTCGTCGGCCTCGGGCGGCGGGGGGACAGGCACAGCCTTGCCGTCGCGGGCCAGACGCTCGTTGGCCTGCGTGACCATCGCGTTCAAATCCGTTTGCGTGCAGAGCCCCAGGATCACGGGGTCACGCGGCTTGATGTTGGTGCTGTTCCAATGGCTGCGTTCGCGCACCTTCTGGATAGTGTCCTTGGTGGTGCCCAGCAGCTTGATGACCTGGGCCTCGCTCAACTGCGGGAAATTCCGCAGCACGAAAGCGATAGCATCCGGCCGGTCATTGCGCTTAGCCACCGGAGTGTAGCGTGCCCCGCGCGACCGCTTGTTGATCGGGTTGCTGGCCGGGACCAGCTTGAGCCGCGCCGCAGGGTCGGCCTCGCAGCGCTTGATCTCGTCCGCGGTCAACTGGCTGTTCGCGACCGGGTCGTAGCCGACGATGCCCTGGGCGACCTCGCCATCGGCAATCGCCTGCACCTCGAGCGGGTGCATGCCGCAGAACTCGGCGATCTGCGTAAATGTCAAGGCGGTTTTTTCGATCAGCCAAACGGCGGTGGCCTTTGGCATCAGTGGGAGGCTCATTACCTTCTGTCCTTCAGCGCCGCGCGGCAGCCATGGCGGGGCAAGGCGGTCCGATACGGAAAAAACCAGGGTATGGACCCACGCTGTCCCAAGGGTCAAGCGATCTATCGACGGGGAGTCATATGGAAAGTGGATTGACCGAGGACGAGGCGCCGCGGCCAAAACAGCTTGCGCGGCCGTCGCCTGACGCCTTGGGCGTGACAGAATTGGAAAGCTATATCGCCGAACTGCGCAGCGAGATCGCCCGGGCGGAACAGGAGATCATCCGCAAGCAAGGGCACCGCGCGGCGGCAGACAGCGTGTTCAGGCGTTCAACATAGAGAAAGGGCCGGGCTTGCGGCCCGACCCTTCCGACAATCAGCCGTCACGCCGCCTGAGCCGCGTCCTTGCTGTCGTTCGCGATGACCGGCGTCGCCTGCGCGGCGCTGCCGATCTGGATGCGGCGGGGCTTCAACGCCTCCGGCACCACACGCTTCAGGCCAACGTGCAGCAGGCCGTTCTGCAGATCGGCGCCATCGACCACGATGTGGTCGGCGAGCACAAACCGACGCTCGAATGCGCGGCCCGCAATGCCGCGGAACAGCACTTCGCCAGCCTCGGCCTCGGCCTTTACCCGACCGGTGATAATCAATGAATTCTCCCGCACCGTCAGCTCAAGGTCGTCCGGCGCGAAGCCGGCCACTGCCATTGTAAGGCGATAGCTGTCGTCACCGACGCGCTCGATGTTGTAGGGCGGATAGGACTGCGACACCGTCTCCTGGGCCGCGCCGGCGAGACGGGCCATACGGTCGAAGCCGATGGCAGTACGGAAAAGCGGAGCAAAATCGTACGTCATAGAATAAACCTCCAAAAAGCAAGGCCTTAACATGGACCGCCCACATGAGCCGGTCCGGTCTAAGCTTCGTGGCCCCGGATGGGCGCCTCGAACGATGCTGAAATAGAAAGCGCCGCACCCCCGTTCAAGAGGTTGCGGCGCCTGGCTTTGTGGGAAAAAAGCTCTGCGGAGGGCTACTTGCGAATGCCTAGCCCCGCGAACTTCTTGTTGAACTTGGCAACCTGGCCGCCCGTGTCCATCAGGCGCTGCACACCGGTCCAGGCAGGGTGCGACTTCGGGTCGATGTCCAGGCGCATCGTGTCCCCGGCCTTGCCGGCGCAGGTGCGCGTCTTGAACTGAGTGCCATCGGTCATGATGACGGTGATCTCGTGGTACTCCGGGTGAATGCCGGGCTTCATCGCGTGTGCTCCATCATGGCCGCCGATACCGACCGGCAGCGGAGCCGCAGCATATACCCGCGTCGCCCTCCGCGCCACAAGCCGTCAAGGCTGGGGCCGCGCCCGGCGGTGGCCCTGGAACTCGTGGAAGGTCCGGTCCGCCGCGGCCTTTTGCTCGGGGGTCATGGCGGCATACAGCGTGTCGAACGCCGCGGCCAAATGCTGCAAATCATCGGCATGGGCGCGTGTCACGTCCGCGTAGGAGCGCATGTCCTCCGAAGCGGTCATAGCGGACACTTTGTCGGCGCGCTCATGCTGCAGGGTCTCCATATGCGCCGCATTCTCCCGCATCACGGTTGCAAAGGCGTCCCATTGCGGTTGCTGCGCCGGCGTGATCTTCAACCGGCTTTGCAGCCCGGCAATGCGGCGCTCCACCTGCGCGGGGCCGCCGCGCTCCGGCCGGGTTGCCTGCGCCGGCGCGGACGGCGCGGGGTTCTGCGCCCAGGCTGGAGCGCCCAGCACCGTGGCGGTCACGAGCAACGCAAACATCTGCGGATTCCGGTTCGTCATGGCCAACCCCCTCATCGTCAACGGTATGGCACAATCAAGCCGACGCCGGGCGGCGCGTAAGGCGGCGGCGGGTAGTAGGCACGGGGCGGCGGGTAATAGACCGGCGGCGGCGCGTAGTAGCCGGGCTGCAGGTACTGCCGCTCATAGGCCTGCCGACGTTCCCATCGCTCCCGTTCCCACCGCTCATGCTCCCAATGCTCGCGGCGGCGGTCGGGGCCGTAGTCGTCCCAGCGGTCGGCCCGCGCCGAGCCGGACGTTGCGGCAAGGCCGATGCTGAGGGCAAGGGTGGCGAACGCCAATCGCTGCGGCACGGTCTATCCTCCGTTTCAATAAGCGAGCAACGCGGCGTGCCGGCCTCCGGTTCGTTCGGGCCGGGATGCGGCGGTCAGGCGCGGGCGCGCTGATACTGCTTGACCAGCTCCATCCGGACTCCCAACGCCTCGGCCGCCCGAAGCGTCCAGGCCGGGTCCGCCAGCACGGCCCGGGCGACGAACACCAGGTCGGCGCGGCCGTTGGCGACGATCTCCGCCGCTTGCTCGGCGCCCCGGATCATGCCGACCGCGCCCGTCGCGATCCCCGCCTCGGTCCGCACCCGCTCGGCGAACGGCACCTGATAGCCCGGATGCACCGACGGGATGCGGGCCGCGGGCGACACGCCGCCGGTCGAGCAGTCGATCAGGTCCACGTCGCCCCGCGCCCGCAGCCAGCGGCCGAGCTGCACCGCATCGTCCGCCGTCAACCCGCCAGGCATCCAGTCGGTGCAGGACAGCCGCACGAACAGCGGCAGGTCGCCGGGCCACTCCGCCCGCACCGCGTCGATCACCTCCATCAGCATGTTGGCCCGCCCCGCGAGGTCGCCGCCATATCGGTCATTGCGCTGGTTGGAGATCGGCGACAGCATCGAATGCAGCAGGTAGCCGTGCGCCGCGTGCAGCTCAATGACGCGGAACCCGGCCTCGCGCGCCAGGCGGGCGGTGCGCGCGAACTCCGCGACGACGCCGCGGATTTCCTCCATGTCCATGGCGTGCGGCGTGATCGCATCCGCATGGAACGGCAGGGCGCTCGCGGCCAGCGGCACCCAGCCGCCATCCTCCGGCAGCAGCGCCTGGCCGCCTTCCCACGGCCGCTGGCTGCTGGCCTTGCGCCCGGCATGGCTGATCTGGATGCCCGGCACCGCCCCGCCGTACTCGATCAGCTTCGTGATCCGGCGCAAAAACGCCATCTGCGCCGCGTCCCAGAGCCCCAGGCAGCCCGGCGTGATGCGGCCAATGGCGGAAGTGTGCGTCGCTTCCGTGAACACGAAGCCCGGCCCGGCCATCGCCTTGGCGCCGAGGTTCTGGATGTGCCAGTCATCCCCCAGCCCGTCCTCCGCGCTGTACTGGCACATCGGCGAAATGGCGATGCGGTTGCGCCCCGTCACCGATCGGAAGGTGATCGGCTGGAACAGCAGCGGGTCGGGCATGGGCAGGCTCCTGTTTGGGCGGACAAGGTGCCGGATAAGCGCGCTCGGGCCGGGCCGCAAGCCCGTTGCCGCCTTGGTGCCCGGCGACTAGCGTGCCGGCCGCGGAGGGAGGAACGGCGATGCGGCTGGAAGGCAAGGCGGCGCTGGCGACATCAGTTTCATCACCGGCGTGCTGCTCCCAGTCGATGGGGGCCGCTGCGCGTAGCGGCGCGGGCTGAATGACGGCAGACGGTCCAGTGTTGCAGGGATCGGCGGTCACGCTGCGGCGGCCTCGGCCGGAGGATGCAGCGGAGCGGCTCGCCTTGGGGAACGACGCTGGCATCATGCGGATGTTCGGGGCCGATGCGACCGACCGGCCGCCGATGACCGAGGCCAGGGCCACGCGCTGGGTCGAGGAGATCACGGCGCACCCGCACGCCTGGGCGGTGGAGCACGGAGGGCGGCTTCTCGGCGATGTTCGCCTGGACGCGTTGAACCAACATGATGCCCGCGCCCGGCTCGCAATCGGCCTCTATGATCCCAACAAGCTCGGGAAGGGGCTGGGCCGGGAGGCCATCCGCCTCGTGCTGGCACACGCTTTCGGCGCGCTCGGCCTGCACCGCGTCAGCCTGCGCGTGGTCGCCTACAACACGCGGGCAATCCGCTGCTACTCGGCCTGCGGCTTCGTCGTGGAAGGGCGGGAGCGCGAAGCCGCCCTCGTCGGCGGCGAGCGTTACGACGACATCATGATGGGTGTCCTCGCCCGCGAGTTCCGGCCCAACGACGAACAGTCGGAGTTTCCCCCGTGAACATCCTCTCTATCCAGTCCTGGGTCGCCTACGGCCATGTCGGCAACGCCTCGGCCGTATTCCCGCTGCAGCGGCTGGGCGCCGAGGTTTGGGCGGTCAACACCGTGCAGTTCAGCAACCACACGGGCTACGGCGCCTGGACCGGGCAGGTGTTCACCGGAGCGGTGGTGCGGGACCTGGTGGACGGCATCGCTGCCCGCGGCGTGTTGCCGTCCTGCGACGCGGTGCTGTCCGGCTATATGGGCGACCCGGGGATCGGCGAGGCCATCCTCGACGCCGTCACCCGGGTCCGCGCCGCCAACCCGGCCGCGCTGTATTGCTGCGATCCCGTCATCGGCGACCATGGGCCTGGCATTTTCGTGCGCCCGGGCATCGCCGAGCTGCTGCGCGACCGCGCCGTGCCGGTCGCCGACATCCTGACCCCGAACCAGTTCGAGCTGGAGCACCTCACCGGCCTGTCCTGCGCCACGCTCGACGACGCGTTGCGCGCGGTGGCGCGGCTGCAGGCGATGATGGCGCCGGGCGGCCCGCGGACGGTACTTGTGACCAGCTTGCAGACCAGCGACACGCTGCCGGACGTCATGGACATGCTGGCTGTCGATGCGGAGGGCGCCCACCTGCTGCGCACGCCGCTGCTGCCGCTTTCGGTCAACGGCGCCGGGGACGCGGTCGCCGCCCTGTTCCTGTTCCACCACCTGCGGACCGGCCAGGCGCAGGCGGCGCTCGAAGCGGCCGGCAGCGCCATCCATGGCCTGCTGCGCCGCACCGCGGAGGCCGGCTCCCGCGAGATCCTGACGGTCGCAGCACAGGACGAGTTCGCCAGCCCCACCGTATGGTACCGCGCGCAACGGGCCTGACCCGGCTGATTCCAGAATTTTTTGAACTCTGCCCTCTTATTGCCGTGATCTGTGCGTAGAGACCTTCGTGCGTTGCTGAACGGCGCGCTTGCCCAGTCACCCTTGCACGCAACGGATGGCGTCATGCGTTTCATCAAAATCTACCGGCAGGCTCTTGCGGTCCTGCGGTCCGACAAGCGCCTGGCGATCATGCTGGGCGTGGCGAACATCATCGTGGCCGGGCTGCAATTCCTGGACCCCGTGCTGTTCGGCCGGGTTATCGGGCTGCTGACGCGGTCCGACACGCTGCCTTCGGACCAACTTTGGTCGCAATCCGCCATACTGCTGGGCATCTGGTTCGCGGTCGGCGCGGCCGCCATCGCCGCCAACATCGCGACCTCGCTGCATTCCGAGCGCATGGCGCACCGCAACCGCCTGCAGATCATGAACCGCTACTTCAGCCACGTCCTGTCGCTGCCGCTGTCCTTCCACGGCGACATCCATTCCGGGCGCCTGATGAAGGTCATGCTGGGCGGGTCGGACGCGCTGTTCGGGCTGTGGCTCACCTTCTTCAAGGACCAGCTTTCCACCTATGTCGCCGTCGTCGCCCTGCTGCCGTTCACCTTCCTGCTGAACTGGCGCCTGGCCATCACCTTGGTGGTCCTGGTGGCGGTGTTCGTCGTGCTGACGATTGCGGTGGTGCGTAAGACGGAGGCCGGGCAGCGCCGGGTCGAATACTACCATTCGCACCTGGCCGGCACGGCGCAGGACGCGCTGGCCAACGTCATGGTCGTGCAGTCCTTCACGCGGCTTGCAGCCGAAAGCCGCCTGTTCGGGCAGATCATCGACGACGTGATCCGCTACCAGTTCCCGGTGCTGAACTGGTGGGCCGTGGTCAACGTGCTGACCCGCGCCGCCAGCACGCTCGCGGTGATCGCCATCGTGCTGACCGGCACCATCCTGCATATCCAGGGCAAGGCGACGGTGGGCGAGATCGTGTCCTTCATGGGCTTCGCCACGCTGCTGATCGGCCGCCTCGAGTCCGCGGTGCAGTTCGCGTCCCGGCTGTTCTTCCAGATGCCGGTCCTGGACGACTTCTTCGGCGTGTTGGACGCGAAGTCCTCCGTGCCTGAGCACCCGCACGCGGCGGAACTCTCGGCGCCGCGCGGCGAGGTCCGCTTCGACAAGGTGAGCTTCGCCTACCCTGGCGGCCCCAACATCCTGACCGACGTGTCGTTCACCGCGCGGCCCGGCACCTCCGTGGCCCTCGTCGGCCAGACCGGCGCCGGCAAGTCCACCGCGATGAACCTGCTGCAGCGCCTATGGGACCCGGTGCACGGCACCATCAAGGTTGACGGCCAGGATCTGCGCGACGTGTCGCTTGAGAGCTTGCGGCGTTCCATCGGCGTCGTGTTCCAGGAAAGCCTGCTGTTCAACCGTTCGATCCGGGAGAACCTTCGCATCGGCCGCTATGACGCGACCGACGAGGAGCTTGAGCGCGCCTGCCGCCAGGCCGACGCGCACGAGTTCATCATTCGCCAGCCCCAGGGCTACGACACGGTGGTGGGCGAGCGCGGCGCCACCCTGTCCGGCGGGCAGCGCCAGCGCCTGGCCATCGCCCGCGCTTTGCTCAAGGACCCGCCGATCCTGATCCTGGACGAGGCGACGAGCGCGCTCGACGCCGCGACGGAGGCTCGGGTGTCCCGCGCCATGGCAACGCTGATGAAGGGCCGCACCACATTCATCATCGCCCACCGGCTCAGCACCGTGCGCGACGCCGATGAAATCCTCGTGTTCGATCAGGGTCGCGTGGTGGAGCGCGGCAGCTTCGACCAGCTCCTGGCGCAGCAGGGCCGCTTCTCCGAGCTGGTCGCCACCCAACTCAGCCCGGCCTTGGCGCAGGCCGCAGAGTAGCTTGACCCTTGCGCCAGGGCCGGATTGCTGCGGCTGCTAACCGACCGTTTGCAATCCGGCCCGGCAGGCGTGCAGCATCCCAATTTCGGTAAGGGAGGATCGCCATGACGATCGCTGCAATTCTGAAGCACAAAGGCCACGAGGTCGCCCACGTCGCCCCGACCGCGACGATTGCCGAGGTGGTGGAGCAACTCGCCGCCCGGCGCATCGGCGCGGTGGTCGTGATGGACGCGGCGCAGCAGCTTCTCGGCATCGTCAGCGAGCGCGACATCGTGGGCAGCCTGGCCGAGCACGGCAGCCGGACGCTCGCGATGACGGCGGCGCAATTGATGACGCAGAACCTGCGAACCGCCACCCACACCACGACCGTGGCTCAGGCGACGGAGATGATGACGCACGGGCGGTTCCGCCACCTGCCGGTCATGGATGGCGGCCGGATGGTGGGGATCGTCAGCATCGGCGACATCGTGAAGGCCCGGCTCAGCCAGCAGGAGCAGGAGATGGACAGCCTGAAAGCCTATGTCGCCGGGGCAGCCTGAAGCCTACCGGTTCGCGCCGGGAACCCACTGCACGTCGCCGCCGGGGTTGAGCCGACGGCCGAGCACAAACAGGTGATCCGACAACCGGTTCAGCAGCCGGATCACCGCCGCGTTCACCTCCTCCTCACGGGACAGCCGCACCACCAGGCGCTCGGCCCGGCGCACGACGGTGCGGGCTAAGTGTGCATGGGCCGCCGCCGGGGTGCCGCCCGGCAGGATGAAGCTGGTGAGCGCCGGCAGGGCCGCGTTCATTGCCGCAACCTCGGCCTCCAGCCGCAGATTCGGGGCATCCGTCACGCGCAGGCGCTCGCCCGCGGCGCCCGGCACGCAAAGGTCGGCGCCCACGTCGAACAGGTCGTTCTGAATGCGGGCCAGCATGGCGTCGGCCTCCGCATCGCCCGTGGCGTGCAGGCGCAGCAGGCCGATCACCGCGTTCGCCTCGTCCACGGTGCCATAGGCCTCGACGCGCAGAGCGTCCTTCGGCACGCGGGCGCCGTCGCCCAGCGAGGTCTCCCCGCCGTCGCCGCCGCGGGTCACGACCCGGTCGATTCTAATCATGGCTTGTCTCCAAGGATAAAACGGATGTCGAGCGAGTAGTCGAACGGCACCGGCGTGCCCTGGTTCTGCGCCGGGGTGAAGCGCCAGCGCCGCACGGCGTTGCGCGCCGCGCGGTCCAGGCTCTCGGCGCCGCTGCTGTTGGCGATCACCACGTCCTGCGGCCGGCCCTGCGCCGAAACGTGGATCAGCAGCGTCACGGTCCCTTGCGCGTGCTGCCGCGCCGCCTCGATGGGGTAGACCGGGGGCTGGTTGCGGAACGCGCTGTCCGGGCGCGGCGGAACCACGCCACGCCCGGTCACGTCCATGTCGTCGCGGGTCTCCTCCGCATCCCCAAGATTGACGGCGGCCGCGGCCGGTTTTGACGCCTGGGCAGGGCTGCCAGCTGGCAACGGCGCCGCGTCCGCTTCGGGCGGGGCGGGCTGCTGGGCGGATGGCACGCTGGCGGCGTCCGCCTTGGGAGCCACCGCCGGGGCGCCCTGGGTGGCGCCGGGCTGCTGCACCACTTCGACCTCGATGGGCGGCGCTTCCGCCGTGCCGCCGACGCGGCTGGCGGGCCAGGGCAGCAGCGCCGCGATCACCACAAGATGCAGCGTCGCTGATGCCGGCAGGACCCAGCTCTTCATAGAAAGAGCGTCGTCACAGGACCAGCACGCCGCTGTGCTTGGCCTTCAGCTCCGGCTCGACGTGGATGGTGATGACCAGCCCCTCGACCTCGGCCTTCAGCGCCGCCTCGATGCGGTCACAGATCGCGTGCGCCTCCGCCACCCGCATGTCGCCGGGCACCACGAGGTGGAATTCGAGGTAGGTCAGCCGCCCCGCGTGCCGCGTGCGCAGGTCGTGCGCCTCAATGGCGCCGTCCGCGTGCTGGCCGACCAGCAGGCGGATGCGCTCCACGATGACCCCGGCTGGTGCTGCGTCCATCAAGCCGCCGACGCTGTCCGTCACCAGGCGCACGCCGGACCACAGCACGCTGGCGGCGACCCCCACGGCCAGCACCGGGTCCAGCCAATGCAGCCCGGTCTGCACCGCCAGCACCAGCCCGGACGTGATGCCGACCGATGTCACCACGTCCGTCCACAGATGCCGCCCATCCGCCGCCAGCGCCGGCGAGCGATGCCGATTGCCCGCCCGCACCAACACGGCGGCCCAGCCCGCGTTGACCGCGGTAGACACGGCGTTGACTCCCAAGCCGAGCCAAGGCTGCTGCAGCGACGCAGGCTGGCTCCAGGTCGCCCACGCATGCTGCAGGATCGACCCGGCGGCGACGATGATCAGCACGCCTTCGATCACCGCGGCGAAGAACTCGACCTTGTCATGCCCGTACGGGTGGTTCGCATCGGCCGGCCGGGCGGCCAGGCGCAGCGCCCCGAAGGCGACCAAGCTCGCCACCACATTGACCACGCTCTCCAGCGCATCCGAGTACAGCGCGGCGCTGCCCGTCAGCCGCCACGCTGCCGCCTTCATCGCCAGCACGGCGACGCCGACGAGGATCGTGGTGCCGGCGATGCGCCCCATCTGGTCCAATGCTGCCCCTGCGCCTGTCGCCGGACCGAATTAGCAGGGGAGGGCTACACGGAGAAGTACTTCGCCTTCGGGTTCAGCACGACGATGGCGCTGGTCGATTGCTCCGGGTGCAGTTGCCATTCGTCCGACAGCGACACGCCGATGCGCTCGGCGTCCAGCAGGCGCAGCAGCGGCGCCTGGTCTTCCAGCTTGGGACAGGCCGGATAACCGAACGAGTAGCGCGACCCGCGATAGTGCTGGGACAGCATGCGCTCGATGTCTCGGTCGTCCTCCCCGGCATAGCCCAGCTCGGCCCGGATGCGCTTATGGGTGTACTCGGCCATCGCCTCCGCTACCTCGACCGACAGGCCGTGCAGATACAGGTAATCCTGGTAGCGGTTGTCCTCGAACCACAGCCGCGCCGTGTCGGACGCCTTCTGCCCCACAGTGACGACCTGGAGGCCGATCACGTCGCGCTCCCCGTCGTCCACGTCGCGGAAAAAGTCGGCGATGCACTCGCCATCCTCCTTGGGCTGGCGTGGCAGGGCGAAGCGGCAAAGCTCGGTCTGCCCGTCCTGCTCGAACACAATCAGGTCGTTGCCCTGGCCGGCCGCCTTCCAGTAGCCGTAGATCGCCTGCGGACGCAGGATGCTGTCCGCCTCGCAGATCGCCAGCATCCGGCGCATCACCGGGCGCAACTCCTGCTTGGCCCAGCCGAGAAAGTCCTCCAGCGTCTTGCCCTGCTTCCGAAAGCCCCACTGGAACTGGTAAAGCGACCGCTCGTTCAGGAACGGGATCACCGCCTTGGGCGCCGCCTCGATCATCCGCGCCCCCCAGAACGGCGGCATCGGCGACAACACGTCGGCTGTCAGCCGGCGCCGACGCGCCTGCACGGCCGCGACATCAACCGGGCGGAAGGCGCGCTGGTCGGCCTGGCCCAGCGTGCGCTGCGTGTTGCGCGCCTTGCCGGACCGCTTCGCCTGGATGGCCGCCAGGTAGTCGTCGAAGCCGTTGCCCGTGACCTTGTCCATCAGGTTCAGCCCGTCGAACGCATCCCGGGCATAGGCGACGCGCCCAGAGGCATAGGCCCGCACGCAATCGTCCTCGACGTAGTTGCGGGTGAGTGCGGCGCCGCCGAGCATGACCGGGATTTCCAGCCCCTGCCGCCCCATCTCCTCCAGGTTCTCCCGCATAACGACCGTGCTTTTCACCAGCAGCCCCGACATGCCGATGGCGTGGGCCTGATGCTCCTTCGCGGCGGCGACCATGTCGGCGAGCGGCACCTTGATGCCGAGGTTCACCACCCGGTAGCCGTTGTTGGTCAGGATGATATCGACCAGGTTCTTGCCGATGTCGTGCACATCCCCCTTCACGGTGGCCAGCACGATGGTGCCCTTCTCCTGCCCGGCGACCCGTTCCATGTGCGGCTCCAGGTGGGCGACCGCCGCCTTCATGGTCTCCGCCGATTGCAGCACGAACGGCAACTGCATCTTGCCTGCGCCGAACAGCTCGCCCACCACCTTCATGCCATCGAGCAGCACGTTGTTAATGATGTCGAGCGGCGGCAGCGTCAGCATCGCCTCGTCCAGCTCCTCCGTCAGGCCCTTACGGTCGCCATCGACGATGCGGTCCTTGAGGCGTCCCTCCACCGTCTCGGCCCGGACCTTCTTCGCCACGTCCGCCAGCTTGCGGTCGGCGAACAGTTCCAGGAGCCGCTGCAGCGGGTCGTAACCCTCCCGCCGCCGGTCGAACAGCAGATCCTCGACCACCTGCACCTCCTCGGGAGCAACCAGGTGCAAGGGTCTGATCTTGCTGACATGCACGATGGCGCCCGTCATGCCGGCGCGCACGGCGTGATCGAGGAACACCGAGTTCAGCACGGCGCGCGCCGCCGGGTTGAGGCCGAAGCTGATGTTCGACAGCCCCAGGATGATCTGGATGTCGGGGAAGGCATCCCGGATTAGCTTGATCCCCTCCAGCGTCCATTGCCCGAGCTTGCGGTCATCCTCGTTGCCGGTGGCGACGGTGAAGGTGAGGGGGTCGATCAGCAGGTCCGACTGCGGCAGGCCGTGCTTGCCGCAGGCAAACTCCACGAGCCGCCGGGCGATGGCAAGCTTGGCTTCCGGCGTCTTGGCCATGCCGGTCTCGTCGATGGTCAGCGCGATCACCGCCGCGCCGAACTTCTTCGCCATGATCATCCGGTCACGGGCCGCGTCCTCGCCATCCTCGAAGTTGATCGAGTTGATGATCGGCTTGCCGCCGTGCAGCCGCAGCGCCGCCTCCAGCACGATTGTCTCTGTGCTGTCGATCACGAGCGGCGAGTTCACGCTGCTGGTGAACCGGGTGATCACCTCGTTCATCTCGGCTACCTCGTCGCGCCCGACGAAGGCGGTGCAGACGTCCAGGCTGTTGGACCCCTCCGCCACCTGCTCCCGCCCGACCGACACGCAGCCGTCCCAGTCGCCCTTCTGCTGCAATTCCCGCCACTTCTTCGACCCGTTGGCGTTGCAGCGTTCGCCGATGGAGAAATAGCTGTTCTCCTGGCGCAGCCCCGTTTGGCTGTATAGGCTGGCGACGCTCGGCACCCACACCGGCTTGCGCGCGGCCGGCGCCGGGCGGAAGCCCTCGCCCCGGCGGCGCAGCATGGCGTCCAGCGCCCGGATGTGCGGCGTGTCGGTGCCGCAACAGCCGCCAATCAGGTTCAGCCCGTCCTCCTGGATGAACCGCTCCATCCAGCTCGCCATCTGCTCAGGATCGAGCGGGTAGCGCGTCCGCCCATCGACCAGCTCCGGCAAGCCGGCATTGGGCTGCACTGACAACAGGCCGGGCCAGTTGGCCGCGAGCCAGCGTACATGCTCCGACATTTCCTGCGGCCCCGTGGCACAGTTCAGCCCGATCAGCGGCACGTCGAGCGCATGCACCACCGTGGCCGCGGCGGCGATGTCCGGGCCAACCAGCAGCGTGCCGGTGGTTTCCACCGTCACCTGCACAAAGATCGGCGTGTCCGTGCCGGTCTCCGTGCGGGCGATCTTGACGCCGTTCACGGCGGCCTTGATCTGCAGCGTGTCCTGGCAGGTCTCGATCAGGATCGCATCGACCCCGCCGGCGATCAGGCCGCGGGACTGCTCGGCAAGCGCCGCCTCCAGCGGATCGTAGGCGATGTTGCCGAGCGACGGCAGCTTGGTGCCCGGCCCGATGCTGCCGACCACCCAGCGGTGCCGCCCGTCCGCGAAGCCCTCCGCCGCTTCCCGCGCCAGCTCCGCCGCGGTCTTGTTGATCTCGCGCGCCCGCTCGCCCAGGCCGAACTCGGCCAGCGTGATGGGCGAGCCGCCGAAGGTGTTGGTTTCCACCATGTCCGCGCCGGCCTCGAAGTAGCCGCGGTGGATGTCGCGCACCAGGTCCGGGCGGGACAGGTTCAGCACCTCCGTGCAGTTCTCCTGGTTCCAGTAGTCGCGCTCGACATCGAGCGGCAGCGCCTGCACGCGGCTGCCCATGCCGCCGTCGCAAAGCAGCACCCGGTCACGCAGCGCGTCGAGCAAATGGAGTCGGGTCATCAGGCGTCCTCGGAAACAGGTTGGTGGACATGTTCGGTCAGGTAGGCGTCCGCCGTGGGCATCGGCATCACGCCGGACCAGAGCCGCACCTCCAGCGGACCCGGCACCGACAACGGGACGGCCGGCCGCAGGCCCACCCGGTCGACCGCCGCCTGCATGGCCGCGTCGGTGAAGCCGGGCCAGCGATGCGCTAGGCGGTTTGTCAGGTCATCGCGGCGGTGCTCGGCCAGGTCCACCACGACCAGCCGGCCGCCGGGCGCCAGAACGCGCGCCGCCTCAGCCAGGGCGGCGTCCGGGTCCTCGGCGTAGTGCAGCACCATCTGCAACAGCACGACGTCGTAGCCGCCGGACAGCGGAAGGCGGTACATGTCCGCCTGACGGACGGCGCAATGCGCCAGCGCGGCCTTGGCCAGCCGTGCCCGCGCCAGCGCCAGCATCCCCCGGCTGGCGTCCACGCCAAGCCCCGCCGAGATGCGCGGCGCCAGCAGTTCCAGCATCCGTCCGGTCCCGGTGCCGATGTCCAGCATCCGGCCGAGCCGCGGGCTGGGCAGCAGCCGCAGCACCGCCGCTTCCACATCGGCGGCCGGCAGGTCCAACGCCCGCATCTCGTCCCAATCCGCACCCTTGCGCCGGAAGCTCTCGGAGGCGATCCGCGCCCGCTCCGCCAGCACGCGGGCCGCGCCCCGGCGGTCGGCGGCCAGCACCGGGTCATCCTCGGGCAAGCGGGCCAGCAAGTCCCGGATCAGCCCGGCATCGGGAGGCAGCCCGAACCAGACATTGGCCCCCTCCCGCACCCGCGCCAGCAACCCGGCATCGCAGAGCAGCTTAAGATGGCGGGACAGGCGGGGCTGGCTTTGACCGAGGATCTCGGTGAAGTCCATCACGCAGAACGCGCCGCGTGCCGCGAGGGCAAGCAGCCGCAGCCGGGTCGGCTCGGCAGCGGCACGCAGCGCGGTCAGAAGTGCATCCATCGCTTGACCTTAATATAAAGACATCCTTATGTCCATGCGATGACATTGATGTTTGATGCCCGTGTTCCCGTCGTGTTTGGCAGCAGCCGAGACGCCCAAGAAGGCGATGCCTTGCTGGCCAGCGGTTTGGACGGCGCACCCGGGCAAGGTTTGGTTGGCGTGCCCGGACATGACGCCGGCTGCGCTTGCTGCGTGGCGTGCACCCCGGCCGCGCAGGCGCTGGGCCGTTTGTTCATGCAGCGGGCGCGGGGGGAGGTGGCCTTCTTCCGCCGGGTCTTGGTCGATGGGCACGCCGCGGAAGCCGCAGTCAGGGCCGCCCTGCAATCGGACCCGGTGGCGGCGGCGCGGTTCCGCCTCGCTTAGGCGGGGATGTCCGTGTCGCCGCGGCCGAGCGCACGCTGCATGTACACGGCGTCGACCCAGCGCCCGAACTTGAAGCCCGACGCCCGCAGCAGCCCGGCGCGCTGGAAGCCCAGCGAAGCGTGCACCCCTATGGAGCCGACGTTCTCCGAATCGCCGATCACCGCGATCATCTGCCGGAAGCCTGCGGCCGTCGCGTCGGCGAGCAACTGCTGCACCAAAGCCTTGCCGACTCCCTGGCCGCGCACGTCCTCGCGCACGTAGATGCTGTCCTCGGCGGTGTAGCGGTAAGCTGACCGGTCCCGAATCTGTGTGAAGTAGGCGTAGCCGAGCACGCCCGTCGAGTCGGCTGCGACCAGGAACGACCAGCCGTGGCCCACGATGTCCTGATAGCGGACCTGCATCTCCTCGACGGCAGGCGGCACCTCCTCGAACGTGCCGGCGCCATGCAGCACGTGATGGGCATAGATGGCCTGGATCTCAGGGATATCGGCGGGGGTGGCGGGGCGGATGTCCATCATTGCGTCTTAGCGGGCTATCGCATCGCGAGCCAGCCGCTCTTTAACAAAGTTTAAACCTGGAAAAACTTATTATGACGTCGCAAAGGAGGTTTCATCGCATCATTTCTTCCCAAATCCGTGTGGCTGTGTGCTAAGCGGTGCGCGTCCAGCAACCGGCTCGCCGCATGCAGGCGCGTGTGAGACAAGGAATTTTTTGTGGATCAACTCGCCACGACCGCTTCCAACAACGATGCGCCCACGCTGATCAATGCCGGAACGATCGGCGGCGACCGGCCCGGTGCCGGGCCGCAGACCCGCCTGATGGCGGTGATCGCCGTCGCGCGCCATCACGGGCTTGACCTGCATCTCGAGGACTTCCGCCCGGCCCAGAACGAAACGACGCCGTCGCCAGCCTCGCTGGTGGCATGGGCGCGCGACCAAGGGCTTTCGGCCAAGGCCGAGCGCGTGCGCTGGAAGCAACTCTTCAAGCTGCAGGGCAGCGAGCGCCCGGCGTCGCCGGTGGTGCTGCTGCTCAAGGATGGGGGCGCTGGGCTGCTGGTCGGCAGCGACGCCAGCCGCAACGTCATCTGGATCAGGGACCCCGCTGCCTCGTCGAGCGATCCCGCGATCCCGGTGGACGAGCTGCGGCTGTCCCAGGCCTGGGACGGCGAGGTGCTGCTGATCCGCCGCCTGCGCGGAGAGGCGGAGGGGGACCAGCGCTTCTCGCTCGGCTGGCTTATGGGCCTGGTCGCCAAGGAAAAGCGTTCGCTGCGCGACGTCAGCATCGCCTCCATTACATTGAGCGCGTTGACGATCATCCCGCCGTTGCTGGTCATGACCGTCGTGGACCGCGTGGTGACGCATCACAGCCTGTCCACGCTGGTGCTGCTCAGCTCCATCCTGCTCATCACGACGATGTACGAGACGCTTCTCGGCTATGCCCGGCGCGAGCTGGTACAGGTCGTCTCGACCCGGGTGGACGCCCGCCTGCACCTGCACGTGTTCAACCGGCTGCTTGGCCTGCCGCTCGACTACTTCGAGAAGAACCCGGCCGGGCAGATCAACTACCGTCTGATGCAGGTCTGGAAAATCCGCGAGTTCCTGACCGGCAAGCTGATGGGCACCTTCCTCGACATGTTCACCCTGGTGTTCCTGGTGCCGCTGCTGTTCTGGATGGAGCCGACGCTGGCGTGGATCGTCCTGGTCTGCGCCGTGCTCATCGCGCTCGTGATCATGGCGTTCCTGCCCGCGCTGCGGAAGGTGATCGGCAAGCTGACGACTGCCGAGTCGGAAAAGGCCAGCACGATGGTGGAAACGGTGCATGGCATCCGCACCGTGAAGTCGCTGGCGCTTGAGCCGCAGCGCCGGTCAGAGTGGGACGAGCGCACCGCGAAGGCTGGGAAGCTCAAGCTGCAAGCCGGCCGCCTCGCCAACTGGCCGCAGACGATCATCAACCCGATCGAGTCGTTCATCCAGCGCGGCGTCATCATGATCGGCGCCTACATCGCCATGCAGGACACGACCGGCATCGCCGTGGGCGGCCTGGTCGCGTTCATGATGCTGGGCAGCCGGGTGACTCAGCCGCTCGTCGGGCTGGCGCGCTTGGTCGAGGATTTCGAGGACGTGCGCGCCTCCATCGGCCAGGTCGCCGCCGTGCTGAACAATCCCAATGAGACCGCGGCGATGCAGGGTGGCCTGCGCCCGAAGTTCCAGGGCGACGTGACGTTCGAAGGCCTGACCTTCACCTATCCCGGCGCCAAGCTGCCGGCGCTCGACAAGGTCAGCTTCGACATCCCGGCCGGCACCATGCTGGGGGTCGTCGGGCGCAGCGGATCGGGTAAGAGCACGATCACCCGGCTGCTGCAGGGCATCAACCGCGAATACAGCGGCTTCCTCAAAATCGACGGCGTCGAACTGCGGGAGATCAATCTCACGCATCTCCGGCGCAGCTTCGGCGTCGTGCTGCAGGATAATTTCCTGTTCCGCGGCACGGTTCGGGACAACATCACTGCGGGACGCCCGGGGCTGACGCTGGAGGATGTGATCAAGGCGTCGCGGCTAGCAGGCGCGGAGGAATTCATCGAGCGCCTGCCGCAAGGCTACGACACCTGGATCGAGGAAGGCTCGGCCAACCTGTCCGGCGGGCAGCGCCAGCGGCTGGCTATCGCCCGCGCGGTGATCGCCGACCCGCGGCTGATGATCCTAGACGAGGCCACCAGCGCCCTCGACCCTGAGAGCGAGGCGTTGGTCAATGCCAACCTGACCCGGCTCGGTAAGGGGCGCACGATGGTCATCGTCTCCCACCGCCTTTCCTCGTTGATTGATTGCAACCTGATCCTGGTAATGGACAAAGGCACCGTGGTCGATCTGGCGCCGCACCGTGTCCTGTTGGAGCGTTGCGCGATCTACAAGATGCTGTGGTCGCAGCAGAACCGGCATCTCGACGGGGCTATGGGCCGCCCGCCGCCACTCGTGCCCGTGCTCGCCCAAGGGGATTAGGCAGCACTGGGTTTGCCGGCCAGCGGCACCCATCGGGATTGTTGGCCGTCACATGGCGAGAAGAACATAGGCGGCCGGCTTGGCCGCTAGACGGAGAGTTTCATGGCTCAATTGACCCTGCGCAATTCGGACAAGGCGAACGCCATCGCCCTGCCGGGGCTGCTGGAGTTCCATTCTCCCACGGCCGCGCTTACGGTTGCTCCGGCTTTGCACGGCGCACGCGGCACCGTTTGGGTGGTTTGCTCCTTGGCGGCAGCCTGCATCGGTGCGGCAGCCCTGATCCCGATCGACAAGGTTGTTACCTCTCAGGGCAAGATTGTGGCCCAGTCGGCAACCAGCGTCGTGCAGCCTTTGGAAACGGCGATCATTCGTTCGATCGACGTCAAGGAAGGACAGGTGGTGCACAAGGGTGATTTGCTTGCCCGCCTCGACCCTACCTTCGCCACCGCCGATGCCGCAGCGCTGGAATCGCAGGTCGCCAGCCTGACTGCGGAGGTCGAGCGTTTGCAGGCCGAGGCGTCCGGAAAAACCTACACGCCGAAAGACGGGAGCCCGCTGTCCGTGCTGCAAGGGGCCATCTTCCTTCAGCACCAGGCTGAGCGCAGCTTCAAGAACGAGAACTACAATCAAAAGATCAACAGCTTGCAGAGCCAGATCCAGCGGGCAGTCGCGGATAAGGACGCCTACTTCGAACGGCTGAAGGTTGCCGAAGAGTTGGAGCGCAAGCGCATCGAGCTGGAGCGTTTGCAGGTTGGCAGCCAGATCAACCGCTTGGCGGCGACGGACAGCCGGCTGGAAGTCAAGCGCGGCCTGAGCAACGCGACGAACCAGGTTGAGCAGGCGGCGCGTGACCTGCAGGCCATGCAGGCCGAACGCGACGGCTATAACCAGCAATGGCGCGGCCAGGTCAGCCAGGATTTGACGGACCAAGGCCGTAAGCTGAGCGACGCCAAGGAAAACCTGAACAAAGCCGATCTGCGCCGGCAATTGGTGGAGGTGCGGGCGGAGCAGGACTCGGTCGTGAACAACATCGCCAAGGTGTCGCCTGGCTCGGTGCTGCAATCGGGCGAGCAATTCCTGACTCTGGTGCCAGTCGACTCGCCGTACGAGGTTGAAGCCAACATCGCCGGCATGGACGCCGGCTTCGTGCACCCGGGAAACACGGTCACGGTGAAGTTCGACACGTTCCCCTTCACCCAGTACGGCGCCGCGGAGGGCACGGTCCGCGTGGTCAGCGCCGACAGCTTCACCAGCAATCCCGACGAGAAGCAGCGCGGCATCCAGCAGTCGTCGCCCGGCACCAACGCCCAAACCTTCTATCGCGCCCGCATCTCACTTGATGAAGTCAAGCTGCATGGGACCCCCCCGGGGTTCCGCCTGACGCCCGGCATGCCGATCACGGCGGACATCAAGGTGGGCGAGCGTACGGTTGTCGGCTACCTGCTCAGCCGCGTGCTGCCCGTCGCCATGAACGGGATGCGCGAGCCGTGACGCCTGGCTTCGGAGCACCCTAGTGGTGGCTGGCTTCCTTGAGCGTGTCCGGTCGGTCGTCTCGCCCAGCGCCCGTTTGCAGCTTGCCTATCGCCAGATGGACGGCGGCGAACGGCACCTCGGTTTTCCGGTGGTCGCCAAGGCTGCCCAGCAGGGGGATACCGAGGCGCAGTACCGTGTCGGGCGTGCCTACCTGGACGGCAACGGCGTGCCGCCCAGCCGCTCCATGGCGGCGCACTGGCTGCAGCGTGCAGCGGAAAGCGGCAAGATCGAGGCTCAGGCGGCACTGGCCGCGATTTATTTGACGGGTGCTGGCCGCGGCGAAGCGGCGACAGGCGGGCTGTTCGCCGAGGCGTTGCCGGGCGAACCGGATTTCGCCCAAGCCGTCCGTTGGGCCAAGCCGGCAGCCGAAGCGGGTTCGGCAGACGCGCAGGCGTTGGTGGGCTATGTCTTGACCTCGGGGCCGGATGCCTTGCGCGACCTGCCAGCCGCGGATGATTGGTATCGGCGCTCGGCGCAGGGCGGTTGCGCGCAAGGCTCGCTTGGCCATGGGCTGGCGTTGCTGCGGACCGCGACCACCGACGCAGAGCGCCAGGTCGCTGTCGTGGAGATCGCGAAAGCGGCTGATGCAAACCTGCCGCTCGGCCTTTATCTGCTCGGCGTCCTGACGGAGGCCGGCACCGGCGTGGAACGCGACCAAGCAGCCGCCGCCCAACTCTACCGCCGGGCCGCCGAGCGCGGCGTCCGCACCGGCCAGGCGCGATGGGGATTGGCGCTGATGGAGGGTCGCGGCGTGGATCGCGATCCCGTCAGCGGCGAAAGCTGGCTGCGCCGGGCGGCCCTGGCGGGAGATCCCGAGGCGGCTGCCCTGGTCGGCGACCTCTACGCCAAGGGCGGCGACCTGCCGCCGAACTACACCGAAGCCGCCACGTGGTTCCACCGCGCTGCCGAGCAGGGGCATGGCGGAGCGGCCCGGGCGCTCGGCATGCTGTACCTGACCGGGGCCGGCGTATCCCGTGACGCCAACGAGGCCGCGCGCTGGCTCCGGGTGGCTGGGGAAAAGGGGGATAAGTCGTCCCAAGCCGATCTGGCGAACATCGCCATGACGGGTGGCGGCAACCCAGACGACCGGGTGCGTACGCGCGAATGGTTCGAGGCGGCGGCGACCTCCGGCGACTTGGTCGCGGCGTTCAACTTCGGCGTTTGCCTGGCCGAGGGCGTCGGGATCGACCGTGACGATGCCAAGGCCGCGCAATGGCTGCGCCGGGCCGCGGACGGCGTGGTGAACGCGCAGTATTGGTATGGCCGCATGCTGGCGGAGGGCCGGGGCGTGGACGCCGATCTGCATGAAGGCCGTGCCTGGATGCAGCGCGCGGCGGACGCCGGCATGGTCGATGCGCAGGTGGCAGTGGCTGAGATGATGGTCAATGGAAAAGGCGGCCCGCGTGACCACCCGGCGGCGCACAAGCTGTTCCAGGCGGCGGCCGATAAGGGCCATGTCGGCGCGCAGTTCGCCATGGGGGCGATGCTGGGTGGCGGCCATGACATCCCGATTGACCGAGTTGCGGCTCAGGGATGGTATGCCAAGGCGGCGGAAAAAGGCCATCCCTACGCGGTGTTGATGCTCGGCCGCTACCTCGCTCGCGGCACGGCCGGGCAAACCGACTTGGCCCAGGCGCGAGTTCTCTTGGAGCACGCGCGCAAGGCTGGCATCGTTGAGGCAGAGAAAGATTTGGCGGCGTTGCCCCCCGCGCTGGTTCCCAGCGAGCCGGCACTTCAGAAGCAAGGGCAAGCCGTCGCCGCCCATTGAACGGCCGTTTAAGGGCCGGATGCTGAGAAGGCCCTGAAATTCGTGAGCAACGCGCTGCCGTCAGACGTCCAGGCTCGGGCAGAGGCGCACCGCCGCCAGACGCCCGACCAGCAATGGCAGGACCTCGCCCGATCCGCCTGGACCCGTAGCCGAGCGGCGGCGTCTGCCGGCAACGCGCCCGAGGCGCTGCGCTGGTTGCGACGCGCCTATCGCCTGCTGCCCGATGACGGGACTGTTGCGTTGGCCTTGGCCAGCGCCTCCATGCAGGACGGCAACCTGTCCGAGGCGGCTGACCTGTTTGAGGACGTCGGACGCCGGTACGCTCTGTCCGAAGCGTGGGCCGGCATGGCCGCCTGCGCGCGCTTGCTGGGCGACACCGAACGGTCCGTCCTGGCCACCACCGCGGCGCTCCGCGTCAGCGTGCCTACGCCCACGCTTCGGGTGCTGGCGGCAGCGGTGGCGCGCACGGCGGGATTGCCGGGATGGTGCGGGCTGGACGGTGACGGCCGGGTGCACGTGGGCATCGCCCGCAAGGCCCAACTGAGGCTGGACGGCGTGACGGTGCGGTCGGCGTGGTCCGGCGGCAAGGCCAAGTTGCCCGCAGGGTGGCGCGCTGCCAGCGTGCTGGACGTGAACTGCGACGGTACGCCCTGCCTGGGCAGCCCGCTCGGCATCGCCGCCATCATCGCGGTTGAGGGAGTGGTGGAGGCCCGGGAATGCGGCCTGCAAGGCTGGGCCTGGCACCCTGCCGACCCGGAGCGCGATCCGGTGCTCACCATCGGGGGCCGCGCCGTCACGGCGACGGCGCCCGCGGCCGACGTGGTCCTCGACCGGCCGCTGGCGCGTCCCCGGCGTTTCACGCTGCCGGCGGTCTCGATTGCGCAGGACGGCGCGACATCTGTGCTCACCCCGGCCGGACGGCACCTTGTCGGCAGCCCGATCGACCCGGCCATGGAAACCCGTACGGCCGCGGCCCTCGCCCGGGCCGTGCAGTTTCCTACGGCAGCCCCGCCCCATTCTCCCATCCTGGCCGACGCCGCCGTGCCGCGGGCCGCCCGGCCCGCCGCGCGTCCGCGTCCGGTCGATGTGGTGGTGCCGGCCTACCGTGGCCGGGCGCAGACCTTGGCGTGCCTCCATTCGGTGCTGGCGACGGTCCCGCGCGGCACCCGCGTCTGGGTGATCGACGACGCCTCGCCCGAGCCGGACCTCGTGGCGGCGCTTGAGGCGCTCGCGCGGCGGAAACGCATCCGCCTGATCCGGCTGCCGGAAAACCGCGGCTTCCCCGCCGCGGCGAACACGGGGCTGCGGGCCTGCGCGCCCCGGGACGCCGTGTTGCTGAACAGCGACACGCTGGTGCCGCCGGGCTGGCTCGACCGGCTGCACGCGGCTGCCTATGCCGCGCCCGACATCGGCACGGTGACGCCGCTGTCGAATGACGCCACCATCCTGAGCTACCCGGACCGGGACGGCGGCAATTCCATTCCAGATCTTGCCGCCACGGTCGCCACCGACGTCTTGGCGCAGCAGGCCAACGTCGATGCCGTCGTCGATATCCCGACCGGCGTCGGGTTCTGCCTGTATCTGCGGCGGGATTGCCTGGAGGAGACCGGACTGTTCCGTGAGGACTGCTTCGCCCAGGGCTATGGCGAAGAGAACGACCTTTGCCTGCGCGCCCGGCATCTCGGCTGGCGCAGCGTGGCGGCGCTTGGCGTGTTCGTGGCCCATGTCGGCGGGCAATCGTTCGGGGCGGCGCGGCACCATCTGATACGGCGCAACCTCGTCGTGCTGAACCGGCTGCATCCAGGCTACGACGCGCTGATCGCGGCCCACATCGCCGCTGATCCCCTGGCGTCCGCCCGGCGCCGTATGGACACCCTTCGCTGGGCCGCTGGGCGGTCCCGCGCGGGCGCAGTCATCTTGATCACGCATGGCGGCGGCGGCGGCGTGGATCGGGTGGTGACGGAGCGTGGCGCGGCGCACGCGGCAGCCGGGTTGCGTCCCATCGTGCTGCGCCCCGGCGCGCCGGGGCGCAGCACCTGCCGGGTCGAGACCGCGGACGCCCCGTATCCCAACCTGACCTACGCCGTTCCGGACGAGTTGCCGGAGCTTGCGAAGTTGCTGCGCCCCGACCGGCCACGCTACCTGGAACTGCATCATTTGCTCGGCCACAATCATGAGGTGCTCGGGCTGCGGCGCTTGCTGCGCTTGCCGGTCGATCTGTTCGTGCACGACTACGCCTGGTTCTGCCCCCGCATCGCGCTGGTCAGCACCGGCCGCCGCTATTGCGGGGAACCTGACGTTGCGGGGTGCGAGGCCTGCGTTGCTGACCTCGGCAGCAAGCTGCATGAGGACATCGCCGTGCCTGCGCTCCTGGCGCGCTCGGCCGCCGAGCTGGCGTCGGCCCGCCAGGTCATTACCCCGTCCGCGGACGCGGCGGCGCGCATCCGGCGGCACTTTCCTGGCACGGCCCCCGTCGTGCGGAGCTTGGAGGACGATGCCGCCCCGCCGACTGCTCCCATGCCGTCCGGCGCCATCCGCCGGGTTTGCGTCGTCGGGGCAATCGGATTGGAAAAAGGCTACGAGGTCCTGCTGGCCTGCGCGCGGGACGCCCGGGCACGGTCGCTGCCCATCGAGTTCGTCATCGTAGGCTACACCTCAGACGACCTGCGGATGCTGGACGCCGGCCCGGTGTTCATCACCGGCGAGTATGCCGAAACCGACGCAGCCGCCTTGATCCAGGCGCAGGCGGCGCATCTTGCCTTCCTGCCTTCGGTGTGGCCGGAAACGTGGTGCTTCGCGCTGAGCCGCGCTTGGGAAGCCGGGCTGGCGGTCGCGGCCTTCGATCTCGGGGCACAGGCCGAGCGAATCCGCCGCACCGGCCGTGGCTGGCTCCTGCCGCTCGGCTTGTCGGCGCGGTCGGTGAACGACGCGCTGCTGAAATTGCAACCGCCCACCCCGCATTCCGTGTTTCGGCCCGTATCGGCACAACCACGGCTTGCACCCTCGCTCGCGCCATCGCTATCCTCATGAACCCTGCGACTCCGGGCCAACCGGCGACGAGCATGAGAGAGACCGATGTCCAGCACCGCTGCATCCCAGATGATCACCGAACTCAAGGTGTCCGCGCATTTGATGACGTTGGACGCCGGGCTGTTCTGCGTCTTCAACAGTCCCGGCGCATCGCCGCCTGATGCGGCAACAGGCTTGCCCGGCGTGCGCCTTTCGGCGGCGCCGGCGCCGGCCGGTTCGGGCGGGACCGTGGATATCAGCGCTTTCAACGCCGGCGGCTGGCTGGGCGGCGGCAACGGAGCGGCCTTGGTCCGCGTGACGGGCGGTGCTGCCCCGGTGCTCGTGACGATCTACCAAGATCCGTCCGGCCAGCAGGACGCTCCGAAGCTGCAGGTCATCCGTTTGACCGAAGCGGGCGCAGAAGGCCCGGCGGCGACGGCGCGGCCGGATGATCCCGCGCCGGACCGCACGGAGCCGCCCGTGCAGGGCAAGGACATCGAGGTGGCCGCCCACATCTATGGGCGCGGCGACGTCGCCGGCCGGCTCGGGCGGTGGATGGGCGAACGCGGCAGCAAGCGCTGGGTCGAGGGCTTCGGCCTAATGCCAAGCGCCGGGGTGGCCGCGTCCGACATCGAGTATCAGGCGGTGCTGGGCCGCAACTGGCAGTCGCCTTGGTCCGAAGGCGGGCAGTTCTGCGGCAGCCGGGGCATGTCGCTGCCCATCCTCGGCCTGCGCGTCCGGCTGCGGGGCGCCGCGGCCAAGACGCATAAGCTGTCGGTCTCAGCCTCCTTCGTGGACGGGACGGAGGTCGGCCCCGTGTCGGACGGGGAAGCTTGCGAGGCGCCCAGCCTTTCGCCTTTGGAAGCTTTTCAGGTCATGCTGGAGCCGTTGAAGCAGGCGCAGAACGTCCCGGCTCCTGACAGCCCGGTGCAGCACGCGGCCGCACCGAAGCGCGGCCGGGCCGCGGTAGCCGCCGCATCCGCGAAAAGCGTGCGGCAAAAGGCGTCGGAGGCGCCGCACCTCAAGAAGATCGTTGCGAAACCTAGCCGGAAAGCGGTCGCGGCCATGCCGACCGTCCCACCCAAGGCTGCCGCCAAGCGAACACCGGCCACAATCCGCCGCCGCTGACCCACGCCTCCCGCCTTGCGTTTCCTGTTCGTCCACCAGAACTTTCCTGGTCAGTTCCTGCACGTCCTGCGGCACCTGGCCGCATCGGGCCAGCATGAACTGATCTTCATCACCCAGGAGAACGCCAACTTCATCGCCGGCGTCCGCAAGGCGACCTACCGCGGACCCGGCGAATTCAATCCCTCCACCCACCGCGACGCGCAGGAGTTCGACCACGCGGTAGCCCGCGCGAAGAGCGTCGCGCAGGTGGCGACAAACCTCAAAGCGCTCGGCTTCCAGCCCGACATCATCATCGGCCATCACGGCTGGGGGGAGATGCTGAACCTTGGGGATGTATGGCCCGGTGTTCCGACTTTGGGATATTACGAGTTCTACTATAACGTCAAAGACTTCGACGTTAATTTTGATCCGGAGTTCCAGACGCCGTCCGATGCCTTGTCACGGGTGCGCGCCAAGAACGCCGTCAACCTCCTGGCGCTCGACAATCCCGGCCGCGGCATTACGCCCACGCACTTTCAACGATCCACCTATCCCGATTGGGCGCGCAGCCGAATCGCTGTACTGCCCGAGGGCGTCAACCTCGACATCTGCTGCCCGGCGCCCGATGCGGCGCAGGCGGCCTTTCAGCAAGGCTCTCCCATCGTGCCGCCCGGCGGGAAGCTCGTCACCTACGTCGCCCGAGACCTTGAACCCTATCGCGGCTTCCACATCATGATGCGCGCCTTGCCGTCGCTGCTGCGGGCACGTCCGGATGTGCAGATTGCGGTGGTCGGCAGCGACGGCGTCAGCTACGGCGCTCGCTTGCCGGACAGCACGTGGCGGGAGCATATGCTGCGCGAGGTCGGCCCGTCGTTCGATTTGGACCGCGTTCACTTCTGCGGACGGATGGAGTATGTCGACTACGTCCGCCTGCTGCAGCGGTCGGATGCCCACGTCTATCTTACCTACCCCTTCGTGGCGTCCTGGTCTCTACGCGAGGCGCTCGCCATCGGCTGCCCCCTCGTTGCCAGCGATACCGCGCCGGTACAGGAGTTCGTGAGCCATGGGCAAACGGGTCTGCTCACGCCCTTCCTCGATCCGGCTGGCCTGTCACTCCGCATTCAGGAAATGCTTGAGGACACCGCGCTGGCCGCCCGGCTGCGGCACGCCGCCCGCGCCTGGGCCGAGCAGCACTTGCGGATGGAGGACCACCTGCGCGGCTACGCACGGCTGATCGACGCGCTGGTCGCTGGATAAACGGGGGTCTCCGGTTTGTGCTTTCGGGCGCGCTGAGGCACCTTCGGTGCCACGGGAGAATGCAGCATGATTGAGAATGTCAGTCCAACGGAGGTCTGGGACGCGCTCCGCACCGATCCAAAGGCCCAAGTCGTCGATGTCCGCACGGATGTTGAATGGGCCTATGTCGGCCTGCCAGACCTTTCTACGGCCGACAAGCGGCCGGTGCTGATCCCTTGGCAGCTCTTTCCGTCGATGCAGGTCAATGCAGACTTTACCGATCAGATGAAGCAGGCCGGGCTGACGTCGTCCCACAAGATCTACTTCCTGTGCCGAAGCGGCGTCCGCAGCCTCGCCGCGGCGGAGGCGGCGCAGGCGGCCGGCTTCCCCCACGCCTACAACATCACGGACGGTTTCGAGGGGCCGCCGGATGAGGAGGGCCACCGCGGCACCGTCGCCGGCTGGAAAGCGGAGGCGCTGCCCTGGCGGCAACGGTAGCGGCTACTCGTCATACAGTACGCGCAGCACGACGAACCACTCGTAGCGCGGGTCGAGGACGTGCCCGTCCGCGTCGGACAGCATGCCGGCGGCGGTCGTCGGCACATGCTTCATCGTGACGCCGCCGCCGATGTTGCCGCCGACCGTCGTGAGCTGACCGAGCGCCGCCGTCGCCACGATGTCGCAATGCCCGTAGAACCGCGCGCCAGACAGGTCCTCGAACCGCATAGCCCGCTTGCTGCCCCGGCTGACGCAGATCAGGTCGCCGGGCTGCGGGGCGTAGGTTTCGGGACGCTCCGCGCGCAGCACGCCGGTGCCCTGTACGGCTGCGTTGATGTAGTCGGCGTGCAGAGGCGAGTAGGGGAACCGCCGTCCGGCCCCGGCGGAGCGCATAACGTAGGACACGAACGCCGCCGACCACGCCGGGGCGTCGCGCTGATAGAGCTGGCCGAACTCGTCGTATTTGCTCGTCCACTCGCTTTCCCGGGATCCTGCGTCCTGGCCGAGCCACCAGTACTCGCCGACGCGCTGCCACAGGCCTGGCTGCTTATCCGGACGCAGGTTGCGGGGCAGGGGGTGGCTGTCCGGCGGGTCGTCGTCCACCAGGCCGCCGAACCCGCGCCATTCCCGCATCGCGATGCCGATAGCATTCGCACGGGAGAACGGCTCGTACGGACGCCTGGCGAAATCGGCGACGTGCTGGTCAAGCAGCGCGGACGGCACCGCGGCCGTTGCGCCGCCGGCCACGGGCGGCACGGGGCGTGTCGCGCAGGCGGCCAGCACGAACGGGATCAACAGGCCGCGCAGAACCATGCGCGGCAAGATGGCATGATCCCGCGATTATTTCAACCTACGGATTAAACATTGGCGTGAGGTTCGCCCGTTACGCCCGGTCCCGGAACATCGCTTGCAGCCCCTCGGCCGTCGCGTCGCACCGTCCGCGCTCGGTGATCAGCCCGGTCAGCAGGCGGGCAGGGGTGACGTCGAAGGCCGGGTTGGCGGCTGGGCTGCTGGTCGGCGTGACCCGGACCGTGGCGGGGCGGCCGTCCGTTCCGCGCCCGGTCACGGTCGTGACTTCCGTGGCGTCGCGCTCCTCGATGGGGATTTCGCGCACGCCGTCCGAGACCGTCCAGTCGATGGTGCTCGACGGCGCGGCCACCCAGAACGGCACCTTGTTGTCGTGGGCCGCCAACGCCTTCAGGTAAGTGCCGATCTTGTTGGCGGCGTCCCCCGTCCGCGTGACCCGGTCGGCGCCCACGATGGCCAGGTCCACCCGCCCGTGCTGCATCAGGTGGCCGCCGGCGTTGTCGGAAATCACCGTGTGCGGCACGCCATGCTTGCCCAGTTCCCAAGCGGTCAGCGCCGCACCCTGGTTGCGCGGCCGGGTCTCGTCCACCCAGACGTGCACCGGCACGCCGGCATTATGCGCCATGTAGATGGGCGCCAGCGCCGTGCCCCAATCCACCGTCGCCAGCCAGCCCGCGTTGCAATGCGTCAGGATGTTGACCGGCTGGTTGGCCTGCGGTCCCGACGCCGACTTCGCCTCCGCCGCTTGCTGGATCAGCGGCAGGCCGTGCCGCCCGATGGCGGCGTTCCGTTCCACGTCCTCCTCGGCGATGGCGGCGGCCTCGGCGTAGGCGGCGGCGGCGCGCTGCCCGGCGACCGTGTTGCGCAGCCGGGTCAGCATGCGGGCGAGCGCCCAGCGCAGGTTGATCGCCGTGGGCCGCGTGGCGGCAAGCTGCGCCGCCGCCCGCTCCATGGCGTCCGTGCCGGGGTCGTCGCGCAGGGCCAGCGCCAGGCCATACGCGGCGACCACCCCGATCAGCGGCGCTCCGCGGATCTGCATGCTGGTGATGGCATGGGCGGCCTGACGCAGCGTGGTGAGGCGCAGGAAGTCCAGCGACCAGGGCAGCTTCGTCTGGTCGATGACCCGGACGGACCACCGGTCGCCCTCGTCCACCCAAACGGCGCGATAGGGAGTGCCGTCGATCTTCATGTGCGTTCCTAGATGCGCTGGTGAAGCACACAGACCAGGGTGAACAGCCGCCGCGCCGTCTCGTGGTCAATGCTAGCCTTGTTCTCCAGCCGCTCCCGCAACATGGCCGCGCCTTCGTTGTGCAAGCCGCGGCGGCCCATGTCGATCGCCTGGATACGCTGCTCCCGGCCTTCTTCAACCGCCAGCATGTGGCTGTCCACCAAGAGTTGATAATCTTTAATTAACCCACGGAACGGACCGAGTGCCAGCACCAACATCTGCAGCGGCGCGTCATCGACGTCCCGCACGTCGAACACCAGCCGCCCTTCCTGCACCGAAAGGTGCAGCACGTACGGGCCTGGCGCCGCCGCCCGCCCGGACGTGCCGCAGAGCTGGAACTGGTTCTCAAACTCCAGGTCGGCAACCGCCTGTGCCCGGTCAGCGTCCAACAGCGGGTTGAGCCGCGTCAACGCCTCTCCCGCCAGGACGACGCGTTCGAGCCCCTTGGGGTGTGTCGGGGCCGGATCCTCGCTCACTCGTCGTCCGACTTGGCCATGCCCAGCTTCAGCATCAGCCCGAGCGTCGCCCCCTTGACCGGTCGCAGCAAGGCCAGCGTCAGGATGAGGCTGAAGGGCAGCCAGATCGCGGCGTGCACCCAAAAGTCTGGCTTGAAGGCGCCGTCCACCCAGAACATCAGGCCCACGATGATGTGGCCCGCGATGAAGATGGTGAAGTAGGGCGGCGCGTCGTCGGCCCGGAAGTGGCCCAGCGGCGCCCCGCATGCCACGCAGGCCGGCACCACTTGCAAATAGCCGTTGAAACAATGGGTTTGCCCACACGCCGGGCATCGCCCGATCAGGCCGCGCCCCATCGCGGTGAGCAGCGGCGGCACAGGCCAGGACGGCACGGCTGGGGTGCGATCCGGCTGCCAGCGAACGGGGGGTGTCTGGTCGGGCACGACAGGCCTCTTGTGCCGGAGTGAAGCATGCAAGCTTGATCCTGGCGCGTGCAGGGTCAAGGGGCAGATTGGGCCAAGCAGGCTGGGGATCAACCCAAGCTCCGCGCCGGGCTGGACTGCGCCTGATCTTGCGATGGGACCTTTGGACAGCGCACGCGGAGGGCAGGGCCGTGTCCTGTGTTGCCGAGCCGGCCCGGCGACATTATGACCAAACCCCAACAGCGCCCCGCCCCGCCCAGCATCCAGGAAACCGCCCCATGCAGACGCACGATGTCCGCGTCCACCCGTCCAAGTCGAAGCTGCTGCAGGAGGACCAGTTGGCGTGGAAGATCGCCGCCGTGGCCGCCGACCCGGTCGCCGTGCCAAACGAGACCGCGGAGATGATCGTGAACCGGGTCATCGACAACGCCGCCGTGGCCATCGCCAGCGTCAACCGCCATTCCTGCATCAGCGCCCGGGACATGGCCCTGGGGCACGCGCGGCCCGGCGGCGCCACGGTGTTCGGCATGAGCGGCAGCGTGCGGGTCAGCCCCGAATGGGCGGCCTGGGCCAATGGCACGGCGGTGCGCGAGCTCGACATGCACGACACGTTCTTGGCCGCCGATTACAGCCACCCCGGCGACAACATCCCGCCGATCCTCGCCACGGCACAGACGTGCGGCAAGTCCGGCGCCGACCTGCTGCGCGGCCTCGCCACCGGCTATGAGGTTCAGATCGACCTGGTGCGCGCCATTTGCCTGCACGAGCACAAGATCGACCACATCGCCCACCTGTGCCCCGCCCAGGCCGCCGGCATCGGCACCCTCCTGGGACTGGACACCGCCATAATTTACCAGGCCGTCCAGCAGGCCGTGCATGTCAGCTTCACCACCCGGCAAAGCCGCAAGGGCGAAATCAGCTCCTGGAAGGCTTATGCTCCTTCCCATGCGGGCAAGCTCGCGGTCGAGGCCGTGGACCGCGCCATGCGCGGGGAAGGGGCGCCGTCCCCGGTCTATGAAGGCGAGGACAGCGTGATCGCCTGGATGCTGTCTGGACCGGAGGCGCACTACCAGGTCCCGCTTCCCGGGCCGGGCGAGGCCAAGCGCGCGATCATGGACAGCTACACCAAGCAGCACTCGGCGGAGTACCAGAGCCAGGCGCTGATCGACCTGGCCTTCCGCATGGGCGAGCAGGTGAAAGACTGGGACGCGGTGAAGGAGGTGGTGATCGAGACCAGCCATCACACGCACTACGTCATCGGCACCGGTGCGAACGACCCGCAGAAGATGGACCCGCACGCCAGCCGGGAGACGCTTGACCACTCGATCATGTTTATCGTCGCGGTCGCGCTGCAGGATGGCGCCTGGCACCACGTCCGCTCCTACGCGCCGGAGCGGGCGCAGCGCCCGGACACCGTGGCGCTGTGGCACAAAATCCGCACCGTGGAAGACCCGAAATGGACCGAGCGCTACCACGCGCGTCGCCATGAGGACCTCGCCTTCGGCGGGCGGATCGAGATCAGGATGCAGGACGGCAGCACCATCGCCGACGAGATGGCGGTCGCCAACGCGCACCCGAATGGTGCCTCGCCCTGGACACGCCCGGACTACGTGAACAAGTTCCGCATCATGACCGAGGGGCTGATCACGCCCGCAGAGGCCGACCGCTTCCTGCAAGCCTGCGAGGAGCTTCCGGGCTTGCGCGCTGGCGAGTTGCACCGCCTCAACGTTGCGATGCCGGAGGGAACGGTCCAGGTCGGCAAGCCCGGCATTTTCTGAAGAAGGCGAGAACCATGTCCGAGACACAGTCCGGCCCGAAGCCGAAAAAGTCCGTCGCCCTTTCGGGGGTCGTCGCGGGGAACACCGCGCTGTGCACCGTGGGCCGCACCGGCAACGACCTGCACTACCGCGGCTACGATATCCTCGACGTGGCGGAAACCAGCGAGTTCGAGGAGATCGCCCACCTGCTGGTTTATGGCTGGCTGCCCAACACGGCCGAGCTGCGCGCCTACAAGGCCAAGCTCAAGGCGCTGCGCGGCATCCCCGCCGGCGTGCGCCAGGTGCTGGAGGCGCTGCCGGCCGCGACGCACCCGATGGACGTGATGCGCACGGCGGTCAGCGCGCTCGGCTGCGCCCTGCCGGAAAAGGACGACCACAACCAGCCCGGCGCCCGCGACATCGCCGACCGGCTCATGGCGGGCCTCGGCTCGATGCTGCTCTACTGGTTCCACTGGACGCAGAACGGCCGGCGCATCGAGGTCGAAACCGACGACGACAGCATCGGCGCACACTTCCTGCACCTGTTGCACGGCAAGCCCTGCGGCCCCGAGTGGGGCCGGGCGATGCACACCTCGCTGATCCTGTATGCCGAGCACGAATTCAACGCGAGCACCTTCACCGCCCGCGTCGTCGCCGGCACCGGGTCGGACATGTATTCCGCCATCACCGCCGGCATCGGCGCGCTGCGCGGCCCAAAGCATGGCGGCGCCAATGAGGTCGCGCTGGAGATCCAGCAACGCTACGCCTCGGCGGACGCGGCGGAATCCGACATCCGGGCGCGGGTTGCCGCCAAGGAAGTGGTGATCGGCTTCGGCCATCCCGTTTACACGGTGTCCGATCCCCGTAACGTCATCATCAAGGAGGTCGCCCGGCGGTTGAGCCAGGCATCCGGCAGCATGGCGCGCTTCGACGTGGCGGCGCGGATCGAGGCGGTGATGCAGGACACCAAGCGCATGTTCGCGAACCTCGATTGGTTCAGCGCGGTGTCCTATGCCCAGATGGGCGTGCCGACGGCGATGTTCACGCCGCTGTTCGTCATCTCACGCACCAGCGGCTGGGCGGCGCATGTCATCGAGCAGCGGGTGGACAACAAGATCATCCGGCCAGCGGCGAACTACACAGGGCCGGAAAACCTGACGTTTGTGCCGCTTTCTCAACGCTGAACGAAACGCCGTTGCGGACTAACATCAATAACTGTTGATAAAAGGCCAACCCCGAATGCCCAACCAAGCGGAACGCCGCCGGCAGGGGCCAGAACAACGGACGAACTCGAAATTTATGTCGAAAATTGTAGGGAATGCTGGTTTTCATTGACATCAGGCCCAACGCCGCGTGACGTAAATCCGGTCGGTACGTAAACGATTCGCTCGGCATCGCGCCGCGCCTCGCCGTGCCCCGCGACGTGCGTCATATAACCCCGTCAAGGAAGGCATCCCTGATGAACGAAGACAAGACGACAAAGCGCCTGCGGGCGCAAGCCATGGCAGTCCGAGCCTCAGCTAAAACCGCCACGACCAAAACCGCCCCGGCCAAAACCAAGGCCGCACCGGCCAAGGCCACGGCGTCCGCGGCGAAGCCGGCTGCGAAGAAGGCTGCGGCGCCCAAGGCTGCTACGCCTAAGGTTGCTGCACCTGAAACCAAAACTGCCGCCGCCAAGACCATGAAAACCGCGAAAAGCCCGGCGGCCCGCAGCGCCGCCGCCAAGACTCTCAGCGCCACAAGCCCTGCTACCAAGAAGAAGCCGAAGTCGGCCAACGCTGCGACCTGAAGGCCTGCACAGCCCAGGGCGCCTTGCCGTGAACCGCCATGTTGGGAACGATCCCGGCATGGCGGCTTGATTGAAACGGAGCAGAATTGCCGTTGCTTGAAAGCGGGGCCGCATGGGCCGAACAGCGCTACTCCTCAGAGTAACGCTGTTCGGCCCATGGGTCGCCACGGTTGTGATAGCCGCGCACTTCCCAGAACCCCGGGCGGTCTTCGGTCCGGAACTCGATGCGCTGCAGCCACTTGGCGCTTTTCCAAAAGTATAGATGCGGCACGACCAGCCGCACCAGCCCGCCGTGTACCTGATCGAGCGGCGCGCCTTGCCAGCGGTGGGCGAGCAATGCGCCCTGTGCCGCAAAATCGGCGAGGGGCAAGTTCGTGGTGTAGCCGTCGTAGCTTTGCAGCACGACATGCCGTGCGTCGGCCCGCGGCGCCACGGCTTGCAGCAGGTCGTAGGTCAACACGCCGTCCCAGGCATTGTCGTAGCGGGACCAGGTGGTGACGCAATGGATGTCGGACACTGCGCGCGTTTGCGGCAGATTCTGAAAACCAGCCCAGTCCCAGATGACCGGCCGCTCCACCGCGCCAAACACTTCCAAGCGCCAGCGCGAGGCCGGGATGTCCGGGTGCATGCCCAAATCCAACACCGGCCAGTTCGTCACCAGATGCTGACCCGGCGGCAGCCGTTCCGCCTCCGGCCGTGCCGTCTCGCCGGTCAGGAACCGGCCTTCCTGCGCCCATCGCTGCTTCGAAACCGTAAGCTTGGTCGGCGTGCCGGGATCGTCGGTCATGCAGCGACGCGGTCGAGCGACGGCGCGGCGTGTGCCTCGGCCAGGATTTCGTAGGACCGCTTGCGCGCCGTGTGATCCCAGATCGCGGAGGCGACCATCAACTCGTCGGCGCCGGTCTGTTCCCCGAACTGCGCCAGCCCGCGCCGCACCGTCTCCGGCCCGCCCACGATGGAGCAGCGCAGCATGGCGCTGGCCTGCGCCTTCTCCATCGGCGACCAGTAGGCCTCGATGTCGTCGATGGGCGGCAGCAGCTTGCCACGGGTGCCGCGGAACATGTTGACGAAGCTCTGCTGCGCCGAGGTGAACAGCCGCCGCGCCTCCGCGTCTGTCTCGGCGGCGATGACGTTCACGCCCACCATGGCGTGCGGGCGCTCGATCTGGCCGGGTTCGAAGCGGGCGCGATAGGTGGCAAGCGCCTGATCCAGCGCGTCGGGGGCAAAATGCGAAGCAAAGGCATAGGGCAGGCCCAGCATCGCAGCGAGCTGCGCGCCGTAGGTGCTGGAGCCCAGGATCCAGAGCGGGACGCGGGTATCGGCGCCCGGCACGGCCTGCACCGCCTGGCCGGGCTGCACCGGACCCAGCAGCGCCTGGAGTTCCAGCACGTCCTGCGGGAATTCGTCGGCGCTGGCCGGATTGCGCCGCAACGCACGCAGCGTCCGCTGGTCCGTGCCCGGCGCGCGTCCGAGGCCCAAGTCGATCCGCCCGGGATACAGCGACTCCAGGGTGCCGAACTGCTCGGCGATCACCATGGGCGAGTGGTTGGGCAGCATGACCCCGCCGGAGCCGACGCGGATCGTGCTGGTGCCGCCCGCGACGAAGCCGATGGCTACGGCCGTCGCCGCGCTGGCGATCCCGACCATGTTGTGGTGTTCGGCCAGCCAGTAGCGCCGGAACCCCAGGCGCTCGGCGTGCTGCGCCAGGTCGCGGGCGTTGCGCAACGCGTCGCCAGGCGTCGATCCCTGTGGGATGGGGGCGAGATCCAGGACCGATAATGCGGGCATGCAGTGGCTCCTTGCGGGCGTGTTGCAGCATAAGTCAGCATTCCGGAGGAGCGGTGCAAGCCTGCACAGCTTGCCGAGGCATGAAGCCGGCAACGGCCTCCCTTGCGCCTCGGCCCTATCGGCCCCAAGATGCCCGTATCTTTTATGATGTCGGGACCAAAGACGGCGTGTCGGATTTTGATCTTCAATCCGACGCCGCTTCCGTAGCGGTGCCGGCCACCTCGCAACACCGGCAGACGGTTGCCTGGCGGGGTGGCGCGCTGGCCGCCAGCGACCGCATGGTGCCGGAAGAGACGGCCATTGCTTTCTCCTACAATCGCATTGCCCATGCCGTGATGATGGCGACGCCGGGCGATCTCCGGGATTTCGCCGTGGGTTTCAGCATCACCGAGGGCATCGTCGCGGACGCCGCCGGGATCGAGGAGCTTGAGATCGTCCCCGCGCCGCACGGCATCGAGCTGCGCATGTGGATTTCGGCGCCTGCAATGCGGGCGGTCGAAGCCCGGCGGCGCCAAATGGCGGGACCCACAGGATGCGGGATGTGCGGGCTTGAAAGCCTGGACCAGGCGATGCGCGGCGCACCGCCCGTGTCCCCCGGCATGACGTTCTCGCCCGCACAGGTGCAGGCGGCGGTGACGTCGCTGTTCCCGGCGCAGGCCCTCAACCGCGTGACCCGGGCGGTCCACGCCGCCGGGTTCGTGCAGTCCGGCCATCCGCCGTTGGTGCGGGAGGACGTAGGGCGGCACAACGCGCTGGACAAGCTCGGCGGCGCCATGGCCCACGCGGGCAGGGACCCCGCGGCCGGCATTCTGGTGATGACCAGCCGCGTCTCGGTCGAGCTGGTGCAGAAGGCCGCCCGTATCGGCATCCCGGTGCTTGTCGCGGTGTCGGCGCCGACGGCCTTGGCGCTCCGGGTGGCAGAGGGGGCCGGCATCACGGTTGCCGGCATCGCGCGGGACGACGGGTTCGAGGTGTTCACCCATCCCGACCGCATCGCCCCCGACTGCGTTGCCCCCGACTGCGTCGCGACGTCAGCGTCGCGTCAGACGACCTAACTGAATTTAAGAAACTAGCGAACGTCCGCGCGCATTGAGCCGCGAAAAGGAGCACGTCACCGATGGATGGAACAACCTTGTTAGAGGCTGGCGACGCCAAAGGCGGCCTGCTCAGCCGCAGCCGGACCGTGGCGCGCCCCGGCTTCAACCGTTGGGTGGTGCCGCCGGCCGCGCTGGCGATCCATCTTTGCATCGGCATGGCGTACGGGTTCTCGGTGTTCTGGCTGCCGCTGTCGCGGGTGCTGGGCGTCACGGCCCCGGTCGCGTGCTCGGCCGATACGTCGCTGTTGCAGGCGCTGGTTACCACGACCTGCGATTGGCGCGTGTCCGACGTCAGCGTGATGTACACGCTGTTCTTCGTGTTCCTCGGCTCCTCCGCGGCGATCTGGGGCGGCTGGCTGGAGCGGGCGGGTCCGCGCAAGGCTGGGTTCGTGGCGACCCTGTGCTGGTGCGGCGGCCTCGCGATCTCGGCGCTGGGCGTTTACGTGCACCAGCTTTGGATGCTGTGGCTGGGGTCCGGCGTGATCGGCGGCATCGGCTTGGGGCTGGGCTACATCTCGCCGGTCTCGACCTTGATCAAGTGGTTCCCGGACCGGCGCGGCATGGCGACCGGCATGGCGATCATGGGCTTCGGCGGCGCGGCGCTGATCGGCGCGCCGCTGGCTGACCTGTTGATGAACTACTTCCGCGGACCCGGCACGGTCGGCGTATGGCAGTGCTTTCTGGTGCTGGCGGCGATCTATGCCGTGTTCATGCTGGCGGGCACCTTCGGCTACCGGGTGCCGCCGGCCAACTGGGTGCCCGACGGCTGGACCGCTCCCGCCGCCCAACGCAGCATGGTCACGCAGCGCAACGTCCACCTGCGGGACGCGCACAAGACGCCGCAGTTCTGGCTGATCTGGACGGCGTTGTGCCTGAACGTCTCGGCCGGCATCGGCGTGCTCGGCCTGGCGTCACCCATGCTGCAGGAGATTTTCGCAGGCTCCCTGATCGGGCACCCGGACGTGCGGTTCGGCGCGCTGGACGCGAGCCAGAAGGTCGCGGTAGCGACGATCGCTGCAGGCTTCGTGGGCCTCTTGTCGCTGTTCAACATCGGCGGCCGGTTCTTCTGGGCTTCCTTCTCCGACAAGATCGGGCGGAAGCTCACCTACGCGACGTTCTTCGTACTTGGCATCGCGGTGTATGCGCTGGCGCCGTGGGCGGCGCATGGCGGCCAGCAGGCGTTGTTCGTGGTGATGATGTGCGTGGCCCTGTCGATGTACGGCGGCGGGTTCGCGACGGTGCCGGCGTACCTCGCCGACATGTTCGGCACGCAGTTCGTCGGTGCGATCCACGGGCGGCTGCTGACGGCGTGGTCCACGGCCGGGGTGATCGGCCCGTTTGTGATCAACTACATTCGCGAGTCGCAGATCGCCGCCGGCGTGCCGCGCGACCAGGTGTATGACCGCACCTTGTATATCCTTGCCGGCTTCCTTGCGGTGGGCTTCGTGGCGAACCTGCTGATTCGCCCGGTGGCGGAGCGCTGGTACATGAAGGACGGCGACACGCCGGAGCAGGCCGCGGCGGTCGCGGGCGGGTCGTACGGCATCGGCCGCGGCGGCCTCACGTTCACCGCCCTGGTTGCCTGGGCCTGCGTGGGATTGCCGCTGGCCTGGGGGGTGTACATCACGCTAAGCAAGGCGCTGGTCTTGTTTCAGTAACGGAAGCGCAGCATGACAGCGGTCGGGTTTATCGGACTGGGCAACATGGGCGCCCCGATGGCGGCGAACCTGGTCCGTGCCGGCCACAGCGTACGTGGCTTCGACCTAGCCGACGCCGCCTTGGCGGCGCTGGCCGCAGCGGGCGGCAGCAAAGCCGCTTCGGTGGCGGACGCGGTGGCCGGAGCGGAGATCATCATCACCATGCTGCCGGCAGGGCGGCATGTGCGGGAGGTGCTGACCGCGGCGGACGGCGTGTTCGCGCGGGCCGCGCCGGGTGCCTTGCTGATCGACTGCTCGACGATTGATGTGGAAACGGCGCGGGACATGGCGCGGCAGGCGGGGTCCCGCGGCTTCGCCATGCTGGACGCCCCGGTGTCCGGCGGCGTGTCGGGCGCCGCGGCGGGCACGCTCACTTTCATGGTCGGCGGCACCGAGGCCACGTTCGGGCGGGCGCAGCCGGTGCTTGCGGCGATGGGCAAGACGGTTGTCCTGGCTGGCGGCGCCGGGGCCGGGCAGGCGGCGAAGGTCTGCAACAACCTGATCCTCGGCATTTCCATGCTGGCCGTGTCGGAGGCGTTCGCCCTGGCCGACAAGCTCGGCCTGTCCGCCCAGGCGCTGTTCGACATCAGCAAGACGGCCTCCGGGCAGTGCTGGGCGCTGACCTCCTACTGCCCGGTGCCCGGCCCGGTGCCGGCATCGCCCGCCAACCGCGACTACCAGGCCGGATTCGCCACCGCGTTGATGCTGAAGGATTTGACGCTCGCGGCGGACGCGGTTGCCGCGACCGGGGCGGCGAGCGTCCTCGGGGGGCACGCGCGGACGGCCTATGCGCGGATCGCGGAGCTCGGGATGGGCGACAAGGATTTCTCCGTGGCGGCGCGCGCGTTGCTTGAGGGGCAGTTGGGCCGCTAAAAGGGCGGGATGACTGATCCCGCCGCGCTGGCCCCGACGCTGCTGCACGAGCCGCCCGAATGACGGTGCTCGACAGCGGCGTGGACCCGCGGTCGCCCGCATTCGCGGCGAATCGCGACCGCCTGGCGGCTTTGGTGCAGGAGCTGCGCCGCACCGTGGATCAAATCCGGTTGGGCGGCGGCGAGGCCTCGCGCCGGCGTCACACCGGGCGCGGCAAGCTGCTGCCGCGGGACCGCGTGCGTATGCTGATCGACCCCGGCAGTCCGTTCCTTGAGCTGTCGCAGCTTGCGGCGCACGGCCTGTACGGCGGCGACATCCCGGCCGCCGGCATCATCACCGGCGTGGGCCGCATCGCCGGGCGCGAGTGCGTGGTGGTGGCGAACGACGCCACGGTGAAGGGCGGCACCTACTTTCCGATGACCGTAAAGAAGCATCTGCGCGCGCAGGAGATCGCGCAGCAGAACCGGCTGCCGTGCATCTACTTGGTGGACAGCGGCGGCGCCAACCTGCCGAACCAGGACGAGGTGTTCCCCGACCGCGACCACTTCGGCCGCATCTTCTTCAACCAGGCGCAGATGTCGGCCGCCGGCATCCCGCAGATCGCCGTGGTGATGGGAAGCTGCACCGCGGGCGGCGCCTACGTGCCGGCGATGTCGGACCAGAGCGTCATCGTGCGCAACCAGGGCACCATCTTCCTCGCCGGCCCTCCCTTGGTGCGCGCCGCGACCGGGGAGGTGGTGACGGCGGAGGAGCTGGGCGGCGGCGAGCTGCACAGCCGGGTCAGCGGCGTCGCCGACCACTTGGCGGAGAACGACGCCCACGCGCTCGGCATCGCGCGGTCGGTCATAGCGGGGCTGAACAGCGTGAAGCGGCCCACGCTCGACATCCGGCCGCCGCGGGAGCCGCTGTTCCCCGCCTACGACCTGTATGGCATCGTGCCCGCCGACGTGCGGGAGCCGTACGACGTGCGGGCGCTGATCGCGCGCATCGTGGACGGGTCCGAGATGGACGAGTTCAAGCGCCTGTATGGCCCGACGCTCGTGACCGGCTTCGCCCGCATCTGGGGCTACCCCGTCGGCATCGTCGCCAACAACGGCATCCTGTTCAGCGAAAGCGCGCAGAAGGGGGCGCACTTCATCGAGTTGTGCGCGCAGCGCGGCATTCCTCTGATCTTCTTGCAAAACATCACCGGCTTCATGGTCGGCCGGAAGTACGAAAGCGGCGGCATCGCCAAGGACGGCGCCAAGATGGTGACGGCGGTCGCCACCGCGGCCGTGCCGAAGTTCACCGTCGTGGTGGGCGGCAGCTTCGGCGCCGGCAACTACGGCATGTGCGGCCGGGCCTACTCGCCGCGCTTTCTGTGGATGTGGCCCAACGCTCGCATTTCGGTCATGGGCGGCGTGCAGGCGGCCTCCGTGCTCGCCACGCTACGGCGGGACAATCTGGAGGCGCAGGGCAAGGCTTGGTCGGCGGCGGAGGAGGCCGCATTCAAGGCGCCCATCGAGGCGCAGTATGAGGCACAAGGCAACCCGTATTATTCCAGCGCGCGCCTATGGGACGACGGGGTGATCGACCCGGCCGACACTCGCCTGGTGCTCGGCCTTGGCCTGTCCGCCAGCCTGAACGCGCCCATCGAAACAACGCGCTTTGGCCTGTTCCGGATGTGACGGGCATGTTCGACACCATCCTGATTGCCAACCGCGGGGAGATCGCCTGCCGGGTGATCCGCACCGCCCGGCGCCTCGGCATCCGCACGGTGGCGGTGTATTCGGAGGCCGATGCGGGCGCGCCGCACGCCGCCATGGCCGACACCGCCATTCTGATCGGCCCGGCTCCGGCGCGGGACAGCTACCTCCACATCGGCCGCATCCTCGACGCGGCCCGACGCTCCGGCGCGCAGGCCATCCATCCCGGCTACGGGTTCCTTAGCGAGAATGCCGAGTTCGCCGCCGCCTGCGCCGACGCCGGCGTCGTGTTCATCGGCCCGCCGCCCGAGGCGATCCGCGCGATGGGCAGCAAGTCGGCCGCCAAGACGCTGATGCAGCAAGCCAGCGTGCCCCTCGTGCCGGGCTATCACGGCGCGGACCAGGATCCGGCGCACTTGGCGGACGAGGCCGCGCGCATCGGCTACCCCGTGCTGATCAAGGCCAGCGCCGGCGGCGGCGGCAAGGGCATGCGGGTGGTGATTGAGGCGGCCGGCTTCGACGAGGCGCTAGCGCTGGCCAAGGGAGAGGCGCGCTCCAGCTTCGGCGACGACGCCGTGCTGATCGAGCGCTATTTGACCCGCCCGCGCCACATCGAGATCCAGGTGTTCGCCGACGCCCACGGCAACGTCGTGAGCCTGTTCGAGCGCGACTGCTCGATCCAGCGCCGGCACCAGAAGGTGGTTGAGGAAGCGCCAGCTCCCGGCATGGACCCGGCACGCCGCGCCAGCATGGGGGAGGCCGCCTGCGCCGCCGCCCGCGCCATCGGCTACGTCGGCGCGGGGACCGTCGAGTTCATCGTCGCCGCGGGCCGCGGCGCGAAACTGCCTCCGGGTGACGACTTCTTCTTCATGGAGATGAACACCCGGCTGCAGGTGGAGCACCCCGTCACCGAGATGATCACCGGGCAGGACTTGGTCGAGTGGCAGTTGCTGGTCGCCAGCGGCACGCCGCTGCCGCTGTCGCAAGCTCAACTGTGCATTAACGGCCATGCCATCGAGGCGCGGGTCTATGCCGAGGACCCCGACCGCGACTTCATGCCGGCCGTGGGCACGCTCACCCACCTCCAGGCCTCAGCCGAGAGCGCGCATGTGCGGGTGGACACCGGCGTGCGGCCCGGCGACTCGATCAGCGTCCACTACGACCCGATGATCGCCAAGCTGATCGTGTGGGACCGCGACCGGCCCGCGGCGGTGCGCCGGCTCGTGCATGCCCTATCGGATTATCAGGTGGTGGGCGTGCAGACCAACCTCGGCCTGCTGCGCCGCATCGCCGCTCACCCGGCGTTCGGCGCGGCCGAGCTGGACACCGGGTTCATCGGGCGGCACGGCGCGGCCCTGCTGCCGCAGCGCGAGCCAACCCCGCCGGCGGCCCTGGCCGCCGCGGCTCTGCGCGTGCTGCAAGACCGGGCGGAGGTGACAGTGGCGAGCCAAGACCCGTTCTCGCCCTGGAACCTGCCGACCGCGTGGCGGATGAATGGCGATGGGTATCAGGACATGCTGCTGGGGGAAGGCGACGCCGTCCACGCCGTGCGTGCCCATTCCTGCCCGGATGGTTCGATCCGGCTCGACTTGCCCGCTGGCACAATGATTGCGGCCGGCGACTCGATGGACGGCGTGCGCCGCACGCTCCCGGTGGTGCGCAGCGGCAGCCTGCTGACGGTCATCCTGGATGGGACCAATTACCCGCTGACCCTGGTGGACCCGTTGGCGCCGCCGCAGGCCGAGGTGGAAGGCGGTGATCGTTTGCTGGCGCCGATGCCGGGCCGGATCGTCGAAGTGCTGGTGCGGCCCGGGGACGTGGTGGCGCGTGGCGACGTGCTGCTGGTGCTGGAGGCGATGAAGGTGCAGATGCGGCTCACGGCACCGCGGGCGGGCATCGTGGACGCGCTGCGCGCCGCGCCAGGCGACCTGGTCGATGACGGGGCGGAGTTGGTCAGCTTCGTCCTGGCGGAGCGGGTGCCAGAAACCTCGTGAACCGTGCCATTTCCGCCGCGCTCACGGAAAGATGAAACCATCAAAGGACGAAGGCGGAGCAAGCCGGCGTTTGTAGTCGGCCAGGGTCTTGGCAAACCGCGTCGGATGGTCTGCTAAGGACGCCTTTGGAGGACAAGAGCCGCATGTCGAGTCGGGTGTTGGTTACGGGCGGGGCGGGGTTCATCGGATGCCACGTGGCGCGTGCGCTGCTGCAGCGCGGCTACGAGGTCCGGGTCCTCGACAGCCTGATCGACCAGGTGCACACCCGCGGCGCCGTGCGGGACGGCGTGCTGAACCACGTGGAGATGATCCGCGCCGACGTGCGCGACCTCGACCGGGTTTCGGCGGCGCTGGATGGCGTGGACAATGTCATCCACCTCGCGGCCGAGGTCGGGGTGGGCCAGAGCATGTATGCCATCGACCGCTACGTGTCGGTGAATGACCATGGCACCGCCGTGCTGTTCCAGGCGCTGATCGACCGCCCAGTAGGGCGCGTGGTCGTCGCGAGTTCGATGAGCGTTTATGGGGAAGGTCTGTACCGGACCAGTTCGGGCGCGCGCATAGACGACGCGGTGCGCCCGGCGCATCGCCTGGCCAGCGGTTGGGACCCCGTGGGACCCGATGGCGGCGCGCTGACCCCCGTGCCGACGCCGGAATCGAAGCCGCCCAACTTCGCCTCGGTGTATGCCTTGACGAAGTATGTCCAGGAACGGCTGACGCTGACGGTGGCGCCGGCCTATGGGATGCAGGGCGTAGCGCTGCGGCTGTTCAATGTGTACGGGCCGGGCCAGGCGCTTTCCAACCCCTACACCGGCGTGCTCGCCATCTTCGCCTCCCGCCTGCTGAACCGCGAGCGGCCCTTGGTGTTCGAGGACGGGGCGCAGCGGCGCGACTTCATCCATGTGGAAGACATCGCCCGCGCCTTCATCCTGGCGCTGGAGCACCCGGACGCGCCGGGCCATGTGTTCAACATCGCGAGCGGGCGCGACGTGAGCATCGCCGAGGTTGGCGCGGCGCTGGCCGACGCCATGCGCGTGCCGCATCTGACGCCCGAGGTGATGGGCAAGGCCCGCGTCGGCGATATCCGCCACTGCTTCGCCGACATCCAGTTGGCGCAGAAGGTGCTGGGCTTCGAGCCGCGGCGCAGCTTCGAGGACAGTCTGGGCGAGCTGGCCGAGTGGGTGCGGCAGCAGCAGGCGGAGGACCGCGTGCAGGATGCCCGGCGGGAGCTTGAGCAGCGCGGCTTGGTCGCATGAGGGTGCGCGGCGGCGGGCACGGGCCCGTGCTGATCACCGGCGGCGCCGGGTTCATCGGCAGCAACCTGGCCAATCGTTTGGCGCGGGACGGCCACGACGTGCTGATCTACGATGCGCTGGCTCGGCCCGGGGTCGAGGCCAACCTGGCCTGGCTGCGCCGCCGCCACCCGGACCGGATCGAGGCGGTGATCGCCGACCTGCGCGACCGCGACAAACTGGAACGGGCCACCAGCGGCGCCCGCGCGGTGTTCCATTTGGCGGCGCAGGTCGCCGTCACCACCAGCCTGACCGATCCCGAGCGGGATTTCGACGTCAACCTGCGGGGGACGCTGTTCCTGTTGGAGGCGCTGCGCCGGCAGCCCTCGCCGCCGCCGCTGGTGTTTGCCAGCACCAACAAGGTCTACGGCAACCTGGCCGACATCAAGCTGGCCCGCGACGGCGACGCCTATCTGCCGGAGGACCCGGCGCTGCGCCGCCACGGCGTCGGTGAGGACCGGCCGCTCAGCTTCTACACGCCATACGGCTGCTCAAAGGGCGCTGCTGACCAGTATGTGCTGGACTACGCCCGCGGCTTCGGCGTCCCGGCTTGCGTGCTGCGCATGAGCTGCATCTACGGCCCGCGCCAGTTGGGCACGGAGGACCAGGGTTGGCTTGCCCACTTTCTTTACTCCGTCCAGGCCGGGCGACCGATCAGCATCTACGGTGATGGGCGCCAGGTGCGCGACGTGATGTACGTGGACGACGCGGTGGACGCCTACCTTGCGGCTTGGGACCGCATCGCCGCAGTGTCCGGCCAGGCTTTCAACCTCGGCGGCGGCCCAACCAACGCCGTGACGCTGCTGCAAATCCTGGCCGAGATTTCGGAACTTACCGGGCGATCCGCTGATCTGCGCTTCTCGGACTGGCGGCCGGGTGACCAGCGGTACTTCGTGGCCGATACCCGTCGGGCCGCGGCGGCTTTGGGGCTGGGGCCGGCGGTTGGCTGGCGCGACGGCTTGCGGCGGCTCGCGCAGTGGATTGCCGCCGAACGCCCGCCGCGGGAGCGTGCGGCGGTGGCCGGGGACGCCGCATGAAAGTGGCGCTGCTCAACCCGCCATGGACCTTCGAGGGCAGCATCTACTTCGGCTGCCGCGAGCCGCATCTGCCGTTGGAACTCGGCTACTGCCGTGCCCTGCTGGAACAGGACGGGCATCAGGTGCTGCTGCTTGATGGCCACCTCATGGGGCAGACCTATACGGAGATGGCCGAGCAGGTCCGGGCGTTCGGCCCGGCGATGACCGTGGTGGCGACCGCGCCCAGCTACCTATTCTGGCGCTGCGCGCCGCCCGAACTTCGGGTGCCGCGGCAAATGTTGGACGCGCTGGCCGGGCAGGGAGGGCTGACGGTGGCCGTCGGCCCGCACGGCTCGGCGACGCCGGGTGCCGCCTTGCGCAAGCTGGGCGTCGATGCCGTCGTGATGGGCGAGTGCGAGGAGGTCGTGGCGGCGCTGGCAGCCGGCAGGCGCCCCGGCGACGTGCCGGGCACGGCGATGCTGGAGAGCGGCGTGCTGCGGCAAGCGGGCGGCCCGCAGGCCGCTGGCTTCACCGGCTTGGGGCCGCTGGTCTGGCCCGACGAGTGGGTGCGGCGGCACCACCACCATCACCACCGCTTCGACCGTCCGCCCGCCAAGCCTGGGGCGGAGGTGGAGGCTTCGCGCGGTTGCCCTTATTCGTGCAGCTTTTGCGCGAAGATCGACTTCCGCGACAGGTATCGCCGGCGCGACCTGGCCCCCTTGCTGGCGGAGATTGACGGATTGATCGCGCAGGGCGCCGAGTACGTGTATTTCATCGACGAAATCTTCCTACCCCAGCGCCCTTTGCTGGAAGCGTTGCGGGAGCGGCCCGTCGACTTCGGCGTGCAAACCCGGATCGACCTTTGGAAGCCTGACATGCTCGCCTTGCTCGGTGCCGCCGGCTGCGTGTCAATTGAGGCCGGGGTCGAAAGCCTGACGGAGGACGGCCGCGCCACGCTCGACAAGCGTTGCCGCATGACGACCGACGAGTTGGCGGACCTGCTGATCCTGGCCCGGCGGCATGTGCCCTTCGTGCAGGCCAACTTGCTGGAGACCCAAGGCGACGACGAGGCGCTGGTCGCGGCTTGGCGGGACCGGCTGCGCGCCGCCGGCGTGTGGGCGAACGATCCTGTTCCGCTTTATCCGTATCCCAGCTCGCCCGACTACCGACGGCTGTTCGGCCTGCCCGACGAGGCCGCTTGGGAGCGGGCGCATTCCCACTATCTCGGCCAATTCTCGTCGTTCTCCGACATCCAGGAGGGCCGGCCCGTGCCGTTGCGGGAATTGGAACAGGCGTGCCGGACGGGGTAGGACGCCCCGCACCCCGGCTGCTGATGACGACCGATGCGGTGGGCGGGACGTGGCGCTACTCGGTCGATCTCGCGGAGGGGTTGGCGGAGTGTGACGTCCAAACGGTGCTGGCCGTTTTGGGACCGTCCGCAAGCCCCGCGCAGCGGGCGGAGGCCGAAGCCGTGCCCGGACTGCGCCTGGTGGACACCGGCCTGCCGCTGGACTGGACAGCAGCGACGCCCCCTGAGCTTGCCCGGGCCAGCGAACGCCTGGCTGGGCTGGCGGCGCTAACTGGCGTGGGCAGCGTGCACCTGCATGCGCCGGCGCTGCTCGGGGCAGCGCATTGGCCGGCGCCGGTCGTGGCGGTCGCGCATTCCTGCGTAACCACATGGTGGCGCGCGGTGCGGGGCGGGCCGATGCCGGACGACCTCGCCTGGCGCGGCGCGGCCACCCGCGCGGGCCTGCTGGCTGCCCAGGCCGTGATTGCGCCAACCGCCGCGCACGCGCAGGCGACTGAGGCCGCTTACGGTCCCGTGCCGATCCAGGTTGTGCATAACGGCGGCCGCGCCCGACCCATCCCATCGCGGCCCCGGCGCCCCGGCGTGCTCACGGCTGGCCGCCTGTGGGACGCCGGCAAAGCGGCGGATTGGCTCGATCGCGCCGCACCTGGGCTGAGCGTGCCGGTCCTGGCCGCCGGCCCGACCCGCAGCCCGGACAGGTCCGAAGCTCGGTTCGACCACTTGCGGCTGCTCGGGACCTTGGTCCCGGACGCGCTCGCCGCCGAGTATGCCGAGGCCACGGTGTTCGCCTCCATGGCGCGCTACGAGCCGTTCGGCCTTGCGGTGCTGGAAGCCGCGCAGTCCGGCATGGCGCTCGTGCTGTCGGACACGCCGGGGTTCCGTGAGTTGTGGGACGGCGCCGCGGTCTTCGTGGCGGAAGAGGCCAGTCTGCTTCCAGCTCTGCGGCAGGCCTTGGCGGCGCCGGAGCCCTGGGCCGAGCGGGCACGGGAACGCGCCCGGCGCTACACGATAGAGAAGATGGCGGCCGGCACGCTCGCGGTGCATCGCGGCGCGGCGGTGCGGGCCTGATGCGCTTCGTTTACTTCACCCATTCCCTCGCGTCCTGCTGGAACCACGGCAATGCGCATTTCCTGCGCGGCGTGCTGCGCGACCTGGTGGCGCGTGGGCACGAGGTCCGGGCCTTTGAACCCGCCGGCGCTTGGAGCCGCGAGAACCTCCGGGCCGATGGCGGCCCGGCGGCCGAAACGGGTTGGCAGGACGCCTACCCCGACCTGTCGAGCACCGTCTATGGACCCGGCGCCGACCTGGCCAAACTCTTGGACGGCGCCGATGTGGTGATCGTGCATGAATGGAACGAGCCTGCCCTGGTCGCCGGCATTGGCCGCCTGCGCCGCGCCGGGCACCGTTTCCGCCTGCTGTTCCACGACACCCACCACCGCGCCGCAAGCGACCCCGACGCCATGCGCCGCTACGACCTGTCCGCCTATGACGGCGTGCTGGCCTTCGGGGAGGCGCTGGCGGAGATTTACCGCGCTTGGGGCTGGGGCGGTCGCGTGTTCACCTGGCATGAGGCTGCCGACACCCGCCTGTTCCGCCCGCCGGCTACCGAGCAGCCGCGCACTGGCGCCGTCTGGATCGGCAATTGGGGCGACGGCGAGCGCACGGCGGAGCTGGAAGCCTTTCTATTCGCCCCTGCCGCCGCTTTGGGCCTGCCTCTCGACGTGTTTGGCGTGCGCTACCCCGAGCCAGCCTTGGCCATGCTCGCCCGGCACGGCGCGTGCTACCGCGGCTGGCTGCCGAACGCGCAGGCGCCGGGCGTGTTCGCCCGGCACAAGTTGACGGTGCATGTGCCGCGCCGCTTCTACGCCACGGCGCTGCCCGGCATTCCCACCATCCGGGTGTTCGAAGCGCTGGCCTGCGGCATCCCCCTGGTCTCTGCCCCATGGGACGACGCGGAGGGGCTGTTCAAGCCGGGCGAGGACTTCCTGATGGCGCGGGACGGCGAGGAGATGCGGCGACACTTGGCGATCCTAAATGCCGACCCGGCCTGTGCCGCGGCGCTCGCGGCCCATGGCCTCGCCACCATCCGCGCCCGGCATAGCTGCGCGCACCGCGTGGACGAGCTGTTCGGCATCCTGGACCGGCTCGACGCACCCCGAACCCTGAGCGCCTGATGGACATCGCCTTTTACGGATCGAGCCTGCTGTCGTCCTATTGGAACGGCGCCGCGACCTACTACCGCGGCCTGCTGGGAGCGCTGGCCCGGCTGGGCCACGGCATCACCTTCTATGAACCCGACGCCTTCGACCGGCAAAGCCATCGCGACATCGAGCCGCCGGACTGGGCGCGCGTTACCGTGTACCCCGCGACGATCCCCGGCGTGCAGGCGGTGCTGGCGGAGGCTCCGCGCGCCGACGTCGTCATCAAGGCCAGCGGCGTCGGCGTGTTCGACGACGAACTGCTGGCCGGCGTTCTCCAGTATGCCCGGCCCGGCGCGGTTCGGGCCTTCATGGATGTGGACGCCCCCGCGACCCTCGCCGCCATCCACGCCGACGCGGCCCATCCCATGCGCCGCGCGCTGCCGGACCTCGACCTCGTCCTGACATACGGGGGGGGGCCGCCGGTCGTGGACGCCTACTTGTCGCTCGGCGCCCGGCAATGCGTGCCGATCTACAACGCGCTCGACCCGGCGACGCACCATCCGGTCGCGGCGATGCCGCAATACAGGGCGGACCTGGCCTTCCTGGCCAACCGCCTGCCGGACCGGGAAGCCCGGGTAGAGGACTTCTTCCTCGACGCCGCGGCGCGCTGTCCCGGACAGAACTTCCTGCTGGGCGGCAACGGCTGGCATGACAAGGCGATGCCGGGCAACGTCCGCGCGGTCGGGCATGTGGGCACGGCGGAGCACAACGCCTTCAACTGCTCCGCGCTCGCGGTGCTGAACGTGGCGCGCGACAGCATGGCGGCCGTGGGCTTCTCCCCGGCCACCCGGGTGTTCGAGGCGGCCGGCGCCGGCGCGTGCCTGATCACCGACGCCTGGGAAGGCATCGAGCTGTTCCTGCAGCCCGGCACGGAGGTGCTGGTGGCGCGGGACGGCGTCGAGGTGGCGGAGCACCTGAAAGCTTTGACCCCGGCCCGCGCCCGCGCAATCGGCGACGCCGCCCGGACGCGCGTGCTGGCTCATCATACCTACCAGCAGCGGGCGGTAATTCTGGACCGGCTGCTGCGTGACACCCTGGCGCGCAAGCGGTCGGCGGCTTGACGGGGCTGACACGCCGGGACGGGGAGAGTATGTCGGTCTGATGGCCGACATTGTTCCGAGCGATCCGATCCCGGCGGCAATCTCCGACACGATCCCGGCCTACAGCCACCAGCAGATCAAGCGCGTGATCACCGGCATCATGCTGTGCATCCTTCTGGCCGCGCTGGACCAGACGGTGGTGATCCCCGCGGTTCCCGCCATCGCCGCCGATCTGGGCGCGTTCGGGCACCTGTCCTGGATCATCACCGCCTACCTGCTGACCAGCACCGCGGCGACGCCGATCTATGGCAAGCTGTCGGACATCTACGGGCGCCGCGCCCTGCTGCTGCCGGCGCTAGTGCTGTTCATCGTCGCCAGCATGCTCTGCGGCTTCGCGCAGAGCTTGCCGCAACTGATCGCCGCGCGGGCGCTGCAAGGCCTTGGGGGCGCCGGGCTGATGTCGATGGCGCAGGCGGCGGTCGCGGACGTCGTCTCGCCGCGGGAGCGCGGGCGCTACCAGGGCTACATGGCGTCGATGTGGGGCGTGGCCTCCGTGGCCGGGCCGCTCGTCGGCGGCTACGTGACGGACCACGCATCCTGGCGCTGGGTGTTCTGGGCCAACCTGCCTGTGGGGCTGGTGGCCATGTGGCTGTGCGACCGGGCGCTGCGGACCATGCCGGTGCAGCGGCGGGATGCCCGCATCGACGGCGCCGGGGCGGCGCTGCTGGCGGGGGGCGTCACCGCGCTGCTGCTGATGCTGAGCTGGGGCGGCACCGAGTTCCCGTGGGCCTCGGCGCCGGTGCTGGGCACGGGCGTCCTAGGCGTCGTGCTGCTGGCTGTGCTGATCTGGCAGGAACGCCGCGTGGCCGACCCGATCCTGCCGCCGCGCTTGTTCGGCAATCCGGTGTTCCTGCGCGGCGTGCTGATCGCGTTCTTCACCTCGCTCGGCATGTTCGGCGCCACGTTCCTGCTGCCGTTGTATTTTCAGCTTGTGGTGGGCGTGGATGCCGCCGGGTCCGGGTTGATGGTGATGCCGTTCCTGGTGGGAACGGTGGTTGGCGCATTCGCGGCCGGCCAATATGCCCGGCGCATCGGACGTACCAAGAGCATCGTGATGACCGCCTTGTTGGCCACCGTCGTCGCGTTCGTGGGCTTGGGCCTGCTGGCCGGCAGCGCACCGCTTTTCCTCATCTTGCCCTGCACGGCGCTGCTGGGCGTCGGCACCGGCGCTGCGATGCCCAGCATCCTGATGCAGGTGCAGAACGCGGCGGCGCGGCGCGACGTGGGCGCGGCGACGGGGTCCCTGCTGTTCCTGCGCTCGATGGGCGGCGCGTTCGGCAGCACCATCGTCGGCTCGCTGCTGGTGGCCCGCCTCAACGCCGGGTTGCATGCGGCTGGAATTGCCAACAGCGTTGACCTGGGCTCCCTGCGCGGCGGGGCGGAGGGCATGACCGACCTCGGCAGCCTCGGCCTGGCCCGGACGGCGCTGGTTGGCGGCTTCCAGCTTTCGTTCGCCATGTGCGCCGTGCTGCTCGGCGTCGCCGTCGTCATCGGGGCCGGGATGCGCGACATGCCGCTCCGGTCCGCGGGCGTGCCTCAAGACCTCGCGCACTAATTGCGGATCGGCGCGCAGTTGGTCCGTCCGGCGGCCACGCAGTCCTGGATCGCCGTCGTTCCCCGCAACGCCCCGGTCAGCCATAGCCCGCCGCCGACCAAGACGGCCAGCACGATGACGGCGGCCACGATTTGACGGATGCGGCTGGGATCATGGTCATCGCTCAACGCACAGTCTCCTCACGAAAATGCCGGCCCCGCGCCGCCCCTGGTTGACACGGCTGCGATGCTTCCGGCCATAACACGGAATGCGTGTTCACCGCCTGCCGTGGTTCGTGCCCCTGCTGACGCTCCTGCTCGCGGCGCTGGCCGCGCCGGCTTGCGCGGCGGATTTGTGGTTTAGGACGTCGGACGGCGTTCGGCTGCATCTGATCGAGGCTGGGCCGCCGCGGGCGCCGACCATCGTGTTCGTGCCAGGCTGGGCGATGCCGGCCTGGATCTTCCAGGCGCAGATCGCCGCGTTCTCCCGCGCTTACCGTGTCGTGGCGCTCGACCCACGCGGCCAGGGCGACAGCGAGATCCCGCCGGAAGGCTACACCCCGGCCCGACGCGGCCAGGACATCGGCGACCTGATCGCGGCGCTGGGCGGGCGTCCGGTGCTGCTGGTCGCCTGGTCGTTGGGCGTGCTCGACAGCCTGGCCTATGTGCAGCAATACGGGGATGCGCGGCTGGCCGGCCTCGTGCTGATCGACAACTCGGTCGGCGAGGACCCACCGCCCAAGCCCTCCGGCCGTCCGCTGCGCCGTGGCCCGCCGTTGGAGCGGGAGGTGAAGATGCGCCGCTTCGTGCAGGGCATGTTCCGCAGCGCCCCCGGCGAGGCCTACCTCGCGCGCCTCACCGACACCGCGCTGCATACGCCGCCCGACGTTGCCGCCCGGCTCGCCGGCTATGCGGTGCCGCGCAGCTATTGGCGGGATGCGGTGTATTCCGTGAGCAAGCCCGTCCTGTATGTCGTCCGGCCCCGGTTCGCCGGGCAGGCGGCCAACCTTGCGGCGCGGCACCCGACGGCGGAGACCGCGCTGTTCGCCGAGGCCGGCCACGCGCTGTTCGTGGACGAGCCGGCGCGCTTCAACGGCCTGCTGGACGACTTCATCAACCGCCGAGTCGTCTGGCCATGACGGCCTTGGCCAAAACGGGCCGCCCGCGCATGTCGCTGGTGCCGCTGTTCCTCATTTCCGGCGCCGCAGTGGCCTACGAGATCGCGCTCACACGGTATTTCGCCGTCGCGAAGTGGTCGGAGTACGGCTACTGGGTCATTTCCATCGTCATGGTCGGCTTCGCGCTCAGCGGCGTGACCGTGGCGCTGGCGCGGGACTGGGCGGTGCGGCATGGGGCGACGCTGCTGACGTGGCTGCCGGTGGCGCTGGTGCTGGCCGCCGCGGGCGGCTACCAGGCTACGACTGCGAACCCGTTCAACCCGTTACAGTTGCAGAACGCGGTGACGTTCCTGCCGCAGCTCGGCTACATCGCGTTGTACTACGCGGTCCTGCTGCCGTTCTTCTTTTTGACCGGGCTGTATATCAGCCTGACCTTCGTGCTGAACGAGGACCGGGTGGCCCGGGTGTATGGCTTTGACCTGACCGGCGCCGGGGCCGGGGCGGCGTCCGTGCTGGGCTTGATGAACGTGCTGCACCCGTTCCAGCTCGTGGCGGCGCTGCTGGCGCTGCTGGCTGCCAGCGCCTGGTTCGGACGCCACCCGGTCCGGGTCGGCCTCGCGGCGCTCGCGGCGCTGGTTGCCAGCGAGGCCGTGCTGCTGCTCGACGCGCAGGCGGATTACAACGACTTCAAGGCGATCTACGCCCCGCTGCATGTGCCGGACGCGAAGCAGGTGGCCGAAATCCGCTCGCCGCGCGGCGTTTATGCGCTGCTCGACGACTTCACCGAGCGGGTCGATACCGACGTGTCCAACAATGCCGGCATGTTGGGCGTGCCAGGGCCGCCGCAGTCCTTCGGCCTGTATCGCGACGGCAACCGCATCGCGGCCCTGCCCAAGGCCCGGGGCGCCACCGCCGCCTATGGCCCCGCGGCCCTCGACGCGCTGCCCTACCGCCTGCTGCCCGGCGCCCACGTCCTGCTTGCCGGCGCAAGCGGCGGCTTCCGCGTGCAGCAGGCCCTTACCTTGGGGGCCAGCCATGTCGATGCTCTGGAACCCGACCCGGTGCTGCTGGACGCCCTGCGCCACGGCCTCGGCCCATCTCCGGCCCTGGCCGCAGACCCGCGCGTGAGCCTGTCGCCCGACAGCCCGCTGGCAATGGCGCGGAGCGGCGGGCGCTACGACCTGGTCGATGTCAGCGGGGATTTTCTCGACGCGGCCGAGGCGAACGCCGCCGCCTACACCGCGGAGGCCGTCGCCGGCTATCTCCGCACGCTGGCGCCCGGCGGGCTGGTGTCGATCCCGGTCTCGATCCGGGAGTTCCCGGTCTACGCCGTCCGCGTGCTGGC
>JAABUQ010000602.1_pt1 | contig 84015 bp, 72 predicted proteins | sample 5560001 | NCBI WGS metagenome assembly JAABUQ01 (sample SAMN10711888, study PRJNA513371) | rock metagenome | isolation source: Antarctica rocks | place: Antarctica: Victoria Land, Finger Mt nord | collected 2015-12-18 | reverse complement strand
CTCCTCTCCGTACTGTCGGCCAGACTCCTCTCCGTACTGTCGGCCAGACTCCTCTCCGTACTGTCGGCCAGACTCCTCTCCGTACTGTCGGCCAGACTCCTCTCCGTACTGTCGGCCAGACTCCTCTCCGTACTGTCGGCCAGACGCGCGCCTGTAACCCCAGCGATAAACACAGTCTACACGTTCGCGCGTTCCGATGCGCCCCAGGTGAGGCCACAGGATAGCGTGATAGATAAGCTACAGCAAGAGAGGGGCCGCGCACTGCCCACTGCCCACTGTTGAGCGCCGCTTGTGGTAGTCTCATGCTATCGGGATGTCCGATAGCATGAGCGTCGTATGTCCGCAAGAGATGACGGGAGGAATGCGCGATGATCGTGGTGACAACAGAGGGAGTCGCGGGGTACCGTGTCGTCGAGACCAAGGGCGAGGTTTTCGGTGTGGTGGTGCGCAGCCGCGGGTTGGGCGGCAACATCATGGCCGGCCTGCGCTCGATTGGCGGCGGCGAGATCACCGAGTACACCGAGTTGCTGGAAGAGGCGCGCCGCCATGCGACCGACCGCATGGTGCAGAACGCCACGGTCATGGGCGCCAACGCGGTGGTGCGTATGATGTTCGACTCCTCGGAGATCGGCCAGACCATGAGCGAGATCGTCGCCTATGGCACCGCCGTGGTCCTTGAGCCGGAGCGATAGATAAGGACCAGGGCTGATATACTGTATGGGTCTTGGGGGCTCAGGCCCTCGCACGTCATTTGAATTGCATGTTGTCCTGATGACAGGGGGAGCCACGCGTGCCTAATATCAAGTCTGCTATCAAGCGTGTCCGAGTGTCCGAGCGTCGGCGTCTGCGCAACAAGCCGATCCGTACTGCTGCCCGTACCAATGTGAAGAACGCGCGCCGCGCCATCGACGGTGGGAACCTGGAGGCTCCTGAGACCGAGCAGGCTCTCAAGAAGGCGCTGAGCTATCTTGATCGCGCTGCCGTGAAGGGCGTCATCCACAAGAACAACGCGGCCCGGCGCAAGTCGCGCTTGATGCAACGGTACAACAAGGCGCGCGCCGTGGCGGGGTCGACAACGGCGTAGGAGGGGGAGCGATGGCAGGCGTGCGCGGTCCCAGTCCCAATTCCTTCAGCCTGACGCGGTCCAACCGGCGTGCCCGCAACATCGGTATCGCCCTGTTGTTGCTGTCGGTGGTGTTCTTCGGGGTTAACTACGCCCAGAAGTGGTGGCTGAATCGTCAGATCGAGCAGCGCGCGGCCCAACTTCAGCAGCAGATTGACCAGCAGGACCTGTGGAACGCGCAGTTGCGGCAGGACATCATCTACTACCGCAGCAAGGCGTTCGTCGAGGATCAGGCGCGCGTCCTGGGCATGTCGCGACCGGGGGAGACCTTGATTTCCATTCACTGGGACCCTGTGCAGCCGCGCGTCGTCCACGTGCAAGCCCATCGGCCCGCCGCATAAGAGCGGAGCCTGCTTGCCGCCGTCTTCAGCCATCAGTAGGAGGGATGCCCGTTGCCTGCCAACCCGTCAGGGAAAGGACATGACATCCTGCCCTGGCCCTTCAAGATTATGAAGGGCCGGGGCAGGGTAACGGCTTGGCCCCAACAGGTCAGGCCGTCGCCATCAGGCTAGCGCGCGGGCACGACCATGACGGCGGTGCGGCTGATCAGCAGGCCGCGCGGGGTGCGCACGCGGACGATGAGCGTGGCCGCCACCGCGCGGCCCGGCGCGTAGCTGATGCGCACCCGCGCTCGCAGCAGCCCGTCTCGCGCGGATCGCGCCCGCACGGTGGCCCGGTACAAGACGGCGCGCGCCGCCCGCGCGGCGTTCGCCCCCGACGCTGGCGCGGCGACCAGCTCGACGGTGAGGGACACTGGCGCGCCGGGCGTGAGCACCCCGCGCGGGGCTCGCAGCCGCACCAGCAGCGTCCCGCCGCCCACCACGACCCCATGGCTGGCATAGCCATGTGCGGTGGCCGGCGCGTTGCCGCGCACGGAGGTCCCCGTCGGGCGGGCGGCGGGCGGTGTCCCGGTCGGGATCGGCGTCCGGGAGAGCGTGGCCGCGGTCGGCGTCCCGGTCGGGGTCGCGGTGGGCGGCAGGGCGCCGGCCGGACCGGCGATGACGACGCCGTTGCCCGTGGCCACGCCGTTGTAGTTGATCACCACGACGACGACGTTGCCGTTGCCGCTGACGTTGATTACCGGGCCGAACACGTTGCCCGTCCCCGTCCCGCCTCCCGAGTTGGGCGTGGCGGTGTTGGTCGGGGTGGCGCTCGGAGTATCGCTCGGCGTGGCGGTGTTGGTCGTAGTTGGCGTGGTGCTTGGCGCGGCGGCGCTGGTCGGGGTGGCGCTCGGCGTGGCGGCGCTGGTCGGGCTAGGGGTAGCGGTTGGGACCGGCGTGTTGGTCGCCACCGACGTCGGGGTGCTGGTGCTGGTGGCGGACGTCGTACTGGTGCTGGTCGGGATGGCGGACGCCGTTTGCGCCGCGGCGGTTTGGGCGGCGGCGGCCTGGGCGGTCACGGTCTGCGCCGCAGCCGCCTGAGCGGTCGCGGTCTGGGCAGCAGGCGTGGCCGGGTCCTGCGTGCAGGCGACGGTCGTTTCGAAATAGGACCCGTCGTCGTAACTGTTGTACGTATTGAGGGGCGCACCGTAGATGCGGTACTGGATCGTCGTGCCAGGCGGCTGCGCGGCGAAGGTGGCTTCGACATGGAAGGTACCGTCCGAGCCAATGGGAGCGTAGTAGGCCGGCGCCCCTTGGCTCGTCTCGTCGGTATAGCTGTCGATCAGCGGCGTGCCGCTGGCGATCGAGCCGACATACACGCGGACGGCCGCGTACTGGCCCGGCGTGCCCCTCCCCACCGCCGAGAGCCGCGAGCAGGAGGTCGTGGCGGAGCCGTTCGGCACGGTGATATCCCGCGGCGCGACCAGGCGTGGCGCCGCCGAGGAACGCAGGTGTGGCGAGACGTGTGTCGCCGGTTGCCCCGGCGAGAGAGTGAGCGCGCCCTGCCGGCTTGTCGCCCCCGCCAACGTCGTGGCGGGACACGCGGCCAGCGCCACCAGACCTAGCGCCAGCGCGAAATTGTACAGTCTACCTTTGTGGCTCATCGTATCTTCCCCTCTTCTCTATGTTCTATGTTCTTTTGTCTTGCACGTTCTATCTGTCCCATCGGGCGCGGCACGCGCCCAGTTGCCATGGCGGCCATGCCTCCTCTCCTCCTTGTTCCGTTCCCGCGCGCCGGCGTGCCGCGGGGCCGTGGCGGTCCCCGCGGACACGCCTTCCTCCTACAGCGCATAAAAGTGGCGCGCATCCCGTCGGCTCCCTTCCGGGGGTGTGGCGCAGCGGTCATGGCAGCCAGCCGCGGCGCTCCAGTGCCTGGACGCCGAGCAGGCCGAACTGCATCTCGTAGGGTGTGCCCCTGGCTTCGGCGTGGTCCTCCAGGCACCCGTATTCGAACCATTGCAGCCGGTAGCGGTGGCCGCTGCCGTCGCCGTTGCCCTCGGCGATTACCTCGCTGAGCGGGGCGCCGAGCGTCGCCGCGCCGTCGTGCGCGTCGTAGTAGGCCAGGAACGCCCCGGACAGGCTGTGCCCCGACGCGGCGACGTAGCGCCGCGTGGCGGTCGAGGCGAACGGGGCGACGCGCGCGAAGGAGCGGCCCTGGGTGAGCAGGCGGCCGAGCGGGGCGAGGCTGATCGTCCGGCCGTCGAACTGGAGCAAGGCGCGCTCGGTGTACTGCACGGTCTGCCTACCCTCGACGAAGGGCTCGGTCTGGGGGGCGCCGAGGGCGGCGAGGCCGCCATGGGCGAGCCAGTAGGCCAGGAAGGGGCCGGCGAGGCTGTGCAGGGTGGCGGGGAAGTCGCGCGCGCCCGGATCGGCCGGGGGCGGGACCGGGTCGACGGGCAGCGTGCGCCCCGCCAGCCCTGTGCCGGCGACGGGCAGGTCGCCGGGGGGCGCGTAGAGCGCGTCGGCCAGCAGCGTGACCGCGCCAGGCGCTCCGGGCGACGCGGAGGCGTTCTCCGGCCTCCCGCTGCCGGGGTCGCCGCCGGTGACGGAGATCGCGCCGGTGAACTGCAAGGCGTCGGCGCGGATGAAGACGCCGCCGCCCGACCCGCCGTCGCTGGGGTAGCTGAGCAGCAGATAGGTCGAGTGCGGCGTCGGGGCCTGCCCGTCCCGCTCGTCCGTGCCCTGGCCGCCGCCAGCCGAGATGACGCCGGCGATGAGCACGCGCCGGGCGATCACGCACACGCTGCCGCCGCCCGCGCCGCCGGGCGGTCCCATGCCCCCCACACCCTCCCCCGCGGCGCTGGCGGCGCCGGCCGCGCCCGCGCGCCGGAGGTCGCGCGGCCAGGCGCGCCCCCGGGCCTCGGGGTAGAGGCCCGCCGTCGCGGGCGCGGCCGTGTCCGTCACCACGCCATCGGCGCTGAGGCGCGAGCGCGCGCGTCGACCAGCACGGTTTGCGCCCGCAGGATCAGGCGCGGCCCCGCCCGCAGCAGCCCCCCGTCGTGGACGCACACGTGCGCGTAGGCGCGCACGCCGTCGAGCCGGCGGCGCTGGCCGGCGCCAATGTCGAGGTCGCCCGGCCCGCAGGCCATGCCGCGGGCGAAAGCGGCCACGGGCAGCGGGGCGAGGCGGGCCGGGGCCTGGCCCAGCGTGGCCAGCAGCGGTGGGGGCGCGGGGGGCAACGCGGCCTGTTCGGCCGGCGTGAGCGGCGCGATCGACACCTGGCCTTTCTTCCCTCCTGGGCCGCCGGCCGCGACGCTCTCCGAGCCGCCCAGCGCAGCGAGGGCGGGGACGGCCACGTGGATCGTGATCGTGCCGCCGGACCCGCCCCGTGTATGCCCCGCCGCGTCCGTGGAGGAGCCGCCGTCCGCGCTGATGCGGCCGGTGAGCGCGAGGCTATACGCGCGCAGGGTGATGTGCCCGCCCGCGCCGCCGGGCGACGCGCTGTCGCAGGAGTCGGCGTACGGGTCCGCCCCCCTCCCCCCGTTCGCGCTGATAAGTCCGAACACCGTCGCCTGCCGCGCCGAGATGTCGAGGTCGGCGCCGTCCTCCCCGTTCTGGTTGCATCCGGTGGCGCCGGACTCGGGCGGGTCCCCGCTGATGCCGCTCCCTCCCTCGACGTAGAGGACGCCGGCCAGGAGCTGCAGGCCCTTGTCGGTAGCGAGGACGCCTCCGCCTGTCAGGCACACGCGGTCGAACACCTTCCGGCCGTCGAGGGTGATCGTGCCGCTATGCACGTTCAGGTCATGGGGTCCCGCGCAGAGCGGCGGGGGCGGGGTCGTGGGCGCCACGGCGGCGACGCGTCCAGCGTCGCTCGCGCGCGGGGAGGACGAGCGGGCGCTGGCGCTGGCCCGGCGCGGCCTGGAGATCGCGCGCGCCGCCGGCGACAGCCTGAGCCACGTCGCGTCCCTGTTCACGCTGGCCACGGTGGCGCGGCGGCGGGGCGACCACGAGGGCGCCGTCGGCGCCTTCGCGGAGGCGCTGCGCCTCTCCGTCGACGTCGGCGATCGCAGCAATGCGGCCTACTGCCTGGAGGGCGTCGCGGAGGTGGCGGCGGAGCAGAGCCGGCCCGCTCGGGCGGCGCGGCTGTGGGGAGCGGCGGCGGCGCTCCTGGCGACGTTCGATCCCGAGCTGTACCCCCACACGCCCGACCGCGCGCGACGCGACGCCGCCGTGGCCGCGGCGCGCGCCCGCCTGGGCGAGGGACCGTTCGCCGAGGCGTGGGCGGCAGGGGAAAGGCTGACGCTGGAGCAAGCGGTCGCCCTGGCGGCCGAGATGTCGGAGGGGTAGCCGAATAGCTGGGCGACGCGGGCTGTGGGGGACGCGGAGGGCAGGACGAAACGGGGGCGACGATACGCTGGCGACCCACGAGGTCGTGCGGCGCGTCTGTGCCGGCTACATCGGCGCCCCGTCCCCTGTCTCCGGTTTAGGCCGCGGGTCGATAGGCATGATGCAACCCGCCAAGGATGAGCACGACGACCATACCACTCCTTGTCGTGCTAACGAAGAGTTGTTAGCGGCGCCGAGCGGAGGGAGAGGGATTCGAACCCCCGAGGAGCTTGCACCCCCGGCTGTTTTCAAGACAGCTGCAATCAACCGCTCTGCCATCCCTCCGAGTGTCGATGGCTATTAGTAGTGTATGCGCTTGCCGCATCGGGCGCAACCGCGCCCTCAAACATCGGGTGCACCCCGCGATTGTGGTTGCCGCCTGACCATAAATGGTCATGGCAGGGCACGGACCCTGAAGGGTCGCCCTTGGCCCGTCATCTTGCGCGACCCCAGCGTGCGCGGGCTCTCACGCCGACCTTTTAAGGTCCGTCCCCTGCCATGACCTTTCAAGGTCAGGCCGTCGGCATCCACGATCACAATCTCGGGGCGCACCCTCAAACATCCTGTACACGCGAGATACAGTAGTATATGGCTGTAGGGCGGGAGCCGTCCTACGGCCGATCAGCCACAAAGGAGGCTGAACAATGGGTAAGCCAACGGCAGACCGACGCCCTGTAGCCGCAGGGTTCGGGCTAGTCTTGGCCGCCGTGATTCTCACGGCAGCAGGACACCTGCCAGCAACGGGCCTTGCGTCCGTTTGCCTGGCAGCCGTTTGCCTGGTGCGCGGCTACTACCGTAAGTAGTGCCGCGTGTTAGGTCGCGGTGGGGATGGCTGCTCGCAACAGCCATCCCCACCGGCGGCCATGTTGCCGACCGCGCAAAGGAACACGACCGGCGATGTTCCGACGCGCCACAATGGGTAGCCGAAGCGCGCCGTCACTCTCTGGAGTATATCACTACCAAGAGGAAATCGTGTTAGTGCTACTCCTCGTCGACGCCCGCGCCTACCGCGACGCGCTCGGTGCGCTCACTACGGCGCTGACCCTTGGTGTTCTTTTCGCCGTGCGGCAGGACCAGGCGCAGCGCGTCGGAGAGCGTGGCCGCGCCGAGGACCTCCAGGGAGGCGCCTTTGCGCAGCGACTGCGCCGAGGAGGCCGGCAGCACCACGCGCTTGAAGCCCAGCTTGGCGGCCTCGTTGATGCGCTCGCGCGCGCTGCCCACGGCGCGCAACTCACCCGCCAGCCCGACCTCGCCAAAGGCCGCCACGTCGGACGGGATCGGGATGTCGGAGAAGGCCGAGACGGTGGAGAGGGCCACCGCCAGGTCTACCGCCGGCTCGCCGATCTTGAAGCCGCCGACCACGTTGCAGTAAACGTCCTGGTTGCCCAGCGGCAGGCCGACGCGCTTCTGCAGCACCGCCAGCAGCAGGTAGAGGCGGTTGAGGTCGAAGCCGGTGCTGGTGCGCCGCGGCATGGTGAAGCCGGTCGGGCTGACCAGCGCCTGGATCTCGATCAACAGCGGCCGCGTGCCCTCGACGGTCACCGTGACCGTCGAGCCGGGAACCGCGTCGCCGCGCTCGGCCAGGAACGCGGCCGACGGGTTGGCTACTTCCCGCAGGCCGTCCTCGCTCATCTCGAAGACACCCACTTCGTTGGTCGAGCCGAAGCGGTTCTTGACCGAGCGCAGCAGGCGGTAGGCGTGGAAGCGGTCGCCCTCCAGGTACAAGACCGTATCCACGATATGCTCGAGCACGCGCGGACCGGCGATGGTCCCTTCCTTGGTCACGTGGCCTACCAGGAAGATCGGCACGTGCGTGCGCTTGGCCACGTGCATCAGGCGCGTGGCGCACTCGCGCACCTGGCCGACAGAGCCCGCGCTGGAACTGAGGTCGTCGATCTGCATCGTCTGGATCGAGTCGATGACGACCATCGACGGCAGCGTCTCCTCGATGGTCGCTATAATGGCGCCCAGTTCGATCTCCGGCATCACCAGCAGGTTCGGCGGAATTGCGCCCAGACGGTCAGCGCGCAGCTTGACCTGCTCGGTCGATTCCTCGCCCGTCACATAGAGCACCTGCTCCGAGCGCGCCATGGCCATGCAGACCTGCGCCAGTAGCGTGCTCTTGCCGATACCGGGATCGCCGCCCAGCAGCACCAGCGAACCGGGCACCAGGCCGCCGCCCAGCACGCGGTCGAACTCGACCCCTCCGGTCGACTGGCGGCCCCACGAGGCCGTATCGACGGCGGCCAGCGAGCGGGGCGGGGTGCGCGACCGCAAACCCAATCCGGCCGCGACCGACGACGGGGAGGCCACGGTCTCGACCGTCTCAACCAACGAGTCCCACGCCCCGCAGTTGGGGCAGCGCCCGTAACTACTGGGGTAGTGGCTCTCGCATTGCTGACAGATGAACGTACTGCGTTTCTTGACCATTTGTCCCAACAAGTGATGAGTGGCTAGTGGTTAGTGACTAGTTCTAGTCACTAACCACTAGCCACTCATCACTACCCCTCTGCTTCGGCGACGGCAAGCTCTTCGGCGCTGCGCTCGGGACGTGGTAACGCCTCCAGGATCAACTCACCGTCCTGCCGATTGGCCACGACCGTATCGCCGGGGTGGAAGCGCCCGGTCAGCAGTCCTTCGGCCAGCGGGTCCTCGACGTGATTCTGGATAGCGCGGCGCAACGGCCGGGCGCCAAAGGCCGCGTCATAGCCCTTCTCGACAAGGAAGGCCTTCCCGTCGTCGGTCGTCTGCAACACGATCTCCTGCTCCACCAACTGGTTCTGTACCCGCTTGAGCATCAGGTCCACGATCTGACGGATCTGATCCTCGCGCAGCGAGTGGAACACGATGGTGGCGTCGATGCGGTTGAGGAACTCGGGCTTAAAGGCCTGCTTGAGTTCGCCCATGATCTTGCGGATCATCTCCTCGTGGGCACGCTCATCGCGCAGCTTCTTATCCTCGTCCTTCATCGCCGTCTTGAATCCCAGCGCGGCCTCGCGGTTGAGCAACTGGGCGCCGACGTTAGAGGTCATGATCAGAATGGTGTTGCGGAAGTCGACCGCGCGGCCCTTGGCGTCGGTCAGCTTCCCGTCCTCCAGAATCTGCAGCAGGATGTTGAACACATCGGGGTGCGCCTTCTCGATCTCGTCGAGCAGTACGACCGAGTACGACTTGCGGCGCACCGCTTCGGTGAGCTGGCCACCCTCCTCGTAGCCGATGTATCCGGGAGGGGCGCCGACCAGACGAGCCACGGCGTGCCGCTCCATGAACTCCGACATGTCGATCTTGATCAGCGACCCTTCCGCGCCGAACATAAACTCGGCCAGCGCCTTGGCTAACTCGGTCTTCCCGACGCCCGTGGGACCCAGGAAGATGAACGAACCGATGGGGCGCTTGGGGTCCTTGAGCCCGGTGCGGGCGCGGCGCACGGCGCGAGCGATGGTGGAGATAGCCTCTTCCTGCCCGATCACGCGGTTGTGCAGCGCGTCCTCCATTTGCAGCAGGCGCTCCGACTCCTCCTGGGCGATGCGCATCACCGGGATGCCCGTCCACATAGCCACGACCTCGGCGATGTCGTCCTCGGTCACCTCGAGCTGCCGCGGTTGCTGCTCCGCGACCTGAGTAGTCGTCCCCGTGGCCGATTCCAGGCTGGAGATCTTGTCGCGCAGGCGTTGCTCGCGATCGCGCAGCGCCGCCGCGTCCTCATACTGCTGCTCCTGGATGGCGCGCTCCTTGTCGGCCTGCACCTTCTCCAGGTTGACCATGGCCTCGCGCAGCGAGAACGGCTGGCTGGAACGCTGCAGGCGCACGCGGGAGGACGCCTCGTCCATCAGGTCGATGGCCTTGTCCGGCATGAAGCGGTCGGTCACGTAGCGCTCGGCCATCTCGGCCGCCGCTTTGAGCGCGGCATCGCTGATCTTGAGGCGATGGTGCTCCTCGTAGCGCGGACGCAGCCCATGCAGGATGCGGATGGTCTCCTCGACGTTGGGCTCGGGCACGTTGACCGGCTGGAAGCGGCGCTCCAGGGCGGCGTCACGCTCGATGTATTTGCGGTACTCGTCAAGCGTGGTGGCGCCAATGCACTGGATCTCGCCGCGCGAGAGGGCGGGCTTGAGGATGTTGGCCGCGTCGACGGCACCCTCGGCCGCGCCCGCGCCGACGATGGTGTGCAACTCGTCGATGAAGAGGATGCAGTCGCCCGCCGTGCGGATCTCCTCGATGATCTTCTTGAGGCGCTCCTCGAACTCGCCGCGATATTTGGTACCGGCGACAAGTGAGCCGATGTCGAGCGTCAGCAGGCGCTTACCCTGCAGCGTCTCGGGCACCTCGTTGTTGACGATGCGCTGCGCCAGGCCTTCGGCGATAGCCGTCTTGCCCACGCCCGGTTCACCGATCAGAGCGGGGTTGTTCTTCTGGCGGCGCGAGAGGATCTGGATGACGCGCTCGATCTCGGTAGCGCGTCCGATCACCGGGTCATGCTTCCCGGCGCGAGCGCCGGCCGTGAGGTCGAGCCCAAGTTGGTCAATGGTTGGGGTCTTGGAGTTGTGCTTGGCCTCGGAGTGCGGCGAGTTGCTCTGGCTGAGCACCTGGATGGTCTGGCTGCGCACCTTCTCCAGGTTGACGCCGAGAGACTCCAGCACGCCCGCCGCGATGCCTTCGCCCTCGCGCACCAGCCCCAGCAGCAGGTGCTCCGTGCCGATGTAGTGGTGGCCCAGCCGCCGCGCCTCGTCCACCGCCAGCTCGATCACCTTCTTGGCCCGCGGGGTCAGGCCGATCTCGCCCACGATCATGCGGTCGCCGCGCCCGATGATGAACTCGACCGCGCTGCGCACCCGGTTCAACTCCACGCCCAGGTTGCCCAGAACCTTGGCCGCCACGCCCTCGCCCTCGCGCACGAGGCCCAGGAGCAGGTGCTCCGTGCCGATGTAGTTGTGGTTGAAGCGCGTCGCTTCTTCCTGGGCCAGCGTCAGCACCTTCCGTGCCCGCTCCGTAAACTTGTCGAACCGGTCGTTGCTCATGTTCGTTGCTCTTTCCTGCTCTGGGACCCGCGTGCTACGGCTCGGCCTGAGGGCCTGGCGCCGCGCGACACGGGTTGGTCGTCACAGTGGAGCGGGCCAGGGCGCTTCCCGTTTTCGGGTCGTCCCCTGGCCCGCCCCGTCATTCGCCCGTCTCTACCGGCCCGTCGTGTCGGGACTCGGTTTGGTGGAGTGGAGGTTCTCCCACTCCCACGCTGAGGTCCTGGATCTCCAGGGCTTCACTCTCTTGCTCGTCGGCGCTCACCGTGTCACTCTCACTCGTGGACACGCCGCTCGCCGTCGGGGTCGCCTCCGGTGCGCCGGACGGGGCGGCCTCAACGGCCGTGCCCGCATCCACACCCGCGTCCAGCGTCATGGCCGTGGGCGGCTCCGGTGTCTGTTGCTGCTCCAGCGGCGGCTCATCCGTGGTCGTCGCCTGTCCTGCGTGTATCGGCTCTGCCGGCGCCGCGGCGCCCGTTCCAGTGACGCCCGTCGCGCCACTTGTCGCGGGACGCGCCGCGGCCGTCACCCGTGCGCGCACCGGCGCGTTGTCCTCGTGGTCGAGGTCGTCGTCGAACTCGTCGGGTACCTCGACCGGGAGTAACGTATCGCCCTGCGCCTGGCGCAGACTGAGGCCCAGGCGCCGGCGCTGGCTGTTGATCGCAATGACACGGAGGCTGACCTGTTGGCCTTCGCTGACCACGTCCTGTGGCTTGTCCACGGACCCGTCGGTCAGTTCGGTCAAGTGGATCAAGCCCTCGATGCCATCGTCAATCCTCGCGAAGGCGCCGAACTTAGCCAGCTTTGTAATCGTGCCTTGCACGACATCGCCGACCTTGTAGCGATCTTCCACGAGGGTCCACGGGTCCGGCTGCGCTTTCTTGAGCGAGAGCGCAATCTTCTTGGTCTGCGGATCGATAGACAGGACGTAGACATTCACCTCGTCGCCGACGTTGAGCACCTCACTGGGGTGGTTCACCCGGCTGTAGGAAAGTTGCGAGATGTGCACCAGGCCATCGGCGCCGCCGAGGTCGACAAAGGCGCCAAACGAGGCGAGGCTCGTCACGCGGCCGGGACGAACCTGGCCGGGCTCCAACTCCTGCATCAAGGCTTCCTTGCGGCCGGCGCGCTCTTCCTGCATGGCCAGACGCTCGGAGAGGATCAAGCGATTGCGCGCACGGTTCAACTCAATGATCTTGAGCTTGAGCATGCGGCCGCGCATCGCCGCCAATCGCTCCGCCACCTGCGGCGAGTCGCCGCTATCGGCGCCCTTGGCCAGACCACGCAACTCCGATATCTGTGAGATGGGGACGAAGCCGCGCACGCCGACCTCGACGATCAGGCCGCCCTTGTTGAAGTCGACAACCGGCGCCTCGACGACGCGATCCGCCTGCATGATCCCCTCGGCGTCGCGCCATGACTGCTCCATGCGCGCGCGCTTGAGCGAGAGGACGGCATGCCCCTCCGCGCTCTCTGGCTGCATGATGTAGACCAGCACCTGCTGGCCCAGACGCAAAGCGCCGTTCTCGCCCAGCGGGCCCATCTCCCGGCTGGAGATGACGCCTTCGGACTTCTGGCCAATATCGACCAACACCTCGTCCGCGTCAATCCGAGCCACGATCCCTTCGATCACCTCACCACGCTGAAGCTCGTGCATGGCGTTGGCCGGATTGTCGAGCAGCGAGGCCATCGACATCTCGTCCTCGTCTTCGTCGGATTGCGCCATCGCACTCTGAGATGGAGCCGACACGTCTGGAGACGGAGGCGGGACCATCGTGACATCCGAAGATGCAGACGCGGCTTGCGGCTCACTCGCGGCCGACATCGCCGGCTGCGAGGCCTGCGCGTCTGACGACGTGTTCTGTAGTGGTTGCCCCTGGTTTTCTCGTTGCTGAGTCGGGGTCGGCGCCTGTACCTCCGCTACCTCCGTCGCCGGTGTCTCGACGGTGTTCACGATGGCCTCGGGCGCGGACTGTTGTCCAGCAGAATAGGGGGCTTGCGCAACGTTCATCGACCTCGTCTCATCCGACGCCGCATCGACGGGCTGCGTCTCGTACTCGGGCTCCGTGGTCACGGCGCCGAGCCCTTGGCTTCTGCTGTCGTTGTATTGCTGCACGCTTGCACTCCTGGTGTCACCGTCCCCTCCGCTTGTTACGGTGACTATTTTTTGTCGATAGATCCTATACGGGTATCCCAATTCTACCATGTCCCGATGGCAAAAGGCATCGTCGCCGTTGCACGGAAAAAGATGCAGGGTCGTGCAACGGCCGCCTCGCTGGGCAGCACTGGGGGAGGGGAGGGGCACGGACGGTCATCCGCACTCGTCTCTACGACGATCTAACTACCCATAGTATAGCAGCAGAGACGAGTTGCCAGTGGTCAGTTGCCAGTTGCCAGAAGGACGACGAGGCGACGAGGCTCGTAACAGACGCCTCCCCTCTCAACTGGCAACTGGCAACTGGCAACTGGCAACTGGCAACTGGCAACTACACCTTCACCGTGTCGCCCAGGTAGGTGCGGCGCACCATCTCGCTGCCGAGGAGGTTGGCGGCGGTGTCGGCGAGCACGACTTCGCCCGTCTGGAGCACGTAGCCGCGCGTGGCCACCGAGAGCGCCATGTTGGCGTTCTGCTCGACCATGAACACGGTGACGCCCTGCGCGTTGATGTCGCGGATGGTGTCGAAGACGCGCTCGACGAAAATGGGCGACAGACCCATCGATGGCTCGTCCATGATCAGCAGTTGCGGCCGCGCCATCAGCGCCCGCCCGATCGCCAGCATCTGCTGCTCGCCGCCGCTCATCAGGCCGGCCAGCTGGCCGCGCCGCTCTTTGAGGCGCGGGAACAGGTCGAACACCCGCGCCAGGTCCTGGGCGATGGCGGGGCGGTCGTTGCGCGTGTAGGCCCCCATCTCCAGGTTCTCCAGCACGGTCATACGTGGGAAGACGCGTCGCCCCTCGGGCACGGCGGCGATCCCCGCGCGCACCACCTCGCGCGGCGGGCGCGTGTCCAGGCGCGCGCCCTTGAACAGGACCTGTCCCTGCACGGGGCGCACGATGCTCATGATCACCTTCATGGTGGTCGTCTTACCGGCCCCATTGGCGCCCAACAGACACACGATCTCCCCGGCGCCGACGGTGTAGTTGACGCCTTGCAACGCTCGGACGGCTCCGTAGGACACGACGACGTCGCGGAACTCTAGCAGTGTCTCCCGGTGCGACAGGACCTCGGTCTCGGGGCGCGGCATTGTCCTTATCCCCGGCTCACTATTCGTGGTCATCTGTTCGTACGTCCCTTAACCCCTGCGACCTGCGTCACCGGACCACACCCGACCGCAGTCGGTCGTTGGTTTGCCATGCGACGGCAGTCGCAGGCCCTTTATTGACTTATTGACCCGACGACGCGGCCGCCGGTTGCTCGGCTATGCTGGTGGCGAGTCCTGCCGCCATGGCCGTGCTGTGGCGGCGGCCCAGGTAGGCCTCGATGACGCGCTCGTCGCTGCGCACCTCGGCGGGAGTGCCTTCGGCGATGTTCTGTCCGTAGTCCAGCACGTAGATGCGGTCCGACATGCTCATCACCACGTTGAGCTTGTGCTCGATCAGCACCACGGTCACGCCGGAGCGTTGCAATTGGGCGATGTAGCGCATGGCCTCCTCGGTCTCGGACGGGTTCATGCCCACGGTCGGCTCGTCGAGCAAGAGCACCTTGGGTTGGGAGGCCAGCGCGCGGGCGATCTCGAGGTAGCGGCGGTCGGCGTAGGCCAGGTTGCGCGCCAGGGTGTTGGAGCTATCGGTCAGGCGCGGCCCGAACAGGTCCATCACCCGATAGGCCCGCTCGCGCGCTGCGCGCTCCTCGCGCCTGGTGTGGGGACCCTTGATGATGTCGCCGAGGATGCCCGAGCGCAGCCGCGCATGTTCCCCCACCAGCACATTCTCCAGCACCGACATGTTGGCGAAGAGCCGGATGTTCTGGAAGGTGCGGGCGATGCCCTGCTTCAGGACGGCGTCGGGCCGCTTGCCCGTGATATCCCGGCCGTCGAGGAAGACCCGGCCGCTCGTCGGGCGGTAGAGGCCGGTCACGACGTTGAAGAAGGTCGACTTGCCGGCGCCGTTGGGGCCGATCACGCTGACGATCTGCCCCTGCTCGACGCGGAAGTCGACGCCCTGGACCGCGGCGAGGCCGCCGAACGACTTGGAGAGCTTCTGGGTTTCCAGCAGCGTCGTGCCCATCGTGGCCATACTTGTCATCGGCTCAGGCCTCCTCACGTAGGCCGGCTAACTGAATGTTCTCCTCGGCTTGCTCGCCCCGTGTTGGGCGCAACTCGGTGCGCCGCCGGCGTTGCGGTATCAGTCCCTCGCGTCGGAAGATCATCATCAGCACTAGCAGCAGACCAAAGATGAGATTTTTGCCCTGCGTCAGATCGAGGGTTTGCAGGAAGCCCACGTTGGTGGCCCCGCCGATGCCGTGGAGGGCGTTCGTTAGTTGATCCAACAGGGTGAGTTGCAGGGCCGCGATGATCAGCGCGCCGATCAGCACGCCGGGGATGCTGCCCATGCCGCCGAGCACGACCATGGTCAGGATGGTGATGGAGACGTCGAACTTGAAGGCGTCCGGCGTGATGGTCTGCAAGCGGCTGCCGTTGATCATGCCCGCCAGGCCCGAGAAAAACGCGCCCATGGCGAAGGCGGAGAGCTTGGTGCGGGTCAGGTTGATGCCCATGCACGAGGCCGCCAGCTCGTCCTCGCGCATGGCCACCCAGGCGCGGCCCAGGCGCGAGTTCTCCAGCCGCGTGGCGATGGTGATGATGACAATCAGCGTGGCCAGACCCAGGTAGTACCAGGGCAATTGGTCTGTGCTGAAATGCAGCGGGCCGAGTTGCGGCTGGTCGATGCCGAAGATGGCGTTGGTGCCGTTTGTGATGTTGGGCAGGCCCAGCGAGTTGTTGGGGCCGAGGTTTGTGATGACCTCGGGCACGATCTCGCCGAAGCCCAGCGTCACGATGGCCAGGTAGTCCCCGCGCAGGCGCAGCGTCGGCGCGCCCAGGATGATGCCGAAAGTCGCGGCGACGAGCGCGCATAACGGCAAGGCCACCCAGAAGTTGAGGTGGATGCCCTGGCGCAATCCGCTGCTGGCCACGTTCAGGAACGGCAGGTTGATGGAGACGTTGCCGGGCAGGAAGTTCTGCGCCTGCGACGAGGCCAGCAGGCCGAAGGTGTAGGCGCCGATGGCGTAGAAGGCGGCGTAGCCCAGGTCCAGCAGGCCGGCGAAGCCGACCACCACGTTGAGCCCCAGGGCCAGGATAGCGTACACCTCGCCGTAGGTAAGGGTGTCCAGCCAGATCTGCCCCTGGCTGGTCTGCTCGATGACGATGGGCGCCAGGAGGGCCAGTGCGAGAGCAACGTATCCGGCGGTCCGCCATCCGTAGCGACGAGCCACCATGAAAACCAGGCGTACCATGATCTACACCTTCTCCACGACCTGCGTGCCAAGCAGGCCGCTAGGGCGGACGACGAGCACGATGACCAGCAGCAAGAAGACAACTGTCTCCGACCACGGTAGGCCCGCGCCGGTGCCGCTCGTTTCCACGAACTGCTCGACCACGCCGATGGCAATGCCGCCGAGCACCGCGCCGCGGATGTTGCCGATGCCGCCGAGTACCGCTGCCGTGAAAGCCTTGAGGCCGGCGGTGAAGCCCATATGGTAGTCGATGCTGTTTTGCGAAATGCCCCAGACCACGCCCGCCGCGCCGGCCAGCGCGGAGCCCACGATAAAGGTGACGGTGATGACGCGGTTGATGTCCACGCCCATCATCGTGGCGGCCTCGGGGTCCTGCGCCGCCGCGCGCATGGCGCGGCCGATGCGCGTGCGTTGTACCAGCAGCACCATTGCGACCATCAACACCAACGAGGAGGCGATCACCAGGATCTGGATATTTGTGATGGAGACGTTTCCGATGGAATAGGTTTGCTGGTTGAGCAGGCTGGGATAGTTTTGGGAGTTGGAGCCCTGCCACAACTGTACAACGTTTTCCAGAATGAATGAGACGCCGATAGCCGTGACCAGGGGGGCCAGACGCGGCGCGCGGCGCAACGGCCGGTAGGCAAAGCGCTCGATGACCACCCCTAAGATAGCGCAGCCGACCATCGACACGGTGAAGGCCACCAGGATAGACAGGATCAACGGGCCGCCGTCGAGCACGCCCGCGCCGCCGTTGGCGTTGAGTTGGGCGCCGAAGAGCGCGTTGAGGGCCAGCCAGGAGAGGAACGCCCCGACCATGAACACGTCGCCGTGCGCAAAGTTGATCAACTCGATGATGCCGTAGACGAGCGTGTAGCCCAGCGCGATCAGGGCGTAGAGCGACCCGATCGTGAGGCCCGCGATGAGCGTGTTCAGGATGAAAGTGAGTGACATGACCTTCTTAGCTATTAGCCATTAGTAATTAGCCGTTAGCCATTAGGTAGCCATTAGCCTGCTTGACCGTCGATTATGCCCCAAAGATCGAAAGCCTGGTATTCGTGGGGAGGATCGGGCTACAACGGTAGCCCGATCCTCCCCACAGAGGCTAACGGCTAATGGCTAAATACTAACGGCTAATGGCTATTAGCTAGCGCCCGCCGAAGCCGGGGGCGTAGCCGACGAAGTTGAAGTTCGGGCCGACAGCCTTGTACACGCTGATGATGCGCGCCGTGGTGTCGCCATTCTTGTCGAAGCTGATGTTTCCGGTGGCGCCCGAGAAGCCGCGGAGAGCGATCACGGCCGTGGCCACGGCCGTGCGGTTGGCCTTGGAGCCGCTGCCCGAGGCGCTCAGCTTGAGCGTCCCGTTCTTGACGGCGTTGACGATGGCCTGGATCTCCACGTTGGCGCCGTCGTAGGCGGCGAAGTTGTACCCCGCGATGTCCACGCCGGGGAACTGCTTCTGGAAGCCCGTCGCGAAGTTGCGCGCCGCCATGGGCAGCGAGATGCTGGTGTCGGAGGCGGGTATGCTGGGATAGCCCACGCTGGTGGCGAAGTCGCCGTCGGCCACCGCCGGTGTGGCCGCCTTGATAAAGGCTGGGTCATAGATGCCGTCGCCGCCCATGAAGACGGTGTGCATCATACCGGCCCGGTGCAGCGCGCCGGCCAGGAACTCCGCCCCGCCACTCGCGCCGAACTCGCCGCCGAAGTACACCAGGTCGACGTTCCCTCCGGTCACGTTCTTGATGACCGTGGCCAGGGAGCGCGCGCCCATCTGCGACTGGTTGGGCTCGAGCTCGCCGCTGCCCAGCACCCGCATGCCCAGCTTCGCGGCGTTGAGCTTGAACTGGCCGGCCAGTCCGACGCCGTAGGGGTCCTTGTTGTCGGTCACGTAGACCGTCTTGAAGTGCGCAACCTGCGCGGCGTAGCGCGCGGCGCCCGCGCCCTGGAAGAGGTCGGTCGCGGCAGTACGGAAGTAGGTGCGCGGGCTCTGACTCGGATTTGCCGCTGTGGCCGGCTGGAACTTGGGCAGGTTCGACGGGTCGGTCAGCAGCGGCAGTGTGTTGGCCGGGCTGATCTGGACGAGGCCGGCGTTGTTGTAGATGGGCATCGAGGCCTCGGCGGCGCCGGAGTTGAGTGGCCCCACCTCGCCGAGCACGGTGTTGTCGGCGATCAGCGTGCGCGCGTTGGCCGCGTCTTTGTCGGGGCTGTAGTTATTGCCCACGGTGTCGTCGAGCAGGCGGGCCTGGAAGGTAACGTTGGGCAGCAAGTGCTTGGCGTTGGCCTGCGCCACGGCGAGTTGCACCGACTTGTCGATGCCGTCGGCCAGCGGCTTGAGGCTGGAACTCAGCGGCACTGAGGTGCCGATGGTGATCGTGTACGACGCCGCGGGGGTCGCGGGGCGGGCAGCATGGGCGGCGCTCACGCCGGACACGGCGACGGCAGCGGCGACGGCGGACAGGCCGCTCGCCCTGGTGGCGAGCTGAAGCCGTTTGCGAGCGGATGTGGATCTGGCCATGCGAATCGTTCTCCTCTGTTGTAAACACTACAAAACACTACATAGATGTAACGTGCACTAGCTGTGGTGTCGTCCGTGGTACTGCCTGATGATCGCCTAGAAATCATGATACACCGGTATATCCGGTCAACGGTGTGTCGAACTCGGGAGCAGCGTCGCTCGGCGGCAGGTCCTATCCTTAAGGTCGTAAGGTTGTAGCGATTGGCTCCAGGCGATGTCCTCCTCTCCCTCATCGCCGGTTATCACCTGCAGGCCCATCCCGCGTGGAAGCCACAACGCTGTCATCACCTGCCCGAGACATCCGTCGCACGTCCGCTTCCACCACGGCGTGGAAGGACGGGCAGTTGAGTCTCGACGGAATTGCTAACTGTATATCGTACCGGCGGGCTATCTGTCAAAGGGTGTCAGTTTTTTAGGCAGGGCTTGCACATTATCGGCGCGGCGACAGGGCCGGGAGCATCCCTGGGAGCGCCGGCGCTCCCAGGACGATCTTTTGCAGACCCTGGCTTTTTAGGGATGAGCGGACCGCCGTAAACGGGGGCAATGGTAGAATGGGACGTGGTATCTCGGCGAGCGGCCAGTGGTTAGGTTAGCGGAGGGGGAAGGCGGGCGTGATCTCACAGGGCATGCTCCTGGCAGGGCGCTACCGTCTGCTCGACGTGCTCGGCGATGGCGGCATGGCGCGCGTGTACCGCGCGCGTGACGAGCGGCTGGACCGCATCGTCGCGGTCAAGATCATGCATCCCCACTACCTCAGCCAGCCCGAGTTCGTGCGCCGCTTCGAGCAAGAGGCGCACCTGGTCGCTGGCGTGTCTCATCCCAACATCGTGGCTATCTACGATGTCGACCGTGAGGGCGACACTTACCTGATGGTCATGGAGTACGTCGAGGGAGGCTCGCTCAAGGCGCTGATGTCGCGCTCCGCGCCGCTCCCGCTACCGCGCATCGCCGCGATCATGAAACAACTTGGACTGGCCCTGGACGCCGCGCACGCCCGCGGCGTGATCCACCGCGACATCAAGCCGGAGAATATCCTGCTCACGCCGTCCGGAGAGGTCAAGGTGAGCGACTTCGGCATCGCGCGCGCCCTGACCAGCCCCGGCCAGACCGCGACAGGGATGGTGCTGGGCTCCGTCTCCTACTTCTCGCCCGAGCAGGCGCAGGGCAAACCGGCCACCGCGGAGTCGGACCTCTATAGCAGCGGCATCGTGCTCTACGAGTTGCTGACCGGCCGCCTGCCCTTTAGCGCAGGCAACCCGCTGGCCACGGCCATGCAGCACGTGACCCAGCAACCGGTCCCGCCCTGCTCGCTCGTCCCGACGCTCCCCCCGGCGATCGACAACGTGGTGCTGACCGCCCTGAACAAGGACCCCGCCCTGCGCTACCGCTCCGGGGCGGAGTTGGCCACTGCTTTCGCCGACGCGATCGCGCCCGGAGCGTCGGCGGCTGTCCCGCCTAACGCGCCCAACGGACGGGCCGGCGCGCGCGCGGCGGCAGCCGCAAACGCCAATGCGACGGGCCGTACGGTCATCGCTCCGCGCCCCGCGCCCCGCCCTATGGCCCAGCCTCAACCGACGCGTCCGACGGCGGCGCAGCCGCGTGGCGGCAGGCCCATGGCGGCTGCGGCCGCCGCGCCGCCGCGCCGACGAGGGACGGTCGCCATCCCCGTCTTGCTCGCGCTCTTGCTTGGCGGCGGCGTCGCCTACGCGGCGACGACCCGTCACCACTGGGGCATCGGCGGGTTCATCAGCGGTTTGTTCGCCAGTGGCGCTCCCGCGTCGTCGACGCCGACCGCCACGCTGCCGCCGGCCGCGACGACGCCCGCGCCGGTCGTCACCACCGCGTCCGGTGGGACTGGAACACCTCTTGTCGTCGGGCCGAGCGGGGCTCCCACGGCGACCACGACGGCAGGGGCAGGCAATCCCGCGACGGCCACTCCGCAGCTGGTATTGCCCTCTCCGTCGGCGTCGGTAACTGGACAATCCACGGCGACGGCTCCGCAAGGATCGGCGACGGGCGTCGTGGGCGCTACGGCGACGGGCACTGGGTCGACGACAGGGGCCACGGAAACGGCAGCGGCCGGTATCTTGACTCCGTCGGTAACGGGCGCCGCGGCTACGGCGACCGGCATGGCGACGGACACGGTGCAGCCATCGCCTAGTTCCGCACCCACACATACACCCGCCCCGGCCGTCGTCAACGGACCCTCGGCCGACCTGACGACCTCCGGCAGTTACCCCAGGGACGCGTACTCCAATCCGATCCCGGTCGATCCGAGCGACACGCTTAACGCCGATGTCGGGACGATATACGTTGTCGTATCCTTCCACCGGTTGCCGTCTGGGGCCAGGACCGCTGTACGATGGACCTATCCGCCTGGCACAAGCCCACCTACCCTTTATTCCTTCGACCAGCCCTATGCGGTCGCGTTCGCCTCGACAGAGATCGTACCCGGTCCGGGCCGCTACACGGTGACCGCCCTCGTCAATGGCCACGCCGTCGGGTCGCACCACTTCACGGTCGTGGCGGCATCCGGCGCTTCATCGTCTGGCGCTAACAACCCTGGTCAGGGCAATGGGAATGGGCAAGGCAACAGCAAAGGGACGAACAAGCGTGGTGATCAAGGGAACGTCAAAGGGACGAGCAAGCATGATAACCAGGGCAACGACAACGGCAACAGTGGTGATAGCGAGGCAGGGGTAGCGACGCGCCTGGTGATGCCGGTTTGACAAGTCCTCCGCCCCCCCGTTATTGAGATAAGGCATAAAATCCACTGCTTTAGCTTTGGGATAGAAGCCCTTCATTCGCTTCAGCAGCTTTAGTCCCGTCTTTGATATACTCGTTCTAGTTCTGGCTGAACACAGCACACGTTCCGAGGTGTTCCGGTGGGACAAGCGTGAATCCTCCACCGGGTAAAACGTGCGAGGTAGCCCGTAACAGATCGGCCTGTGGATGAGCAGGCTTGGGTGCAAAACCCTAGAAGCCCATATGCCTTGGCTGTGGGAGTCATCACGCTTGCCCTCGTGCTTACCCTCTTCTTACTCCTACCTCATGCGTCTGGAGGCCTGACCTTGTCGACACTGCACGTCCTCCACGCGCTCCATCCGCACCTGCACGGGCCGGTCCATGCCTACGTCAAGGCGCACGCCTCGATCACAAACCTGACCTTGCTGCAGGTCGTGGTGCTGGCGCTGCTTCAGGGTGTAGCCGAGCTTTTCCCAGTCAGCTCGCTGGGCCACACGGTCATCCTGCCGGCCCTGCTGCACTGGAACATCGATCAGACCGATCCCGCGTACCTCGCCTTCGTCGTCCTGCTACATTTTGGGACCGCCGCGGCGCTGCTGTACTTCTACTGGCGCGACTGGGTGCATCTGCTGCGCGTGCTCTTCGCCTCGCTGGCGCGCGGCCGCTTTAGCGACGATCCTGACGAACGCTTCATCTGGCTGGTCGTCGTGGGCACCGTTCCCGCTGCCCTGCTGGCGCTGCTTTTCGAGGAGGCGCTACGCAGCAACTTCGGCAACCCGAAAGCGGCTGCGGTCTTCCTGGCGATCAACGGTGTGATCATGCTGGTCGGCGAGGTGCTGCGCCGCCGTCAAGCCGCCGTCGTGGGCGCGACCGGCTCCAACAGTGGGGCGCCGGGAACGTCAGGCGCGCCGGGGTCGTTGGGCAAGGTTCAGGAATACAAAGACATCGACCGGCTGGGGTGGCGCGGGGCCGTCATCGTGGGCCTGTGCCAGTCTCTGGCACTGCTGCCCGGCATCTCGCGATCCGGCGCGACGATGGTCGGCGGGCTGGCCCTGGGGCTGCGTCACCACGAGGCCTTCCGCTACACCTTCATGCTGGCCACTCCTATTATCCTCGCCGCGAGTATCAAGACGGCGCCCGACCTCCTCACACCCGCCGGGCGCGGCATCCTGGGCTACGCCGTGCTGGGCTGTATCCTCTCGGCCGCGGCGGCCTATCTCAGTGTCCGCTTCCTGGATCGCTACTTCCGGACCAACCGGCTCGACCCCTTTGCGTACTACTGCCTGATCGCCGGCGTCGGCGCCGTCGTGCTGCTGTCCGCCGGCATCTAGAATAGTTGCCAGTTGCCAGTTGCCAGTTGCCAGTTATTAGTTGCTAGCCAGAAGGTACATGCTGGCGCACCGTAATCGGCCACAAGACCTAATGACACTTCCAACTGGCAACTGGCAACTGGCAACTGGCAACTGCCTACTCGTACCATAGGCCCGCAGTTTGCTATCCTCAAGAGTGTTCCCCGACAGACGTATGGCGGTCGCTGTAGCGGATGGCGCGGGGTGTATCGACCCGTTTAGCACAACATAGATGGAGAGCTACCGATGTCCTTCCTGCGTACTCCGGCACTCATTGGCGCGCTTCTTAGCGCGCTGTTCCTGTCCGCTTTTGGCGCGGTTGCTGCTCCCGGCCGTGCGGACGCGGCGGGAAAGCCACGCGTTTCCGTGTCAGCGTTTACGTTCCACCGCGGTGTCATCGGCGGCGACGCGCTGTCGGTCGGTGTCCATACCATTGCCATGGCCAGCCTCCACCTCAAGGCTGACTACACCGGCGGTCAGGAGATCAATCTCTACGGGAGCAGCGACGACAGCGGCTACCATGTTTTCAAGTGGACCGTCGGCTACACTGGGTCCGTTGTGACGCTGGCGCGCTTCTGGGTCTATGCCGACCGCGGCGCACTGCACGGCTCAACGCGCGGCGACTTCATCCTCTTCCCAGCGCGGCCTCCCGTTCTGCAGGTCAATGTGCTTACACCGCAGGTGACCGTCGGCGGGACCCTGCGCGTCCGCGTGCATAGCGACCGTCCCGGCATCGCCCTGCGCTTGCGCGTGCGCCCGCATGTCGACCCCAGCGTCGTGGCCGCGCAACCCGCGCCGGCCGACCTTATCACACGCGACGCCACCGCCGATGCCATGGGTGACTGGACCTTCAACGTGCCGTTGAGCGCGACCACGCCCATCAGCTCCGCGCAACGCCTCGATATCCTGGTGATAGGACGGTTCCTGACGCGCCGCAGCGTGGTGGTTTCCCCCCTGTTGCTGCAGCCGCTGCCCGGCATTGACCTGCCCCAGCACGCCAATCTCTCGTACGCGGCGGCGCGCCAGCGCGCGCGGGACGCGGCGGGCGGCTCGCTCTCCCTGGCTCAGAGCAACGCGCGCCTGGCCGTGCAGCGCCTCACCGTCGACCTGCAGGTGCTCGCGCAGTGGACCTCCTCCGGCCAGCCGCATGGGACTGACTACTACCAGGCCTTGCTGAACAACGCGGGCGGCTACGACGCCTACATCGACGCCACGGCGCAGGCGCTGTCCAACGACTCCCTGGTCGAGGCGCGCATGCGCGCGGTGATGCCGCACAAGGCCGTGATGGTCTCGCTCGGCGAGCAATACCTGCGCGAGTACGAGGACGGCGTGCTGGTCCACTCCAACTATGTCACCACCGGCCGCCCGGAGTTGCCCACGGTCACGGGCCACTTCGCCATCTACGAGAAGATCACGCCCTACCAGTTCATCTCCCCCTGGCCGCAGGGCTCGCCCTACTACTATGCTCCCACCTGGATCAAGTACTGGATGCCCTTCACGGGCGGCTACGGTCTGCACGACGCCTGGTGGCGCTACCACTACGGCCCTGGCACCAATATTGGCGGGGACGGCCCCGGCTCGGGCGAGCCGGTGGGAACGCACGGCTGCGTCAACCTGCCCTTCGCCGACACGGTATGGCTGTGGAACTGGGCGCCCGTCGGGACCCCGGTCGTCGTCTACGGCGGCCCGCACGTCGCGCCGGGCGGCGCGGCAGGGATATAGTTGCTATAGTGGAAGTGATGGCGGCGCAGCGAGGCGCCGCGCTAACGGGCGGCGGCGCAGCGAGGCGCCGCGCTCCAGGAGAGGGTAACGTCTCACCATGGTAGACACGACGCGCCAGACCCCTCACGCGGGCGTCGAAGGCGAATGGCCCCGCACTCACAGCAATTTGAGTACCCCCGCGTTGGTCGAGCAATCCTTACGGCAGGGCAACACCCGCCTCGTCGCCAACGGCGCTCTCACCGCCGAGACCGCGCCGCGCACGGGACGCTCGGTCCGGGACAAATTTATCGTGCGCGATGCCGATACGGCGGGCCGCGTGGCCTGGGGCGGGTTCAACCAGCCCATCGAGCCCGACGTTGCCGCCCGCCTGGAAGAGCGCGTGGCGGACTACCTGCGCGGCCGCGAGACCTTTCTCGTCGACGCCTGGGCCAGCGCCGACCGGGCGCATCGGCTGGGCGTGCGCGTCGTGGCCGAGTATGCCTGGCACGCCCTGTTTGCCCGCCAGCTGTTCCTGCGCACCACGCCCGCCGAGCGCACGGGCTTCGCGCCCGGCTTCACGGTGCTGGCGGCGCCCGACTTTCACTGCGATCCCGCGCGCGACGGCGTCAACTCCGACGTGGCCATCATTATAAACTTCGACCGTCGCGTCGTCACTATCGCCGGGACGCGCTACGCCGGCGAGATCAAGAAGAGCGTCTTCAGCTACCTCAACTACGTGCTGCCAGCGGAGGACGTCTTCCCTATGCACTGCGCCGCAAATACGGGGACGGACGGCGACGTGGCCCTGTTCTTCGGCCTCTCGGGGACCGGCAAGACGACCCTCTCCGCCGACCCCGCGCGCCGTCTCATCGGCGACGACGAGCACGGCTGGGCCGACACGGGCGTCTTCAACTTCGAGGGCGGCTGCTACGCCAAGTGCATCCGGTTGCGGCGCGAGAGCGAGCCGCAGATCTACGACGCGATCCGCTTCGGAGCGGTGCTGGAAAACGTGGTCATCGACCCGGAGACGCGCCAGCCCGACTACGACGACAGCAGCCTCACCGAGAACACGCGCGCCGCCTACCCCGTGGACTTTATCCCCGGCGCCACGCCTCTGGGACGCGGCGGCCACCCCAAAACGATCCTGTTCCTGACCGCCGACGCCTTTGGCGTGCTGCCGCCCATCGCCCGGCTGAGCCCCGAGCAGGCGCTCTACTACTTTCTCTCCGGCTACACGGCCAAGCTAGCCGGCACCGAGGCCGGGCTCGGCAAGGACCCCGAGGCCACCTTCAGCGCCTGCTTCGCCGCTCCCTTCCTGGCCCTGCCGCCCAGGGTGCTGGTCGACATGCTGCGCCGGCGCATGGCCGCGCACGACACGCGCTGCTACCTGGTCAATACGGGCTGGAGCGGGGGGGGATTCGGGGTCGGCAAGCGCATCTCGCTGTCCTACACGCGGGCCATGGTGCGCGCCGCCATCGCCGGAGACCTCGACGACGAGCCGACCTGGACCGATCCCGTTTTCGGGCTGCACGTGCCGGAGCACATCGCCGATGTCCCATCCGCGGTGATGCGCCCGCGCGAGACCTGGAGCGACCCCGCGGCCTACGACCGCTCCGCCGCGCGGTTGGCGGGGCTCTTCGCCGCCAACATCGCGACCTTCACCGACGTCTCCGACGAGGTCCGCGCGGCCGGTCCTAAGGGCTAACCTTCCGCTTCCGCCAGGATGCGGCGGCGCCGACGATGCCCGCGTCGGCGCCGAGCGCCGCCTTGACGATGGGCAGGCCGCGCGTGTTGTCAGCCCAGATATGCCGCCGTGTCGAGGCGAGGAAGTCCTCCCAATATAGCCCGCCCGCCAGGCCAAGCCCCCCGCCGACCACGACCGCCTCGGGGTCGAGGACGTTGACCAGGAAGCCAACGCCCACTCCCAGCGCCTCGCCCGCGGCGCGCACGACCCTGACGGCGGCCGCGTCGCCCCTGGCGGCGGCCGCAGTGACCTCCTGTCCATGTGTCGCGCTGCCCGGCGCTTGCTGGTTGTAGCGCGCCACCAGCGCTGGCCCCGCGGCGACATCCTCCAGCACCGGATGCAGTTCCGCCCCGCACTCCGGGCAGACGGTGCTGAGCGGCGCGCTGGCCAGGACCAGCGCGTTACCGCGCGCCCCCGCGTAGGGCCGCCCGTCCTGTACCAGGCAGGAACTGATACCGGTGCCGACGGTCACATAGGCGAACGCGCCGAACGCCTGGCCCGCGCCGAAGAGAGCCTCGGCCAGCGCGGCGGCCCGCACATCCGATTCCACCACGGTAGGAGCAAGGTGGGAGAAATCGTCGGCCGGCGACCGGCCGCGCCAGGCGATGGTGTGCGCGCTGGTGATAGTCCCCGCTGGATCGACGAGCTCGGCTACGCCCACGCCGATGCCCTCCACGGCCTGACCGCGCGCCGCGCGCTCCGTGATCAGGTCCCGCGCGAGGGCCAGCGCGTCGGCCAGCACGGCGTCTCCCCCTCGTCCTGCCCCGGTCGGGATCACGCGCCGGCTCAGGACGGCGCCCGAGGGGAAGCCGATGACGCCGGCCGCGATCTTGGTGCCGCCGATGTCCAGACCAAGCACGCAGGCATCGGCAGTGGAACCGGGGCTGGGCGACAGGCGCCGGGCCGGGTCGGGGGCAGACATCGCGCGGGCCGCTGCCTCCGCCATCTACGTCGCGGCCGGCAGGTAGCGCGGCGCTACGCCGAAGATGAACTCGACGGGGCGATCCGACATGTTGTAGTACTGGTGCGGCACGCCCTGGGGGATGTAGAAGCCGTCGCGCGGCGCCAGCTCGAACAGGGTCTGCCCCGCGTTGCCGGGGACGCGCACGTTCAGGGTTCCCTCCAGGAGGTACAGGCTCTCGTCGCCATCGTGGGCGTGCAGGTCGGCGTGCTGCCCCGGCCGCAGGTAGAGCTTGCCGACCGTGAGCTGCGCGGTCGAGGCCCACAGGCCGACGGGGACGGCCTGCTCGCCCTCCAGCCGCCACAGCGCGTCGCTGGCGCGCAGCACGCGCATCGTGTTTTCCGCGAGGACCTCCTGGCGCGCGGCCGGCCAGCGGCCCAACCATTGATCCCGCGTGTAGACGGATTGGGTGAGGTTGGGCTTGGTGCGGGCGTAGGCCCCCGAGGTCCCCTGCGACGGGGGCGGGGCGAACAGCTCCAGCACCCGTAGCGGCTCGGTCCCGTCGGCAAAGGCGTGGTGCCAGGTATCGCGGCCGAAGGAGACGGCCTCCCCCGCCGCGACGCGGTGGACCTCGCCGCTCTCGGGATTGGCGATGACCATGGTCCCACCCAGCACGTACAGCACCTCGTCGGCCGCGAAGACGGTGCGGAACTCCTCGGAGTGGCGGAACGCGCCGCCGGGCGGCAGGCCGAAGACCAGCTGGTGGATGCGGTCGCTCGAGACGTAGATCCAGTCGGCCACCTCGCCGGCGACGGGGTCGCCCCACAGGTGGCGCGTGACCGCGTGGTAGGGGATGTGCGCTGGCCCGGCGAAGGTCGGCCGCGGAGACGGGCTGTAACCGGCGGTCATTCTTCCCTCCGGGGGTCGTGCCGCAGGTGAGCTGGGACGGCCTCGGCGTCCTCGGCGAACGCGAGCGGCTCAAAGGTGCTCTCGATGGCCTTGGACTGCCCGTCGCGCCCCGACTCCTGCGCCTTGAGCATGATCTCGAGCACGTGATAGGCGTGCTCGGGTCGGATCAGCGGCGGGGTCCCGTGGTGGATGCACTCCACGAGGTGCCGCAGGCCGTCGGTCCACGGCCAGGCCGCGTCCTCGCCTTCGTGGAGCGTCCACGCGCCGACGGAGTTTTGCCATAGTTCGTACCCCCGCGGCGCCCAGTCCTCGCCAAGCATCTGGATCGTGCCCTCGCTGCCGTAGATCTCGAGCCCGGCGCAGCGGTAGCGCTGCATGGTGAAGCCCGTCGACACCACGGCGTACGCGCCCGCGCCGAAGTCCATCAGCAGTTGCACGTTGTCGTCCGCCTCGACCGTGACCCGCTCGCCCCCGACCTCGCGCTCCGGGATGGCCACGCCGGCCATGGCCATGACACGCTTGACCGGACCCATCAGGCCGGTCAGCGAGACCACGTTGTAGACGCCGAGGTCGAACAGCGACCCTCCCCCGGAGCGGTAATACCATGGGCCCCAGGTCGGGCCGGCGTGCCCGTAGAGGCCGCGCGCGGAGAGCGGCCGCCCGATGTCGCCCCGCTGGATGTGACGCCACATCGCCTGGTAGGTCCTGCTGAGGATGACGTGCGGCGCGCAGAGCAGGTAGCCCGGACTCCGGCGGGCCAGCGCCAGCATGTCCCGCGCGGCGGGCAGCGTCGCGGCCATCGGCTTCTCGACCAGGACATGCTTGCCCGCCTCCAGGGCCGCGCGGGCGATCGGCCCGTGCTCCGGCATCGACGTCACGACGAGCACGAGGTCGACCTCGTCCGACCCCACCACCTCGTTGTAGTCGGCGGTGAGGCGGGGGATGCCGAAGCGCGCGCGCACCGCCTCCCGCTGCGCCGCGTCGGTGTCGCAAGCCATCGTCACCGTGGCCAGCCCGCGCGCCGCGAGCCGCTCGGCCAGCGGCATGTACCCGCCCTGCATCACGCTGCCGCAGCCAACAATCCCGATCCTCACCGGTTCTGCCACTGTGCCTCTCCTCCCCTCATTGTCGATCAACGAGCCTGACAGACCTGGTCGCGGCCCAGCCGCGTGTCCTCATGTACCACGGCCTACATTGTTTTGCCGCAGTCTACGTTGTGGGATGATTGTTACGATCTGTTACAATTATGTTCGGTCATGATAAATATAGGATCTATACGACGCATTGTCAAGCTGACGCGCGGAGCAACCCAGGTTCTGTGAAACGTCGCTGCCGCGGTGATGAGAGCGGTAACTCTAGCCCGGATTATTCATGACGGGTGCGATGACCGTGAACGTCCCCCAGGGAAGTCTGCCAGCTTCCCTGGGAGGTTTCCTCGTAAATAAGGCGGCCTAGTGGAGCGGGCGCCCCCAGGCCGACAATTCACAGACCCTCGCGGGGCGACTGCCGCCCCTGGCCTTCGATCAAGCGTTGACCGCGGGGACGAGCAGCGCCTCACGGTCCCTGTGGCGGGAGCGGCGGAACTGGCCACCCCCACAGCAGGGCGAAGCCTCGCTCCCGCAACAAACTCATAGCGACACGCTACGAGGCGAAGAGACGGGCGATGGGGTACGTGGAGCCGGGGACCACGTCCTCGGCGTCGAGCAGGTCCCCGACGCTCAAAGGCGTCGGCGACTCGTCGTTAGGATGCCAGACGTCCACGCGCCTGTAGCGCGGCCAGATGATCCATACCAGGCGGGTTCCAAAGGAGAGGTACAACCGCGCCTTGGCCGCCATGCCCGGCGCATACTGGTTCTCTGATGCGACCTCGACGGCGAGATCGGGGGCCAGTAGCCAGGCCTGACCGTAGTACTCGGGCGAGGCGGGCGACGGCGTGTGATCGGTGCGCACAAAGGCCACGTCCGGCCCCACCTCCGTCTCCAGCGGGTGGTCCGGGTCCAGGCGGTAGCCGCCCTGCTCGCCGGTTACAATACCCAAGCCATTGTCTTCCACGTAGACACTCAGCCGACCGCCCAAACGATAGCCGACATTCGACGCTCCTGGGCTGCTTAGCGGCATACGGACAAGCACTCCCTGAACCAGCTCATAGGCCCATCCATCATCGGGTATGGCGTGCAGTTCATCCACGGTCATGAGCGGCATACCGGGCACGACCTCGGCCCACGGCGCTATAGGGTCCGGCGGGGAGGCGTGTAGTGCGGACATGAGTATAGTATCCCCCGTTCATCGCTCGCCGTCAACACGGCCGCTGCACAAGCCTCCCTGGAGTCCATTGACGAGCGGCGCCGAGGTCTGTATACTGCTCACATATCCGGCCATGGATGTAACAGAAGATAACACCTTCAGTCGTGTGGCGTGGAAGTGGGGTAGCGGGTGGCGCGGGTCCGGGTAGGCGTCGTGGGCTGCGGCAGTGTCGGCGAACGCCACTACCTGCCGGACCTGGCGGCAAGCCCACATGTCGAGTTGGCGGCGGTGTGCGATACCGACGAGGCGCGTGCGGCGCGGGTGGCCCGACGTCATGACGTGCCTCATTGGTACACGGATATCGACGCCATGCTGGCCGGCTCGGAGTTCGAGCTGCTCTGCAATCTGACGCCCATGCCTTTCCACGCTCCCCTGGCCCTCAAAGCGTTGCGGGCCGGACGGCACGTGCTGAACGAGAAGCCCCTGGCGACCAGCCTTGAGGAGGCCGACGCGCTGCTGGAGGAGGCTGCCCGGCGCGGCCTCGTCGTGACGGCCGCCCCCAACGCCGTGCTCAGCCCCACCTTCCACGCCGCCGCCGCGGCCATTGCCTCGGGCGAGATCGGCAAGGCCTGCGCGGCGCGCGGGCGCTACGGCCACGCCGGGCCGCACGAACCCTGGTTCTATCGCCAGGGGGGCGGCGCGTTGTTCGACCTCGGCGTCTACAATGTCGTCACCCTGACCGGCCTGCTCGGCCCAGCGGTCGGCGTCGTCGCCCTCTCCGGTGTCGCCGTGCCCAGCCGGACGTTGCACGGGGAGAGGATCACGGTCGAGGCGGACGACAACACGACCCTGCTGCTCGACTTCGGTCGCGGCGTCCAGGCGGTCATCCAGACCGGCTTCGTCTACCCCACGCGCCCCAACGGTGGCGCGGCCTACGACGACCGTGTGACCATCGAGGTGCTGGGCACGCGGGGCGCTATCAACTGGCTGGGCTACGACTGGGAGCCGCGCGGCATCGAGGTGCGCACTGCGGTGTCGCCGGACTGGGAGACGCGGGCCGCGGATCAGAAGGGCTACACCTGGAAGAACGGCGGCTCCTCGCTCGCGCGCTGCCTGGCCACGGGCGAACAGTCGCCCATGAGCGCCGCACACGCCTACCACACCCTGGAGGTGATGCTCGGCGCCCTGGAGTCGGCGCGCGCGGGGCGCCGAATCGAGATCCAATCGCGCTTCTCGCCGCCCAAAGGGGGAGTGAAAGAGGAGCAGGAGGCCATACAGTGAAAATTGGCGCCTTCTCGGATGCCGTGGGCGGAGACTCGCCCGAGGCGATGGCCGATCGCACCCGCGCCGCCGGCGTGGAGGCCGTCCAGTTGCGCGCCGAGTGGCCGGGCCTGGATCTGGCAGGCTCCGGCGCCGACCGCGCGCGGGTGCGGCGCGCGTACGAGCGCGCCGGTATCGCGGTGGCGGCGCTCGCCGCCTACAGCAATCTCCTGGACCCACGCGCGGAGCGGCGCAAGCAGATCCACGACCGCATCGAGCAGTTGATCCGGGCGGCGCCGGAGGTGGGCGCGAGCCTGGTCGTCACCGAGGCGGGCACGTTCGACCCCCAGGACAACTGGGTCGACCACCCGCACAACCGCACCCCCGCGGCCTGGGCGGAGCTGGTGGAGGTGACGGGACGGCTGGCGCGCCTGTGCGAGCAGGCAGGGGTCCAGCTTGTCTACGAGCCGTATGTGGCCACCGTGCTCCATTCGGCGGCGGCGGCCCGGCGCCTCTATGACGAGATCGCCTCGCCCGTGCTCGGCTTTGTCTTCGACGCCGCTGGGCTGATGACGCCCGCATCGCTGCCGTCCAATCGGAGCGTGACGGCGGAGGCGTGCGCGCTGCTGGGCGACCGCATCGCCCTCGCCCACGCCGACGACGTGCGCTACGACGGAGGCCAGGCGCGCTGGCTGCCGCTGGGCTGGGGCGACCTCGACGCCCGTGCGGTGTTCGCCGGGCTGGCGCGGGCGGGGTTCGACGGCGCCCTGATCGTCGAGCACGTGGCGGAAGATGCGCTACCCGCGGCGGCGGCTTTCTGCCGCGATCGGTTAGCGGCCGTGGAGGGAGGCGCCTGAGTCAGGGCAGGGATGCGTGGCCTGCCGTGGCCGCGGACCCGGATTCGTACCCGCTCTCCATTGGTCTGTTCGCCTTCCAGGGGCAGCGCACCACGGACTGGCAGCTGCTTATGGCGGCCGGGACACTGACCACCCTGCCGCTGATCGTCCTGTTCTTCGCCGCGCAACGCTATTTCTTACAAGGCATCACGATGACCGGACTGAAGGGGTGACGGGCTGAAAGGGCAGCGTGGGGACCTTTTTGTGAACCTGCAAGAGGCGGCGCCGCGCCAGGGGTATCTGTCCATGGCGCCCAATGATGAGGATCTGGGCAGGCGTGCCGTGCATACCATTGTGGAGACCGTGCGCCGGCGCCCCAACGCCGTGATTAGTCTCACCACGGGGCGCACCATGGCCGGCGTCTACAAGCTGCTGGGGGATGTGTGCCGGGCAGGATCGCTCGATCTGGGCGCGACGCGGCTCATCTCGTCCGAGGAGTACGCCGGGGTGGGGACAGACGACCCGATCAGCCTCTTCGGTTGGCTGCGGCGGGATCTGCTGGACCCCTGCGGCGTGCCACCCGCCGCCGTGCTGCGGCTGGCCGGCGACGCCCCCGATGCGACGATGGAATGCCGGCGCTTCGACGCGGCGATCGACGGGCTCGACGGCATCGATCTGGTGGTGCAGAGCATCGGTCCGAACGGGCACTTTGGGTTCAACGAGCCCGGCTCCGCGCGGAACGCTCCCAGCCGCGTGGTGGAACTGGCCGCATCGACACAGCGGAGCAACACCCACTATTGGCGCGACGGGGCGCGCGTGCCGGAGCGTGGGCTGACTATGGGCGTGCGCGCCACCTTGCGGGCGCGGCATGTGCTGCTGCTCGCGTCCGGCGCGCCCAAAGCGGAGGCGCTGGCGCGCGCCGTCGAGGGACCGATCGTAGAGGATATGCCCTGTTCGCTGCTGCGTCTGGCGCCCCACCTGACCATCCTGGCCGACGCGGGGGCTATGGAGAGGCTGCGCCGGTAGGGAGGGGGCAACGAGTGGCATCGTCGTCGGTCGTGAGGCTCTCAATCGTTCTGGCAATCCGACATGGTATCATGTGAGAGATCAGTGCGTTGGTACGATTGGGGATGCGGCACTCGGAGAAGCGATGAGGATGGATGTGGTGTTACCTGATCTGGATGATCGCACGAATGCTGTATTCGTTCGCGTGTCGGCCGATGCCGACAGTGCGCTTGACCAGCTCACGTCCCAGGAGCGAGAGTACGTTTCCGACCTCTTGCGCGTCCTTGAGGAAGCTGGCCTTCCGACGGACGGCAACGGGATCGCCCGCCACCTGCGCGGCGATGACCCGCTCTATCTGGTGCGTGTGCCGGGCGCGCCCGATATTCGCCTGATCGTGCGGGCTGGCGGTCCCAACGGGTTACCCCTCTTCGTAGAGGATGTCGTGCGGCCTAACAATCTGCGCAAGGTGTTCAAGGCGCGTAGTGTCTGACGCGGGCGACAGCCTCACCGTCTTGCCCGGCTTTCGAGCGATGTCGATCGACATCGCCGAGTGCCGTCGTAGCCTCGACGCTTTCGATGCGCTCCTCGCGTCGCACGACGAACTCGGTGAGCGGCGCGATATTCTGCCCTTCTTCCGCGCCCATCCGCAACTTAGCCTGTTCCTCGGAGCGTATGCCGTCAACCTTGATGACTACGATCGTCTCGCCTACGAGTACGATCTGTTCGGCCTATTCGTCGCCGATGTCGTCGTCGGGGACTGGACGCGCAAGAGCTACTGTTTCGTCGAGTTCGAGGACGCTATGCCCCACAGCATCTTCTCGCCTCTCCGTGGGCGGCGCACGACGTTCTGGGGCGCCCGATTTGAGTGCGGGTACAGTCAGGTCGTGGATTGGTACTGGGCAATGGACGCGCAACGCGACACGCAGCAGATGGAGCGTGCGCTCGGGATGCGTGGTATCGAGTTGACCGCGCTCCTGATTATCGGTCGCGACAAGGACATCGACAGCACGGATCGGCTGCGCTTCGAGTGGCGCCGCCAGCACGCTGTGATTGGCTCGCGGCACATCATTTGTCGCACGTACGACGAAGTTGCGCGCGGTCTGCGCAAAAAACTGGACGTGCGCGTTCGCGTCGACTAGCTCTACCAGTGTGGGTGATGGGCTCGCCAGCGGCCGTAGAGCTCGGCATAGAGGGCCGCGTGGGTCATGTCGGGCCCCTGCTCCGGGCCGAGGTGGACGGCGCGCGCCGTGGCGTCCCCGAGGTCGCGGTACAGGCCGATCCCCACCCCGGCGAGCATGGCGGCGCCGAGCGCCGTGGCGTCGGCGTGCGAAGCCGCCCGCACGGGCAGGCCCCAGATGTCCGCCTTGAGGCCGTTCCAGAAAAGGCTGCGTGAGCCTCCGCCGCCCAGGCGCACCCCGGCGATAGACAAGCCCGCCGCCCGGAACCCGTCGACCAGTTCGCGCAGGGCGAACGTCAGCCCTTCGTAAACCGAGCGCGCCAGGCGTGGCGGGTCGTGGGCCAGGCTGAGGCCGTGCCAGGCGCCGAACGCCCCGGCGTCGACACGCTCTCCGCCGCTCAGGTAGGGCAGCAACAGCGGCGCGTCGACGGCCGGAGGCGCCGAGGCCGCCAGCGCCTGCAGGCGGGCCACGTCGCCGCCCGCCAGCATCGTCGCCGCCCAGGCCGCCGTCGCGCCAGTGGCGTTCAGGCCAACGTTGGCAAACAGCAGGTCGGGGGAGAAGTGCGCGTAGAGCGAGAGCGCCGGGTCGGCCCGTGGGCCACCAGGTGCGCCGGGTCCGCCAGGATCGTTGGAACGGGCGATGGTCAGATCCAGGCAGGTTGAGGTCCCGCTGGTATCGCCGAGCAGGCCGGGCACGATAGCGCCGAGGCCGAGGTCGGCACAGAAGTTGTCCGCCGCGCCCACGACGACGGGAAGGCTGGCGGGCAGGCCCGTCCGCACCGCGACATCCCTTGTCAATCGGCCCATGGGCGTAGTGGCCGGCAGGATGGGTGGGAGGCGCAGCCAGACGAGGTCCAGGGCCGTGGCCCAATCCTCCGCCCAGGCGTTCGCGGAGAGGTCGTAGAGCAGCGTGCAGCCGGCATGCGTGGCGTCGGTTCCCCAGACGCCGGTGAGGCGGCGCGCCACGAGGTCGCGGGGCTGGCCCAGCCAGGGACGCTGTGCCCTCAGTTGTGGCTGGCGCCAGCCCAGCCACATCGCCTTGGGCGCGCCGTGGAACGCTGTCGGCAGCATGCCGGCGCGGCGGCGTACGCGGGTCGGGTCAAGGATGCCGGCGAGGCGGGCGGCCTCGGCCGTCGCGCGGTTGTCCTGGTAGATGACGCCGGGCGTGAGCGGGGTCCCGGCGTCGTCGGCCAGGACAACCGAGGGACACTGGCCCGTGAGCCCGATGCCGGCCGCCGCGCCCGCGGCCGGGCCAAGCCGCGCGGCGAGTTCGTGCAGCGCGGAGAGCGCGGCCCGCGTCCATGTTGCCGCGTCCTGCTCGGCCCAGCCGGGGCGGGGATAGCGCACGGTGAGGGGGACCGTGGCCGTGGCGACGGGGAGGCCCGACAGCGTGTAGGCGCAGGCGTCGACGGCCGAGGTCCCCACGTCCAGGCCGACGAGCAGGTCGTCGGTCACGCCAGCGCGGGGTCGGATGCGGGGACCCGAACCGAGGGCCGGCGCGCGACGAGCACCTCCAGGTCCCGCGCCCGCAACGCCTCCAGGATGTCCGGATCGGCCCCGTCGTCCGTCACGAGCGCGGTCAGCCGCCCCAGCGCGCAGACCTGTGCGAATGTGCGCAGGCCAAGTTTGGAACTGTCGGCCAGGACGTACGCGCGCTCGGCGCGCTCCACGATGAGGCGGTTGAGGTCGGCCTGCGCGGCGCTGTAGTCGGTGACGCCGGTCTCGGGATGGACGCCGCCCGCACCGATGAAGGCCTTGGTCGCGAAGTAACGGCCGAGGACCGCCTCGGCCAGGGGACCGACCTGCGACAGGTCGCCGGGATCGACCGTGCCGCCGGTGCTGATCACGGTCACACCGGGCTTGGCCCCCAGCAGGCTGGCAGTGGTGAGCGAGTAGGTGACGACGGTGATGCCGCGGTTGGTGGGGATGTGGCGCGCAAACTGGGCTACGGTGGTTCCCGTGCCTAGGAAGAGCACGTCGCGCGGCGCGATGAGGGTCGCGGCCTGCTGGGCGACCAACCGCTTCTCGGCCATGTGCTGGAGGGCGAGCCCGTTGGGCCCCAACTCGACGTCGAGCATCACGTGCGTCGTGGCGCCGCCGTGGCTGCGGCGCAGGAAGCCGTCCTCCTCCAGGCGCTTGAGGTCGCGACGCACGGTCATCACCGAGGCGCCCAACTCGTCGGCGAGCTCCTGCAGGCGCACCGATCCGGTGGTCGCGATGCGGTCCAGAATATAGAGCCGTCGATCGACGGGCAGGCGTTCCGTCTTGACCCCATCGTCGCGCGACAGTGGGGTGGGGGAGGCGTGCTGCTCTTCGTTGTTGCTCATGACGTCGCGCCCCTCTCGTCCCATCCACGTGTCGCACAGGGGTATGTAGTTCTCGCGATAGGACGGCCAGGGCGGGGTAGGGGCGTATTGCATACGCCCGGTCGCGCCGTCACCAGGCGTATGCAATACGCCCCTACCCCGAGAATCATTCGCCTGATCGAGAACTACATACCCCTACGTGTCGCATGTCCCTGCTCGCGACATCTTGTAGCCACGTTATAGCACGGACGATGGGGCAGGTCAATAATTGGATACGCGCGTTTCATCACCGAAGGTAGGGCGCGGTCACGGATTTGCACAAAGGGATCACGGATTGTATCATTTGTGCCAGGAGGGAGACCTGGGTGATTTGCCACGTGATCGTCTTCAACGCGGACGAGCCGGCCGAGCGGGTGCGCGCCATGGCGGAGCGCGCCAGACGTATCCTGGGCGCGATACGAGGGGTTACGGACGTGCGCTTCGGGGTCGCCGTCGCGGACGCGGCGCCCTATCGCTACTTCTTCGACATCGGGTTCGCGGATGAGTCGGTGATCGACTCCTACCGGCAGGACCCGGCGCACGTCCGCTTCGCCGAGGAGGAGTTCAGGCCGCTGGCGCGGGGCAGCGGGCGCGTCATGCTTGCACCACGGTGATGCCCTGTGCCCGGAGTGCCTGCACCATGGCCTCGGGCGCATCCATGTCGGTCACCACGGTCGACGCCGCGCCGATTGGGGCCATGCGCACCGGCGCGATGCGCCCGAACTTGCTGCCGTCGGCCAGGATCACCAGGTCGCGGGCGTGGGCGATAATGCGGCGGTCCGTCTGCACGGCTTGCAGCGAGACGCCGCTGAGTCCGCGGTCGGCGTCGAGCCCATGGACGCCGTGGAAGATACGGGCCGCGTGGAGGTCCTGCAGGGCCTGTTCGGTCAGGTGGCCCAGCATGAAGCGCTCGGTGTGCTCCAGCCACCCGCCCAGGATGACCAGCGCGATGCGCGGGTACTCGGCCAGGCGGTACGCGATGTCGAGCGCGTTTGTGATCACGGTGAGGTCGGTCTTCGCGGCCAGGAAGGGGATCATGGCCGCGGTGGTGGTCCCGCCGGTAATGATGATCGTGTCGCCGTCGGCCACCAGCACTGCCGCTGCCTCGCCGATGCGGCGCTTGGCCTCGCTGTTGTCGGTGGAACGGGGCAACGCGGGCGGGCCAGGCCGGGTGGGGCGATCTTCGACCAGCATCACGCCGCCGTGGATACGCCGCAGCAACCCCTGATCGTCGAGCAACTGGACGTCGCGGCGCAACGTCGACATGCTGATGCGCAGCGCCTCGTGCAGTTCGCCGACGCTGACGGACTTGCGGGGGGCGACGTAGTCGAGGATTTGCTGGTGCCGATGGGCGATAAACACGACGTTCTCCCGCGACGATCACCACGATCACGACAGCCCGGACACGCGGATCGAGTACGGGCGTTCCTTGCTATCGTCAACTCTACAGCGGCGCTGCCGCGACGTCAAGCGTTTTATAGCGGAGTTGGTCGAATAGAGCAAAAATCGTCCAGGAATCGCTCGCTATCCGTTGTCATACGCCACGAGAGGCTTGACGGCGCGGCTGTTTTGGTGTACGATTGCGCCAAGGTTGCTCACGCGGTCTTGTCGTGACCGCAAGCGCCCGCGAGTCGATTGCCTGTGAGCGGACGAGGGGAGAGGACCTTGGCGCGGATCAAAGTCGCCTATATCGGCGGGGGCAGCACGCGCGCCCCCGGTACTATGGCCTCGTTCATCGCACAGGGCGAGAACTTTAGCGGCTCCGAGGTCGTGTTGATCGACCTCGACGGGGAGCGCCTGGACCTGGTGCGTACCCTGGCCGAGCGCATGGCGCGCCACGCCGGGCTTGACCTGACCGTCACGGCCACCGCGGACCGCCGTCAGGGCCTGCGGGACTGCGACGCCGTGCTCAGCAGCTACCGGCCCGGCGGCTTCGAGGCCCGCTACCTCGACGAGAGCATCCCGCTGGGGCACGGGGTGATCGGGCAGGAGACGCAGGGGCCGGGCGGCTTCTTCATGGCGCTGCGCTCCATCCACGTGATGCAGGGCATCATGGCCGACATGGAGGCGGTGTGCCCCACGGCGCGCATCTTCAACTACACCAACCCGGTCAACATCGTGGCCGAGGCCGTGACGCACCACTCGGATATCCCGATCGTCTCGCTCTGCGAGGGTCCCCTGGAGTTTCCCGCCGCCACGGCCCTGGCGGCCGACCTCGACCCGGCCAAACTCGACACCGTGATGATCGGGCTCAACCACGGCTGCTGGACGGTGCGCCACCAGTACGACGGGCAGGACGTCATCCCTCTGGTCCGCGAGGCCTACGAGCGCAAGCGGGACGACTCCGCCACGCCGCCCGGCGCCCGGCGCTTGCTGGACCTCGCCGCCGCCATGGGCTCCCTCCCGAGCACCTATATGCTGTACTACTACTTTACAGAGGAGATCCTGGCCGAGCTGCGGGCCAAGCCCACCACGCGCGCCCAGGACATCATGGCCTCCGTGCCCGACTATTGGGCGCACTATCGCGAACAGGCGCGCAGCGACGCGCCCGTGCTCGACCCCGCGCACTCGCGCCGCGGCATCAACGAGATGGAGCTGGCGCTGGACGTGATGGACGCCTACTACAACGACCGCAAGGAGGTCTGGCCGGTCAACGTGCCGAACCGGGGCGCTATCCCGGACTTCCCCGATGATCTGGTGGTCGAGGTGTCCGGCTACGTGGACCACGCCGGCGTCGCGCCCATCGCCCAGGGGCACCTGCCGCGGCCCGTGACCGGCCTGCTCAAGATGCTCGGCGAGTACCAGGCGCTCACGGCGGAGGCGGCCTGGAGCGGGACGCGCCGCGAGGCCGTCCAGGCGCTGGCCAGCAATCCGCTGGTCCCGTCGTTGCGCACGGCCGAGACGCTCTACGACGAGATGGCCGCCGCGCTCAAGGACTATCTGCCCCCGCGCCTATTGCAGTAGGGGCATATTGCATTGCATTGCATACACCCGTGTGAGGCGTAGGGGCGTGCCTGCATACGCACGTGGCACGTGTGGGCCGTAGTAGCTTGTCGAGCGTGGGTTGGGGAGTTGAGCGGACTGGGAGCGCGGGCGGCCCGCCCGCTTCGGTCGCATCCACGGCGGTGGCTAACACGCTCACGAGGCTGCCGCGGGGGCAAGCGGGCGGGCCGCCCGCGCTCCCAGTCGTCCCGGAGCTTTTGCACGCGAACGATGTACAGAAGAACAGAAGAGAAGTGAGGAGAAGATCAGGTGCGCATCGTGGTGACGGAGGACTACGCGGCCCTGAGCTGCGCCGCGGCCGATCTGGTGGCGGACACGGTGGCGCGCACGCCGGACGCGGCCGTGATCGTGGCCACGGGTGAGACGCCGATGGGCCTGTACCGTGAGCTGGCGGAGCGCCGCGCGCGGGGGCTGCTGGACACGTCGCGCCTGCGCGTGTTCCAGCTCGACGCCTACCTCGGCCTCGGCCCCGACGACGACCGCTCGCTCTACCGCTGGATGCGCGAGAGCTTCCTCGACCCGCTCGGCATCCCAGCCGCGCGGGTCACGCGGCTGCCCGGCGACGCCGCCGACCCCGAGGCGGCCTGCCGCGCCTACGACCGCGCCGTGGCCCAGGCCGGGGGCATCGACCTTGCCATCCTGGGCCTGGGGCCGAACGGGCACCTGGGATTCAATGAGCCGCCGGTCGAGGCCGACGCCCCCACGCGCGTGGTGACGCTGACGGAGGAGAGCATCGAGAGCAACGCGCGCTACTGGGGCGGGTATGACCGCGTGCCCCGGCAGGCGCTGACCGCGGGGATGGCCGTGCTGTTGGCGGCGCGTCAGACGCTGCTGGTGGCCTCGGGCGCGCGCAAGCGGGACATCCTGCGCCGCACCGTCGATGGTCCGGTCACGCCGGATGTCCCCGCGTCCTACCTTCAGCGCATCTCCAACGCGATGGTGGTCGCCGATAGAGCCGCGCGTGAGATCGCTGCCGCTGACGTGGCCGGGTGAGGGGTAGTTCATGGGCTATGTGCTGGGCGTCGACGGCGGCTCAACCAAGACCATCGCCCTGCTGGCCGATCAGCAGGGCGTGGTACGCGGGTCGGGGCGCGCCGGCGGCAGCAACATCTACGGCCCGCAAATGGACGCGGCGTTGGCGTCCGTGGAACGAGCCGCGACGGTCGCGCTCGACGCCGCGGGCCTCGGGCCGTCCGACCTCGACGTCGGCGTCTTCAGCATGTCCGGCGCCGACTGGCCCGAAGACATCGACTTCATCCGGTCGGACATGGCGCGCCGGGGGCTCGGGCGCACCGTCGTGGTGGTGAACGATGCCATCGGCGGCCTGCGCGCTGGGTCGCCCGACGGCAACGGGATCGTCGTGGTCTGCGGCACGGGGACCGCCGTCGGCGCGCGGGCGCCCGACGGGCGGGTCTGGCACACGAGCTTCTGGCAGGAACCCGGAGGCAGCGAGGAATTGGGCCGCAAGACCCTCCGTGCCGCCTACCGCGCCGAACTTGGCGTCGATCCCCCGACGGGGCTGACGCCCCACATCCTCGCCTACTTCGGCCTTCCGACGATAGAAGCCGTGCTGCACGCGTTCACGGCGCGGCTGGGCACGCCCCCGACAACCGTCGCCGGCCTGACCCGCGTGTTGCTGGACGAGGCCGAGCGCGGCGACGCCATGGCGCGGCGGGTCGTCCTGGAGCACGGTCACGCGCTGGGCGACTACGCGCTGGCCGCGGCGCGGCGCGTCGGCATCGAAGCCACGCCTTTCGCGCTGGTGCTGGCCGGGGGTGTGCTGCGCCACCCCTCGCGGCTGCTGGCCGACGCGCTCGTCGCGCGCGCGCGCGCCACTTCTCCGGAGACCCGTGCGGTCAATAGCCGGTTCGAGCCCGCCGTCGGCGCGCTGCTGCTCGCGCTCGAGGCGGCCGGGGCGCGGGTCGACGACGCGCTGCTGGAGCGCCTGGCCAAGACCCTCCCCCCGTCCCAACTCTATCTGACCTGAGCAGAGGAAACCGTTGTGACGACCAATCATAAACAATCATCCGCGCCTCTCCCATCGTCATTCCGGCGACTGTTTGAAGACCCTGCTGACAAGGGCCGTGGGTATTGACACGTCCGCCTGCTCGCAGTACAGTATGATCACGATGTAACATCGGGATCACAAAGGATAACAAAGGAGTAAGAGCGATGTTTCTTCCTAATCCACGACGCCGGCGTCTTCTTGGTCGCCTGGCGCTATCCGCCACGTTGGTTGCAGGGCTCGTGGCGCTGAGCCCCGTTGCGCGCGCCCAGCATAGCGCGGACCAGGTCACTATTACCTACTGGAACCAGTGGACCGATCCCGTCAGCAAGGTCGGCATCACGAGTTCCATCGCCGCGTTCGAAAAGGCCTATCCCAACATCCACGTCCAGGAAGTGGACATCAGCAGCGACACCAAGATCCTGACGGCCATCACTGGCGGTAAGCCGCCCGACGCCGCGACCCTGTTCAACATCCGCAACCTGGGTCCGTACGCGTCGCGGGGGGCCATCCAGAACCTCGACGCGCTGGCCAAGACCTACCGCACCGACCTCGCCGACTATTCCCCGGCCGCACTCAACGCTGGCAGTTACAAGGGCCACCTCTACGGCCTGACCGTCGAATTGGATAGCTTCGCCCTGCTGGTCAACACGGACCTCTTCCGCGCCGCCGGAATCAAGACCTATCCCCAGACGATGAGCCAGGTCGCGGCCGACGCCGTGGCGCTGACCAAGAAGGACGCCTCGGGCCGCATCACCCAGGCCGGCATCGTCACGGGCTACAACGGCAGCATGATTGGGTTCACCTTCCCCTACTTCAATGTGAGCTGGTACGATCCCAAGACGAATATGATCACCGCGAACAGCGCCAACGCGGTGCAAGCACTGACGTGGGAGCAGAACCTGGTCGCGAAGATGGGCGTGCAGCCCTACGAGAACTTCCTCGCCTCCAAGGCGCGCAACCCGCTGGGCGACCACTTCATCGACGGGACCGTGGGCATGGACTTCGACGGTGACTGGGCCTGCAACCTGATCCCCGGCTACAACAAGAACCTGCACTGGGCAGCCATCGCCCCGCCCTACGCCGACGGGCATCCCGAGTGGAAGAACAGCACCTGGGTCGACGGCGGCATCAACATCATCCCCACGGGCGCGGCCCATCCCAACGAGGCCTACCAGTTCATCAACTTCATGAACACGACGCAGGTCAACGTGATGGCCAACAAGGCCATCGGCGGGCGGTCGCCGTTGAAGAGCGGAGGCGCGCTCCAGCAGAAGCAAGGCAACGCCTGCATCGGCCTGTTCACCAACCTGTTGCAAGGCCAGCGGGCCTTCCCCTGGCCGGTGACCGCCGTCTCCTACGACCTGCAAACGGGCGTCGGGACAGCGGCCGACGCCGTGATCCGCGGCAAGGACATGCCCGCGCACGCGCTGGGACAGCTGCAGCAAAAGGTACAGGCCGAGCTCCAGGCTGCGCATTGAGTGGTTAGTGGTTAGTGGCTAGTGGCTAGTGGTTAGTGGCTAGTCAACCTCACTCGTCACTAGCCACTAGCCACTAATCACTCGCTCTTCGGAAGGGAACGGTGACGTATGGCGGTCGTACAGAAACGGCGCGCGGCGGTGGTCGGCCGGCGTGCGCCATGGCGCGTGTCACGGGTCGACCGGCGCGAGTTGCTGGCCGGCCTGCTCTTCATCTCGCCCTGGATCATCGGCTTCCTGGCCTTCACCCTGTACCCGATGGCCAGGGCCCTCTACTACAGCACCACCGACTTCAACCTCTTGCAGCCGCCTAACGGGGTCGGCCTGGACAACTACGTCACGGCCCTCACCAACGACCCCCTGTTCTGGCAATCGCTCGGTAACACCGTCTTCTACGCCCTCTTGACCTTGCTGCCGGGCACCGCCTTCAGCATCGGATTGGCCCTCTTGCTCAACGCCAACGTGCGCGGCCAGTCGGTCTTCCGCGCCATCTACTTCATGCCGACCGTCTTGCCCCTCGTCGCCACCGCGGTCGTCTGGGGCTGGGTGCTCGACCCGCAGTACGGCTACCTCAACGGCATCTTGCACGCGCTGGGCGTGGCGCATCCGCCGGGCTGGCTGGCCGACCCCGCCTGGACCAAGCCGGCCTTTGCGGTGATGGGCTTGTGGGGCGTCGGCCAGGCCGTTGTCATCTACCTGGCCGCGTTGCAGGGCGTCTCCGCGCACCTGCTCGAAGCGGCCGAGCTCGACGGCGCCGGCTCGTTGCGCCGCTTCTGGCACGTCACCCTGCCCATGATCAGCCCCGCCGTGCTCTTCAACGTCGTGCTGGGCCTCATCGCCACGTTCCAATTCTTTACCCAACCATTCGTGCTGGCTGGCCCCACCCCTGGGCCGAACGGAGGCCCCCTGCAATCGGCCCTCTTCTACGGCCCGTACCTGTGGGAGAATGCCTTCTCCTCGTTCAAGATGGGCTATGCGTCCGCGCTGGCCTGGATCCTCTTCGTCATCATCATGGTGTTGACGGTGGCGATCCTGCGCCTCTCGCGCAGCCGCGTCTATTATCAGGAGGCGATCTGATGGCTCAGACGATCCGCGGCGTGACGCCCGTCCCTCGCGTCCGCTCGCGCGCCGCCGTCCGCCTGAGCAAGGGCATGGGACGGGCCGCGATCTATCTGCTGGCGCTGGTGGGGGCGGTGTGGTTCGTCCTACCGCTGCTGTGGATGGCCACCTCGTCGTTCAAGGACAAGGCCGAGATTTTCCAGTACCCGCCGGTGTTGCTGCCCTGGCCCCCGCGCTGGCAGAACTACACCGACCTCTTCGCGGTGTGGCCGTTCTGGACCTACCTGCGCAACACGCTGATCGTCACCGTGCCCAGCGTGCTCGGCCAGGTCATCAGCTCGTCGCTGGTGGCCTACGGCTTCGCGCGCGTGCGCTGGCCGGGGCGCAACATCGTCTTCCTGATCGTGCTGGGCACGCTGATGCTGCCCTTCCAGGTCACGCTGATCCCGCTCTACATCATCTTCCGCCAACTGGGCTGGATCGGCACCTTCGCCCCGCTGATCGTGCCCAACTTCTTCGGCAGCGCCTTCGACATCTTTCTCCTGCGCCAGTTCTTCATGGGCATCCCGGCGGAACTGACCGACGCGGCGCGCGTCGACGGCTGCGGCCACCTGCGCATCTACTGGCGCATCGTGCTGCCGCTGGCCAAGCCGGCGCTGGCGGCCGTGGCCCTCTTCGAGTTCCTGTACAACTGGAACGACTTCCTGGGGCCGCTGATCTACCTGCAGGACAACAGCCTCTATACGCTCAGCCTGGGCTTGCAGGACTTCCAGAGCATGCGCCAGCCTGAGCCGGAGCTGCTGATGACCGCCTGCACCATCATGGTCGTGCCCATCATCGTCGTTTTCCTCTTCGCTCAGCGCACGTTTATCCAGGGCATCACCTTGACGGGACTGAAAGGATAGGGATTGTGACGGGCCTGCCTGCGACTGTTCGGCTGGACCGGGACCGGCCGCAGCCGGTCGGGGGCCAGTCCGCATGTGTCGCATGGCAAACGACGCCGACTGTGGTCGGTTGGGGGACGCGGCGCCTTTCAATGATGGACTGCTAGTAGAGTTGTGGAGGAAGAAGACAATGCCGGGTGTGGTGCGCATGGGCGTGGTCGGGGCGGGCAGTATCTCCGTGCGGGGCATTCTCCCGCACCTGAGCCAGGCGGACGTGCAGGACCGCGTGCAACTGGCCGCCGTCTGCGACCCTGTGCCGGGTCGGGCGGAGGCCGCGGCGGCGGCCTTCGGCGTGGACCGGGCCTTCACCGACTATGAGGACCTGCTGGCCCACGGCGACGTCGACGCCGTGACGATCGCCTCGCCCATCGGCCTGCACTACGCGCAGGGCCGGCAGGCGCTGGAGGCCGGCAAGCACGTGCACTTCAACAAGACCATGACCACCACCGTGTCCGAGGCCGACGAGTTGATCGGGCTGGCCGAGGCGCGGGGACTGAGGATGGTGGCCTCGCCGGGCGAGATGCTGCTGCCCCACAACCAGCGTATCAAGGCCTTGATCGCCGACGGGGCGCTAGGAACGGTCTGCTGGGCGGTCTGCGGCGCGGCGTTCGGCGCCTACCATGAGGACGAGGCGGTGCGCCACGGCGGCGACGTGCTCTCCAACATCGACCCCTCGTGGTACTTCCGCAAGCCGGGCGGCGGGCCGCTCTACGACATGACCGTCTACACGCTGCACGCGCTGACGGGCATCATGGGGCCGGTCAGGCGCGTCACGGCCATGTCCGGGGTGCGCATCCGTGAGCGCGAGTTCCGGGGCGTCATGGTACCGACCGACGCCGACGACAACACGTTGATGCTGCTCGACTTCGGCGACAACCTGTTTGCCCTGGCCTATGGCACGGCGCGTGGCGGCGTCACCGAGGGGTTCGAGGGGACCTATTTCGGTACCAGGGGCTCCATCGTGGGCGTGCGGATGAACGGCAAACCGATAGAGTATCCCGGCTGGGAAGGGGCCGCGCGCGACACCGACGGCTACGGCAACTATCGCCTCTTGCCGCACGTGGTGGGGAGGCACCGCGAGATCGAGGAGATGCACGTCTTCGAGGACATCATGCAGCTGGTCGACCTGATCCGCGAGGGCCGGCCCACCATCGTGAGCCCCGAGCACGCGCGGCACGTCATCGACATCATCGAGTCGTCCTACCGCGCCGCCGAGACCGGCCAGGCGCGGGACCTCACGACGACATTCTGAGCGCCGGGACGGCCTTTGACCCAAGTCGCATGGCAGGGCACGGACACTGAAGTGTCAGGACGAGGGTAGGGGCGTATTGCATACGCCCGGCCGTGGCGTACGAGGGCGTATGCAATACGCCCCTACGAATGTCTACCGACCGCAGTCGGCGTGGTGTGCGATGCGACCGCAGTCGCAGGCCCACGTCACGTTGTGATATCAAAGGAGAGGCCATGGCAGAGACAAAACTACGGGTCGGGGTCATTGGGGCGGGGACCTTCGCTGAGGAGGCCCATATCCCCGGCATACAGGCGCACTCGCGGGGCCAGGTGGTGGCGCTCTGCGCGCGCAACCGCGAGCGCGTCGCGGCCATGGCGGCGCGCCTGGGCGTACCCGACGTGTACACGGATTACCACGAGCTGATCGCGCGGCCGGACATCGACGCGGTGACGGTGGCGGCCCCTGACGCGCTGCACGGCCCCGTCAGCATCCCCGCCCTGGAGGCGGGCAAACACGTCTTCTGCGAGAAGCCGCTGGCGATGTCGGTGGCCGAGGCGCGCGCCATGGCGGTTGTCGCCGAGCGCGCCGAACGCTCCGGCCGCGTGGCCATGGTCGGCTTCACCTTCCGCTATTCGCGCGCGTTACAGGCGCTGCGCCAATTGCTGCGCGAGGAGGCGCTGGGCACGCCGTTTTACGTCTCTATGCACGTCCACTGGGGCGGCGTCGGCTACCCCGGCGCCAACATGACGTGGCTCGAGCACGCCGATCAATCGGCGGGAGGAACCTGGGCCGACGGCGCGGCGCACCTGTTCGACGCCCTGTCTTATATCCTGGCCCCGGCGCGCGCGGTCTGCGCACAGATGATGATCGTGCCGCGCGAGGGGGGACTGCCGCAGCCGGACAGCATCGACCTCGCCACCTGCCTGGCGCGAGTACGCCTTCCGGGGATGGAGGGCGCCGCGTCGCCGACGGGCACGGGCACGGGCACGCCCTCGGCCTTCGCGGATCGCGAACCAGGCACGCTGCACGCCACGCTGCTGACCAGCCGGGTGGACAGTCCCTACGGCACGGGAGACGAGGTGCAGGTGGTCGGGACGCGCGGCGCAGCCAGCATCGCCCTGACGCGCGGCGCGAGCGAGCGGGCCAGCCTGCGCCGCGCCAGTGGCGGCTGGGAGGACGTGCCGCTGCCCGCGGACGCCCACACCGACCAGCCCCTGGCCCTGACGCGCATGATGGGCGCTTTTGTCGACGCCGCGCTCCGTGGCGAACTCGGCCCGGACGATCCCCCGTTCGCGGCCGGCTTGCACGCCCAGCAAGCGATCGAGGCGGCGATCAGATCCGCGCGCGGCGCGCGCTGGGAGCAGGTGTGATCGGTTTATCACTTGTCATCGGCGGCCTGACGCAGACGCACATCGACAATCGACGCATAGCGTTCGCCGTGTGTCGCTAGACAGGTGATGCGTGCGGCCGTGATGTCCCGCTGCACGGTCGCGTCCCACCGCCGCTGGTAATGATCGCGGACCTCGCCGAGGACGACCCATTGCCCGTCGCCGTCGCACACCTCGACGGTGAAATCGGCGACAAGCGTCGCTATTGCCCTCTCTCCCGACGGATAGGAGTACCAGACGTTGACCACGTGGCGCTCGACGTCGGAGTTGAAGTACACCTCCAGGCTGTCCACGAAGGTGGGCTCGTCGAGGTCTAGGCGCAACCATTGGGGGTCCGCGAAGTAGAACTTGCCGTCCCGGTACGCTCCATCGCATCGATCACTCACCCACGCATGGACGCCACCGGTGGTTGGTCGCTCGTACGGATCGAGGATCGCGTCGCGCCGGCCAAGGGGTTGCGCCGGAGCCACGCGGAACGCGAGGGCCGGGCCTTCCGGCCCGCCCCAGCCGTGGCCGTCCCGACCCCAGTAAGATGAGAGCAAGACTCCTCGTTCCTCGTCCCCCTCGGCGTCGTCGAACAAACAGTCCAGCGACCATCCCTCCTCTCGCCGGCGATCCTTGGGGACGGCGTCGAGGTCCTGGTCGCGCCGGCGCGACAACCACTTCCACGACAGGGGACCGAGCGGGCGCTCCCGCGTCGCGCCAGCCCTCACGCCGGGGCGGTCGGCCGCGACCGCCACGTGGACGTATCCCTCCGTGAGGTTCTCCAGCGACAGTGGAAGGTCGACCCAGTGGCCGGCGGCAGCCGCCGGACAGTCGAGGTGGCCGCGCGCCAGGACATCTCCCGGCAGCCAACTCCCTCGCGGGTCGTGCGCGTAGGCGCGCCACTCCAGACCAAACGGGGCCGGCGATTCGAGCCACAGCCCCACCGAGTCCAGCCTCGAACTGGTTACGGGGAGGGACAGCATCCTCGGCGGCGACAGGTCGACGCGCTCCTCGCCGACAGGATGGGACAGCCCGCCCCATGATGCCGCCGTGACCACGGCCGAGCAGGGCGGCCGATCGGCCACGAGCGCAACGTGAGGGATGTAGTGGCCATGCCGCTGCAGGCGACGGCGCACCTCCGCCAGGAGCCCTGGCTCCGCCACGATCTCGCGCGGCGTCTTCTCCGTCCGTGCCGACAGCGCCGCGGCGATGCCGACCGCCGCGCCGGCGTGCAGGCAGGTCAGCATGACGCGCGTCGAGCAGTGGGCCAGGTGGCTGCAGCTGATGTCGCGCCCGGCGAGGTACAGGTTCGGGATGTCGCGGGCGTACAGGCTGCGCAGGGGAATCTGATAGACGGCGGGCAGGTGGTAGTGGACGGAAGGTGGCTTGTCGATGTCCAGGAACCCCCTCGGGGGGTGGTCGTCAATGCTCCAGCCTCCGAAAGCGACCGCGTCGTCGAAGCGGCTGCCACCGACCACGTCCTGCTCGGTGAGGACGTGGTCGCCGATAATCCGCCGGCTGCCCCGCTTGCCTGGCAGCGCGGCGACCCACACCAGGTCGAGGTTGCGATTCTTCTCGCGCCATTGCGAGCTGTTTTTGACATAATCCCAGAGCCCGTAGACCTCGGCGAGCAACGCCCGCTTGATCGCGGCGTTATCCGCGATCGTGTCCAGGGCCCCGCCATACTCGATCCACCAGAAGCCGCCGAGTACTGGGGCTTGCCCCCAGATATTGGGGGTGCGATGGATACGCAGTTCATCCCCCGTCACCTTGCGCGCGAACGCCGGCGGCTCGAAGTGGACCGGCCTACCGGCGTCGACGCACATGAACTGCATAGTCCCGCCGAGGGTCAGGTCCGTGGCCTCGGCCGGCGCGGACGGCTCGCCGAACGTGGTCCGGCTCTCGTGCCCGCGCATATAGCTGGCCCCCGCCAGGTAGGCGATCGTGCCGTCGCCAGTGGCGTCGACGACGTAGCGCGCATTGAAGGTCCAGGCACGCTCGCTCGCCAGGGTCAGCGCGTCGACCGAGGCGATCGGCCCTTCCGGGGCCACGCCGACCGCGTGCGCCGCGGTGTCGAGGTGCAGGTCGAGCCGCTCCTCCGCCAGGACCATATCAAGCAACAGCGCCGACCAGTGGTCCGCTGAGCCGGTGGGATTGCGCCAGAGATTCAGCAACAGGAGGTCTTCGGCCAGACCGGATTCCACGAAGAAGCGATTGTGCGTCCCCCCGTTGGCGCCTTCCAGGTTGACGCGAATCTCGGACGAGGCGTTGCCTCCAAGCACCGGGCGGTCATGCACGAGGGCCACCGTTGCCCCCTCCCGCGCAGCCAGGATCGCGGCCGCGATGCCTGCCATCCCGCCGCCAACCACCACCACGTCGTACGCGCGCCGCTCCCATCGCAGGGACCGCTGCCCCAGACGTCCCAGATCCTGCTCGGCTTCGATCATCCCACTGCTCCTTTTCTTTATCCCTTTTACCCCTTTATCCCGCCGAGCGTGACCCCCTGGATGAAGTAGCGCTGGCCGACAGCGAAAATCAACAGCACCGGAAGTGTCATCATCACGGCCATGGCCATGAGCTCCTGCGTCAGGGGCAATCCCTCGTGGGGCATGCCGCGCAGGCTGTACAGGCCCACCGTGAGCGTGTACAAGTTGGGGCTGCCGTTCAGGAAGATGAGGGGGGCAAGGAAGTCGTCCCAGGCGGCCTGGAAGGCGAAGACGGCGACGGCGGCGAGCGCCGGCTTGGAGAGCGGTAACACGATGCGCCAGTAGATGCCGAAGTCGTTGCACCCGTCGATACGCGCCGCATCGGACAGCTCCTGGGGCAACCCCTTGAAGGATTGGTGCAGCAGGAAGATGTTGAACGCGCTCACCCCCAGGAGGGGAGGAACCGTGAGTGGCAGCAGCGTGTTGAGCCAGTGGGTCTGCCGGTAGATCACGTACAGGGGAATGAGGCGGACTACGAAAGGCATCATCATCGTGCTCAACATCAGCAGGAACAGCGCATTGCGCCCCGGGAAAGTTGTGCGGGCGAACCCATAAGCCACGAACGAGCAGGTCAGTAACGCCCCTACTTCCACACAGGCGACGACGATCAGCGTGTTGACGAAGTACTGCGCCAGCGGGACGAGTTGGAACACCTGGCCGTAGTTATCCCACGCGACCGGGTGGGGGATGAGCTGGGGTGGCCAGAGCGCGAGCTGATCGGTGGTCTTGAGCGAGGTGGACACCGCCCAGATCAGGGGGGTGAGCAAGACGATTGTGCCCGTGCCCAGGAGCAGATAGAGCAGGCCGGGACGGATGAGCCGCGACAGGCGCGCCCGCGTGCGCATCATGCCCGCACCTCGCATCCGCGTGCATGTGCGACCATCGTCACGCCCATAACGTTTCCCCCTTCATGAATAGAACACCCAGCGGTCGGACGACCGGTAGAAGACGAGCGTCAGCACCAGGATCACCAGGAACAGGACCACCGCCATGGCCGACGCATAGCCCATCTGTAGGTACTGGAAAGCGTTTTGGTAGAGGTACACCATGTAGAAAAGGACGCTGTTGTCCGGGCCGCCGTTGTTTTGGAAGAGGATGTACGCCGCGTTGAAGACCTGGAACGAGTTGATGACGCCGAGCACCAGGTTGAAGAAGATGGAGGGCGTCATCAGCGGGATGGTGATGCTCACCAGCTTGCGCAGGCCGCCCGCGCCGTCGATGGCCGCCGCCTCATAGAGGTCCTGGGATATGGTCTGCAGGCCGGCCAGGAAGATGACCATGCCGCCGCCGACGCCCCACAAGCTCAGGAGCACCAGCGCGTTCTTGGTGACCCCCGGATCGGTCAACCACGACACGGTCGGCAGCCCCAGCGACGCGAGGACATTGTTCAGCAGGCCGTTGTCGCTGTCGAAGATCCACAGCCAGACGACGGAGGCGGCCACCGAGGGCACGATCGCGGGCACGTAGAAGAGGGTGCGGAACACGCCCTGGCCGCGGATCGGGACGTTGAGCAGCAGGGCCAGCGCGAAGGACAGGATGAGACCGGCGGGCACGCTGAGGAGCGTGTAGTACACCGTATTGACCAGTGCGATCCCGAACGTGCTGTCCTGGGTGAACAGCTGCTGGTAATTCGCCAGGCCGATAAACGTCGTCTGGCCGATCACTGCGTAGTTGGTGAGGCTGAAATAGAAGGCCGCCACGGTCGGCAGCAACTCGAAGGCCAGGAAGGCGACGACCCACGGGGCGATGAAGACCAGACCGATGTACTTCTTCTGCCATCGCCACGAGAACAAGGATCGGCGGGAGGCCACGATAGGCCGGTCGGAGAGGCGTCCGGATGCCGGGAGGAAACGACTCATCGCTGCTGCTATCCTACTCGTCACTCGTCTGCTAATTGCTCGGGCGTGCCCGGCGCGCCCGAGCGTGCCCGCGACTCCTCCGCGCGCCAGGCACACGAGGTGTGCCTGGCGCGACTGGATGGGCCGCGCGAATCGCCGGCCTGCCCCGCGGCGCGGCCCCGCACGGTGCGCCGCGGGGCAGGGCCATGCGGGGTCGGCGCGCTTCGATGCGTGCCGGCCCGCACGCTTGTCACTAGTGGTGGGAGTTCCAGTACCGATCCAGGATGGGCTGCGCCGCGTCGGCGGCATCGCTGAGGGCTTGCTTGGCCGTCTTGCTGCCGTAGAAGGCGCCCTGCAGGTGCGTGTCGAACTGCGCCACGATCTGGTCGTGCGGGGAGAGGACGGGGATGGTCACGTCGTGCGCGACCGCCTGCTGGACCTGGCTCCAGTGTGGATTGGACGAGAAGTAGATGGGCGAATTGTTACAGGCCGTCAGCGGGGACGGGCGGCCCTGCGCCTGCATGAATTGGCAGCCGCCCTGCATGTCGTAGGTGAGGAATTTGACGAACTGGAAAGCGGCCTGCTCCGTCTCGGGCGACAGGCCTTTGGGGATGACGTACCCCCAGCCCCCGGTGACGGGCCCCTGCGTCTTGGCCTTGGGGTTGGCCCCGTTGTACGCCCGCAGCGTCACGTCGTAGCGGAGCTTGGGGGCCAGTTGCTGGGTCTCGTAGAAGACCCAATACCCGACCGGAAACATGCCGAGCCGACCTTGATGCCACGGATGCTGCGGGAGGCTATCGTCGTCGGTCGTGTTCACGAAGTCGAGGTAATGCTCCATGCTGCCGTACTGCGAGCGTATGAGGTCGACCATGAATTGGAGCGTCTGGATGCCCTCCGGGCTGTAGAACGCCACCTTCTTGAGGTCGCTGCTGTAGAGCGATCCATTGTTGCAGTACAGATTGGGCAGGAACTGGTAGCCGATGCCGCTGTAGAGCAGGTTGATGCCCCCCTGTACGATCTTCCCGCCCGAGCCGCGCTTGGTCAACGCGGCGCCGGCAGCGGTCAGCTCCTGCCACGTCCGCGGCGGCCGCGCCGGGTTCAGCCCAGCCTTGCGGAACAGGTCGGTATTGTACAGCATCATGCTGTACTCGCCGCCCGTGGGCATTGGGAGGCTGTAGAGTTGGCCGCGCTGATACATCGAGCCGACCTGCGAGGGGTAGAACTTGCGCACGTCCACCCCGGACGCTTTGACGTACGAGTCGATGGGGATGATGGTCCCCTGGTCGGCGAAGGTCGGGATCTCGGTCCGCAGCGCCATGAGCACCGCGGGCGGATTGGGACTGATGAGGGCCGTGAGGACCTGCTCCGCCCGGTGATCGTACGTCTTGAGGTCGTTCTTGACCTGGATGGTGGGGTGCTGTGCCTGGAACCTGCCGATCAATTGGTCCATCAGCGGCTTGCGCGGGCCGTTCCACCAGTTCCAAAAATCGAGGGTGACGGGAGCGGCCGCGGTCATCCCTCTGTACAGGGGCAAGGGCGCCGCGACAGCAAGGGCCAGTGCCCCGCCGCGTTTGAGGATGTCCTGACGCGTGATCATGTGACTAAACCTCCTTCGACGTATCGCGATGACGCGACATTTCTAGGTCCTATTATGTGAGTCCGTTCGCACCGGTGCGAGGGGTCGTGCCGTCCAATACCTCCTTTCGCATCTTTCCCTTGACTAGACTCCTAATACGGGCAAACGTGTTGCGATTGAGTCAAGTTTTTGCAGCACGTCTCGTCGGTCTGAGGCGGAGCCTCGCTAGGAATGCCCTATTCTCCGGCCGTCTTGGGCAACCGCGGCGCGACCGCCACGGTCTGCCCATGGATAACCGGGCACGGTACCGTGACCCGATGGGGGCCCGGCTCGTCCGGATGGGCCAATATTTCGGTGAGCAGCCGTACCGCCGCGACGCCCATCTGGCGATGGGGAATCAGGAGCGTGGTCAGGCCAAGGAAAGGCGCGTCGGCATCATCGCTGCTGACACGAGGGCGGGGACTGTGTGACTCGCCGGTGTCGCCGGGTGCGGGTATATCGCGCGCGACGGCGGCGATCGCTTTGTCGTCCGCGCTCGTTACCCCGGCGTCGTCAAGGCTGGCCACCGAGATGTCGTCCGGCACGACCCGCCCCAGTGCATGGGCAGCGCGCATCAAGGAGGCGGCCAGGGCCACTCCGTCCACGACGAACGCCGTGATACCGCCCGTCCGGGCGGTCAGGGTGCGCGACAGGAGGTCGGGGGTCAGCTGCTCGGGCAGGCAGCGGATGATCAGGCGATCGTCCAGCGGCAGACCGAAGCGTTGTCGCGCGGTGCGATAGCCGCGCTCACGGTCCTCATTCCATTCCATGATGTCGGGCGGCCCCAGGAACGCGATTCCGCGGTGCCCCAACGCGACCATGCGGCCTATGATGTCGACCGTCGCCCTGGCGTAGTCGGCGGCTGCATAGGACAGCTCGACGCCGGGAACGTGGTGACGACCCACGAAGACGAAGGGAAAGCCTTCCTGCGAGAGGCGGATCACCTCGGCCTGTTGTCGTTCGCTGATCACGTCCATCATAATGACGCCGTCGGCCAACTGCAGGCTGTTGACGCCGTCCTTATAGATGGAGCGTTGCCCGTCGGGTGTACTCATGCCGGTGAAGAGGATCAGATTGCAGCCTTGCGCCGCGGCCTCCTCCTCGATGCCGATCAGTTGCGGGTAAAAGTACATTTGCTGCATGGGGAAGACCGGTTCGAAGCTGAACACCCCGAACAAGTTATTTTTCGCGCCGGCAAGCGTCCGGGCGATGGGGTTGGGTACGTATCCCAGCTCGCGCACGGCATCCCATACCCGCTGTCGCGTCGCCGCGCTCATCTGTACATTGCTGTCGAGCCGGTCATTCATGATCACGGACACGACGGCTGCTGAAACGCCAGCTAGCCGCGCGACATCGGCCTGGCGCGCTCGAGTCCTTCTCATGATGTGACGTCTAGAACAAGATGAAACACGTTTGACCACCATGGGAACATCTAGGAACGTTAGATAAAGCGTATTATGGACCATCCGTGCCTGAAAGTCAAGTGGCAAGGCGCGGGCGGATGCGCGCTACCCTTTCGCGGCCGACCTGCACGCCCAGGAGGCGATCGAGGCCGCCATCAAGTCCGCTCATGCTGCCCGATGGGAGGAGGCGCCGTGAGATTGCGCGCGGGTCGGTCCACGATCGCCGGCCCACGATGACGCTACGTCACCACGACAACGGTGAAGGCGGCGCCTACCAACTCGATGCATGGGGCGCGGACGACAACCTGCCGCACCGCAAACCATTGTAGTAGACACCGTGGGCGCTGTCCACGACCAGGACCAGGAGACCTGGGGTGCGCTGTTGGTATGATGAAAGTACATCCGGTGAGGCGTTGCACGGGCGTCTCAAGGCCGGCACCCCCTGACCGCTCGGGCGCCCGGTCCTCGTCGTGCCCTGAACGATGACAGCGGACCTGATCGTGCGCCCTTTACTCGAGGAAGGAGAGCGATGCCACCCCAACCACCCCTGGCCGACGACTTTGCCCCCACCAACCCCCTCGCCGATCCCCTGCTGGCCGACGCGTATGAGTTCACCATGGCCTATGCCTGGTGGAAGGACGGGAAGGCCGAGCGCAACGCGGTGGCCGACCTCTATTTCAGGCGCAACCCGTTTGGCGGGGAGTTCACCGTCTTCGCCGGCCTCGCGGAGGTGGTGCGCTTCCTCGCGGGCTATCGCTTCACCGACCATCACATCGAACGGCTGCGCGCGCTCCTGCCCGCGGGCGCCGACCCCCGCTTCTTCGACTGGCTGCGCGCCCTCACCCCGGATCGGGTGCGGGCTCTGCGCGAGGGCAGCCTGGCCTTCCCCCGCGTGCCCCTGCTCATCGTCGAGGGGCCTATCGCCCAGGTGCAACTCCTGGAGACGGCGCTGCTCACCCTGGTCAACTATCCCACCCTCGTCGCCACGTCCGCGGCCCGCCTGCGCCTGGCCGCCGGCCCGGATAAGCGCCTGCTCGAGTTCGGCCTGCGGCGGGCGCCCGGCGTCGACGGCGGGATCTCGGCCAGCCGCTACGCGTACGTTGGGGGGCTTCGACGCCACCAGCGACGTCAAGGCGGCCGACCTCTTCCCGGAGTTGCCCGTCGCGGGCACCCACGCCCATGCCTTCGTGCAGAGCTACCTGAACCTGGAGGATACGGACCCCTCCGGCTTCGCCGCCGCGGACGGCTCCCCCTTCGACCTCAAACGGGCGGCCGTGCGCTACCGCGCGCAGCTCGACGCCCCGCATACCAACGATGGGGAGTTGGCGGCCTTCCTGGCCTATGCCGCCGCCTGCCCCCGGGCCTTCCTCGCCCTCGTGGACACCTACGACACACTGAAGAGCGGCCTCCCCAATTTCCTGGCGGTGGCCCTCGCCCTGCACGAGGCCGGCTACGCGCCCCTCGGCATCCGGCTGGACTCGGGGGACCTGGCCTACCTCTCGCGCCGGGCGCGGGCCGCCTTCGAGGAGGTCTCCGCGCGCTTCTCCGTGCCCCTCGCGCGCCTCACCATCGTCGCCAGCAACGACCTGGACGAAGCGACCATCCTGGCCCTCAAGGTGCAGGGCCACCAGATCGACACGTTCGGCATCGGCACCCGCCTGGTGATGCCCGGGGAGTCGCTGGGAGGGGTCTACAAGCTGATGGCGGTGGACGGCCATCCGCGCATCAAGGTGTCGGGCGACAGCGCCAAGATCTCGATCCCCGGCCGCAAGAACGCCTACCGCTTGTTCGCGGGCGGCAGCGACAACGGGCACCCCGTCCCGGTGGTTGACCTGATGACGCTCGCCGACGAGGAGCCCCCCGTGGCCGGCCAGCCGGTCCTCTGCCGGCACCCCTTCGATGAGACCAAGCGGGTCCTGGTCACGCCCCGGCGGGTGGACGACCTCTACAGCGTCGTGTGGGACGGCGCGGCCCGACGCGAGGCGATCGCGTCGCTGGAACGGGTGCGCGCCGCTGTCCTGGAGCAGTTGGCCCATTTCCGGCAGGACCACCTGCGGGCGGTGAATCCCACCCCCTACAAGGTGAGCGTGAGCGCGCCTCTACGACTTCGTCCATGACTTGCTGGCGAGCGAGGCGCCCATCGCGGAGATCCACTAGCCCCGTAGCTGTTCCGATGGTGAGGAGCAGCGGCGACGCGCTATCTGACTGTGGACAGACACGAGCGTCGGCGTGGCGCTGGTCCAGGTATATAGAAGTGGCGCTGGTCCAGGTATATAGAATAGGATAGGGCGTCGTCTCACGGTAGATACGGCGCTCTGAACCCAGGCGAGGATGGGAGGAGGGCCAGCGCGATGCAGGATCAGTCCCAGGTCATCACCGTCGACTTCGACGTGCCTGCGCCGATGCGCGACGGGACGGTCTTGCGCGCCAATATCTACCGTCCGGCCAGTGAGGGGCGCTGGCCGGTGCTGCTGACCCGCCTGCCCTACGGCAAGGACCTGCCGCTCGGCAGCGCCATCCTGGACCCCGTCCAGGCGGCCCGCCGCGGCTACGTCGTGATCGTGCAGGATACGCGCGGCTGCGGCGTCTCGGACGGCGGCTTCTACCCGTTCCGGACGGAGGCGGACGACGGCGTCGATACGGTTGCCTGGGCGGCCGTGCTGCCGTACTCCGATGGCCAGGTTGGCATGTACGGCGCCTCCTACTTCGGCTTCACGCAGTGGGCCGCGGCGGTGCGCCAGCCTCCTGCGCTCAAGGCGATGGCGCCCTTCATCACCTGGACCGACGCCCTGGACGGCCAGGCGACCCGGGGAGGCGCCTATGAGTTTGGTCTCAGCGCGAGTTGGACCCTCGGCATGGGACTGGGGCAACTATTCCGCCGCTACGGTCAGGACCCGGCGGCGCTAGGCGTGGCGGTCGCGGCATGGGCCGCCGAGCTCGATGCGCTTGGCACGACCGGTTACGCGTCGCTGCCGCTGGCGGAGTTCGCTCCCCTGCGCCGCCCGGAGGTCGCTCCCATCTTCTTCGATGGGCTGGCGGCGCCCCTGGACCGCGCTCAGGAGCCCTTTGCGACCACGACGATCCTCGGCAAGCATGACTTGGTCGACGTCCCGACCCTGAACATAGGCGGCTGGTACGACATCTTCCTCGCCGGGACCATCGCCAACTATCAGGCCATGCAGGCGCAGGGCAAGCCGTCAAAGTTGCTGATCGGGCCGTGGACCCACGGCAGCCAGGGCAACCCGATCGGGGAGCGTAGCTTTGGGTTCGGCGCGCAGGCCGGTCTGATCGATCTGCGCATCGACCTGCGCGGCCTGCAGCTGCGCTGGTTCGACCATTGGCTCAAGGGGCTCGACACGGGCATGCTGGCGGAAGCGCCGATCACCTTGTTCGTGATGGGCGCCAATGTGTGGCGCGCGGAGCAGGAATGGCCGCTGGCCCGCGCGGTCGAGACGCCCTGGTACCTGCACACGGATGGCTTGTTGAGCCCCGAGCGGCCGGAGGACGAGCCGTCCGACCGCTACGACGACGATCCGGCCGACCCGACGCCGACGCGGGGCGGCGCGCTCCTGATGACGCCGGAGTATCCTGCCGGCCCCTACGACCAACGCTCAGTCGAAGCGCGTCCCGACGTGCTCACGTACACGAGCGACCCCGTAGAGCGCGACACCGAAGTGACCGGACCCATCACCGTCCGCCTCTGGGCCGTCTCCTCGGCGCCGGACACCGATGTCGTGGCGCGGCTGACCGATGTCTTCCCCGATGGACGCTCCTTCAACGTGACCGATGGCATCATACGCGCTCGCTATCGCCGCCTCACTGAGGGCGAGCCGCCGTCCCTCATCGAGCCGGGCCAGGCCTACGAGTACATCATCGACCTGTGGGCGACGAGCAACGTCTTCCTGGCGGGTCACCGCATCGGGCTGCAGGTCACCTCGAGCTGTTTCCCGCGCTGGGACCGCAACCCCAACACGGGCTACCCCATCGGCGCCGACGCCGAACCGCGGGTGGCTCACCAGGAAATCCTGCACGACCGGCAGCACCCCTCCCACGTCGTGCTGCCGCTGGTCGCCTCCGCTGACGTTGTGGAGGCCGGCTAACTCTCCTCACCGCTCCCTAAAGGCGCCCCGGCCCTCCTCCCGGCCGCAGGGCAACCCTTACCCCCATAAAGGGCTGACCCAGATGGCGCGGTAACACCACAGGGCGCAGGATGTCGCGCTGCCCGCTTTCGGGTCGCGCTCGATCGACACGCGGAAGGTCCCCATGAGTGGCAGGCGTGGTGGCGGAGCGAGGGCAGTTCCGCCCAGCGGAAGGCCGCGTACAAGGACAGCCAGGCCGGAGGGCTCGATCACGAGGGGAATGGACGTGTAGGCATCGGGAGGTTGGGTTTGGCCAGGGGCTACCAGCAGATCTTGCTCATGACGGCAGGCACAGGTCGCGATGGCGCGCGCCTCCACCATCAGCGGACGGCCCAGCCATGAACCCGGTCGGCGTTGCAGTCCGGCTATGAGGGCCGCGACGGTGTAGGCGCGCCCGGACGGTGGGGTGCGCGTCACGGTCAAGGCAAGCGCGATACACATACCGAGCAGGGCGCACGCGAGCGCGATCCGTATCCTCATGATGCGTTCGGCAACCTTTCCTTCGAGACAGGAGTACCTTTCCCCGCCCGTGCAATCGCGAGTGTATCATAAGAGCAACAGAATCCCGTATCATCCTAACTGAAGAGCGAGTGTCGTGTCCCTTAGAGTCATGGAGGTAGCATCATGTCGACCGTAGCCGTTCCCGAGAAGGTGAGAGAAGTGGGCAAGATTGTCACATCGCTAACCGTCGCTAACCGTGCCGATCAAGTGCGCGCCGCTGCTGGCGACATTCCCGTGGACGGGGTGCGGACCGTGACCCTTGACGCCGTGATCGTGGACACCGGGGCGACCATGCTGTCCCTTCCGGCCGACGTCATCGCGCGGCTGGGCTTAGCCCTGCGGCGCGAGGTGGCCACCATCACGGCCATCGGGCCAGGTACAGCGCGTCTGTATCAGGATGCCGCGCTGACGTTGTTGGGCCGTGAAGGGACATTCGACATTTTGGAGCTGCCGGCCGGCATGGATGCCCTCCTGGGCTTCGTCCCAATGGAGGTGCTGGGGTTGGAGCCCGATCTGCACAACCAGCGGCTGCGGCTGCTGCCCGAGGAGCCAGGCAACACGTATTACATGCTTTACATAATTGCTCCCGCGGGGGATGTGGCCGCTGACGGGACCTCGCCCGGTTGAGTTGATTGTGCCTGTGCCGTGACGGCGGGCCTCACGCTGGCGACCCACAACACGCACGCGTGTAGCCGAGTCGTGGGCCTCGCGCTTCAAGACGGGAGGACTGGTTATGCCGATAAACGACACAGACACGGACGCGGGCTTGCACGGAGTCTACACCTTCTTGCCGCAAGACCGCGTGATCTTCGGCGCGGGCAGCTTGGCGGAGTTGGCCGGCACGGCGCGGCGCCTGGACGGCCGCCGCGTGCTGGTGGTGACGGGCCAGACGCTGGCGACGCGCACTCCCGTCGTCGACGAGGTGGTGCGTGCGCTGGGCGGCTTGCACGCCGGCACGGCGCCCACCATCGAGGAGCACGCGCCCCGTCGCGGCGTCGACGCGGCGGTTGCGGAGGCGCGCCGGCTGGAAGCCGACCTGCTGGTGAGCGTCGGCGGAGGCAGCCCCATCGACGCTGCCAAGGCGGTGGCCTTGGCCCTGGAGGGCGAGCGCGGACGGATCATCCCGCACATCGCCATCCCTACCACCCTCTCGGCGGCCGAGTTCTCGCACCTGGCCGGCGTGACCGATGAGGACGGGGATCGGCGCATGAAGGCCGGCTTTGCCGATCCGCGCGTGACGCCGCGCGCCGTCGTGCTCGACGCGCAATTGACGCTGTACACCCCGCCCACACTGTGGCTATCCTCGGGCATCCGCGCGCTGGACCATGCCGTGGAGACCCTCTACGCCCCCGGCCCCGATGGCCACATCGGGACGCACCCGGTGAGCGACGTGCTGGCGCTGGAGGCGATCCGCCTGCTGTTCCTGCACTTACCACGTTCCCAGGAGCAGCCCCACGACCTGGCGGCGCGCACCCAGTTGCAGTTGGCGGCCTGGATGAGCTTCTTCGGCGAGGTCAACACGCCGATGGGCCTCTCGCACAACCTGGGGCGGGCTATGGGCGCGACCTACCACGTCCCCCACGGCATCACCTCGTGCCTCACCCTGCCGCACGTCACGCGCCTCAAGGCGCGAGAGCGCGCCGCGTCCGCGGCGCTGGCGCCCATCGCGCGCGTCCTGGGACTGGACACACCGTCACCGTCGCCCGGCGACGCCGATGTCACCAACGCAGCGCGGGCATTGGCCGCGGCCGACGCCGTGGCCGACCTGATCGCGCGGTTAGGCCTGCCACACCACCTGACGGAGGTCGGCATCGGCGAGGAGCAGATCCCGGCGATCGCCGGCCGCGTTGCCGGCGACCCGACGCAGCAGGTCCAGATCGAGGCCCTGCTACGCGCGATGCTATAAAGAGGCTGCTCCATTGGGAGAAGCGACGACGTATTGATATTGAATCGAGAGGAATCGTGATGAACGTTGTCGGCCAGGACGTCAGGCCATGCCCAGAATGCGGGGGCGAGCGTGTCGAAGGGGACGTAACGGGCAACGTGACCGTCACCCCACGAGGAAAGTTATCTATCTTCAGCGGCGTTAACCTCGAAGCCCTTGTCTGCACCAACTGCGGCTACGCCTCCCTCTACGTTATCGAGCCGCTCATCTTCACCCCCGAGCGCCGACACAAAGGTGGATAGTAGCGCGGTGAACGCCGCCTTCACTTCGTAGTCAAGACCAGGGTCTATGCTAAGATGAGTGGAGCCTATTTGCCCTATGCATAGAGGAGAAGCACCATGAGAGCGAGGAAACCCAACGGGATCGACGGCCCGGAGAAAAGCGAGGAGTCGGCCGGCGGCGCCCAATTCAACGGGTCGGTTGGCATCGGGGGCGTCCGGAGCCCCGGCAGCGTTTTGAGTGCGGGGAGCATTCTGAGCGTGGGCAGCTTCTTGAGCGTGGGCAGCCTCTTCAGCGCCGGCAGTATCCTGAGCATCGGCAGCGCCGGCTCGATCTTGAGTATCGGTAGCGCGGGCAGCATCCTGAGCATTGGCAGCGCGGGCAGCATCCTGAGCATCGGCAGCGCCGGCTCGCTTCTTGGTATTGGCCAGGCGGGAGCGCGATCAGATAACGGCGGCCGGGAATAAGAGACCGTGTCATTGGCGTGGAGTGAGACCGTCGGGAACGATGTGACGCGCGGGCGCCGCATGCCATAGTCAACCGGTATCGGGTGGAGCTTGGTCTATTATTGCCATCAGTGCCGTCCGCACGTGTGCAACAATGAATCTCTCTCGGCGCAACATCATAACTGCTGGGATTCAGCCTTAACCCTTCCGCCCAGGGGCGTCCGGATTGTAGGAGGTCCAGAAGGTGAACCAGGGTGGGGCAATCGTCGTGAAGTGCTCCCACGAGCCCGGGTCGGCATCGGGCTGCCCGTGCGTGTGCTCCGTGAGATGCAGGATCACAAACCCCGCGTCGACGAGACCATTGACCATCGTGCCCAGGGTGTGACGATACTCGCGGGGCGGCTGGATGTCGCCTGGTTCCTCGGCGCGGTGATACACCCACGATTGATCTTTGTAGGTGATCGCGGCGCCGTCGAGATAGGGCCGACTGAGGGGATACGCCTGGCCCGTCCAATCCTCGGCCGTCAGGCCGCTGGTGAACGGATTCGCGCACATGACGCGGTATCCTCCGCCGGGTCGCACGATGCGCGCGACTTGCTGGAAGACCGCGCGCGCGTCCGGCACGAAGTTGAGGGCGTAGGGCTGTAACACGAGATCGAACGAGGCGTGATCGAAGCGGGATAGGTCGCGCATGTCGCCCTGCTCGATCCGCAGGGCGACGCCGTGGTGCGCCGCCGCCTCGCGGTCGCGCCGCAACTGCGCTCCCGAGAGATCGAAGACGGTGACGTCCGCCCCCAGCAGGGCGGCGGCAACCGACTGCTGGCCCCCACCGCTGGCCAGGCAGAGCACCCGCTTGCCGGACACATCGCCCAGTCGCCCCTCCGGGTCGAGCCGCAGGCGCGCCGACGCGGCGTCAAGGTCGAGATACGGCCGCGTAAACAGGGCGTCCGCCGCGACGAGCCGATCCCACCGATTGCGGTTGTAGCCCGCAACATCGTCCATCCCCATCACGCGGCGTCCTTTCTGACAACCGACAACTGGCAATTGGCAACTGGCAACTGGCAACTGGCAACTGGCAACTGGCAACTGGCAACGGGCGTCCGCCGCGACGAGCCGATCCCACCGATTGCGGTTGTAGCCCGCAACATCGTCCATCCCCATCACGCGGCGTCCTTTCTGACAACCGACAACTGGCAATTGGCAACTGGCAACTGGCAACTGGCAACTGGCAACTGGCAACTGGCAACTACAGGTTGCCGGCCTGGCGCATGATCTCGCGCAGTTGCTCCAGGTGGCTGTCGGCGTGGAAGGGGCCCATCATGGTGACGCCGACCGCGCTGAGGGGTCCGAATTGCGGTATGATAGTGTGGGTCAGGTCGAGGTGCGGCTCATCGGGCCACGCGCCCAGCATGGACAGGCACATGCGGCGGCTCTCGGCGAGGCGTTGCCGCAGTTGTGCGGCGGTCTTCACCGTTTCCCAGGGCGTCTCGTAGCGTGAGCGCCCCTCCACCGGCACCCCGCGCGCCAGGGTCAGACCCAGCATGGATGTCTCTTCGCAGCCCGCCGTCAGGTGCACGATCACGTGGCCCAGGGTGTAGGCCTCTTTGGTCTCGTCCTCCAGGTGCGGGTCGCGCGGGACGAACGTCACGGCCTGATTGGTGGCGCCTCCGACAATGGATTCGATGGTATCGTACAACTCGCCCATCAGGTTGGGCAGATCGGCAGGCGTCAGATCGCGCACCACGTCGGCGTACGAGGTTCGTCCCTCGCGCACGGCAGCAAAATCGGGCAGCATGGACGTCTCCTTCTAACTGGCCACTAACCACTAACTACTTTCGTCAAATCCGCGGGGCGCGTGAGCAGGTCGGCGATGCGGCCGAGCAGCGCCAGGCGTGCGCGGCGTACGTCGGGGTCGGGGTCCATCACCAGGACCGCGTCGAAGAACGTATCAACAGGGTCCTTCAGTACTGTTACCACATCGTAGAAATCTTCGTAGCGCCCCTCGGCCAGCGCCGCCTCGGCGGCGGGGCGCACGCGCTCGAACGCCTCCCACAACGCGCGCTCGGCCGGAGGCGCCGTTGGCGCGGGGAGCATGTCGTCACCGGGAGTCTCGTCGAGGGGAGGCTCGGCAGCGCCATCGGCCTGGGCCTTGCGCGCGATATTGGCGATGCGCTTGAACGCGGCGGCCACGGCGGCGAAGGCCGGGCGGTCCAGGCTGTGCTGCAAGGCCGTGGCGCGGTCCGCCGCGCCGGCGGGATCGTCGTCGTCCGCGGCCAGCACCGCGTCGACCACATCGTAGCGCCGCCCGCGCTCCCGTAGCAGGCCTTCCAGGCGGGCGCGCAAGAACTCCAGCAGTGCGGGAACCGCCTCCTCCATGGCGGAGGTCAACGGCGCGGCGCCGCCCGCCTCACCGTCCGTACCAACGCCGGCGTAGCCCGCGCGCGCCGCGTCGATCAGGGTGCGCAGGCTTACGCGCAGCCCCCCATCTACCACGATGGTGGCGAAGCCGAGTGCCGCGCGCCGCAACGCAAAGGGGTCGGCCGAGCCGGTGGGGACCAGCCCCAGGCCGAAGAATCCCATCAGCGTGTCGAGCCGGTCGGCCAGGCCAACGGCCACTCCTGTCGTACTGGTCGGTAAGGCATCGCCGGGATAGCGCGGCAGGTAGTGCTCCAGGATGCCGTCCGCGACCAGTGGGTCGTGGCCGTCGGCCAGGGCGTAGGCGCGGCCCATCACCCCTTGCAAGGTGGGGAACTCGCCGACCATGGCCGTGATGAGGTCGCACTTGCACAGGCGCGCTGCCTCGCCCGTCGCCTCTTCCGCCGCCGCGTCGTAGCCCAAACTGGCGGCCACGACGCGAGACAGCCACTCGATGCGCCTCGTCCGGTCGTACTGGCTGCCCAGTCCGGCATGGAAGGTCACGGCCGTGAGGTCGTCCAGGCGCGCGCTCAGCGGGCGGCGCCGATCCTCGTCCCAGAAGAAGCGCGCGTCGGAGAGGCGCGCCCGGAGGACTTTCTCGTTGCCATGGCGCACGTTGTCCAGCGACGGGCGCGCGTTGTTGCTCACGGCGACGAACGCCGGCAGCAGCGCCTCGTCGCCCTCATGGCGACGGTTGACATAGACCGGGAAGTAGCGCTGGTTCTCGCGCATCGACGTGACCAGGACGGGCGCGGGGACGGCCAGGAAGTCGGCGTCGAACCCTCCCGCGAAGGCCAGGGGCCGCTCCACCAGCCACGTCACCTCGTCCAGCAACTCCTCGTCCGCGAACACGCGTCCGCCCACCTCATGCGCGGCGGCCTGCACCTGACGCCAGATCCTGGCCCGGCGCTGCGTCGGGTCGACGACCACCTCCAGACGGGCGAGGGTGTCCGCGTAGTCGCGGGCGGAGGGGACGGGGTGCAACCCCGGCGCGGCCAGCGTACGGTGTCCGTAGGTACCCGTGCCTGACGCGACAGGGCCGACGGCGAACGGCACGGGCTGGTCCCCCAGCAGGCTCAGCAGCCAGCGGATGGGGCGGGCGTAGCGGATGCTGCCGCTGCCCCAACGCATCGAGGTTGGAAACTCCAGGCTCAGCACCAGGTCGTGCAGAATCGCCGGCAGCAGGACCATAGCCTCCTGCCCGGCCTCATGGCGGCGCGCCACGACGTACTCCTGGCCGTTCTCGGCCGTCTCGCGGCGCAACTCGGACACGGCGATGCCCTGTCCTCGGGCGAACCCCTCGGCGGCGCGGGTTGGCCGGCCCTCGGCGTCGAAGGCGACGCGCGTTGCCGGCCCCCGACTGACGGTCTCGCGGGGCTCCTGCGCCAGGGCCAGCCCGCGCACCAACACGGCCAGCCGGCGCGGCGTGCCCAGGGTCTCGACGACGCCATGGGGTAGCCGGGCCGCGCGCAGGCGCGCGGCCGCGTGGTCGGCCAGTTGTTGCAGCGCCGGCGCGCAGAAGCGGGCCGGCAACTCTTCGACGCCGATCTCCAGCAACAGGTCGGCGGTTGGTTGCTTGGCGCTCGCCACCTCGGCGGTTGGCCGTTCGGTCTCCGTCATCGGTGTGCGCCTCCCGCGATGTGCGTGCCCCGACCCTGGGTCATGGGCTGGCCCACGTCTTCCGGCGCATGGATGGACAAATCAACGTCCCCCTCGTGCTGGTGGTCGCGGCCGTAGTCGTAGCGGCGCTCGGACGGGGGCTGCAGCAGCGGATAGCCCAGTTGCTCGCGTTGCTGCAGGTAGGCGGCGGCCACCTGGCGCGCCAGCGCGCGCACGCGGCCGATGTAGGCCTGGCGCTCCGAGACCGAGATGGCGCCGCGCGCCTGCAGCAGGTTGAAGAGGTGCGAGCAGCGCAGCACGCAGTCGTAGGCGGGGACGACCAGGCCCGACGCGACCACGCGCTTTGCCTCGGCCTCGTAGGCGCGGAACTGAGCCGCCAGCATGGCCGTGTCGGCCGCCTCGAAGCCGTAGGCCGAGTTCTCGTACTCCTGGCCCCCAAACACGTCGCGGTAGGTGACGCCGGGCGCGTAGAGCACCTCGAACACGCTGTCCACGCCCTGGATGTAGCTGGCCAGGCGCTCCGTGCCGTAGGTGATCTCGACCGAGACGGGGCTGCAGTCGAACCCGGCAAACTGCTGGAAGTAGGTGAACTGGGTGATCTCCATGCCGTCGAGCCACACCTCCCAGCCAAGGCCCCACGCGCCCAGCGTGGCCGACTCCCAGTTATCCTCCACGAAGCGGATGTCATGCTCGGACTGCCGGATGCCGAGCGCCTCCAGCGAGGCCAGGTAGAGGTCCTGGATGTCCGGCGGCGACGGCTTGATCAGCACCTGATACTGGTAGTAATGGGAGAGGCGGTTGGGGTTCTGGCCGTAGCGCGCGTCCACGGGCCGGCGCGAGGGCTCGACGTAGGCGACGGCCCACGGCTCGGGTCCCAGGGCGCGGAAGAAGGTGTGTGGGTTCATCGTCCCCGCGCCCTTCTCCAGATCATACGGCTCCCCGATGAGGCAACCGCGATCCGCCCAGAAGCGGTGCAGGGTCAGGATCATGTCCTGCCAGTACAAAGTCATCGTATTCTCAATCCTTCGCACGGGAAACCGCGCTTGCCCGTCGTCATCGCCATGCGATGAGCGGGCAGCAGTGCTCGGCGTCTCTCTATCCACTTTGTTGGCTCAGACTCAGCTTAACCGATACACGCGCTGACCCGTCGTCGTATGCCGTGCATGCGCCGTCCCGCTACACCAGAACTCACCCACGATTGTCGATTCTCGTCCTCACTGGGAGCGCGGGCGGCCCGCCCGCTTGATTTACTGGGAGCGCGGGCGGCCCGCCCGCTTGCTGCGGTTTCCACGGCAATGGGGATCACCAAGCCGTGCGATTGCGATACCAGCGGGCAGGCCGCCCGCGCTCCCAGTATGACGCCGCATCGTCCAGGAACCGTAGTTGCTCAACAAGTACCTGCGCCTGGCTGGGATTGTTCACTCCCCGGTGGCGCCGTCGAGAAGCTCGCGTGTCGCGTCGGCGTGTCCGGCATGGCGTGCCGTCTCGTTGATCAAGTGGAGGAGCACCCAGCGGAGGTCGGTATCGTTTCCCCACCGGCAGGGCTCGGTCAGTGATGGCATCGTTCTGACAACAGCATCCGTTGCGGCCGCCCGCTCTCGATAGGCGGCAAGGGCGGCCTCCACGGTGAGCTCACGGCCCGGCCTGAACTCCTCCTCGCTCCGGCTGACCTCCTGGCCGCGCATCCCGCCGTCGATCCACCTCCACTCGACGTGGGTGAGGTGGTTGACGATGCCGAGCAGTGAGATGAGGGCGCCGTCGGGCGTCCACCGCGCGTCCTCGTCGCTCAACCCCTCGACCTTGCGCACGACCGCCCCCCGTAAGTAGCGCAGCCAACTCAAGAACAACTCCCGCTCGTCTGGCGTCCCATCGGGAAATCCGTACTCGGGAGGAGACAATGATTCCTGCATTTTGGGGCTCCTTCACGCTCTCGTGGCGCATCCGGGCGCGCTTGCCTCCTGCGAACGGCGTCACGCATCCCGTACAATGGTACTCGCAGCGCATCCATACGTGTCAGCGCGGCAGAGAGGGAGGAGAGAGCCGTGGATCGTTACGTCAAACCCGTGGTGGCCGAACTGGTCGGCACGTTCGCATTTTTCTTCATCGGCGCGGGAGCCATCGTCGATAACAGCTACCTCACGGCACAGCACCAGCCGGGCTTCGGGCTGATCGGCATCGCGCTGGCCCACGGGCTGATCCTGGCCATCATGATCACGGCCTTCGGCGCGACTTCCGGTGGCCACTTCAACCCCGCCGTCACGCTTGGCTTCCTGGCGACCCGCCGCATCAAAATTGACCTCGCCGTCCTCTACATCGCGGCACAACTCATTGGAGGCATCCTGGCGGGACTCGCCCTGCGCGCCATCTTCCCGGAGACTATCTGGCAGGCTAGCCACCTGGGCACGCCCGACCTCTCGCCTGGCGTCTCGGTCGGGACGGGCATCCTGCTCGAGGCCATCCTGACCTTCTTCCTGCTGCTGGCCATCTTCGGCACGGCGGTCGACGCGCGGGCGCCCAGGCTCGGCGGGTTCCCGATCGGCCTCACCGTCGCGGTTGACATCCTGGTGGGAGGGCCGTTGACGGGCGCGTCGATGAACCCCGCGCGTACGCTCGGCCCCGCCATCGCGGGGGGCTACTACAGCAACGATCTGGTCTACATCGTCGGGCCGATCGTCGGGGCCGTCCTCGCCGCTCTCCTATACAACAACGTGATCCTGCGCGAGACGCCCTGAACGCGGGTAGATCATGCTGATCGTGGGCGGCCCTGGCGGCTTGTCAAGCTTCGTTTTGATAGATGGGCGAGTCGTATCCCCTGAGACCGTCGGTCTCAGGGGACAATGACTACTGACTCCATCCCATGCTTGGCGGTCTCCTATACCGTGTCCGCGCCCGCGCCGTAGGGGCGCACCTCCCGCGCTCCGCCCGCGGTAAGCAGGCCGCGCGCCTGGCCAAGCATATCCGCGCTGGCCCCGCTGACCACGACCGTGACGTGGTCACTCTCACGCGTCACGTTGATCTCACCTTTAGAAAAACCGGCCGCGCGCAGCGACGCGATGGCGTCCTCTGCGTCAGACTCGGCGGCGAACGTGGCGATCAGCGCCGGCGTGTAGTAGGCGCCCTTGGGCTCCGCGTAGTCATCCAGGCTCATAGATTCTTCCTCCTTCACACCCTCATTGTGCCAGACCCTCGTTATCGGAGGCGCCACGCGCCATTATCCCAAAGGCGCCGACCGCGTGATGGGATTTTCAGACGAGGGCATCGACATCCTGGGCAACGACACGACCAAGAGCGTCGTCGTCGAGGCGCGGTGATGGCGCGTCGATCGTCCGCACAACCCACGGTGATCGCGGTCCGTGGTAGACTGATGGCGCATTTATGGCCAACCGGATGGGCCGACTCGGTAGCGGAGGGACAATGCAGCATGGTCACGTACACCCGACCGGAGATCGACTGGGACACCTTTCCCGGCAGCGACGGTGAGCCCATGGCCGAGACCGTCGAGAACGCCATCCAGATGGTGGACCTGCAGTTTGCCCTGCGCTGCCTGCTGGAGACGCAGGGCCGCGTGCGCGTGGCCGTCGGCGGCAACCAGTTGATGTACTACAACCAGCGCAACGGCCGCGACCATATCTCACCCGACGTCTACGCGGCGCTCGACGTGGCGCCGGGGCTGCGGCCCACCTGGAAGACGTGGGAGGAGGGCAAGTTCCCGGACATCGTGTTTGAGATCACCTCGCCGAGCACCGAGGACATGGACCGGGGCAGCAAGTTGGAGCTCTACACGCGGCTGGGCGCGCGGGAGTACTACATCTACGACCCGCAGCAGGTGATGGTCCCGCCGCTCCGCGCCTACACGCGGCAGGGCGACACCTTGGCGCCGCTGACCCTGTTGCCCACGGGGGCCGTGGTCAGCCCCTTGCTGGGCGCGGAGTTGCGGCCGGTGGGTATCTACCTGCGCATCATCGACCCGGCCACGGGGCTGCCCTTCCGTACGGCGGACGAGGAGCGGCGCGACCGCATCGCCGAGGAGCAGGCGCGTAACGCCGCCCAGGGGCGTGCGGACGCCGAGGAGCAGGCGCGCATCGCCGTCGAGAAGCGGGTCGAACTCGCCGAGGAACGCGCGGCGCGCGCGGAGGCGGCGCTGCACGAAGCCCTGGCCAAACTGGCCGAGCGCCAACCGCCCACGACGTAGCAGCGCGGCCCCTCATATAGCGGGATCCATGATCGCGGAAAGGGCCTGACCATTTATGGGCGGACCAGTGGAGTCCGAGCATCAAAACACGTATCGGCGTTTCATGCTCGAACTCTACCATGCGGAGCCTGCTCTGGCGCGGCGACGTGGATGGGGCCATCGCCGCCGCAGAGGGCTTCCGTGTGGAGGCCAAGACCCCGCCGGACGCTCCTTGCCTCGTGCCGCTCGATGAGTGGATCAGCTATCTCGACGCCCGCCGCGCCGCCATCCCCTACGACCGTGACCGCCACCGACACCGGCAGTACATCGGCAGCGGCCAGGCCGAGAAGGGCAACGACCTGCTCGTGGCCCGCCGCCAGAAGAATCAGGGCATGCACGGGAGCGAGGAGACCAGCGTCGCCATCGTGCGCCCCCTCCGCCTTAACGGCGACGGGGACCGCTACTGGCAGCAGCGCCAGCCCCTCTCCCTCGTCGTCTGACCCCAGACCTTCTGCGCGCCAACAAACTTTCTGTCGACGATCCCGCCTGCAGAGGGTATCATGAGGGCGCATCGATACTGGATAGAAATGGAACGGGAGATACCGAGGTACTATGGAGACGCTGCCGAACAACACGTCGGGCAATAGACTGTTTATGAGCCACACACTCGACATCCCCCCGTGTTGTCCGGTCTCGGGCAACCCCCTACCAGGCAGCACGTTGACCATCTCCTATCGCGCGCATCTACTTGTTCTGGAGGTAATAGCGTTGCGTTCGTACGTGAACTCCTTCGTCGGAGGGTTACGGGGGCCTGATGGCAACATCGATGTCCGTGACATGGAAGGCCTCATTCTCCGCGTCGCCCACGATTGTGCCGATGCGGTCGGTGTGCCCGTCAAGGTTCGCGCGGATCTCCGCCTACGGCCAGCCCAACGTATGTCGGTTGTGGCGCGGAGCCAGCCGTCCTTTCCCGACTCGCATATCCCGAGCGTGGCAAACCGCTCTTGATGCATCGATGGCGCGACCAACTCAACGTCTCAGCCATGATTCGTGGATTGAGATGGCCGTACACGTTTCCCAACCGGCTGGTATAGGGATTGTCCGTCTCAATCACGCGCATCCTCCATGGCGCTGTCCCGCTTGGCCCACCGGCCGCAATCCTTCTGCTGTACCGACAAGCACCGTCACGCCTACGACACCTCGCATGTCACCATAGTCGCTCCGTCCGTATCCTTGGTGATATGGTAGCGACTGCCGAACTCCTGGATGACATCGTCCTCGTGGGACACGACCACGACCCGGCCTCCGTGCAGGACATCATCGCTCAAGCGACGCAACTCCGCCACGAGAAGGTCGCGGTTGATTTCGTCGAGCGACCCAAACCCCTCGTCGATCACCAGGGTATCGACAGTCCGGCCGCCCGAGATCGATTGCCCGATGGCGACGGCCACGCTAATCGCGACTCGGAACTTCTCGCCGCCGCTGAGATACTCGAATGCGCGAATAGGTGCTTCGGGTCGGCTCAGGTCGCGCGCCAGGATGTTAAGTTCCGTCCCTTGTTCATCCTCGCGTACTTCGATCTGCCACATGCCGTTGCTCAGGCGGCCCAGGGTCGCGTTAGCGTAGGTGACGATATCCTGCTGCGCTTGCCTGACTATCTGAGCTTGCAGCCCATCGCGCCCGAACGCCCGAGCAAGGTGACTGTAGCGACGGTCCTCCTGCTGCGCGTCGTCTCGCAACTGCTTGTTCTCATCATACTGTTGGCGTCGCATCACCAGTTCCCCGAGCCGCCCCCGCGCATCGTCGCGGTCGCTCATGGAGTCTTGTATGGCCGCGTTCGCCACGTCTCTCTCGACCTCGACCTCGGCGACGTCTCGGCGACGATCCGCCGGGATGAGGTCGAGCTGTCCGCGGAGCGTTCGTATGGCCCCGTCGATCTCCGCCACGCGACTACGGGCCGCGTTGAGTTGCACCTCGGCGGCCTCGGCCGTTCCCATATCATCCCGCTCTCGCTCCAGTGCCCGCATCGCATCTATGTCGATGGCGGCAGGATTGTCGGCCCACCCGATGGGTAGCTCGCCGATTCGACGCGTAATGTCCGCTTCGGCTTGTCCCCTGCGCCTCCCCAGCTCTCCCATGCGCTCCCGTTGCACCGCCAGATCAGTCCGCGTCTGGCCCCATGTCGCCTCGCCCGCTTCATGTCGCTTCTTCGCCGCGACGACCACCTCGGCGGCATTTTTTGCCTCGACCGTGCGTTCCCGCACTTCCCGCTCGAGCGCCACGCTGTCCGCCCGAAGCCGACTCCTCTTTTCCGGCGACCAGTGAGGCAGGCGGTTCAACTCGCTTTGGTGTGCCGCCATCGTCGCATTCTCCGATGTCTCCACCTCTCGCGCTTCGACCAGGCGATGCCATTGCTCGGGAGCCGCGCGCAGGGCGTCCGCTTCCGTTGCCAACTCTGTCAAATGGTCAATCTCATCGGCCCATGCCCCCGCCCGCACCTTGGCCTCATGGGCATCTTTTCGGGCGGCGCTGGCGCTCGTACGCGTATGGGACAAATCGCTGCGGGCGCGAGTTAGGCCCATCCTAGCCACCTGTCGCTGCTTAAACGCGGCACTGTGCGCGGACTCAGCGTCTATCTTAGCCTGCCGACGGCTCGCTAGCCGCTGGTCCAAGCCAGATTTCTTATCCTCAAGCCTGTCCAACTCCTCCGTCCAACGCGTCTGCTCAGCAGCGAGTCGTGCCTGTGCCTCTGCAGTCGCCAGGCTACTCCCACATATGGGACACTCTTGCTCATGGGCGACGGAGCCGCGATGGCCAAGTTTGTCCTTTAGGAGCATGATGTCGCTCGTACAACCGGAAACAGCGGCGACAGCATCGTCGTATGCTCGCGTCGCAGCCTCGAGTTGACGGCGCCAGCGCAATTCCAGTGCGCTAGCACGTTTGAGGCGATGCTGCTTGACCGCGACGGTCCCCTGCGCGCGGCAAAGAGCGCCGCGTGCCTGTCCCGAACGCTTGATACATGTGTCGAGCGCCCGGAGGAGCGGGATTGCTTCGCGCAGGTCCTCGTGCCGGTTGCGATCCTTCTCGATAATCCCCGCCCGCTCCAATATCGATTGGTGTGGTTGGAGGCGTTTCAGGGCATTAGAGATATGATTCTCCAAACGCGCGACGCCATCCAATTGCTCGAGGCGTCGCGCGTGCTCGCGCCGACGCGCCTCGGTCTGGGCGGATCTCTCTGCGCATCGTTCCTGTTCCTGCTCCGCCGCTTTCTCTGCACGTCGCGCCGCCGCGCGACGCGGGGCCAGCAGAGATGACCTAATGTTCAGGCCGATGATCTGCCCTTTCACCTTCCGGACACCCGCCTGTTCGGCAGCCAGCCCACGGCGGGCATCCCAGAGGTTTCGCAGGGAGGGGAGGGTGACCGTCAACTCTCTGTACCGCTGGGCCGCCGCAACGATGGAAACTTCCTGCGCCAGGATCTCTCCATCCTCGCGCCGCTGCCGCTCTTTCCCTTCGATCTGCTCCATGAGGCCGGCGGCTGTCATCGCATCGGCAAGCTCGTCGTCTTTCTGATCCTTGCGTTTTTGGGCCTGTACGAGAGCCCCCTCAGCCAAATTCTTCGCTACGCACTGCGCGTCGATATCGGCGTCCGTCACCACCTGTAACTTGTCGAGTGTCTGTGCGTACTCCATACGTTTGTTGTGCCAATGAGTCCGCTTGGTATTCGCTTCGTCGCCCAGTTTCTTGTAGAACTTGAGGTCGAGGAGTTCCAGCAGGCGATCCTTACGTTGAGCGGGCTTGGCGTCGAAAAAGGCGTCGGCTTCTCCCTGACGGAGCACGACGGCTGAGACAAACGTCTCATAGCTCATGCGCACGTGCCGAGAAACCCACTCCTCCACCTTGTTCTGCGTGCCGGGCACGGCCTGCCATTTATCGTCCTCGTCTCCCGGCATAGCATTCCAGTCACTGTCCACCCATCGGCGCACGATACCCCACACGCTCGCCCCTCGCGGTGTCCTCTTGATGGTGCGCTGGATGCGATAATGAGAGCCGTCCATCGCTAGATACAGATTGATCTCGGCTCGATCAGCAGCATCATTGATGAGATCGTCGAAATTCTTCTCGCCCCCACGGTGATGCTTGAAGAGGCTGAAGGTAATGGCGTCGAAGAGGGCACTCTTCCCGGCGCCGTTCCGACCGACCACGAGCCAAAGCGCGTGCTTGCGCAGGTCTATCACGACGGGTTTGACCTTCCCATCCTCACCCTTCGTACCGTAATAGCTCAGGAATCCTTTGAGATCAAGACACTCCAGCAGCATCGCCCATCTCCTGCTTCACAACTTCATCGACCAGGTTGCTCGCCCGCCACTCCAACTCGGGTAAGTCTGGGTCGTCCACATGGCGGGCTCGCAGATAATCCAGGGCGGTCGTTCGGTAATCCCGTGGTGTTGCATCGAGCGCGCTCACCGCAGCCGCGCCGACTCCCTCGCACCGGACCTCAAGGCAACGTGCACACAGGTCATTCACCTGTCGCCGCAACGCGACCGGGTCGTCGCCAACCTCACAGTCGAGAACAACACGGACGAAAGCGCGATCGAGATCAGGGTAGCGGTCGGGCAGCACGCCCAACTCCGCGGCGGCGACCCGGATGTCATGAAACGGGGTGGCTTCGATGGGTATTGCGGTGACGGTAGCTGCCCCTATCGGCGGCACCTCGACCAGAAGCACCTGTTTGGCGTCGTCGCGTTCGCCCATGTTGTAGCGATCGATGCTGCCGCTGTAGTGGCAGGGGATTGGGTGCGGCAGGGACTGGGGTTGGTGGATGTGCCCAAGCGCGACATACGCCAGATTGGAGGCGAGGGGTAGATCGGCAGTTCCTAGCCGGATGTCATCGTCGTAGGTGAGTTCCCTCTCGCTGGGAGTCGTAACGCCGGCGACGGTGATGTGGCTGACGAAAACAGCGGGCAGGGAAGGGTCCAGCGCATCGATGACGGAGCGTACCAGGCTCGCGTAGGCGGTGCTCTGGACGACGTGGCTCTCAGTCGCACCAATCGCGTCGGGACGGTAGGGCTCCAGCGCTTCCGGGATCGGGTAGGGGATGGCAGCGAACTGGACACTGTCGATGGTGAATATCTCGCGCGTCTGGACGACATGGACGTGTCCCTGCCCCTCTTGGTCCAGGGTGAGGAGCGCGCGCATCATGCGGAAGTGCTCACGATTGTCGTGATTCCCAGGCAAGAGCACGACGTGCAGCCCGCGAAGGACGTAGGGCCGGAGCGTATCCGCCAGGTGCTTGGTCAGTTCGGGGAGCGCGCGGCGCTCGAAGACATCCCCAGCGACCAGCAGTACATCCACCGCGTGCTCTTCGGCCAGCCTGCAGACTATCTCGACCTGGCCGAACAACTCGTCCGTGCGGTCATAGCCGCCAAGCCGGCTGCCAAGGTGCCAGTCGGCCGTGTGCAATATGCGCATAGTTACACCTCCGGTGTCTGGTCGAGCGGGACGGGCGCGATATCCTCGCGCTTCATCGCCCACGCGGGATACGGAACTTTAACGTACATGGGCTGCCGGAAACTCGGCTGCATCACCAGCTTCTCGTCGGGACCCAGCGCGCTGGCCTGAACCCGCGCTGCCTTGTCCCATGACTGCCACACCTTGTCTTGCAACTCGGCCGGCCCACACCGCCCGAGCACCCGGATCGATGCGCTTTCGACTACCTTCAAGGACACCTGAGAGGCGAACTGTTGCGCACCGAGGAGGATTACTCCCCGGCTGCGCATCTCGGTAGACACCTCCTCAAGCAGTTGTGTGATGGCGTCGGCGCTGCCGCGCGGCGCGAATCGATTCAATTCGTCCAGCACGAGGAGATAGCGGAGCCCGCGTACAGCTGTGCGGCCTGTGCGCGCCGCGGCCACCTGCCGCACGATCGCCGCAACGACAAATCGCTGCAGCGCCATCGGCAGGTCGTGGATGTCGATGACCTGGGGCGGCGAGGTTTTATCGCACGTGACGCGCAACGGATTTCCGTGCTGCGCGTCGCGAGGGAAGATGCCCGGACCGGTCGCGAGCAGCTCCCACAGCCGGCGATAGACGGCACGCCACGTCCCCGGATGGTGCATCTTGATGTCGCGGTCAGTCTCTGCTTTGCCGGCCTGCTCCCGCAGCCAGGAGAGCAGCCCGTCCCAAGTTTGGGCCGATACCGAATCCTCGAGCGTCTTGTTATCCGGCTTCGTGAGGTGGGCGACAATGTCGTATACCAGGCCCATCATCATAGGGCTGTTCTTGTCGTCGCTCGAGAAGAGGAAGGGGAACAGTTCTTCGGCCAGGATGTCGGTGAGCGCCCAACAATACGGCTTGGCATTGCAACCGTCGATAGCAGGTGCGCCCGGGCTCTTCGGGTCCATCGGCGCGTGGAACGTCGCGTTCACAAACGGGGCAGGAGCCACACCGAGGGCGTCCCACTCCGCCTTGTCGTTCCGAGGGGGGCCGGCCTTGAAGTCGCGGTTTTTCTGGTCGATCCACATGAGATCCTCACCCTTGACGTTGAGGATAATCGGCACGATGTGCAGTGGCGGGACGCCGGTGCGAGGGCGCGCCTCGTGCTGCAGGAGTGCGATCATTAGGGTCAGGAAGCTCGATTTGGTGCTCACACCGGACATCCCCGTGAGATTCAGGTGACCACCGTTTTCCCCGAGCAGATAGGATAGATCGATCGAGGCGAGGCCGGCGTAACCACTGGCCCCGTTGCGCAACCGGCCGACCGCCATGGGACGGGCCATCTCGTCGTAGCCGTAGGCGACCTTCGCGTCCGCCTCGTCGGCGAGGAGGACATCGCTGCGCTCGCGCGGTGGGATGAGGACGGGCGGTGTCGTGCATAGGATATTCGCCGCCGCGTAAGTGTAGCCGTCCGACTCAAACGGGGGCTGGAAGGTGAGATCATTGTCGGCCTCGTCCACTTCGTGACCCATGCTGCGCTTGCGGCTGCGCCGATGCACCTCCTCAACGAGAGCGTAGAAAGTGAAGTCTTTGCCCGCGATGTGGCTCTGGCACGCGACGAGTTGGGTCTTCTCGACCAGGGCATCGGGCGGTATCCAGAAAAAGAAGCGCCCACTGGTTGACTCCTGTTGCTCCGGTGCGCCGACGCGGCCGATGACCACGCGCCCATCCGATCTGTTGATAGGTCCGCGCACACTGCTGGACCGCGAGGCTTCCTGTGGCGTCAGATCGTCCCGTGTGGTCGTCCTGGTAGCCGCAGGCTCCAGAAGATCAGTCATGCATCCCCTCCTAATCTATAGTCCCGTGAGATGATAAAAATGGCTGACGAGCGTGTCCGCCTGCGTGAATAGCGCCCCCAACTTTTCCTCCGCCCGCTGGATGGGCTGGATCGTTACTGGTGCGCGTCCATAGGTCTCATCTCGACTACGATAGTCACAGACTAAACGAGAGAGTCGATCGAGGTACTCCGGCTGCCGTCCTGCCCGCTTCTCGAAGAAATCCCTGGACGCCTCAAGTCGGACTATTCCCCAGTTGGGCAGTTCTCCGTTTGCACCATCCAGACGCACGTACCACGAGACGACCGTGAGATTGCGGCTCTCTATCAAGAAGGCCGGCGTGCGCTCCCTCGGACGGAGATTGTAGAAAACGCGCCATCCTTGAGGATGCAGATAATCCTTTGAATGCTTCTTGATGAGCCCAGTGACGGGCGTCGTCTCCGGGTCGAAGCCCGTGTGACGTGGCTCCAGGCGACCGTCGACAATAGTAGGGATGCGCCCGAGGCGCGTGAGTGTCTGCGCCTCTAGCCGGGTCATCTCGTCCATGGAACGGTTCTGCGTCGTATTGCGCATGCGCTCGAAGTCAAAGCAGGGATCTTTCGTTTCAGATGGTCTCTTCTTTGGCTTCTGTGAGGGCAGCAAACGGAACCCTCGATCCTGCAACGCGATTGCGAAGCTTTCTACCTCATCCCAGGGAAAGAGGTCCACGATGAGCGAGACCACGCGCTCTACGACGTAGAAGTCGCGCCTCAAGGTCCCGTTGTCGTCTCGCAGAGCAACGGCCCCTATCTCCGACAAGCGGACCGGGACCGGATAGCCCTCCCGGCTTTGCAGCCAGGCGACGGTGCGGCCAATGTCCTTGCCGTCGATGAAACACTCGGGGCGGTACGGCCAATCTCGCAGACCCGACGCCCCACTGACGTCGCGACCGTCCCACGCGCTGTGAGGCACCTCGTAGTCGAGTGTCGTCTCCTCCTCGCTTTCCTCTCCCTGAATGATAGAATCGCCCAGGAGGAACGGTTGAGCATCGTACTCGCGGACACGTCGGGCGCCGTTGTCGTACAGAAAGTTCAGCCCCATCCTATCCTCCTATCAGGGGCGCGTCGTCCCGTGCCGAACTAATCCCACCGCGCCAGTGGGGACGTGAGCAAGTCCAGGCCGCGCAGCCGCCACCGCATGGCACTGCGGCTGACCAACATCTCGGTCGCCAGGCGCCAGACGAGATCCTCCCCTCGAATTGTTGGGGCGTACCGGGCGGCGAGGTCTTGGATGACCGCCGTTGGCATCAAGAGCTGACTGGCGAACAAGTTCGCTTCGCGCTCCATCTGGACGGAGGTCATCACGCGACCATCGGCCGCGTGCGCACCAGTGAACCTGATATGTCCAACCGGCAAATCTTCCGGCTCGGCCTCCAGGTCGCTGAGGGGGAATGCCTCCATGGCCTCGAGCAGGTACGGCTCATCGTTGGGTCCCTTTCCGGTCAGCAAGGGCCGGAAGTGCAGCAGGTAGTGTCCCAACTCGTGGGCCACCGAGAAGCGCCTGCGCACCAAGAGGTCGCCCTGCTCTACGAAGACGGCGCCGAAGGCGGAAGTGACATAGATGAAACCGGCTAATTGCTCATCGTCGGCCATGTCTGGGAAGTCGACCATCCCGCCGCGCCGCGAGAGATAGTCCAACGCCCGGTGTCCTTTGAGATCGCGTATCTCGGTACAGGTGAGGTTGTAGCTGCCCATGAGGTCAGCCAGAGGAACGATGGACCGATACGCCGATGACGGCGGGACCTGTGTCTCCTCGTACAACGCAGAGATGGCCGCTGGGATGTCAGGGTCCTGTTGGAACACGCTCATTCCTGTCCCTCCCCTTCCGCCGGTGCGGGCTGTTTTGCCTGTCGCTGCCGACGAGCCGCAGCCAGCCGGGTCATGCCTTGCTCACGCCCCATAGACAGGAAAATGGCCGTCTCCCGGAATAGATCCTGGACACGCCTGTCGACCTTCAGGCCGAGCGTCTCGAACAGATTTGCCACGCCGCGTCGGTTCAGATTGGGGGGCAGGGGCATGTCGACCTGTCGCAGTTGGCGAGTGAGCGCGGCGATGTTCCCGTCGTTCTGGGGACGAAGCGCGGCATCGGCGTGCAAACGCGCCGCGACATCGCTCACGGTCAATGGCGGGATATCTGCCTCCGGGAGATCGACGCCCAATCCGCTGGACATCGTCTCGCGTAGGAGGAGCCGAACCGTTTCCGCTGCGGCATCGGCGGCGGGTGCGCCGTAGGCGCCCTCATAGACAGCATTCATCTCAAGGATCATCGTCTCCAGGGTGGGGTCATCTTCGGCCTTGCGGAGCACGGACTCGACGGTCTCGAAATCGCCGCCTTCCAGGGCTGCGCTGTATCGGTAGAGCGCCTTCTCACGCTCGAGGCGATCCATACGATGCTCCTTCATGGTTCCTGTTGCTCCCGTGCGTGCCAGGCCGCGCGGAGGCGGCGCACCGCGCGGTGGAGGCGCACGCGCGCTGTCGCGGGGGAGACGCCAAGTTCGCGGGCGATAGTTTCACCATCGAGATCGTGGATGAGGGCTAGGCGCAGGATGTGCTGATCGTCCGATGAGGGGACGAGAGAGAGAATAGTGGCAACCTCCTCGTCCGCCTCCACGCCGTCCGCCGGGTCCGTTGCGCCGAGCGCCGCGATGCGGTCGAACATGTCGCCGTCATCCTCGTCGCCATGTTCCCTCACCGGGGAAGTGCGTCGCTCTTGTCGCGCTCGCTCGGCTTGCCTGCGCTTGATGAGGTTGGCGGCGATCGCGAGGAGCCAGGCACGAGGCGAGCGCAACGGGTCGAACCGATCCGCGTGCTCAAGGGCTTCGACGACGACATCGCCGAGCAATTCGATCGCGGCGCCCTGCAACTCGTCCCCCACGGCCAGGCCCGCCCGCACGACGTAGTAGCGCAGGATACCCAGTAGCTCTGCCGCTTCGTCTTCGATGAAGCGGGTCAGTCGCGCCGTCTCAAGCCCCATGAGGGGCTGAGAGTCCCCGCGGACATGGCTGCGCGTGGTGTGGGGCTCCGTAACTCTACCCTCCTCCGTGGAAACCGTGGCAACGTTCTGATCGCGCGTCACCAGAGATTCAATTTAGCGGCATGAAATGTTACAGCCTGTCGTGCGTCCGTTGTTCCAGGGCATGGCGGACAAGCTGCAGATAGATTGAATTGTCGAGGTGTTGCTCGTACCACGTCGCGTAGGTGCCGTCCGCGAGATGAGCTTCCACATGCGAGACTTCGTTGAGCAGGACCCATAGGTTGTGTGTGGCCCGGTTGCAGAAGCCGCCAATGCCCGTCGCTCCTAGCCCCGTCACACCGTGAGCCTGACACGCCGAGCACGGACAGTCGCGCAGCACGCCCCACTCATCGGTGCTGGGCTTGCGCCCGCGCCAACTGCCCAGGTCGGCGACGAGTCGGTCACCACTCCCTGGAAGTTGGACAATACCCCTCGCGGCTCGATTGCGCCACCCGCTAGAGTCGACGGTATCGATGTCCAAGAGCGCCGCCAGGTGCATGGTTGCCGTCCCCCCCACGCCGAACAGGTGCAATTCTTTATCCGCGAAGACCTGGCGCACTCGTCTGAGGCTGTGAATGACTTGCCCATATGGCATAGCTTTCGGAGCGCGGAGCAAGTTGGGCACGATGCCGCCCAGGCCGATGCGGGGCTTCGTCGTCAGGTTGGGTGATGCTCCGATCTCGACGATATACTGCTCGAGCACACGGCTGATGTGGATGATGGGGACGTATCCATCGTGCTGATACGCCAGATTCATGCTCATGGTGCGGTCGAGGCATCGTTGCTGCTCCTCTATGGTCATGTGAGGACTAGGGATGAAGTCCTGGGGAATAGGCCACCAGTCGGGTCGCGCCTGGGCAACAAACTCCTCGTAATCGTGCTTGAGCGTCTCGCCCTGACGCTTTAAAAAGTAGAAGGCGCCGTTATCGAGGTACACCTTGACCCCCTCGGGAACACCTAGATAGCGGTGCAGACCTGTTGACATCGCTGCGCGGCGTCGTGCGGGCATTGCATGGAAATCGGCGTACGACACCATCACCGCGCCCACGCCTGGTACATAATAGGGTGATGACTCATCCCAGACGTGAGGCTGCAGATTTTTTAGGCTCAAACCTACGACGACTAGCATGGCCTCAACCCTACGGCATAGCACTGGAAAAGTTTCATGCCCGCCCGTTCATCACGCGACGCGCACGTCCCGTCCACTTAAACGCGCTCAACGTCGACGCCTAGTTGTGCAAGAAGACGACGCGCGTCGTCCGTCGAGAAGGCCCCCACGGGCAAGCCGGAAAGCTGACTGACGAGCCACTTAGGTGCTACGCGCCGGCCTTCGACTGAGACATACCATGATTGATAGGCGTCCAATCCATCCTCCTTACGTTCCAGGCCATGGCGTGCGATGGCAAGCACCTCCGCAGTTGTTGTTGCCGGCAGTTCGACGCCGCGGATCCGTGCCAGCCCATTTTTGGCTCTAGGGGAACCGGCGACTGTAGGAGGGGGAGTGCCGTTCAACCAATCGTAGAGTTGGGACAGTTGCCGTCCCGAGGTGCCCGTGGCGACCTGGACAGCTATTGACGACGGGATGAGCTTATCATACCCATCTAGGGCGCGCAGATAGGTCCGGCCCATGCATATAAAGAGTTCGTGGTGACGTTCGCAGGCGAGCACCTCGTCTATCTTCGCAACGACGGTCGGTTGCAATTGATGAGCACGTTCCGGTGTCATGCGCCGATCATAGTTCGGTATAAGCGCATGAGTAGGAATGAGGCCGAACTCTGTGGAGAGGATATATGCATCCACGCGCTGTACGGATCTCATACGGAGGAACCGACGGAGCACACGATATGACGGGCCATCGTAACGGTTGATGGCCGGCAAGGGGCATGAGTGAGGCAGCTTGCGCTGAGAGCAGCCCAGGATGAGCAAACGACGCTGTTCAATCGACATGGCTGCCTAGCCAGCACTCTCTACATAGCTCGCGCATCAGCAATGTGTTGCCCCTTGTGATACAGATTTACTAGATTGTCTGCGATTTCTTGCCACCACACAGTAACATGTTGCGCGGCGCGTTGCAAAAACAGCTGATCGTGTTGACCAATTGTGCCAGTGCCAGTTATTGGCCATGAACCGGTAGGCAAGAGAAAGGGCGGCCTCTTCGCCTGGACGGTCAGCGACTATCCGCTCAAGCAGGCCATCGTCGACGCGGTGGTCAAGCGCCCAGTCAAGGGCGTCGCCAATATCCAGGAGTCCCACTCCGACATCGCCAGCGTGCGCTACGAAGGCTTCCTGACCGCCGCCGTGGCCCGCTGGCGCGAGTACCGGGACGCGCTGACCCCGCTGAGCAGGAGGCCGCTGCTGTTTATCATGATGAACAGCACGGGCGAGGCCGACGACGTGGCCGACTACCTGCGCACCAAGTATCCCGGCGACCTCGGTGGCGAGCGCACGCTGGTCATCCACACCGACAACGCGGGCGAGGTCTCCAAGAAAGACCTCGACGCGGCGCGGCGCCTGGCCCGCGACGTCGACGACGAGTCCTCGCCCGTCCGTGCCATCGTCTCGGTGCTGATGCTGCGCGAGGGCTGGGACGTCAAGAACGTCACCGTGGTGCTGGGCCTGCGCCCCTACACGTCCAAGGCCAACATCCTGCCCGAGCAGACCATCGGCCGCGGCCTGCGCCTGATGTTCCGCGGCTCGGGCGCCAGCTACGTCGAGCGCGTCGACGTGATCGGCAACAAGGCCTTCCTCTCCTTCGTGGAAGACCTGGAGCGC